>Ga0209723_1001331_pt1 | contig 38776 bp, 36 predicted proteins | sample BiotimSIPDNA_2_FD_185750 | JGI IMG/M metagenome (GOLD analysis project Ga0209723, IMG submission 185750) | Anaerobic biogas reactor microbial communites from Washington, USA - Biogas_R2 time_0 SIP DNA (SPAdes) (version 2) | ecosystem: Engineered > Bioreactor > Anaerobic > Unclassified | place... | reverse complement strand
TTACTTGCGAGCTATGAGTGATGTTAAAAAATTTGGCAATTTACCAATACCGCTCGCTATCCGTAATCCGGTAACTAAACTTATGGAAAGCTTAGATTATGGTAAAGATTACGAACAATACACTAAAGAAAGTCTTTTGCCTGAAAAACTTAAAAATAAAAAATATTTGAAGTAAAAAACATCAAGCAACTTTGAGGTTGCTTGATGTTTGTTTTATTTTTTAATGCCCTTCAGCTGCTTCAGCTTCAGCTTTGGTTTTGTGAATTGTGCCGTCAGCGTGTTCTGGAGGTGTGTAAATTGTGTAAAGCTTCATATGGTTATTCCCAGTATTTATTACATTGTGCCATGTGCCAGCCGGTATTATAAAAGCATAATCATCTTCTATATCGTATTCTTCATTGTTGTTTAGAATTAATTTCCCTGAACCTTGTTCTATTCTGATGAACTGGTCAACATCATCATGCATTTCATTGCCAATATCTTCTCCAGGCAAGAGAGACATCACTACGAGTTGACTTTTATCGGTGGTGTTTAAAACCTTTCTGAAATTTTCGTTTTCTAGAGTGTCTTTTTCTATATTATTTACATATGTCATATTCTTTGTATTTAAATATTATTAATACTTATAATTATACTACAGACTTGAAAATATGATATATTATGAATCATGAAAAGTTACATTTGGCTAGGGGGGCTAATAATAGTCTTGGTCGCGTTTTTATTTTTAAGTGTTAAATCAGAGTCGGGTGTGGACACTCCAAATAATATCGGTGTTATATCTGTTGCTGATAATGCCAAAGGAAACATAAACTCACCTCTGGTTGTTACAGAATACAGTGATTTTCAATGCTCAGCTTGTAGAGTTTATTATTTTGTGATGAGAGAATTTGCTGTAGAGTTTGGTGATAGGGTGGCTTTTGTTTATCGTCATTTTCCATTAAACCAACACAAGAACGCGGAATTGGCTGCCAGAGCGTCACAAGCAGCTGGAAAACAAGGTAAATTTTGGGAAATGCACGACTTACTTTTTGAAAAACAAAACGAATGGGCTGAAGTGAAAGATGTTGACGTGATTTTTGACTCTTATGCTAACTTGATTGGTTTATCTCTAGAGCAATTTAAATCCGATTTCAATTCTAAAGAAATTAAAAATATGGTAAATGATCAGAAAAATGGCGCTATTAAACTTCATTTACAAGGCACGCCATCATTTTTTGTCGGAGACAAACTAATTCAAAATCCTAATTCCACCGAAGCTTTCAAAACTATAATAAGAGAAGCTCTAAAAAATAATTAAAATATTTTTATCGGGTATCTACTTTGGGGATAAATAAAAATCCCAACAAAACTACTGCGGATAAAAACATAAATGAAATTCTGTAAGAAGAAAAAATGTTAATAATTGGAAGCACAAGAAGAGGCGCTGTTATGTAAGCTAGTGGTCTGACAATACGAAAAATACTGATAAGTCCAGTGTCTTCTTCTTTGACGTGCTTGAAAAAATAAGATTCGTTGGCAACCTCAGTCATACCAGCTCCCACCCGAGTCGCGAACAATGTTATTGCCCAAACCCAAAATACAGGCGTTTTGATGGTTGAAAGAAATAATGTTGAGATAAACATAATAATAAACCCGCAAACCAAAAGCTCTTTCTCCCCAGTTTTTTTGTCAGCTAAAAATCCTGCTGGTAATTGGAAGATGACAAATGGTAAAAACATAAAAACGAACAAATAACCAATTTCACTCCAACTAAATCCAATTTCTTGGTTTAATAAGATTGGTAAATATATAACCATCCAAGCGTAAAATGTGTTTAAAATAAACTGAGACCCAATGATTCTAGCTCGGTCTTTGTGTTTTTTGAGCAGTTTAATGTTTTTGAATATATTTGACTCTGTTACAGTGGCTGTTTTGGTATTTTTAAAGAATAATTTGACTATGAAAAATAATATAATTAAAACTGATCCGGAAAGTAAATAAACCTTACTAAAAACATTTTGGTTTACAAGAAAAACTAAAGCTAAAGGAGAAACCACCCAGGCAATATTGGAGATGGTCAACAAAAGACTCCTTTTGATGCCAGTAGTTTTTTCTGAGTCTATTTCTCCTTCAAGATTGATATCAAGGCAAAGAGAAAGCACTGGGCCAGCTGATACGTGAATCAAGAAAAAAGCAATAACAAGAATTGGTATACTTGCGTAACCTAAACTTATAGTAGCAATGATTTCTATTAATATAAAAGATAAAAACACAAAAACACTACCGAATTTGCGAAGTAGAAGAGGGCTGGCAACGAGCAAACCAATGGTAATCGTTGAAGCGCAAACATAAAGCAAACTTAAAACACTACTACTAACATATTGGCTAATTAAGGATGAGTTGATATAAGAAACTGACGCAAAGTGCACCGCCAAAAAAAAGCCAGTTAGATAAACAAGCCATAATCTATTATTTCTCATTTTTCTATTCTAACCTAAAATAACGAAAACAAGAAATTAAACTCCAAGAATAACGGGAATAACTATGGGACGTTTGGCGGTTTTTTGAAAAAGGAAACGAGCCACATCATCAGTTACGTTAGTTTTGATGAAATCAAAATTTATTGGACGAACATCGCGGGTGGATTCTTCAATAGATTTTTTAATAATGAGCCTGGTTTGCCCCAAAAGTTCCTGAGATTCACGCAAATAAACAAAACCACGGGAGATAAGATCTGGAGATTTGCGTAATTTGCCAGTTTTAAGGTCTATAACCGCAACAATAACAAACATACCATCATCAGCTAGCATTTTTCGGTCACGCATAACTACTTCTTGCACATCCGCGATAGCAAAGCCGTCTACCATAACCGGGGAAGCAGGAGCGGTTTGTTTTAAAACTGTGATTTTTTCACCACCTTCTATTATTTCAATAATACTACCATTGTTTGGTACTACAATATTTTTTTCAGGCATACCTATATTTTGAGCAAGTTCTTCGTGAATACGAAGCATATAGTGGTTGCCGTGAATTGGTATGAAAAATTTAGGTTTTATTTTTTTGTGTAGCCATTCAAGTTCCCCCCGGTTACCATGACCAGTAGAGTGAATGTAAACATCAGAAGTTCGGTAGTGAATTATTTTCGCACCCTGTCTGGTAAGATTGTCTTTCAGTTTTTGCACTGATCTCTCGTTACCTGGAATGATAGAAGCGGAAAGCAACACGGTGTCTCTTTTACCAATTTTGATGTATTTATGGCTCTTGTTGGACATACGCATTAAAGCTGCAAATTCATCACCTTGAGCGCCAGTGGCCAAAATAACAATTCTGTCTGGTGGGTAATTATCCATTTCTTCTACCGGAATAATGGTGCCTTTTTTTACCTTTAATCTGTCCAAAGAGATCATAATCTCAATATTTTGCTTCATACTCCTACCTTCTATGACCAATTTTTTACCGTTGCGTTCTGCGGCTTCTACAATGGCTATTATTCTTTCTATTTGAGAAGCGAAAGTCCCAATAATTAAACGACGTTTAGTGTTTTTTATTATTTTCTCTAAGTTTTTACAAACTTCTTTTTCTGGAGTAGAAAAACCGGGGTTGTCTGCGTTGGTGGAATCCATCATAAGTAGGAGAGTTTTTTGCTTGTCAAATCTTGCATATTCTGCTTCTTCTCTTTCAGTTGGTATACCGTTTTCGTGTTCAAGTTTGATATCTCCAGGAGTAACAATAGAACCAAAGGGAGTTTCTATGATGATACCCATTGAATCCGGGATGGTGTGAGTTACATTGAAAAATTTAACTTTAAATTTACCTAAAGTGATGGTGTCTTCTTTTTCTACCACTTTAATGTCTAAAGGTGGCAAATGCGGAAATTCTTCCTGTCTTTTTCTGATCATAACAGTTGTCAAAGCTCTAGAATATATAGGCGGATTTCCAATACGATACATAATATAAGGAATTCCTCCAATATGATCTAAGTGGCCGTGAGTAATCAAGATCCCTCTAATTTTTTCTTTGCGCTCTTCCAAATATTTAGTGTTTGGCAAAATATAATCTATTCCGGGAGTATCTTCATCTTTAAATTGAAAACCCATATCAATGACCACAATATCGTCTTTGGTTTCAATGACGGTCATATTTTTTCCTATTTCTTCTACGCCACCGAGAGGAATAATTCTTATATTATCTCCAACTACTGGAGGTAACGAAAGAGTTTCGCTAGTTTTAACTTCAGCTTTTTGGTTTTCTGGTGAACCAAATTTACTGTTGGTGTTTTGGAATTTTTTGTGTCCAAAAGTAGAACGAGTTTTTTTGGTAGAAGTAGATTTAGATGATGAACGATTGGGTGTAGATGAAGTTGATCGACGAACTGTCGTTTTTTGGCTTTTTGGTTTTTCTGGAGCATGAAAACTCCTAATTCTATTTCTACGTCGTGGATCCATAAATTTTATTTACTATACTAGTTATGATTAACGGAGAGTTGATAATTTAGTCTTTAACAAAAAATTTCCAGATTTTGTTAGTTTCAATAAACCATTCATCTATAAATACAAATCTTTCATTTTGAGATGATACTTTTTTGAATGCAATATTTTTGACTTCCGGAGCTTTGAGATATAAGAAATATGGAGAAAAGAGAAATATTGCCGGGATATCTTTTTTGATTTCTGAAACAACTTCTTCTTTTTTTAGAGCTTGAATTTCTAAATCGGTTTCTTTTTGAATATCTTCTAGAGTTTTATCAACCGTAATGTTGGCGTAAAGAGATATATTAAGTCCCGGATCATTACGTTCAGATGAGTGCCAAAATGGGAGAAGATCACTTTCTGGGCCAATTACTTCTCCAAAAAGTAGCGCATCATATTTTCTAGGTTTGATAACGTTTTGGCTCAAATCTGCGCCCTCAAATACTTTGATTGATATAGAAGCACCCAGTTTTTCCCAAGTCTCTTTTAATATCTCTGCTGTTCGTCTTAATTCTGGAGTGTCAGAAGTTGAAATGGAAAAACTAAATAAAACTGTTTCGGTCTTTGTCTTTTTTTCTAAAATACCATCATCATTTAATTTCCAATTATTTTTTTCTAGCAGAGCTTTAGCAGTTTCAATGTTTTGTTCTAAATTAATTTCTTCCTCTAAATTTTCTGGAGTTGGCCCATTAATGATTTTACCGAAACCCAAGAGTGCGTTATCTACAATTTTTTGTTTAGGAGCAGAAATTGCTAAAGCTTCTCTGATTTCTTTATTAACAAATACTTGGGCGTTGTTTTGATTGAAAAAGACCCCGAAGACTCTTGGTAGTAAAGAAGTTTTAATAATATCTGGTTTGGGGTTTATGGTTTTGATTGCTGAAGGACTCAGACCCACAACACTTTTTACATCTTGTTCCTGATAGGCTTTGATCAGATCTTCTTCGTTTTGGAAAAATTTGAAAGTTATAGATTTTATTTTAGGTTGATTCGGGTTGTATTTTTTCCAGGAGGAGAGTGTAATAACGTTTGGAATACCGCCAGAATTTCTAGAGATTTTTTTTATTTTATAAGGTCCCGCACCTATGGGGTCTATATTAAAAGGGCTAAAAGGAAATTCTTCAGAAGTAACCCCTTCCCAAACGTGTTTTGGTAAAATACCCAATGTGAGAGCTTGAAGAAAAGGGGAGTAAGGTTTGCTTAAAGTAAATCTGACTTCACGTTCTCCTGTTTTTTCAACCAAGACACCTTCCCAACTTGGCGCTTTGGGGCTTTTGATTATTGAATCCAAAACTCTACTGATAGTAAATATTACATCATCCGCAGTCACTTTTCTCCCATCGTGAAAATAAATATCTTCTTTTAATGTGAAATCATAAACGGTACCGTTTTCGTTTATAGTATAAGATTCTGCTAAATCTGGTTCTAATTTTCCGTCTTGAGAAGTTTTTAAAAGTCCTGAATAAATGAGAGAGGAAAGGTCTTTGTCTGTGTCTGAAATTGCTAAAACGGGATTTATAAATCTAGGTGAACCAATGACTCCTTCAGTAAAACTGCCACCAAAAGCTGGCACTTCCACTAAAAGCATATTGTTTACACGATAGAGTAATGTTATTCCGCTTATTGCGAAAATCAGAGCTATTATTGTAAAAATTATTTTTTCTGAATATTTCATCTGTTTTACCACCTTTTCAACCCTTTGAATGCAACTAAAGTGGTGAGGGTTGATAAACAGAGCATTGAAAAAAGTTCTTATTTTGTTTTGAGGTTTCATTCCGTTAGAAATAAGAAATTACATTTTTGCGCAATTTCTATTGTTTTTGATTAAAAAATAATATAGATAACTCATCTCTAATTTCCGTTTTTTAACGGGTTTTTTTATTTTAGAATTTTAATTGTAAGATTTTTTAGTATAACAAGTTAAAAATGGCTGAAGCAACAAAAAGAAGAGCAACTACAATAGTGCTTCTGAATATCCAGAGTTCCGGACCGCGCCTAGTTCTGGCGGCGCCGTCTATATTGCCACCACCAAAAGCTGAGCCTAAAGAGCCTTCAGAATATTGAATCAATATGAGCACACAAAGCACAACTGACAAAATTATTTGAATATAAGGAAGCATTTTATTTCGTTTTTCTTGTCGTTGTCTAACAACAAGCCTGTTTCTTTATTAGGGACAGTATAGCACAGTCTTTAATTTCTGCAAATTAAATTTGGAAGTTTTTGTGTTGCAGGGAATTAAAAATGTAATATAATAAGCCTGCTTTATAAGAATATAATAATCTCAACAAATATATGAAAAAGAAGGCAAAAACTGCAAAAAAGACGGTAAAAAAAGCGGTGGCTCATAAGAAAGTTGAGCCAAAATCTTTTGGTAAAATTACTCCTTTGGGCGATAGAATCTTATTAAAACCTTTTTCTGCGGAGGAAGAGAATGTTACCACTTCAGGCATAATTATTCCTGATACTGTGAGCAAAGAAAAACCAGAGCAAGGCACTGTTATAGCTGTTGGTGAAGGTAGGTGGGAAGATGGCAAAAGAGTGCCGATGAATATCAAAGTAGGCGATAAGGTAGTTTTTTCCAGATATGGATATGAGGAAATAAAGTATGAAGGAGTTGAGTATTATATATTAAAGGAAGAGAATATTCTTGCGATTATAAAATAATCAATTTAATTAAAAATTAAAAACTAAAGATTTAAAAAATATGGCAAAAGTAATTATATTCAACGAAGAAGCTAGAAAATCATTGAAAAAAGGCGTGGACGCTGTGGCCGATCTGGTGAAAGTTACTATTGGTCCGAGAGGTAGAAACGTGGTTTTGGATAAAGGTTTTGGTGCTCCAACCATCACTAATGATGGTGTTTCTATTGCTAAAGAAATTACCCTTTCTGATAAATTTGAAAATATGGGCGCCGAAATTATTAAAGAAGTTGCTAGTAAAACTAGCGATATGGCTGGAGATGGAACTACTACTTCTGTGATTTTGGCTCAGGCTATTGTAAACGAAGGTCTAAAACATACAAGTATGGGTGTTAACGCAATGGGTTTGCGCGCTGGTATTGAAGAAGCGTCAGGAAAGGCGATAAAAATTTTGGGAGATATTGCTAAACCCATAAAAAATAAAGAAGAGATTAGGCAAGTGGCTACTCTCTCTGCCGAATCAGAAGAAATCGGCAAAATTATAGCTGAAACCATAGATAAGGTGGGTGAAAATGGGGTAGTAACAGTGGAAGAATCTCAAACTTTTGGTGTTGATTCAGAAGTAACTGAAGGTTTAGAGATAGACAAAGGTTATATTTCTCCTTATATGGTTACTAACACAGAAAGAATGGAATCTGAGTATAGAGATGTGCCAGTGCTTTTAACTGATAGAAAAATTTCTTCCATTAAAGATATTTTACCTTTACTGGAATCTTTGGCGCAGAGCGGTAAAAAAGAATTGGTAGTTATCGCTGATGATGTGGAAGGTGAAGCTCTGGCTACTTTTTTGGTTAACAAACTTCGCGGAGGTTTTTCAGTATTAGCTGTTAAAGCTCCAGGTTTTGGAGATAGAAAAAAGGAAATACTTGAAGATATCGCTGTTACCATTGGCGCTAAAGTGGTCTCTGAAGATTTGGGTCTTAAATTAGAGAACGCAACAATAGATATGCTTGGACGCGCGGTTAAAGTGGTATCAAAAAAAGATAACACTATTATAGTTGGTGAAAAAAGTAGTAAACCAATGATTGAAGCAAGAATTAAATCTCTCAAAAAGCAGAAAGAAACAATGGATTCTAAGTATGATAAGGAAAAAATTGATGAAAGAATAGCCAAACTTTCTGGAGGTGTGGCGGTTATTAAAGTTGGAGCGGCTACTGAAACTGAAATGAAATATTTGAAACTTAAGATTGAAGATGCTGTTTCGGCTACCAAAGCTGCGATTGCTGAAGGTATTGTAGCTGGTGGTGGTTCGGCTTTTATTAGGGTGGTCAAGAAAATGAAAAGTGCTAAACCTGCTCACACAACCCCTGAAATCGCTCTTGGTTTTGACATAATTTTGCACGCTTTGGAAGCTCCATTGCGTCAGATAGCTTTAAACACTGGTAATTCTGATGGTTCGGTAGCGATAGATAAAATAATGCATTCCGATAAAGAAAATGCTGGCTTTAATGCTCAAACTGAAGAATTTACAGATGACCTTATCAAAGAAGGCATTATTGACCCTGTGAAAGTGACTCGCGCTGCTCTCCAAAATGCCACTTCAGCAGCTGCTATTCTTTTGACAACAGAAGCCGCTGTTGCTGACGAGCCAGAACCAAAGAAATCTCAGATGCCTAATCCGGGAATGGGTGGTATGGACTACTAAATTGTGTTACAATAAGTAAGGTTTATTGTAATTAATCTAAATAATATGAAACCACTAATAATTTTAGGTGCAATTGTTTTATTAGCAGTTGTTTGGTTTGTTTTCTCTTACAACCGTTTTGTGCGTTTGATTACTCGGGCCAAAGAAGCTTGGAGTGACATTGAAGTGCAAATGAAGCGTCGTTATGATCTCATTCCAAATTTAGTAAACACAGTTAAAGGTTATGCGACTCACGAATCTGCCGCTTTTGAAAATGTAACCAAAGCCAGAGCAGCCGCTATTGGCGCTGGTACTCTTGCAGAAAAAGCTGGAGCTGAAGATGTGCTTTCAGGCGCGCTCAAATCTCTTTTTGCGGTAGCCGAAGCTTATCCAGATTTGAAAGCTAATCAAAATTTTCTTGAACTTCAGAGAGAACTTTCTGATACAGAGAATAAAATTCAAGCCTCTAGAAGATTTTATAATGGTAATGTTCGCGATTTGAATATAGCTACTGATAGTTTTCCAACAAATCTTGTCGCAAAAATTTTCAATTTTACCAAAATGGAATTTTTTGATTTAGAGGGCAATGAAGCTGCCAAAGAGCCTGTAAAAGTAGAGTTCTAAAGTTAAGAAAAATAATATGAAAAAAGTAATCATATATTCAACTCCAACTTGTCATTTTTGCACTCTGGCTAAAGATTTTTTTAAAGAAAAGGGAATAGAATATACCGAATATGATGTGTTAACTGATTTAGAAAAAAGACAAGAAATGGTAGACAAAAGCGGACAAATGGGGGTGCCAGTCATTTCCATTGACGATAAGATCGTGGTTGGTTTTGATGAGACTGAAGTTTCTTCTCTATTAGAGATATAACTTTCTAAGTCTATTCTTTTACATAAGAAAAGATTTCAAAAAATCTTTTCTTATTGTAAGAGAAGGCGGGGTAAATTATTATATAAAAATGGAACCAGAAGAAAGAAAAATGTTAAAGAAAACTCTTGAACTTGCTCAAGAGAATAATAAAATGTTGCGTTCTTTAAAACATTCTTTGTTTTGGGGGCGAGTAGTTAGAGGAATTTATTGGTTGATTATTATAGGCGCTGCTGTTGGTATTTATATAACAATAGACCCCTATATCAACGAGGCAATTGATACTTATGGTAGCATTAAAGGTTTTTTGAAGAGTATCGGTGATTCGTTTAGAAAATAGAAATATAAAAGGAAATATGTTAGCATAATCAGTGTTGTTCATTTTGTTTTGCCGAGGTAACTCAGTTGGTAGAGTGTTTCCCTGAAGAGGAAAAAGTCAGCGGTTCGAGCCCGCTCCTCGGCACACTAACAAAAAACCGCTTCTTTTGCGGTTTTTTGTTTTTTTAAATAAGTTAGTTTCCTCTGACTTTAAGGCGGGTTTGGCGGTTTTTATCAAGTTTAGGGAGTTTTATGATAAGTAAGCCGTGTTTTTCTATCGCTTCAGCAGAATCAACATCTATTTCTTGAGGTAAAACAACTGTGCGAGAAAAAGACCCCCAATAAAGTTCTCGGTGAAAGTAATCGTCATCAGCTATCGTTCTTTCATTTTCTCTCTTGCCTTTAATGGTGACCATATCACGAGATATAGAGACATCTAAATCTTCTGGTTTGACTCCAGCTACCATAGTCTTTATCACTATATCGTTTTGATTTTGATAAACATCAACATTGAGTTCGCCTTCTTCTGGCGCGCTATTTATCCAGCTGTCTTCTTGAGTTTCCGGGAAGTTTTCTTCTATTTCTTCAGGTAAAGAAACTGACCCGGTAAGTTTTTCAAAAAATGATCTTTTTCTTCCTCTCATTATATTTTATTTCAAATTTATAAATAAATTAAGATTTTATTTTTTTAATTTTCTCAATTATGACTATAAGGAGAATTATCAGAATCCAAACACCTGCAAAAATGAAAAACAAATCTTTCTTAAGATTAATTATAAGTAAATTAAAGACAGTATGCAATGCGATAGATATGAGTATACCTGTGAACAAGAAAAATATTTTGGTTTTTGGTTTTTTATAATAAGAAAGTCCCATCATTACACCGATCGCCGCTGAAGAAGCTGTGTGAAGTAGTGTAGCTCCCAGAAATCTTGAGTTACCAACTACAATACTTTGGGTAATTGTATTTATATCAATAACATTGAAAAGAAAAAAAGTATTTTCTAAAGCTGAAAACCCCAAAGCAGCTGTTATGAGATATATGATTGGATCTAGAGGTTCGTCGTTGTGTTTGTTTTTCCAAAATGAACTGAAAAAAGTGAATATGTATTTCAGAATTTCTTCTGTGGAAGCCCAAAGAGTAATTAACAAAAAACTCGGCATCACAGCACCTGTGCACATACCAGGGTTTATAACTCCACACAAAAATCTTTCTATTTCTATCGCTGGCCACACTGCAAGCATTCCGCAAATAAAAGATAGAGCGATCCTTGATTTTGGTTCGGGTTGGCGTTTATCTTCTTTAAGCCAAAACCAAAGCCAAAAAAGAGCGGGTAGAACGCCACCAAGCAAGGAAATTAATATGGTGAAATAATGCGCCACCTCTTTAGTATACCAAAATTATTTTAATTAGTTGGCCACTTTTCTACCATTAACATATTTTTTGAATTTGGAAGTGCTGACCAGATTTTTTCGGTTATAAAAGGCATAAAGGGATGCAAGAGTTTAAGTTGTTCTTTGAGTAAAAAGCCAAGCATATTTTGAGTTTCTTCAGAACTTTCAGAGGATTTAAGTTTTTCTTTACTTTCTTCTATTATGATATCTGCAAAAGTGTGCCATGTATAATGGTAAAGTTTTTCTGCTGCCATATAAAATCTATAATTTTCTATGTCTATGGTTATATCTTTAGTTAAAACTTTAAAATCATCAATATATTTTTTGTAAACTTCGTTTCTGGTTGCTATTTTTGAGTCGCTTTTTATTTCAGGATTATTCTCTAAAATAAATCGGGTAATATTCCAAATTTTATTGGCAAAATGTTTGTAGGCTTTAAATTTTTCTTCTGATATTTTACTGTCATTACCTGGACCAGTGCCCACTATGAGAGCCATACGCACAGCGTCTGCGCCATATTTAGCTATCACATCAACAGGATCTACGTTGTTGCCGAGAGATTTACTGATCTTGCGTCCTTGATTATCTCTAACTAAGCCGTGTAAATAAACATTTTTAAATGGTATTTCACCGAGCGCATAAGTGCTCATAAGTATCATTCTGGCCACCCAAAAGAATAAAATATCATAACCAGTTTCTAATACTGTGGTTGGGTGGTAATTTTTCAGGTCCTCTGTTTGTTCGGGCCAACCTAAAACAGAAAAAGTCCAAAGACCAGATGAAAACCAAGTGTCTAATGTGTCAGCATCTTGTTCCCAATCATTACCTTGGGGCGCTTCAACACCACAATATACTTCATCATTTTTATACCAAACAGGAATGCGGTGACCATACCAAATTTGACGACTAATACACCAATCTTTTAGATTTGTTATCCAGTGCACGTATTCTTTTTCAAATCGTTCAGGAATAATATTTATGGTCTTGTCTTCTATTACGCTGAGCATAAGTTTTTTTAGAGTTACTTGTTTACCGTTTTGTGAAAATTCTTTGTTGACATCTATAAACCATTGTAGTTTTGGTAGAGGTTCTATAATACCCCCAGTGCGTTCGGCGGTAGAGATATTTTGAGATATCTCTTTTTCTTCCTGCATCAGTTTGTTGTCTCGGAGCCATTGCACAACAAGCTCTCTGGCCTCTGTTACTTTTTTATCTTTGAGTAGGGAAGATTCTACTGACATTCTGGCGTATTCGTTTATAACGGGCTTTAACGGTAACACGTGTCTTTGGGCAATTTCCCAGTCTATTTGACTGTGAGCGGGAGTAACACCTAGCGCACCAGTTCCAAATTCAGGATCCACTTCTTTATCAGCGATAACTTTGATGGAGAGTTTTTCACCAGCAAAATCTGAGACTTCAAAAGTTTTGCCCACGTATTGTTTGTATCTTTCATCTTCAGGATTAACAGCGACGGCTGTATCACCGACTTTGGTTTCGGGTCTAGTAGTTGAAATAGCAATAGGGAAATCTTTTGAATATTTAAATGTATACATCGTGGCTTTACGCTCTTCGTATACTATTTCATCATCGGAGATAGTGGTCTGACCTTTTGGATCCCAATTGACTACTTTATATCCTCTATAAATAAGACCATCGTCATACATTTTTTTAAAAACCGTTTTGACTGCCAAATTTCTTTGTTTATCAAGAGTAAAGGCTTCACGTGACCAATCTAAAGAACAACCCATCTTTTTCATTTGCATTATGATGGTGTCGTGATTTTCCAGAGCAAATTTTTCTACTCTTTTTAAAAATTCTTCCCGACCCAAATCATGGCGATTTTTACCCTCTTTTTTTTGGATTATTTTTTCTACTTTAGATTGGGTGGCGATAGCGGCGTGATCGGTGCCTGGTATCCATAAAGTTTTTTTACCAAGCATTCTGTTGTAACGCACCATAATATCTTCTATGGCTAACATAAAAGCGCTTCCCATATGTAAAGTGCCGGTAACATTTGGTGGCGGTAAAACTATGGAAAAATAGTCTGCATCACTTTTTGTGACATTCTCTTTTATGCAAACGTCAGGATTAAAGAAACCACTTTCTTCCCATTTCTGATATATAGCATCTTCCTGTTCTACTGGGTTATAAGGTTTTTTAAATTCTTCATTCATTCTTTTTTATTTAACTTTGTTGTTTGTTTTAAATATTAATGATTGACATTTCTATATATTAACACTTTTATAGGAAACACTCTAAGGTTTGAATTGGAGGGGTTTTCTGCAAGTTTTTATAAAAGACAATATTATGTCTTGAAAATGTCTTTTTTGTATAAGCTTGTCTTTTTAAGTCATTTTAGAAGTCTTTAAAGACATTTTTAAATCTATAAAGGACAGTATTTTATAAATATTTTAAACATTTCCAAAATATCCTTTATTATAAAGGCAGAATTGCTTATTCTACTACTGAGACATTGGTTTTTTACTATTTAAATAATTTGACAAAAGTTGTCAATTTAAGTATACTTTAGGGGTAATAGAAAATTAATCATCATTAATAATTATTATGAAAGGAAAAAATATATTCAGTATTTCAAATATTGTCCTCTTGTCGTTGATTGGGGCAGTTTTTGCTTTTTTGCCAATCACTTCTTTAGGTTATGTTGTTTGTCCTCCAACAGAATGTGTTAAAGAAAATACTCCACCTCAAATACAATTGAAAGGTGATAACCCTTTGGAAATAACCGTTGGTCAAACTTTTGTAGAACCAGGTTACACTGCTACTGACGCTGAAGATGGTGATTTAACAGATCAAGTTGTTATTGTTTCTAATAATGTTGACACCAGCGTCGTTGGTACCTATGAAATCGTTTACAAAGTTTCTGATTCTGGTCAACCTTCTGATGTGGTGCTTTCCGCTTCTGCTATAAGACAAGTTATTGTGCTTGAGGATATGACTCCACCAATAATTTCAAAATCTATAAATTTGGTAGCTAAAAAAATAGTCTGTGATTCTGAAGCTGATCTTCCAAATTGGGGTGCTGGTGGTCCTGATATCACTTCATCTTCTGCAAGTGAGTTTTTGGCTACTCATCCTAATTGTAAATTAGAATCAGACTGGAGTTTCCAGTGGGCAAATAGCGACACAGCTGATCCGGGATCTGCTTTTGTAGGGGAAGCTTTTGGTTGGAATACTTTTGGTCCAACCAATAGCAATGGTGTCGCTGAGACGACAGTTACCGTTACCGATAACACTTCTTTTATTTGGGTGAGAGAAGTTTTGAAAGAAGATTATTTAACTTTCAGTCATCCTGCTATTAATGATTCTTACAGCGCAGAAATGTATTGTCATACAGACGTTATGAATTATGACAACTACGATAAAGTTGAAGGACCATTTTCATCTAATTACACTTATCACTGTATAGCTTTTAACGTTAGTACTGCAGTTACTCCTTCTACCAACACTCCTCCAACCATTACTCTCTCTGGAGCTAATCCTTTAAATCTTACCGTTGGTCAAACTTTTGTAGAACCAGGTTACACTGCTACTGACGCTGAAGATGGTGATTTAACTGCTAGCACTACTGTTACTGGCACAGTGGATACCAATACTGCCGGCACTTATGAAATTGTTTACTCAGTTACCGATTCAGGTGGACTTTCCGCTTCTACTACCAGAACAGTTATTGTGAAGGTTAAATCAACCCCTTCTTCTGGTGGTGGCGGTGGAAGTAGTTTAGGTGGTCGCAGACATGATATTAGCAATTTGCTTGCTACTGATCAGGTGCAAGGAGAAATACTCGGTGCTGCTACCTGTTCCTATCTCAATGATTATTTAAGAATTGATTGGAAAAACGATCCAATTGAAGTCTTGAAACTTCAATCTTTCCTCAACGCTTTTGAAGGAGAAAATTTGTCCTTGACTGGTGTTTTTGATCAAGCAACCTTTAAAGCTGTAGAAAGATTCCAAATCAAATATAACGATGATGTATTAAATCCATGGGGTTATGCTGATGAAGAATCTACTGGTTTTGTTTACATTTTAACTAAAAAGAAAGTTAATGAGATCTTCTGCCAAACTGTTTACCCACTTACTTCTGCACAACAAGACGAAATTAATGCTTTCAGAAATTATTACTACGGCATTTATGGTTATGGAAGCGATAAAATCTCTTCAATTGAAAAAGCTGTTTCTGCAGATTTAGATTCTTCTGCTTCCGTGGCATCTTCAGTTGTTGTGCTAAAGGACAATTCTACTTCTTCCAGTTCTACCTCTACGGCATCAACAGCAGTTTCTGTGGTTAAAAATGCTGCGGTTTCTCTGTTTGCTTTGCCTCAAAAAATATTTAGCAACAGTCGCAGTATTATTATCTTTCTTATCTTGGCAGCCATCGTTGCGGCTATAATTAGCTTGTTTAGATCATCATCTTCTGACGATAGTTCTAGTAATGATAGTTCAAAAGGATCTGGTTCTGGTCCAACTTCTAAAGGGGGAGATAAATCTAAAGGGAATGAAAAAGATTCTCCAGTTATAATTCTCCCGAGCGCGGACCATAAGAAAGATCATACAAGCAACAAATCAGTTTTGGTTGATGAAGAAATTGTGATAGAAAATCCAGACGAGGAAGAATTAATAATAGAAACAAATTAATTTATTTTAAGATTACCGCAAGCTTTCAGTTTGCGGTTTTCTTTTCCAACTCCTGATTTCAAATATTCTAGATAACCAGCGATAGTTATCATAGTCGCGTTATCGGTTGTTAAATTTTTTTCTGGGATCATTATTTCTAAATTTGGATATTTGTCTTTAAGTTTGGTAATATTTTCTCTCAGAAATTTATTAGCAATAACTCCACCTCCGACAATTAGAGTTTTGGGAGAATATTGTGCTATTGCCTTGTTTGTTTTTGTGATTAAAGTTTCAATAACTGCATCTTCAAATTCTCTAGCAACCGCAAGTTTGTTTGCGTCTGTCTTGTTTTTTAAATAATACAAAACAGCCGTTTTTAATCCCGAAAAAGAAAAATTAAAATCTTTTGAATGAATCATTGGTCTAGGAAATTCTTTTTCAAGTTTAATATTTTTTTCTCTGGCTTCTTCCGCTAGTTTGGAAATTTCAGGACCACCAGGATAAGGTAGTCCCAGCATTCTAGCAACTTTGTCAAAAGCCTCACCCACCGCATCATCTTGAGTTTCGCCAATTTTTTCTTTTTCAAACCAGTTTTTTATGAGTATTAATTCGGTGTGTCCACCGCTAACTAAAAGACCAATGGCGGGGAAGACAATTTTCTTGTTGCTAAGTAAAACTGATGCTAAATGCCCATTCATATGATTAGTTGGAATGACGGGTTTATTTAGTCTTTCACCGAGTTCTTCTGCGAAATTTATACCAGTCCAAAGCGCGGGTTCTAATCCCGGTCCCACTGTTACTGCTATTAAATCTATAACGTCTAATTGTGGTTTTTCATTTAAAAATTCTTCCAAACTTGAAAACTTTTTAGAAATTGGAAATTGAGAATCAGAAATTAAATTTGCTTTTCTGAAACTTTCAATCAATACAGGTAACAAGTTTTTGATATGTTCGCGTTTGGCTAAAGTAGGAAAAACACCACCGTATTCTCGGTGGAGTTCTATTTGGCTGTTTACACTACTTCCAAGAACTTTAAAATGGAGGTCTTCTAAACCTCCCTTTGCTTCTATTATGCTTACTGCTGTCTCATCACAACTCGTTTCAATACCAAGAATTATCATGTGTGACCCTACAGGGAATCGAACCCTGCTTCCAAGCTTGAAAAGCTTGTGTCCTAACCGCTAGACGATAGGGCCAAATGATGCTAAGCATCGCAATTTCATTTTAATTTCTAGTTTTCAAAAGAAAAAAACAGAAACTAAACTGAGAATGTATAATAGCATATTTTGATAAAATGTCCAAAAAATGTTAGTTTTTAATTGATTAGTTACTGGGAAGTGTGCCAGAGAGGTTGAATGGGGCGCTCTCGAAAAGCGTTAGCTTCGCAAGAGGCTCGGAGGTTCGAATCCTCCCACTTCCGCCAATTAGAAAATGTAATTCTTGGCAGTATTTTTGAACAAAGTTAGAACTTTGTTCAAAAAACATCGCCTTATAATATTAAAATTGAAACGGTTGCCAAGGTGGTTATGATGGTTAATTGGGAAATTATTCCCCAAACAGGTTCATTTTTTAGTTTCTTTTTATTTTGAACCCAATTGTGAAAACGTTGCAGAGTTGTAAGTGGTTCGTGTCGCCATTTGAAATATACAAACTGTAAAGCGTCAGGTAAAAGACTGCCGGCAATACCCCAAAAAATTGCTGAAGTGAAAAATGAAGTTAAGCTAAAATTTGAAATATCTACAAACAAAAGAATAGAAATTATTATTCCGAGTAAAAAATCGGTGCCGATTTTCATAAGGTCAATAAGAAAATTTTTACCCAATATCAAATCGTCATTCAAAGGATTTTGGGGATCTTTTTTAGAGGAGAGTAAATGATAATCCCAATGAGGGATAGAGTCCAACAGAAAATGACTGGCGAAACCAGTGGCGAACCCCAACATTGGATGATTGGGCATTAAATTAGCTATTGAAGCGCCAACTATTGCGTGAGCGGTAAGAACCATAGTCGTTATTTTAATTAAGATTTGATAAAAAATAAAGTTTTAATTTTCTAAAATTATGCTAAAATAGCTCTATGATTATTTCTTATCAAGGAGCTCAATCTTTTAAAGTGCAATTTGGCGATACTATAGTCGCTTTTGATCCAATTTCTAAAAAGTCCAGTTTTAGAGCCAATAATTTTGGCGCCGATATTGCTCTTATCTCTATAAATCATCCAGATATGAACGGTGTTGATCAAGTCAACAGGGGAGACAAACAAGCTTTTATTATAAGAAATCCGGGTGAATACGAAATACAAGGTGTGTTTGTAAAAGGTTTGCCAAGCACTTCGTTTTATGGAGTTGACTCCGATGAAGAAGAAAACGGACGCATCAATACTATATATATAGTAAATCTAGAAAATATGAACTTGTGTTTTCTCGGCGCTCTTGGCAGTACCGAACTACCTAAAGAAACCAAAGCCAAGATAGATGGTGTGGATATTCTTTTTGTGCCGATTGGTGGCAAAGGCACTTTGGATCCAGCTAAAGCTTACAAATTTGCCGTTTCTTTGGAACCTTCTATAATTATTCCTATGAATTATGATGATAAATCTCTCAAAGCTTTCATTAAAGAAGCTGGAGAAGAATCTATCAAACCAATGGAAAAACTGACTATCAAGAAGAAAGATTTAGAAGGTAAAGGAGGTGATGTTGTTATTCTTTCAGAACAGTAATAAAATAATTAAACAAGTTATCTATACGAAATAATGTTGTTAAAAAAATACAATTCAATAATGCAAAGATCTGAAAGTTATCGTCAGAAATGGGCTCTTGGTTTAACTTTATTTTGTTCAATAATTATATTTGTTAGCTTTGGTTTCTATAAAGGTTTTATAAGTTTTGGTAATGCGGGCACATTAGCTAATGAAAAATCTTCAAATAATGTGGCCAACGTTGTTTCCGCAAAATCTGTGCCTTCACCGATTGAAAATTCTAAAGAAACATTTAAATCTTCTTTTGGCGATATTAAGAAACAATATCAATCTTTTAAAGATTCAGTGTCCGCGGTTTTTGTGCCTTTTATTACAGGGATAGAAGTTTATCAAAGGTAAAAAACACTAAATAAATTAAGAGAAAAATTGCCATTATTTATGGCAATTTTTGTGAATAAGTTTATTATTTTGTGTTGAATTAGTTAATAAATTTTGCTATAATATATAGGTGGATGACTAAATTGCCTCCTCGGCGATCCGCTGAGGAGGCGGAAAAATTAAATGAAAAAAAAGGATAATATTCAAGAAAAAGAAGACAATCAAAACGCCCGCATGGGTGTTGTTTCTCGTTCAATTGTAAAGGAGATGGAGGAGTCTTTTATTGACTACGCTATGTCTGTTATTACAGATCGCGCCTTGCCTGACGTGCGCGATGGTTTGAAGCCTGTGCATCGTCGCATTCTTTACGCAATGCACACTATGGGTCTTTCCGCTTCTGCTAAAACTAGAAAATCAGCTTCAGTGGTGGGAGAGGTTTTAGGTAATTATCACCCTCACGGTGATAGCGCTGCTTATGAAGCTATGGTTAAAATGGCTCAAGATTTTAGTATGAGATATCCTTTGGTTATTGGTCAAGGTAACTTCGGTTCAGTTGATGGTGACAGCGCAGCGGCGATGCGTTATACCGAAGCCAAAATGAGTAAAATTTCTGGAGAACTTTTGCGTGATATAAACAAAGAAACTATAGACTGGGTGCCAAATTATGATGCCACCAAAAAAGAACCTTCAGTTTTACCAGCTGCAGTGCCTCAACTTTTACTTAATGGAACCTTAGGTATTGCTGTCGGTATGGCTACCAACATACCTCCTCACAATCTTCGTGAACTTGTTGATGCTACTGCTTTTCTGATAGACAATAAAGATGCGACAACTGAAGATTTGATGCAATTTATTCAAGGTCCAGATTTTCCACTTGGAGGTGTTATTTTTAATATTAAAGATATTCACCACGCTTATGCTACTGGTCGCGGTGGTATTGTTACTCGTGGTGTAGCCGAAATAGTAGAAGAAAAAAATTCTTCTCAAATTATAATTTCCTCAATTCCTTATAGGGTTAATAAAGCCGATCTTATTGTAAAAATAGCTGATCTTGTTAGAGATAAAAAAATAGATGGCATTAAGAGTATTCGCGATGAATCAACCAAAGACATCAGGATTGTCATAGAACTTAAAAGTGGTAGTTACCCGCAAAAGGTGCTCAACTTTTTATACAAACATACCCAACTAGAAGATACTTTTCATTTAAACTTGGTGGCACTTGTTGATGGTGTGCCTCAGACTATTTCTCTTAAAGGTATTTTAGAGGAATTTATAAAACACAGACAGATTGTTATAAGACGCAGAACTGAATTTGATCTTAAAGAAGCTGAAGCTCGGGAGCATATTTTGCTTGGTCTCAAAAAAGCCCTTGATCACATAGATGAAATCATAAAACTGATCAAGAAATCTAAAGATGTAGACGAAGCCAGAGCTAATTTAATGAAAAAATTTAAGTTTTCTGAATTGCAAGCTAACGCTATTTTGGAAATGCGTTTGCAAAAACTCGCCGGTTTGGAACGAAAGAAAATTGAAGATGAATTGCGTGAAGTTCAGAAACTCATTGCTGAACTCAAGAGTATTTTGGCTAACGCTAAAAAGATATTAATGATAATCAAAAAAGAACTTTCAGATATTTCAGAAAAATATGGCGATGACCGCAGAACCAAAGTCATCAAAGGTGGAGTTAAAGTGTTGTCTATAGAAGATTTGGTTCCCGATGAAGAAAACACTCTTATACTAACTGCGGGTGGTTATGTGAAGCGCACAAGTCCTGACGAATATAAACAACAAAGACGTGGTGGTGTTGGTGTTGTTGATCTCAACACCAAAGAAGAAGACTTTGTGACCAATTTCCTGACGGCCAGCACACATTCTGATCTGCTTTTCTTCACCGATCGTGGTAAAGTTTATCAAATCAAAATGTATGAATTACCAGAAGGTAAACGAGCAACTCGGGGTAAGTCCATTATGAACTTCATTTCTCTTTCTGAAGGTGAGCGCGTGACTTCAATTTTACCAATACCTAAAGATGTAAAAGATCACAAAGACTTCTCTCTGCTTATGGTAACTGAAGGCGGTACTGGTAAGAAAGTCGCTGCTTCCAGTTTTACGGACGTGAGAGCTAGTGGTATTATCGCGATCCGACTTAATGAAGGCGACAAATTGATTTCTGTTTCTGGAGTAAAGAAAGGTGATTCTTGTATGGTGGTGACCGCTAAAGGTCAATCTATTAGATTCAAAGAAAGCGATGTGAGAGAAATGGGGCGCACTGCAGGTGGTGTTAGAGTAATCAAATTGGGTAAAGGCGACAAAGTGGTTGGAGCTCATCCTATATCAAAAGAAAACGAAAAAGACGCAGAACTTCTTACTATGAGCACCAATGGTTACGGCAAAAAAACAGCCATAAAAGAATATAAAATTCAAAAACGCAGTGGTTCCGGTATTAAAACTAGCAACGTAACTACCAAAACTGGTGAGATTATTGCTTCGGCAGTAGTGACTGGCAATGAAGAGGAAGCGGTAGCTATGTCTAAAAAAAGCCAAGTGATTCGTCTAGCGCTTGAAGAGATTCCATCTTTGGGTCGTTCTACTCAAGGTGTTCGCATTATGAAGCTTCGTGATGGCGATTCCATAGCTTCATTTATCTGTTTATAATTATTTAAAAATTATCTTAAAACTGCCAATAAAAAACTTTTGGCAGTTTTAGTAATTCACCTGTGGATAAATAATTTAATATAGCTCTGATATAATATTTATATGAGTAAATTTCAGATGATTCTCACAGGTATATTTATAATTTTAGCTGTTGGCGGTGTCATAATTTTTTCTGCCTACAAAGGTAGCTCAGGAGATGCTGTTACGGTGGTTATTTGGGGCACTATACCAGAGGCGACTTTTTCAGAAGTTGTTCAAGCGACTTCACTATACCAAAGCAAAGAATTTAAAATAGAATACAAACAAAAAAACGTAACAGAATTTGATACTGATTTTGTGGAGGCTTTAGCTTCTGGTCGTGGTCCTGATATTTTTATGTTACCAAGCGATAAAATGCTAAAACATCGCAACAAAATTTTTCCAATACCTTACAACGTTTTTACTCAGAGACAATTTAAAGATTATTTTATAGAAGGAACTGAGATTTATATGGCACCAGAGGGCACTTTGGCGTTTCCAATTTGGACTGATCCTTTGGTTATGTATTGGAACAGGACTATTTTTACTGAAGCCAAGCTGACACAACCGCCAAAATATTGGGATGAATTTCATAATTTAGCAAAACTTATCACTAAAAAAGATGGAGCTCTAAATATTCAAAGAAGCGCAGTAGCTTTTGGTGAGTTTTCTAATATTTCCAATGCTAAAGCAATAATTTTGAATTTGGTGATGCAAGCCGGCAATCCTGTTGCAGTCTGGAATGGGTTAAATGTTTCAAGTGTTTTTGCCGATTCTTCAGGTGGAGTTGTTATGCCCGCTGAAGCGGCTGTTAATTTTTATACCGAGTTTGGTAATCCAGCCAAATCTTCATATTCTTGGAATCGTTCTTTATCTGCTTCTCGTGATTATTTTTTGAGTGGTGATTTGGGTATATATTTTGGTTTTGCAAGCGAGATTTCAAATTTACAACTTAAAAACCCTAATCTAAATTTTGATGTTTCTGAAGTGCCGACAGAACGTGAAAGCAAATACTATGTTTCTTTTGCAAATTTTCAAGGTTTAGCTATAACAAAAGCCACCAAAGTGCCAGCTGCCGCTTTTTCGGTGATTTCTATTCTTTCTGGTAAAGATGGTGTAAAGGCTTTTAGTGAAGCTCTGAATTTACCTCCAACCAGAAGAGATCTTTTAGATTTTAAACCAACGGATGCTTATATGAGTGTTTTTTATGACAGCGCCATCAGAGCTAAAACTTGGCTTGATCCAGAACCAACAGAATCCAATACTATCTTTAAAAATATGATAGAATCTATAACCAGTGGCAGGTCTAGAACTGGAGAAGCTGTTCTGAAAGCTCATAGAGAACTCACTAATTTGTTGTCAAAATATGCAATTAGTCAATAAAATGAAACATCAAAAAACAAAACAATTTCTGCCGTTTATATTTTTAGCTTTACTTATTTTGATTCCCGCTATGGCAAACGCTGGTATTATTCCTTGTAAAGACAACTGTAATTTTGAACATCTTATAGAACTTGTAAGAAATGTTATAGATTTGATAATCAAAATCTCAATACCGGTGGCTACAGCTGTTTTTGCTTGGGCAGGATTTAAATATATGACTTCAGGCGTGGTAGATCAAAAAGCTGAAGCCAAAGAGATGATCAGAAAAGTTTTCATAGGTTTTGTATTCATTCTTTCTGCTTGGCTTATTGTGTCTACTATAATAAACGCTCTTCTAAATGAAGATTTCAGAAATATCATTGATATTGGTACAATTAATTTGATTAATATATATGTTTAAATATTTTAAACACAGCTTATCTTTTTTAATTATCGTTGCTGTTCTTATTGTGCCAGTTTTTTTGATTGCGCAGAGTAATACTCCTGGTGGCGATGGTGTGGACGACGCTTCTGGCGGTGCCGAAGTTGAAATAAATGATACTCCTGCTACTGCTGGTTCTCCCTCTTCTCAAGTCATAAAATTTCCACGCCCCTTTAAAGGCACTGGTGAGTCCTTAGAAGATTTTGTAAATCTTCTTATTCAAGATATTCTTATGCCGATAGGTGGGGTGGTGGCAGTGCTTATGATAATGTATGCTGGTTTTCTTTATGTGACGGCTGGTGGGAAACCTGATCAGATTAAAAAAGCTCGTGAAGCCTTTTTAGCGGCGGTTATAGGTGCGGCTATATTATTAGGAGCTTATGTTATTTCCAGCGCCATCTTTAAAACTTTAGAGGCACTTAAATAAAATTTAAAATTAAATGAGTCTTACGGATATAATAAATAAGTTTATTAATATAGGTCTTCAGGTTATTCCATTTTTGGGAACTGTGGCTTTCTTAACTTTTCTTTTTGGGATAGCCAGATTTATTAAGTCTTCTGGTAGTAGTGAGGATGTTAAAAAAAACAAAGGCTTACTGATTTGGGGTGTTGTTGGATTATTCATTTTAGTAACTATTTGGGGTATAATTTCCTTTCTGAAGGATGAGTTTGGTTTTGGTAAAGATGTAATAATACCACAAATACAAATAAGATAAAAATGAAGAAAATATTTTTAATAATTTTATTTCCTTTAGTTGCTTTTGCGGAAGGGTTAACTGATCTTATGTTCTCGGCGCTTGATATAATTAATAAAGCGCTTATTCCAATAGCTTTCTCTCTTTGTTTGGTATATTTCTTTTGGGGTGTTGTTAAATATCTAAAAGCTGAAGGGCAAGGCAAAGCTGAGGGTAGAAGTATTATGATTTGGGGTGTCGTTGGATTATTTGTGGCTTCCTCTGTGTGGGGTATAATTACTTTTATTAGGACTGAATTAAAGATACCTGAAATAGAAAAGATAGAAAAGCAGACAGTAGACGATATAAGAACTCATGTTGATTTTGGTGGGATAGTAAATCCATAATCAACATTTAATTAATTTATTATTAATAAAATATATGCTTAATAAAATTTACAAAATTGGTTTTATTTTTCTGGTAATATTAATTCCTTCCTTTGCTTTTGCCCAATTTTCAGTTAGCTCTAAAATTCTGTTCGCTTTAAGAAATATGATAACCCAAACCATCATCCCCATTGTTTTTTCCTTAGCTTTACTTATGTTTTTCTGGGGAATGGTTAAATATATTAAGGATGAAGGGCAGGGCAAAGCTGAAGGTAGAAAGTTGATGATGTGGGGGGTGATTGCTTTGTTTGTAATGTCTACAATTTGGGGTTTGGTTGCTTTTGTTAGATCTGAATTGGAAATACCTGAAAAAACTCAAGGTGTGATCCCAACCATAAAAATAAATTAAAGTTGTGAATTACTTTGTTGGCATTATTTGATTTAAATTGTATTATTAATAGCGTTAAATGGTCGTTTGTTTAATTATAAATTATTAATAAAATGAAAATTATGAAAAAATTAGCATTAACTGTTGGAGCTCTAGCATTACCTTTGGTTTCTTTCGCTGCTTTGGGTAATGTGGACCAGTTGGTAACTGATATCGGTAACATCGTTAATAAAATCATACCTATATTGTTTGCTTTGGCTTTGCTTGTCTTTTTCTGGGGCTTGGTCAGATACATTTTTACTGGTCCTGAAAAAAAGGCTGAGGCTAGAAGTTTGATGATTTGGGGTGTTGTCATCCTTTTCGTAATGGCTTCAGTTTGGGGTTTGGTCCATTTCCTCGGTGCCGCTCTTGGTGTAGAACAAACCAGTGCTCCGGCTGTAAAGCCACTCATACCTAGATAAACAGAATTTGTTTCATTAAATTTATAAAAAGCGAGACTGTGGAATACGTCTCGCTTTTTTGTTTCGTTTTGTTAAAATATAAAATATGGAACCCGTAAAAGAACTTTTAAGAGAGATTATTAAACTCATAGTCAATCCAGTTATCGTGCTTGGGTTTGTGGTGGCTACTATTTACTTTTTTTACAGTATTATTAAGTTTATTTGGGGTGCTGACGGCAAAGACTTGGAAACTAACAAGAAAAGTATTATGTATGGAATTTTAGGTTTGTTTATAATGTTTTCGGTTTATGGCATTTTGCGTATTGTTTTGGCTACTTTAGGTATTCCTTATCCAAGTTTTTTCCCTTAATTTTTCTTGAAAACTCTAAAAAATAGGGGAGCCTAACGGCTCCCCTTGAAGGTGCTTTTTGGGAGCCTCATCAGCTCCCTAGCTCCCCCGTTTTGTTAACCTTACTCGGTACACGATCTCCTCCTTTCCTAAATTTTTGAATCTGAGTTTCCGGATGTCCCCAGGAATTCTGGCTTCTTTCCCCAGATCCCTTGGGAACTCTCTGGTGAATACATCACCATCTCTGGTGGTGTATTCAACCAATCTGTTTGTGTTGCCCCCTCTGTAAATGCCGGTGACGAAGTCGTAGCCGGCTTCTACAAACACCGGTTTACTCCACTCGCCTGGGGGCAATTTGACGAGGATTAGCCGTTTCTGCTCGTTGCCGACTAGGTCGGCCAGCTTGGGTCCCCAGCAAGCCTTGCTTTCTGGGTCAGACTCCCAATGCTGGGTGCCTGATTCGGCTAAGAGCACTCGGGCATAACCCTCGTTGCCTTCTGGGGTCCTAATATCAAACCCAAGGCTTTTTGCACGTTCTTCGTGCAAAGAAGCCATAATTTGATATTTACCCACCGCTGACGTTGAGGGGTTCTCTATTAATTTTCCCTCTTCGTCAAAGTGCTTGCCTCCGGATTCGCACTCGGCGATGATATCCAAGATCAAATCTTGGCCTATCTGCCGATATGCAGATTCCGTCTGAACCCGAACTACAGGTTCAGGGGTTTTCGTTTTTCCAAACCAACCCGGTTTGGAAAAATCTGCGACGTTGATTAGCCCCACTACAACCAGGAGCATAACCAACCAAGCCGAGCGCCTTAGCGCACTTTCTTCCCTTGAGAAAAGGAAGAGCGCCAGCACTAGGCTGAGATTTGCCCCCAGGAAAAATGTGGGGTGGCTCGCAAACTTTGCCCAAATTGAGTGGGCAAAGATGTAAGCCAGCGCGTTAAATACTACCACGCCGGCCAGAGCTAGGAAGATCGGTTGGCTCAAGGTCTCTCGGATTCTGCCCCTTCTGGACCAGAATCCAATCAGGGCAATGGTCGCTATTAGAACAACCAGAGCGACCCCAACTCCCCAAGCAGAAGGGCCACCACCTGCCACCGTCTTTGTTGGTGACGATGGCTTACTTAATGATGATGTCGTTAGCAGAGACGCCACCAACGCCATCACCAACACGACAGCGACCGCCATCATACGAAACAGATTTTTCATTTTCCTTTCCTTTCCCCTTATTATTATCTTTTTTAAAGAGCTAACTACCCCTTATTATAGCATATTATGTATAAAAAAGCAACCCCCCAAGAGCGAATCTTGAAGGGGGTTGTTGAAAAATAAAAGGAGGTGAGAATTACTTGGTTGGGATTGAGATAATGGTTTTCTGCCTTTTTTGGGCAGGATGTCCCACGATCCGATCCCCCTCAACCCAAGTCTGGATCTTTGAACTCCCGCCAGCCACAAGTTCTGCCTTTAAAACCTCGGCAACATGTGGTCCGGCTCCTCCCGTTGGGTCCACAATCGTCTTTTGGACCCATTCGGCGCGGGTGTTGAGGCGCACTTTCATAGCCTCTTGTTCACCTCTGGCCTCCGCAATCTTGGCTTTGGCATTGAGCTCGGCAATGTTCTCAGCCTCAATTGCTTTGGCGGCTTCGCCGACGGCTTCTACCTGAGTGATTTCTCCTCGGACTACGTAGAAGCCTAATTTGCCAAACAAACCGGACGGATCGGCATTTTCATAATCCGGTATGCCGTTCATGAACTTCAACCCGTTCAGTTTGTCTAGAACAGTCCAAAAATCTCCGGGCTGCTCTTTTTGGGTTGGTGGCGTGGCTTTCATTTGTTTAACATCATTGAATCCTTTATCAGCAACAAAATTTCTGAATGCTGATTGGATCATGGCGCTAAACAACGACGCCGAGTCGGCATTCAAAAAGAACGCCCTGATCGGGTTCAGGTGCCACACAATGAATTGCGCCACCACCTTTACCCGTATGTTTTCATTTATTTCCACGTCATCCATGATGACGGGGTAGGGGAACTGGAAGAGAAAGTCTTCAACACTTTCTCTTCTTTGTTTTACTTCATACTTTAGTTCCCCTTCCTCTTCCTTTATTTGTAGTTCTAGCCACTCCCACTCGGGGAATATCTTTATGGACAAGAAAAACCATAAACATATCACCCCAAGCTTTTCTCTCAACAGGTGTTCTATAGACTCCTTCACACCTGTTGGTTGTGCTTGAACCCTTTTTTTGTCTGGGACGAAACATCGGCTTCCGTCCTTTTGGGTCTCAAGCTCCCAACCTTCAATATTTTCAGCCACATCTACTACTTTGCCTTCTAGTGTGATGAAGCTGAACCGGTTGGGGCGGGGAATGGGGGCAAAAAATCTTTTCTGGGGTTTGTTGGCCTGTTTCTTAATGGCCCACCCAACCCCGTAAGTTGCGGTAGCTATCACCACCGCAAACAAGACCGCGTAAAACAAAAAAAATCCCAAAAACATAATAACCTCCTTTTTGTTGTTTTCTATTTTTTAGAGCTTGCCTACCCCTAATTATATCATAACTATGAAAAAAAGCAAGGAAAATTTGCGATATTTATAATATGTGCTAAAATAAGATTAGGTTTTCATTTCGGGCAGTAGCTGTTGAAATCGCTGTCGCTTAGGCCATAGCGAATCAATAGAGGAAAGTCCGAACACACATCTCGTATGCTTCGCGGTTTCGAGATAGCAGGGTAGCGGGTAACGCCCGTCTGAAGCGATTCAAGAGGTGCGAACAGTGACGCTTTTGAGCGAAAGCGAAAGAGCGCCCCACATAGTTTTATGCGAAGTGGGGTGAATCCAAATAGTAATATTTGGGGTGCAACGACTAAATCCTTACCTGTGTGCAAGGCCGTGCTCGCCGATGAGGTGAGAGTGCCGCTTGAGCTTTGGAGTAATCTAAGGCCTAGATAAATTACTGTCAGTCTTGCTGTTTAAGTGAGACACAAAACAGAATTCGGCTTATGAAAATGAAAATCTAATAAATGCAAAATCCACCCTTACCGGTGGATTTTGCTTTTGGTATTTTGTTTATTTTCTGTTATATTTTAGAGGTATCCGCTCATAGCTCAGCCGGTAGAGCAGCTCCCTCTTAAGGAGATGGTCGGGGGTTCGATTCCCTCTGAGCGGACAGGCGTTAAGAAAATAAAAAACGTGACGCTGGGGTGGCGTAATGGTAGCCGCGCTGGTTTTAGGAACCAGTTCCGTAAGGAGTGGAGGTTCAAGTCCTCTCCCCAGCACCAGACACAAAACACACAATAAACACGCAATCAAAGAAAATTTGTATAGGATTTTGGTGCCCGGAGCGAGACTTGAACTCGCAAGGCCTTGCGGCCAAAGGATTTTAAGTCCTTCGTGTATACCATTCCACCACCCGGGCATTTTCGCTTTTTTGTTTTAGCGGGTCGCCGAATTTTTAGTTATTTTACCCTAAAAATTCGCGGAGGCCACGGCGAGAATTGCACTCGCGTATATTCCTTTTGCAGAGGAATGCCTTACTACTTGGCTACGTGGCCGAACAAATTAAGATTATCAATTTTTTACTAAACTTTCAATTTTGAGTTTTGTGATATTCGTTTGAAAGTTCGTCTATTCTTTGGCGATTATGTTCGCCTATATCTATGCAAAATTCTATTTTTGGCACAAAACCGAAAGATTTTTTACTCATAACAAATTGGCGAAAATCATTACGTCGGCGATTCATAAATTTTAAGGCTTCAGCTTCTTTTTCTATCGGAAAAGCGGTGAAATATATAATCGCTCTTTTGCCTTTATTTAATACTTCCGCTTTGGTTATGGTGATAAGAGACTTATTATTGGACGCTGTCAAAAAATATTCACTAGCGAATTTTAAAATAAGAGAAGAAGCTTTTTTGTCTTTGTGTTTGATTGGAGTTTTCATTATTGTTTTACCATAGTGACGGCTTTCAGAATATCTCCAGCGGCAATTTTGGTTTTTGATTCTACCATCATTCCAAACTCTTGACTCTCTTTAATTGAATCAGTTTTTACTTTTTGAGTCTGCATCTCTTTGATTTTGCCTGTTCCTACAAAAGCTTCTCGACGGTAAATTTTTACTGGATTATTGATTTTTATTTCGCCTTCGTTTACCCGACCACCGATTACTTGTTTATCTTTATTTTGACTGAAAGTTTTGAGTATTTTAGCGGAGCCGGTTTCCACTTCTACAATTTCTTCTGGGGTGGCTTCTTTCAATCTGTCTTTAACGTAATCTATCAAATCATAAATAATGTCGTAAGTTTTGATTTCTATGTCGTCGCGTGTGGCTAAAACTTCAGCGCTTTTATCAACGCTAACCTGGAATCCAAGCACGAGACTATTTTTTATTTTGGCGGATTTAATATCGGTTTCGGTAATAGCGCCAATATCTTTAGAAATAATTCTCACTGATATTTTGTCGTTGTTTAGTTTTTTAAGTTCGTGTTCAATAGCGTCTAAAGAGCCAAAAGTGTCAGTTTTTAAAACTATATCAAACGAAACGCCGGATGCAGGTAAGTCAATTTCGTTTGTGGGTTCTTGTTTAGATTGTTTTGATGCGAATTCTAGCGCGTCATCTTTTTTCAGAAATGTTTTAAAAATACTGCCGACTTTAGGTTGTGTGTTCCAGCCAATGATTACTACCGGACTAGAAAAACTGGCTTTTTTTATATTTTCACCTTTATAATTTTCTATTGCTCTGATAGGGGCATAAGCTCCTTCTGTAGCCACAAAAGCACCGATTTCTAAAGAACCGTTTTTGATAATGAGTGTTGCCGAAATGCCTTGTTTTGGGTTCAAATTGCTTTCAACTACAAAACCTTCAGCTGGCAAAGTTGGATCGCCTTTGAACTCTTCAATGTCTGCTTGTAAAACTATGAGTTCAAGTAATTCTGGCACACCTTGTCCAGTTTTTGCTGAGATACTCGCGATGGGCACTGAACCACCCCAACCTTCAACCAAAACATTATGTTCTGCCAAATCTTGTTTGACTTTGTCTACATTAGCTCCTGGTCTGTCAATTTTGTTTAAAGCTACTATAAAAGGCATTTCATCTTCAATCACACATTTTATAATTTCTATGGTTTGTGGTTTGACGCCGTCTTCTGCGGATACTACCAAAACAGCGATGTCGGCAATTTTGGCTCCACGTTCTCTTACCGAACAAAAAGCTTCGTGCCCTGGGGTGTCCAAAAAAGTGATTTTTCTTTTGTCGCCATCAACTTCACATTCTGCTTCGTAAGCAGATATGTGTTGGGTTATGCCACCAGCTTCTTTTGCGGTTATGTTTGTTTTTCTAATATAATCCAGCAAAGTAGATTTGCCGTGGTCAATATGTCCCATTATGGCTACTACTGGCGGACGATTTTTTTGGTTTTCATTTTTTTCTTTCATTTTGATTTAAGTTAAATATTGCCTTTCTGTTTTGCTGTGAAGTTTTTTTAAAGTTTTATCGGCCTTTTGCTTGGCCGATTACTTTTAATTCTTCTTCTGATAAATTGTATTCGCTTTGCCAATTTTTCAAAGGTTTTGCAAAGACGTTGGTTCGTTCTCTGGTTTGCATACTGGTTATAACCACACCATTACCTTCTTCGTCGGCAAAAACTGAAGCGAAACTCTGGTTGCCTCCAATACCTTCTCTTTGAAAAGGGTTGAACCTTAATGTGGAAGCGTTGTTGGTTTTTCTCTTTATTCTAGCGTTTAACGTCTGCATATAATTTACAGATTCCGCTTTGAATTTTACAAATTCTTCAAGCGTTTTACTGTGTAAAGCGATGAGTCTTTCAATGTCTGGAACATTGGCGCTTCTAAATATTTTTTTTATTCTAAAATGTATCGCTATTGCTACACTGAGTGCAATCACCGACACCGCTAGAGCTAAAAAAGGTATAAAAAAAACAATTGAATTAAGATCAAACGCCATAATGGATAATTATACATTAAATGTGCTATTATTCAAATGTTGTGGTGAAAAGAAAACAAACAAAAAACATTCAAACTGCGCTTAAAGCGACAGCGAACAAGACTAGAATATTTTTGGATTATGCCTCAGTAACTCCAATTGATCCAGAGGTGGAAAGGGAAATGGTAAAAGTGCAAAAGCAATTTTGGGCTAATCCGTCATCTTTACATCAAGAAGGAGAAAAAGCGAAGACAATTTTGGAAGAATCTAGAGTTAAAATTGCTAAAATTTTGCATTGCAAGGCTGGCGAAATATTTTTTACTAGCGGGGGGACTGAATCTTTAAACATTGCAATTTTAGGCACAGTTAAAGTTTTTCCCCAAAAAAAGCAAAAGTTTTTGCCACACATTATTGTTTCAACTATTGAACATCCTGCTGTCTTAGAGCCAATTAAATTTTTATCACAAGAAGGTGAGGTGGAAGTTTCTTTTGTCAATCCTGACCAAAACGGCAGAATTCATCCTGAATCCATAAAAAAAGAACTAAAAGAAAATACTGTTTTAGTGATAGTTCAACACGCTAATAGTGAGATTGGCACTATACAGCCAATACGAGCAATTTCTAAAGTAGTTAAAAATTTCAGAGAATTTAAAAAAACTAAATTACCAAAAACCGAAAATGAATCTCTCTTTTACGCTACACCTTATTTTTTGGTTGACGCTTGTCAGAGCGCACTCTATGAAGATGTTTCTTTAGAAAGACTTGGTGCGGATCTTTTGGTGTTGGATGGTGTCAAAATTTATGGTCCAAGAGGAGCGGGTATTTTGGCAAAAAAAAGTGAAGTAAAAATTTCCCCGATTATTTTTGGTGGCGGTCAGGAAGAAGGTCTGCGTAGTGGCACCGAAAATATTGCTTCTGCTTTGGGTTTAGCAAAAGCTTTAGAGATTGCTGAAAAAAAGAGAGAAAAAGAAAAAGAACGTCTCACAAATTTAAGGGATTATACTATTAAAAAGATTCTGGAAATTGAGAATTCTTCTTTAAATGGTGATTTGGAAAACAGGTTGCCAAATAATATAAATGTGTGTATACCAGATCAAGATTCAGAATTTTTGGTGATTAAACTTGATACTTTGGGTTTTGCTATTTCGGCGGCTTCAGCTTGTCACACTTTAGCTTTAGAGAATAGTTCTTATGTAATTGAAAGTTTGGGTAAAAAAGAATGCGCTTCTTCATCTTTGCGAATTACACTTGGTCGCGACACCCGAAAATCTGATTTAGATGGGTTTATTTCTGTTCTCAAAAAAGTGATAAAATAACTATCCACTCTAAAATTTTGTTTATTTTTCTTTTGCGATTTGTTAAAATTAAGTGAATGGAAGATCTCACTAAACATCAACTTATACTTTTAGTTTTATTAGTCACTTTTGTGACCTCTATTGCCACAGGCATAATTACTTTCACTTTGCTTTCTGAAGCGCCGGTGGAGGTTACTCAAAATATTAACAGAGTAGTAGAAAGGACAATTGAAAAAGTTGTGCCGACCGAAGTGGGTGAACCAAAAGTTGTTACCACGACGGTGGTGGTAAATGAAGAAGATAGAATTTTGGAAGCGATAACTAAAAATGAAAAATCAATAGTAAGACTTAAAACTTTAGGCGCTGATGGTTCTGAAATTGTTTCTGGATTCGGGCTTGTGGTAGCTGACAATGTTGTTGTCTCTGATGTGCGTGCTTACAATAAAACTTCTTCTTACAATATTGTTTTTTATGATGGTAAAATTTTTCCAGTTGATAAAGTATTTATTGCTGAAGCAGATCGTCTAGTGTTTTTGAAAGTTGACACTGCCCAAAATGATGATCAAAAATACACTTTTTATCCCGTTACATTTGGTAATTCTAATAGTCTGAAAATTGGACAGAGTATTATTGCAATAAGCGGTAAAGATTCAAATGCCGCTTCTATTGGTAGGGTTTTTCAGATGAAATTTGCTGAAGATAAAAAAACGGTTCTCAATATTTTTTCAGACATAAAAATTTCTAAAGCGCGTTTTGGTAGCCCGATCATTAACCTTACAGGTGAAGTGGTCGGTCTTGAGGCTCCAATAGGTGAATTTGATACAGAATATTCTTACACTCCCGTAAATACAGTCAAAAGTAGTATCACTGACGCTTTAGCAGAGCTGTCAAAATAATAAGTTTAAAAGTAGCATTTTAGCCGTTTTTATGATATAATACGGTCAATTAAAGCTGTTTTTATTGTTTATGACACCATTTAATAATTTTACAACTAAAGCCAAAGAAACTATCAAAAAAGCTCATGAGCTGGTTATTGAGCGTGGTCAAGATCACGTGAGTCCTTTACATCTTTTAGCGGCTTTAGTTTTGCAAGAAGAAAGTCTCATCATTTCTATTTTAGATAAGTTAGGAGTAGATACTATACACTTAACTGATTCTATTTTTGAAGCAATGGACGGTTCTACTTCTGGTAATACAGTTGCGCCTTCATATCAAATTTATCTGACTCCAGAATTGGCTCATGTTATAGATCGTTCTGCCAAAATAGCTTCATCTATGGGGGATGAATTCATTTCTACTGAACACCTCTTTTTGTCGTGTCTAGAAGTGCCGAGTCCGGCTAGAGATATTTTAAATCGTTTTAAAATAGAAAGGGAAAAAATCATTTTTCTTATTCAAGAAGCTAAACAAGGAAGATTTACTGACAATAAAGTTTCCGCCAAAAACAAAAATCTTTTGAAATATACACGTTCACTAACTAAGTTGGCGCGCGAAAACAAACTGGATCCTGTCATTGGTCGTGATGAAGAAATTTCGCGCATTATTCAAATTCTTGCTAGAAGAACTAAAAATAACCCAATTCTTATTGGAGAAGCTGGTGTTGGTAAAACTGCTATCGTGGAAGGTTTGGCTGCGAGAGTGGTTTCTGGTAACGCACCTGAATCTTTGAAAGAAAAAGAAATTGTGTCTTTAGATTTAGGGCTTCTTGTGGCTGGCACTAAATATCGTGGTGAATTTGAAGAGCGTCTTAAAAATATCATTAAAGAAGTTGAAAGGTCAGATGGTAAAGTAATACTTTTTATTGATGAGATACACACCATAATTGGCGCTGGTGGCGCTGAAGGTTCTCTAGATGCTTCAAATATGCTTAAACCTCCATTAGCTAGAGGTGAACTGCGAGCGATTGGGGCGACTACTATCAAAGAGTATCAAAAACATATTGAAAAAGACCCAGCGCTCACTAGACGTTTTCAGCCGGTTTATGTTTCAGAACCTTCAACGGATGACGCTATTACCATATTGCGTGGTCTTAAAGAAAAATACGAACTTTATCACGGGGTACATATTGCTGATGATGCTATTAAAGCAGCGGTTAATCTTAGTGCTCGTTATATTGCGGATAGATTTTTACCTGATAAAGCTGTTGATCTTATAGATGAAGCGGCTAGTCATTTGAAAATTTCACTTGAAAATATGCCACCCGTTTTACAAGAAACTAATTCCAAAATTGTAAAATTGGAAATTGAAAGGGAAGCCTTAAAAAAAGAGTCTACGAAAAGTAATAAAGTTAAAACTCGTTTAAGAGAGATTGAAAAAGAAATTGCAGATTTGAAAGAAAAAACTGCTGAGATTGATTTGAAATGGAAGAATGAGAAAGAAAATGTGGGAGAAATAAAAAGAATAAAGAAAGAATTAGAGACGGCTAGACTTGAAGCTGAAGCCGCTGAAGCGCAGGTTGATTTGGGCCGTGCTGCTGAAGTGCGTTACGGTAAGATACCAACTCTAGAAAAAGAACTAGACTCTAAAATGAAGAAACTTAAAAAACTTCAAAGCTCTCGTCGTATTCTTAAGGAAGAAGTAACTGAAGATGATATCGCAAACATTGTCGCTAAGTGGACTGGTATTCCAGTTTCTAGAATGCTTGAAGGTGAAGCGGATAAACTTTATAGAATGGAAGATGAACTAAAGAAGCGTATAGTCGGTCAAGATTTAGCCGTCAAAAAAATTTCTGACACCATTAAACGTTCCCGCACCGGTATTGCTGACCCAAATAGACCTATTGGCTCTTTTATCTTTTTGGGTCCTACTGGGGTTGGTAAAACTGAATTAACTAAAGCTTTGGCAGAATTTATGTTTAATGATGAAAAGGCGCTCATCAGAGTGGATATGTCTGAGTTTATGGAGCGTCACAGTGTCTCTAAACTTATTGGCGCACCTCCTGGTTATGTGGGTTTTGATGAAGGTGGGGGGCTTGTTGATATGGTGAGACATAGACCTTACTCCATTGTCCTTTTTGATGAAATTGAAAAAGCTCACCCTGAAGTGTTCAACATACTTCTGCAAGTTTTAGATAACGGCCGATTAACTGATTCTAAAGGCAGGACTGTGAATTTCAAAAACACCATTATTATTATGACTTCTAATATTGGTGCTAACTACATAGACAAGATGGAAAAGATGGGTTTTGGCGACAGGGATAACCAAGACGAAGATTACGATAATGTTAAAGACAAGATTATGGAAGCTATGAAAGATTTCTTTCGTCCAGAATTTCTAAACCGTGTGGATGACATTATAATTTTTGACATTTTGCCAATTGAAGCCATTAGAGAGATTGTTAAAATTCAGGTGGATCTTGTAAGGGATCGTTTGGTTTCCAAAGATATTTCGTTGGAACTCTCTCCAGAAGCTTATGAATATTTAGCCAAAGAAGGTTACAATCCTCAATATGGAGCTAGGCCACTCAAGAGACTTATTCAAAATAAAATTTTGAACCCAATTGCTTCTCTTATAATTTCCAAAAATATTATGAAAGGTGGGGTAGTGTCAGTTTCAGTTAAAAAAGGAGCGGGCAAGGATGGCGGAAGTGATTTGGTTTTTGATGTCAAAAAAGGTCGTCGGGGCGCTCTGATTGAAGCTTCAATTTTGGATACACCTGTTGGTGTGTAAGTAAAATTATCAAAAAAGACTGATGAAAAATCAGTCTTTTTTGATTTATTTATTCAATTTTTTCTAAATCTTTTTCTGTGATTCTCATTTCTCCTTTAGGTCCTAATCTTCTATCAAATACCTCTAAATATTCATTATATGACAAAACTTTTTCAGCGATTTCGTACGCAACTTCTGAAGCTTTTGTGTCTCCAAATTCTTTTGCTTGATCAGAAAAACCATAAGCATGATATGCTAGTCTTTTTAATATCGTTTTTAAAAACATTTCTTCTTTATCGCTTTTAAATTTTTGGTTTTCTATTTTGTTTTTTATATTTGATATTGTTTTTCCTATAGCTTCAGTATAATCGCGAATTCCATAAAAAGGTTGGTCTAGTTTCCAAGCATTACGATGCCCAATATAAACATAGTCACCTTTGATCCTATCTACAGTATCAGACTCTATTTTTTGAACCAATTCTTCTTTATTAACAGCATCAGACCGAACAAGAATATAATTATTTTCTTTTTTCTTGAGATAAAGGGTGAACTCTGCCCCAGCTCCTCTGTAGGTAGTTATTTTTTCAACTTCGTTGTTATTAATTGTTAATTTTTCTCCCTTACTTTTAATTTTTGGTAATATGTCTACATATCCTAATTTAATAAATAGTTCTCTTCCACAAGCAGAGCTTTCTATGTCGGCAAAATCTTTCCAACCATCAATTTTTAGGGGGAAGTTGTTTAATATTTCTTCTTTAATTTTTGTTTTAGTAATTTCTGAAACTTTATTATCTGCAAGTGATGGATTGTCCACTTCTTTATTTTTAATATATTTCTTTGTTTTTGGGTTGTAAGTAGTATCCCAATATTTTCCATCGGCAATAATAAAAACTGGTAATTCTAATTCTTCCGACATTTCTTTTATCTCTTCGTGGGGCGGGGTAACAGATTTATCATCGTAATTGTTTTCTTTTAATTCCAAAATATACAAACCACAAACAGACGGATTATCAACAATTATTTCGTTATATCGACCAACTGTGTAAATTGCATTTGTGATGACTTTTTCCATTTGCCCAAGGGGCGGTTTGTAATTTTCAAAATTTCTTGTTTCTGTTCCTAATGCTATTGAACCCATATCCCCGTCGTTTGCCGCTAAAACTGTTCCTTCATTTAAAAATGCTCCAAAAGGTAACCAATAATTACATCTTGAACTGTTAGAACTAATAGAAGATGTTGAAATTGTTGGCTCTATTCCAATAAGGGTTTTTATTTTAATTTGCCACGAAGTATAATCTTTCATCAAAGAATTTTCACCAACGTTAATTTGAGGCATACGAACCCCATGAACAATTGCTTTGTTGTATTTTTTAATAACATTTTTTAATATTGCTGCATCACGATCATTTTTTTCAAGTTTAATTCTTTCTAAGAATTCTCTTTTCTCTCTTTCTTTATAGCTTGGAAATAATTCAATTTGTTTTTGATAGAATTCTTGAAGAAGGTTTTTTGCTTCATCTAACTTGTCTTTGTTGTCTAATCTTTTATTAAGCTCTTCAATTTTTCCTACTAACAGTTCTCTTTCACAGATAATATCTTTTAATTTTTGTTGAACAATCTTTTTTTGATCGTCTAGAATCGCTATTTCTTTTCTGTTTAAAAGTGTCTTAATAATTGAGCTCTTGAGATCTCTTATTTCATTTTCAAAATTGTTTATTTCATTTTCAATTTTTAATATTTCTTGATCTTTTTCAAGTTTTTGGGGATTTATTTTGGCTAAATTTTCTTTAATTAAATCAACATCTTCAAAATAAGAATGTCGAATTTCTCTAATCTTAAAAGCGGTTTCTTTCCTTTCTTTAGAAGCGTATTTTTTTGTTATTTCTCTGAAGTTTTTTGGTGATTCTAGCGGCATACTGCTATTATAACAAAAAAATTAAGCCAAAATATTTATTGTAGAATTCGCGTCGGACAGCTCCAGAAATCAAAAACAGATGGCTTTGCCATCTGTTTTTGATTTGGTGTGGCTTTACAACCACGTTAGAAACTATTTTACCAAAAATTCCTGAATAAATCCAATTCGCTCCGCCCCGCCGCCAGCCGCCGCAAAGCGGCGGCC
>Ga0209723_1001322_pt1 | contig 39028 bp, 37 predicted proteins | sample BiotimSIPDNA_2_FD_185750 | JGI IMG/M metagenome (GOLD analysis project Ga0209723, IMG submission 185750) | Anaerobic biogas reactor microbial communites from Washington, USA - Biogas_R2 time_0 SIP DNA (SPAdes) (version 2) | ecosystem: Engineered > Bioreactor > Anaerobic > Unclassified | place... | reverse complement strand
AGGGGCAGCGAGAGAAACAACTGCAAAGTGGCTTGAACGAAGAGAAAGCCAGCGCCTTGAGGCGCTGGCTAGAGATCTGGGCTTTCAGCCCTTGAGCAAACCACCCGCTATGCGGGTGGTTCTGATTGGCGGAGGAGTATAAACATCCTACGAACAGCGGGTTATTTGCTGTAAAAATCTTTCCGGATTTGGGGGTCGCGTGCAATTCCAGCCATCAGGATATCCATCAGATTTTGCAACAAATCCTGCAAGTGGGGGTCATAACTGACATTAAGGCTTTGTTCAACAGGTTTACCGCTGTCTTGCTCCATCCGTTCCAACAAGTAAGGCGCGAGCCATTGCGAGATAGTCCCGAGCACATACGCAGCCAAATCAGTGTCGACCCAAGTGGCAATGTCGTCATGGAGGACACCTTGCGAAAGAAAAGCGTGAAAACGTCCATCTCCAGAGAGGCGCTGACCAGTCTCGGGATCAATGGAGCTGGTAACCGGGTTTTCAAAGTTATGGCGGCGTTCTACCATGGAGAGGCGCGGATATTTGAGCTCGAATGCCAGATCAATTTGTATGAGGCGCTGCAGGTAACGGAAGGTATCGAGATTATTGGCAGGCAGCGGAAGCGTAGAAATAAGTTCTAACTTTCGATCCTTGACAATACTGAGAATGTGCTTGTAAAGGTCTTCCAGGTTCTCAAAATACTGGTAGAAGGAGCCTTTGGCGATGCCAGCATTATTAACAATAGCATTCACTGAGGCAGAATGAAGACTGTTATCAGCGAATTCTTCAATGGCTGCGTTCTCAATTAGGTCCCGTTTTTGCTGGGAAAGGTGAAAAAAAGTATCTTTTGGCATTTTTCCTCGTTATGACCGAATGGTCATATTATATGCAAGGGCGTTGCTTTGTCAATGTTGTGGGTTTATCTCTCTACAATGGGTAAGTACAACTAAAGTTTACATTTTTCTACCACTCCTTCGAACTTAAGATAAAATCTTGTTATGGATCATATCTACAGTGACCGCAATGAGTATTTTCAACGTGACAAAAATGGTCCGTGTGCTTTTTGTGACGCGCAGGAAAAACCTGACGATTTCCGTAACTTGATCGTGCATCGGGGAGAATACAACTTCGTCATTCTCAATCTTTACCCTTATACCAGTGGACACATCATGGTTGTTCCATATACGCATACCAACAAACTGGAAAAGCTAAGCTCAGACCAACTTACTGAAATGATGCATTTGATCCAGAAGGGTATTCGTGTTTTGACCGGGCTTTATTGTCCACAAGGATTTAACGTCGGTCTTAATCTTGGTGATGCAGGAGGAGCGGGCATCAAAGAGCACCTTCATTGGCATATCATTCCCCGCTGGGTTGGTGATGCCAATTTCATCACGGTGATTGGCAGGACGCGTGTATTGCCCGAATCTCTCGAGGAATCTTACAAAAAAATCCTGGAAGCCTGGAAGATGGATTAAAAAAGGGAGCGTCACGCTCTCTTTTTTTATAGGTTTGTTTTATCAGCAGGGATTACTTTTCTCCCATCCCCTCTATGTTGCCAACTCCTTGGATTTTTTGAGTCACGCTGGGATTGCCGTAATACCTCACATTGTAGACGCCGCTCACGTCCAGATCCAGTGTTTCGGTTGCCCAGACAGTAGCTGAAACCGCGCCTTCGATCTTAAGGCTTACGGAGACACTCTTTAGATCTTCGGCATCATAATTTGTTCCGCCGGCAAATTTTAGAGTCTGGGTTTCGGCGATACCGCTGATATCAATCTCTGACCCACCTTCAATAACCATGTCCAGGGCTTTGACATTCATGTTCGTAAAATCAAGGCTTGCTCCACCCTGCAACATGACTGAGAGGGAATCTGTAATGAGATCTTTCGCTACCAATTCAGTGCCGCCTTCAAGAACAAAACGGGTCAAGTTTTCAAATGTGATGGTGATGGTGGGATAGTCGCGATCGGTTATCCAATCCAGCATGTCTCGCGAATGTTTGACCAAAAGGACACCGTTTCGGACTTCGTAGGTAATACCATCAACGATATTTTTTGGACCTTCGATCAGGATGGCGTGTTTGTCACCTTGAACCAGGAATATCGGACCGGCAGCCTCAATGTCTATTTCAGTGAAAGCTGAGAGAGTGTCGCCCACACCTACAAAACTTGTGTCATCGGGGACCGGTGTTTCACGAGGTGTCAGACGTGGAAATACACAGGCAGTAATTGCTAAAATCAAGGTTGACAGAGTCAACAGAATTCTAAGTCGGTTCTTCATAACAACCTCCTTCCTTCAGCTACTATTCTACATCAAATTGTAGATGTACTATAAAAAATAGAGAGATTTCAATCCTTCTTGCCATAATAGCTTTAAAAAGGGCCTTAGTTGTTAGTAGAAACAGATTGCTTCATTGACAAGACTTGTACTGGTAGGAATATTTTCAAACAACAAAAGCAACACGGTTATTCTAGAAAGTAGTAGAATTTTGGAGTATTTGGAGAAAATATGACAAAAAGAAAATTGAAGAGACAATTGAACCTGTTGCAAGTGATCATGCTGGGAACTGCAGGCACGATTGCGGCTGAAATATTTGTTCTGACCGGGCATGTTGCCAAGATTGCAGGTCCGGAGACGGTCCTTGCGCTGATTTTGGCAGGAATCATGACCTTAAGTATCGCCTTGAATTACTGTGAACTGGCGACTACTTTTCCCGTCACTGGCGGCGCCATGACCTATGTGGGCGAAGCTTTTGGGAAGGGCTGGCTGATGTTTTTGGTTGGCTCTCTTGATTGTCTTTCCAGCACCTTCTATGCTGCCCTTTCTGCGGTCGGTTTTGCAATCTCCCTTGAGATCTTTATCCCTGGTTTGCCCATCATTCCCATTGCTATTTTAGTGATTGCTTTTGTTGGTGTTATGCATGTGCGTGGGGTTTCGAACGTTGGGAACTTCCAAATCATGTTGGGTGCCTTTTTGCTGGCAGTTTTTTCGGCTTTCATTTTTAAAGGGTTTAGCAGTCCGAACGGCTTTAATATGGACACTTTCCTGTCCGGACGTTCAGTTTTTGAAAATCAAAGCACCATCGGTCACATCGGCAGAATGCTCTCTGCAATTGCGCTGACCTACAACGCTTATGTGGGTTTTGAAGTAATCGCGGATGATGCTGAAGAAATCATCAAACCAAACAGGAATATTCCAATCGGGATCCTGGTGAGCCTGCTTTTGACCACGCTTATTTACACAAGTGTTAGCATGGTGGCAATTGGATCAGTACCCTTCGGGCAATTAGCCGGATCGGAAACCGCACTGACAGACGCTGCTGCAAAATTTTGGCCTGGTATTGGCATAAAGATTATGGGCGCAGCAGGTATTGTGGCAACCCTGACCTCGGTCAACTCGGCGATGCTCTCAGCAACCAGGGAAGCTTTCTCGCTTAGCCGTGAACGTGTTTGGCCGCGCACTTTTTCTCGACTCAGTCACTGGCGAACACCCTGGATGGCTATCCTGATGGTGGTGGTAGTGAGCGCTTTGGTCGCGGCTGTTGGTCTGGTCGACTTCTTGAGTTTTATATCGAGTGCTGGCTACATGTTTGTCTTGTTCTGGGCGACGCTGGCAATGCCACGATTGCGCAAGAAATTTCCTGATATTGAACGACCTTTCAAAGTGCCTCTTTACCCGCTCACCGTTGTAGCGGCGGCAGTGGCAGGTATTGTGATCATTTCCTTTGCAAATTCGCGTGCGCTAATATTCCTTGGAGCAGTGATCGCAATTTTGAGCGTGTGGTACGCGATATCAAGCCGCTTACGCGCAAGAAGAGAACTCAATTCCCGACTGGAATACCAGGAGGGTGGTGGAAAGGTGATGATCGCCGCGAAAAGCCCGGAAACTGCCCGAAGTCTCACCAAGGTGGCAACAAGATTGGTCAATCAACAGGAAGATACTGGCATCTTACTCTTCAGTGTTGTGAAAACTCCAATCAACCTTGATTCTTCTGACGTACCAGATTTGGTAAAAGAAAAAAAGGAAGCCCAACAGCGAATACTGGAGCAAGTCACACCGATTGCGGTAAAAGAAAATGTGCCGATTTACGCAAAACTGAAAGCAGCATCGCGGGTTGAAGAAGGCATCTACTCAGAGTTGAGCCGGCATAAGGATATTAACCTGGTGATGTTGGGTGTGCCGGAAGAACGCGCCAAATTGGAACACCCTCACAACATTCTCAAAGAAGTGAATATGATGGCGAACCGGAATGTGGCACTTTTACGTGATAAAGCCCTTCCAGATAATATTCAACGCATCCTGGTGCCGGTGGGCAGTGGACCAAACGCGCGGCTGGCACTGCAAATGGCACGGGATATTGCCCTGCCGGGTGACGCGAAAGTAGTTGGATTGCGGCTTGTACTTGGTGATGCGGATGAAGAACGGATGGAAGACGAAGAATTACAGCTGCACGAAATTGCTGACGTAGAGCTGGGTGAAATCACGGATAATATTAGCTTGGTAGTTAAGAAAGCCGAATCAGTTGCTGATGCGATTCTGGATGAATGTCGTCAGGGAAACTATGATCTGCTGATCATGGGATCCGCGGAAGAAATTTTAGTGCCTGATCAAGTGTTTGGTAAGTTGAATGACTATCTTCTGGATGTTGTGCCTTGTTCAATGTTGATTGTTCGCAGATATCAAACCGGCACTACGCTTTGGATGCGCAAGCAATTGAAACGGATTGAACAATAAGGTTTTTGAGAAGGTATAATCGGCTTATGCGAGTCAACTTATCTCAGGAATGGTCTCTGGAGGTTCCAGATGATATGCAACTTCGTAAAGAAGATGACCATGTCGTTTTTTGGAAGCCGGGGTGCACACTTTTAACAACGATATTTGCTTACTCTGGCGAGAAGCACCGCCAGGTTTTATTGGCAAACCTGAAAGGCAGAGCAGAAGCAGAGAAATTAGAAAGTATCGTTGACAATGATGGTGAAATTCAGCGGTATGCTTACCTGAAACCAGAAGAAATCATGCCAGGAACTGTGCGACTGGCATTGCATGCCTTCACCACTGCTACCTATGGCTGCCTGCAAACCTCTTTTTATTTTGACAATGCGGATGATCTGAACGAATGTTTGCTGATGTGGAAATCGGTCGAGTGGACCGATTTTTCGTAACAAAATAACCACAGATTGTTTGTGCTCGTATCAATACACCATGGAATTTATAGGTATCATTGTAATAGAAACACCCGCCTGAAATCAGGCGGGTGTAATTTACACTCGAGGTAAGGAAATAAGGTGGCAAGTTTATGATATAGAAATCACCTTAAGGTGAGATCATTTATCAATTCTTTCGAAAAGGAAGTTAGAAAACTTACTTCTTGTCTTTCTTGTTTTTCTTTTCCTTCTTTTCCTTTTTTTCTTTCTTTTCCTTTTTGTCCTTCTTTTCTTTCACTTCTTTTTCTTTCTTGTCTTTAGACATTTTTTCCTCAATTTCTTTTAAATCCATCTCATCCGGATCCCAAAACTTGCTCAGTTTTCCTACTGTAGAAGAATTAAGATCACGCCAATGAGTCAATTCCAATTCGATCCTGGCAAGCGCGCCGGTTGAAAGAGCATTACAACTGCCTGCCAATATCTGCATGAATGCTTCCAAACCAGGGTTATGCCCCACGACCATCACACTGTCAACATTATCTGGTAGATCCCGCAGAGCCTCGATGAAATCGCCCGGTTCACCCATATAGAAATTGTCATGATATTCGGTAGATCCTTTGTAATCGGAATATTTGTTTACAATTTCAACAGTGTCCTTTGCGCGTCTGGCTGGGGAACTAAGTACTACATCTGGTAAGAATTCGCCATGGGAAAGAATTTTTCCAATCAATTCTGCAGTTTCTACGCCCTTTTTCTTTAGAGGACGATCAAAATCTTTCAGTTGTTTATCTTTCCAGCTTGATTTCGCATGGCGTAAAAGCATTAATGTCTTGGTCATCGTTTTCTCCTGAAAAAACCCAAACAAATTGGCTTTGTACGTAGAAATAATATCATACCTTTTTTAGTTTGACGCACAGCTTATAGAAATGTTAACAATTAAACTTCGGATACAATGCAGGTGAGGTAATAATGATTAATTTTACTTATGACATTCAATTGCTCTTCCGAATTATCCTGCTTGTCTGGGTAATTTCGAGAGTGTATCGAGCGATAAAATATGGGAAACCCCTTCTTTGGCGGGAATTGCTGCTATGGATGCTTCTCCTTTATGTTGCATTTCTTCTCTACAACACTTTTGAACCATTCACGATTCTGTTGAACCGACAGCACCAAAGAGCGAATTTTGTGCCGTTGCAGGGGATAGCGAAAATGATAGAAAATGCTTCCATTTTCGATGACGAGGTTACTAAAAGGATCGTTTTCCTGAATTTGGCAGGTAACGTCTTGATTTTTTCGCCTTTCGGAGTCGCAATTCCACTGCTGGAAAAACGGCTGAACAGGGGCTGGTTGGTGGTCTTGCTCGGTCTGGCAATTTCGCTAGTAATCGAGCTTGCCCAAACCTTCCTGATTGCGCGAGTCTTTGATGTTGACGACTTGATCCTGAATGCTGCCGGTACTTTGATCGGATTTCTGATGTACGCGCTGCTGAATTTGAATAAATCTGTCAGAGCGTTCTTTGACCAGATCAGGGAAGCTGCCAGACCAAATGCCTTGCGATACGCATTGCTGCTGCTTTTGATCTGGGCAGCTGCCACAGTTGGTATCTACAGTTACGGTTATGACTTGTATCGGCAGATCCCTCAATAGAGAATGGAACTTATAACGGAATTCTAACGTCCTTAAAATAAGCAAGAATTCAATGCTAAAAAGTGAGGTCTTGATGAAAAAACGAATAACAGTGTTATTTGCCATGATTTTGACCATGGTTATATTGGCAGGCTGTTATATGCCTGCTCCCACTACTTCAGTGGGTGATTCTCAAACGCAAGTGGCTTTGTTTGCCCAGGCGACTCTGACAAAATTTGCTCAGCAAATGACCGAAACACAGCCAGCCTCTGAGGAAACCGAAGTTCCGCCGACAGAAACCGAAATTCCCGCTACGGCTACCAGCGTGCCCCCCACCGCGGTACCACCGACTGCTACGTCTACATCTGTACCAGTTGTGACAGTTGTGCCTATAACTCCGATTCCTGCAACGGCTACCAGTCAACCTGGTGGTGTAACCCGCATTAGTTTTGCTGCAGGGACAACCAATTACACCGTCAAAGAAAACATCCCAGCCAATACCACTAAACGATATGCTGTGAGGTTGACTCACTACCAATTGGCTGAGATCAGTTTATCCAGCAGCACTTCAGCTTATATTGCCATCACTACTGAAAAGGGTAAAGAACTGGTGAATTTCTCCCAAAAGTGGACCTGGTATCGTGACTATGCTACTGAAAACGGAGATTGGTACATCGATGTGCGCACTGGCGGCTATGACGCCAGTATCAGCCTGTATATCCAGGCACCTCAGCGGGTGAGCTTTGACTACGGTAAAGACACCTTGATTGCGAAAGCCACTGTTCCAGCGTACTTTACCCATAATTTTGTTGCCTGGGGAGAGAAAGACCAGACGATGAAGGTCAGCATCAGCCCGACAGACGGATTGGTGCTCAGTATATACAAGTTGGGTGGAGACGTTTTGCTTTCTTCTTCGGAGGGAAAGACGAGTTATGAGGGCACCTTACCGAAGGCCGGTGATTACGTCATCTCTGTTACTAATTCGAAAAACGCAAGTTCAACGTTTGACCTGACCTTGAATATTAAGTAAGTTAGATCAAAAGAATTTAACTTGTAAGCCGGCGTCCGTAATCGAAGCCGGCTTTTTTTCGTAGGCGAGCTTATGGTCATTCTGAGCCTCTTTTGCGAAGAATCTTACTTTTGTCTTTAATCAGTCACTGCGAAATCCTTTGCCAACAAGCAATGAGGGAAAATCAATAATTGTTTTGGCAAAGGGTTGTGGCAGTCCCTCTTTTAACGACGAGATTGCTTCGTCACTACCTTCCTCGCAAAGACGGATTTGTTAACGGATACTTACAATCATTTACTTCCGTTCTGCCCGATCAATATGTTCACGAACAAACTGCTTCTGGTAATCAGTATCAATGGCATAGGGTATATACCTACGTACCCAGGCGATAGATTCGTCCGCATCCGTACCGAGCAACTCGTGCGCCATCATGGCAGTGAACATACCGGTGCGACCAACGCCAGCGTGACAATGAACAGCCAGGTTCTCTCCCTTTCGGACTGCTGAGACAGCCGCTTGAAGGGCTTGATCCCAATAACCAGCTTCTGGTGCGGAAAAATCGGGGACAGGGGAATAGATGACCTTCAAACCAGCATCAGCATAGCGCTTGAGCAGATTTTTTCCAGAGTAACGAAGATGTTCTTCTTCCGGGTTGAGCACGACCACAGTGTTTATGTTGTTCTCCAAGTAAATATCAAGAACCTGATCTTGCGGATCGAACATGTGACTTCCTGGGGTAGGAGAACGGAAAACCCTACCTGCAACTCCAAAGGGTAACTCGCTGAAGAGGGTTGGTTCGGGGTGCTGCTGGAAATCGGGAAGCGTCAGTTTTCCGTCGGAAGAGCGATCGAATTCAAATTGGGAGACGACAGCATCCAGGTTTAATGATCCGTAGACATGGGGAAAAGTCATCTCACCACCTTCCAGGTTTTCGTACACCATCGGTGCAACCAATTTATCCGGGTCAATTTCGAGCACTATCAGTTCCGGCGTGGAAGCATAGAAACGGTTGGCAGTGTTCTCTATTTGATAGTGGTCAGAGCAATGGATGAAGCCGTCAGCGTCAAAAGCCTCCGGAACATATTCACCATTTTTCTGGGCTTGCTTCCAGGCAGGGTGGGTGGTGATGTGATAGATCATATCGTCCTCCGAAAAGTTTTGATAACTATACAACATCTTGGGAAAAAATAGTAGAAACCGGGTAAACACTGTTTCTCTACTTTTCTTTTAGGCAGAGATTCTGATCCATAGTACTTATCAAAGATTGCCAGACAAGATGAAAGAATAATTAACAAGAATTTGACGTTCAAAAAGCAAACATCGTGTTATACTAAGCGCGTTGAGCAGAAAAGTGCTCAATGAATAAATGGTACTAAAGTAGTTGGAGGAACGCTCATGAGAGTGCGTGTAGACGAAAACCTGTGTATCGGCTGTGGCATCTGTGAAGATGCTGCCCCTGAGGTTTTCACCTTAGAGAACGGTCCTGTCGCGCAAGTGATTATGGACCCTGTCGACGCCGAAGTTGAAGAAGCTGCCCGTCAAGCTGCCGATGATTGCCCGGAAGGCGCAATCGAAGTAGATGAAGATGAAGTGGCACCTCCTGACGAAGAAGTTACAACCAAGGTTATAGAAGAGCCTGAGGTTGAAGTATCAAGTCCAATATATGTTTCTGAAAGGAAAGAAGAAATGAAAGTAACTGTTGATCCCGATTTATGCATTGGTTGTGGAATTTGTGAAGGTATTGTACCCGAGGTATTTAGCCTGCTGAACGAACCCTACGCCGAAGTTTTGCTGGATCCCGTGCCCGAAGAGTATCAAGACGCAGCCCGAGAAGCCGCTGAAGAATGCCCTGAAGAGGCAATCGCCGTCATCGAATAACTCTTTTGACATAGCAAGCGCCGCCCGCTCAACTGGGCGGCGTTTTGATTTTAAGTTATACGGCAATTTAGAAAGTTGCACGGATGTGCCAGAAAGGATAAAATTTGGAACAACGGAAAAAAATGGAAGATAAAAAACGATTCTTAATCTTTACAAGTGATGCTGGTTTTGGTCACCGCAGTGCTGCCGTATCGGTCTCGAAAGCGTTAAGCGAATTGTATGGTGACGATCAGATCAATCTGGTTGTCAACCCCATTTTGGATAGTCCTTCCATTTCTCTGATGAAGCCCATAGAAAAAAATTTTGATAAAGGCATCAAAAACATACCCAGTTTGTGGCGCTTGGGGTATGAAGTAAGCGACTCCAGGCAATTCAGCGAACTGATGGAAGGCGCGCTGACCCTCTTTTTGCAGCGAAACATTGGCGACTTTGTAAAATCCTTTTTGCCCCATGCAATTTTGCTCACCAACCCCATGTTCAACTCTCCAGCAGGCAAAGTAAGGCAAGAGCAAGAGCTAAAGATCCCCCTTTATGCGGTCGTGACAGACTTTGCCGATGTACATTCGCTTTGGTTTGCTCCTGGTCCGGATCTGTTTTTCATCGCGTCCGATTGGGCAAAGGTAAAAGCACTGCAAAACCGGGTGCCATTGCGAAAACTCAACATTTCTGGCATTCCGGTGAGCCCAAAGTTTGCCTCTGTTGACGTTGACAAGCCAAAATTGCGTCAAGAGCTGGGTCTGAATCCTGAACTAACCACCATTTTGTTCGTCAGCAGCATTAGAGTCGAACACATTCTGGAAAACCTGCATGCGTTGGACAAACTCGAGTACCCCTTCCAGGTGGTAGTGATCGCGGGCGGCAACGACGACCTCTATCAATCACTACAAGAAGATCATTTTGATTTTCCAATCATCGCGAAGAACTATGTCGATAACGTCCCTGACTGGATGCTGGTTTCCGATTTGTTGGTCACCAAGGCAGGCGGGCTGATCCTTTCTGAAGGGCTGGCGGCGGGCTTGCCTATATTGATGGTCGATTATTTGCCAGGTCAGGAAGAAAGCAATGTTCGTTATGTGACCAGCCACCAGGCAGGCGCCATCGTTGAAAATGTGGGTGAGTTTGCAACCATGATCGAGTTTTGGTTGAAAAACGAGCAGGAACAATTGAAGCGAACCGCGGACTCTTCCCGCTTGATAGGCCATCCGGAAGCAGCTTTTACGGTTGCCAAAACAATGTGGGAAAGAGTTCAAAAACCTTCTCAATAACCATTTAATCAGGGATCGTATCCAGGTCTGGCTTAACCATCCCCAGCGCGGTCGCTTTTGCTATCATTTCTGGTATTGTGCGGGCGTTCAGTTTTAATCGTAGAACGGATATCCGTTTTCGGATGGTTCTGACTGCTATTCGCAGGCTGTAAGCGGCTTCATCATTGGTCATGCCTGAAACTAGGGCTTGAAGAACCTGGTATTCCTTGGGAGAAATGACGATTTTGGGGTAATCTTCAGGTGGAACAGGTGGGTAAACAATCACCATTTTTCCTATCCGGATAGCCTCCCAGGCATGTCGAGGAGCGGGGTCAAATCCGAGGTATGATTGCCAGTCCCCTTTATTGATCGTACGCACGATTTCTTCGGGGCTCTCTGGAAAGGTGAGCACCTGAAAAGTGTCTTTCTCGCTAAAGACGAAAACCTGGGTCATAATTGCATCTCTAAATAGAACATATGTTCTATTATCCAGAGAAACTATGAGTTTGTCAAGTAGGTTGATTGGTGTTTGAAAAGGCTCTCCGTTGAAAAGCAGGCAAAAGAGACAGTGTAATTCTGTGGTTAGTCGCCAGCCGGCTGAGATATAACAGAGTGGGGTTCCACCTTGCGCAAACTGAGGAAAGACAGCACGGCAATCACCCCGACGATTGCGCCAGCATACCAGGGAGCCTGGATGCTGATGGTGTCCGAAAGAAAACCTGCGCCCATCGGTCCGACTGCCAGCGCGACATACCAGGCAAGCCCAAAAAAGCCCAGGTAGCGCCCTCTTTGGTCAGGTGGTGCCAGATTGGCTACGTAGGCTGTCGCGGTCGGTGCAGTGATCAACTCGCCAAAGGTCATGATCACCATTGCCAGGAAAAAGCCCCAGAAGTTGTTGCTGGTCGCAACCAGAATCATAGCTGCCGGGTAAAACGCTGCGCCAATCGGCATCACTTTGGTTGGTGAGTGCCGCTGCGTGATACGTGTGATGGCTACCTGCAGGAAAATAACCATCAGGGCATTGGTGGTAGGTAACCAGGAATATTGCGATTCGACAATGCCATGATTTTGTTTAATGTAAACCGCCAACACAACCCACATCAGGGTAGCGCAAATCTCCATCAAGGTAAAAGAACTGACCATGCGGGTAAAGGCTTTGTCTTTCAATGCCTGGGAGATCACTTTCAGTTGATCCCGTAAAGTCTCGTTGCTTTTACCTTCTTCCCGTTGCAGAGTTTCTTTAAGGAAAAAGATAGTAAGTAGACAAAAGAAAGTCAGAGCCAACGCTGCCGCAGTGAAACCGATATTGTAAGACCGGGAGAGCACCAGGCCGCCCAATAGTGGTCCCGTGGCGACACCCACATTACGACCCATGCGAATCAGGCTGTAAGCCTGGATTCGGTCTGCCGGTGGGATCATATCAGCAACGATCGCGTCTGTCCCCACCCGATAGAGCGGGTTGAACGAACCAGAAAGTAACATCAACAGCGCAAACTGCCAGAATTCCACGGCAAAGATATATCCAAGATAAACAATTGCCATCCCAAAAAGCCCGATAACCATCATCCCTTTGCGACCGAACCGGTCGACAAGCGAACCTGCGATCACCGAGGAAACAAAGCCCGATAACGAGTTGAAGGTCATCAGGCTGGTAACAGCTGCCAGGGGCAGCAACAGTTTTTCAGAAGCATAAATTGTTAAAAATGGCCAAACCATGGTCGTGCCAGTGGTGGAGACGATCAGCCCTAAAAACATCAGCCAAAACTGGAAAGGATAACGGCGAAAAATTTCGTTTGCTCGAGCCATCAATTATTCCTGGGGTGCTTGGATTGGAAAAGGAGCTTCACAAGTGAAGCCGAGTGGAACAAGCAGGGCAGCGTAATTGTATAGATCAAAATACAAGATTACCGGCTCTTCGATGCCTTCATATTCGATCAGGTAAGGATCTACGATCGTTCCTGCCTGGTTGAACTGCGGTGCCTGGCGTGTGTAAAAGACCTCTTCTCCGTTGGGTCCCCGCAAAGTGAGCAGATAAATCAGCTCGCGTTCCGGACCATCGCTCAACTCGTTGCTGCCTACCTGGATAGGATTGTCTGCCGAAAAACCATAAGCAGGATCAGTTGCAAGCTCGCAGTCCTTGTTTTCTTCACTCTCAAATGTAGGGCTGCTGACTGCTTCAGTTTCGCTTGGCAGGACCTCGATAGAAGCTGATGTGTTGGTAGCAGAAGAAGTGGCTGTCTTGTGTGCTGGCGGGATGAAGATGGGGACTTCTGTGTGTGCCAGACTATTGGGTTGGTATTGGCAAGCTGCAACAGGATAAAAAAGCGCTATCAGGCAGATACAAAGAAGAAGAGACCCAAACAGTTGATTGGTTGACAAGGTTATTCTTCCGGTTCAACTGGATTTACAAGGCTGAATTGCTCTAGCATTTCGCGAAAAGTAGGCACAAACGCTTCCCATTCTGCTTCAACGCCTGTCCCGAGGAAAACGAGCACATAAAACGGCATGGCTACTATCACCACCCGCCCAAGCATATAGCTGTCTTGGTGTGGTTTGGCAAAATCGAGCAGCATGGCAGGGTACTTATCCACCCGAAGACTGCCTTCGTTCACTACCTCGTAATCGTCGTCGATGTAATCAGCCAAGAAAGGCTCAATTTCCTTTTTCGCCAGGTCGATATGCGTGGCGGTATCGGTTGTGTTGGTAGGCGAAGTGTAGACCCGCACCACGACTTCTTCTTCGCTGCCTGAGTAGGTTGGTGGCACAATTGTGAGCAGTTCTCCTTCGACGTTAGTATCCCACCCTTCCGGGATGGCAAACACATAACGCTCCTGGGGGTCGCGGTACTCCTCCAGCGGAAGGCTTTTTCCGGAAGTTCGTGAGCATGCGCTCAGAAGCGTCAGCAGTGCTGCCGCCATAAGAATGATTTTGTGAAATTTTGCCTTGCCCATACGCTCGAATTGTACTTGATTCCGGTTGCCGTGGTTGTGAAATAGCGCGTTAATAAGCAGTGATAGTACTTGGCAGCGGAAACGTGTGGGGGATGAAATGGGTGGGTTTTTAAATGCTTGCTCAAACCACCCAACAAAAGTGGAATTCCTGATAGCTTATTCTGAAGCTATAATCAGGAAATGCACGAATTCATCGACGAAATCAAATACAGCAAACGCAAAACAATAGCAATCGAGGTCAAACCTGGCGGGAGGGTGATCGTTCGTGCCCCAAAAGGGACCCGCAAGATAATCATTGATCAATTTGTCCGGGAAAAATCAGGTTGGATTACTCAGGCGAAAGCGCGTATGCTAAAAATCGCTGCAAGCGAAGTTCCGCAGCACTACCACGACGGCGCACAGATCCTGTACCTGGGACGGTTATGGCGCGTGACACACCTTAACCAGGCGAAAAAGGGCCTGGTTTTCAAGAGGGAGCAAGGCTTTCTGCTGCAGAAAGATCGGATCAAAGATGCGGCTGAGTTGATCAAAGAATTCTACCGTGAAGAGACCCGAAAACTGGCAGGGCACTACATCGACCAATATGCGCCAAAATGGGGCTTAAAAGTAAACTCTTTGCGAATAACCAGCGCGAAGACCCGTTGGGGTTCCTGCAGCGCTAAAAACACGCTCAATTTCTCTTACAGGTTGGCAATGCTGCCGCCGGAGGCATTCGAATACGTGGTCGTTCACGAACTGGCTCACATTCGTCATCATAATCACTCGTCTGCATTTTGGAGTTTTGTGGCTCAGATGCTGCCAGACTATCAGAAAAGACGGCAGTGGTTAAAGCAAAACGGACGAAAACTACCCAGCATATAATTTTGGTCGGTATGGAAGCAGTAAGAGTAGGGGCGGGTTGCCATGCCCGCCCAGAGCTCTCATTGGGAGACCGTGGCAGATCTCCCCTACAGCCAATGGTAAGGGCGAGGCCGTGTAAAGCCTCCCCTTGCGAGATTCCCTGACCAAACTTGAGCAAGAACGCAGGGCAAGCATGGCAGACCTATTCCTTATAAGGGAGGATGATTAACATCTCTCTGAAAGACCAACGCTCATTCCATTCGCTGGAATTTCATTTCCTCGCCCATCGAATCAAATTTCTTACGCTTGGCAGTAATTTCCTCGATATTGACGCGATAAACTGTTGTGATAGATAGGGCACTGCCTGCAGCTGCTTCAAAATAGGCCATTTTCCCTGGAACATACTTTTCGCAAATAACTTTCAATCCGTGGCGTTTCCCCTCTTCGTTTTCTTCGATGGCAATTTTGCCAGTGACAATAACGGATGCGAATTCTGTTGTAAACACTTTGGAGCCAAGCAGGTCAAGGTCCTTTTTTTCAGCCAGGATCTGATCGAGCTGCTCGTTTTGGAACAAATCCGGAACACGCACATCGCTGACAAAAACAATTCTGACAGGTTTACCTTCTTCTAAAAGCGTGGTTTTCAAACCAGACCTGGCACTGTGAAAAAACAGCTGCATTCCATCCCGGGCAATGGAAAGAGGCACTGAATAAACTTCACCCTGTGGGTCCACCAGGCTTAAGACTCCGAAATCAGAACGGTCAATCACCTCAAGCCCAAAGTCTGCATTCATTTCACGATCTTTTCTGCGCATAGCAAGCTCCATTTTCTGTCAGTATAACAAAAACGAGCTTAAAAAGTGCCGAAAAGGGAAAAATTGGTGTTAAAAGTTCCGCTTTTGCCCCTTTTCTTTTGCTCCAAAATTTGCTACACTTGCCAGTAATTAGAACAAACGTTCTAAAACAGAGGAGAAGCGTAAATGCCACACAAAAACCCCACTTTAGCAGCTCAGACGCAGGTCCTCGACCCTGCCCACCCTTCCCCAAGGGTGGGCAGCGGAGGCTCGCCGGACCTAATTAACCAAAAAGCTCAAAACGAAGCTTTACAAACAATTTTCTCAGAAAGACTGGAAGGAATCAGCAAACGATACGAAGGTACAGACCAAATCCCAGCTGAATTGACTCCAATAGAGCGAATGCAGCTGTCTGAGGTGGCTCGCCTCAGCCTGGAAGATGAAATTACGCTCATGCGCAAAAGTATCAAAGCTTTCGCGAAAGCGTCTGCAGGCGTGCGGAAAGGTGATCCCTACCCAAAAGACCTTGGAAAAGTCTTGGATATGCTCGGTCTCTCCTGCAGCAGGATTGCCGGTCTGATGCGGGTACAGCTGCTTTTGCAGGGTCCCCAAAGTGACGGATTGATGGATGATCTGATTGACCTGATGGGATCTTTTGTTGACAAGATGGCAGCGGAAGAAGGAGACCAAAATGACTGAAATCGTCTTCGCCCCTCAAGTCACAAGGTTGGGTCTCTCAACCCAGATGCCAGACTCACTCACGAGGCTGACCAAAAAACTGCCTGACAAGTTTTCTACCAGGGTCGAATTCCTGCGCCATCTGCGCCAGATTGAATATTTTAGCCAGATTTTCGGCAGCGTCAGGCTGCGGCGCTATCAACTGGAAGCCGCCAATGCAATCGTCGAATCAGTGCTGCGTCAGCAAGGCTTGTCCATCGTCGTTATGTTCCCTCGTCAATCCGGCAAAAATCTGCTGCAGGCACAATTGGAGGTGTACCTGATGGCATTACTTGGCAGGCAGAGCGCGGAGATGGTGAAACTCTCGCCAACTTACCAGCCGCAAAGCCTCAACGCAATGCGGCGGCTTGAAACAGCCCTGCAAGCAAATTACCTCACCCACGATCAATGGCACAAGAGCGCCGGAAACCACTATCGCTTCAAGAATGCCCACCTGACTTTCCTCTCGGCTGCGCCTGGCTCAAACATTGTCGGCGCGACTGCCTCGACCTTGCTGCAGCTGGACGAAGCTCAGGATATCGGGATTGAAAAGTACGATAAGCAGATCGCCCCCATGGCTGCCTCTACCAACGCAACCCGTGTCTTTTGGGGAACTGCCTGGACTGGTCAAACCCTGCTAGCGCGCGAACTGCGCGCCGCCCGCCAGGCTGAAGCACGGGACGGCATCAGGCGGGTTTTTCACCTGACTGCGGCTCAAGTGAGCGAAGAAGTGCCGGCTTATGGTCGCTTTGTGGATGACCAGATCGCGCGGCTGGGGCGCTCTCATCCCATGGTGCGTTCTCAATTTTTCAGTGAAGAGATCGATTTCGCCAGCGGCTTGTTTACGCCTGCCAGGTTGAGTCTGATGCAGGGTAATCACCCCACCGAATCTGGACCAGAACCAGGAAAGACCTACGCCATGTTAGTGGACCTGGCGGGCGAAGATGAGCAGGTCAGACAGGGAAACTTTACGAATGATTCCAATGTCGGTTTGGAAAATCCCAAACGCGATGCCACGGCTGTTACTGTGGTTGAGGTCGATCTCAGCCTGATGGACCAGATTTTGCCCGGCAAACCGCGCTATCGCGTTGTACAGCGCTACCTGTGGCAGGGCGAAAAACACAGCACGCTTTACCAGCGTCTCTACCATCTTGCCCAGCACTGGGGGGTCGAGAAAATGGTGGTCGACAGCAGCGGTGTTGGCGCGGGGGTATGCTCTTTTTTGCGCGACCGACTGGGTGAACGCGTCATCCCGCTCACTTTCAATCGCCAGGTGAAATCAAAGTTGGGCTGGGGCTTTTTGGCTGTGATCGATACCGGACGCTTTCAGGATTTCAAATCGACACAAAGCAATTACAGCCAAATCGGTCAGGCTAACCCCCTTGCCTGGCAAATGATGAGCGAGCAGGAACGCCTGCAAGCCCTCTTTCAACGCCAGCTGTTGGCAGTTACCTGCGAAGCCAGCATCGGACCAGAACGCTGGTTGAAGTGGTCAGTGCCGGAAGGCACAGCTGATCCGCTGGGAGGATTGCTGCACGACGATCTGGTGATATCAGCAGCGATGACCGCGATCCTGGATGAGCAGGAATGGCATATTTCGCTTTCCCCTCAAATTATCCAGGCAAGTGACCCAATCAAAGAAATGGACGGAGGTTTTTAATGACTTACTTTTCCCGCAACCAGGGCTTCCCCTTCGGGGTCGATCTTTCCCAACACAATGCCAGTTGGGATAAGCAGCACATCCCTGATTTTGATCAATTCAAAACGCATGCTCCCGAAGTGCAGTTTGTTGCCATGCGCACCGGAGTCTCCTGGGGATACCGCGACAGTATTTTTTCGCGCTACTTTGCCGAGGCAAAGCGCGTCGGGCTGTGCATTCTGCCTTACCACGTGCTCTACCCCAGCGCGGACGCGGTTCGCCAGATGGATGCCTTTCTGACAATCCTTAAAGATACTAATTTGGAAGAATTGCGCCTGGTTTTGGATGTCGAGTTGACACAAAATAAAACGAAATGGCAAATCACCAGGACGGTGAATGATTCCCTCGAATATCTGAAAAACGCCACCGGTCGCTATCCGATCATCTATTCGCGGGCATTGTGGGTCAATGAAAACATCCAGGTTCAGGACCTTCCTGCAGTGGATTGGTGGTTGGCGCAGTATATACGCAGTTTGGAAACACCGCTTTACACACCGGAATATCCCTGTCCGCCTTTGCTTCCAAGGGGAGTGCGGCAGTGGCTGATCCACCAGACCACTCAGCGTGGACCAGCCATCGGCGGGGTGGGTTACTACATGGACTTCAACCGCTGGAATGGCAGCCAGGAACAGTTATGGGCTCACTTCGGCAAAGATAAACCGATCTTTGCCAAGTGCCCGATTGACCAGATGCCCTGCGAGCGGGCAGCAAAAGCCTTACGCACATTACCGCAAAATGAAGAGGTGCCAGCATGACCAGTTTGCGCGAACGTTTCCTGACTTTGTTTCAACGACCATCAGACAGCCTGAAGGTCGGTCACTCACGAGCAACGTTATCTTTGCCAGAACAGGAAAATACCTTCCTGATTGGGACGGATTCTTATTTCAGTCAACCCCGCGATCGCGATGCCTACGACCGCCAGGCAGTCTTGCAGGACAGCCTGGATGCCTGGCGTTTCAACCCGCTTGCCCGTCGAATCGTGGAATTGACCACCCAATATGCCACTGGCGGTGGCTTGGAGGTGGCTTGCGCTCATCGCCCAACACAGATTTTCCTGGACCAGTTTTGGAATCACCGCCTGAATCGAATGGAAAAACGTGTCAACCAGTTTTCGGACGAGCTCTGCTTGAGCGGTAATCTTTTTCTATTGCTTACCACCGACTCCAGTGGAATGAGTTTTCTGCGAATCTTACCGTCTACAGACATTCTACAGATCGAGTCGAGCCAAAACGATATTGAACAGGAACTAGCTTTTCATTTGCGTGTGCCGGGTGAAACCGACCCGCTGATTTATCCCGGTTATGATCCGCAAAAGGAGCAGACTGATAGCCAGGGTCGCCTGAAAACGGTCGTGCTGCACTATGCTCTCAACCGACCGAGCGGCTCCCAATGGGGTGAAGGTGATTTAACACCCATCCTGAAATGGCTTTCACGCTATAGCGCTTGGTTGGAGGACCGGGTCAGGCTGAACCGTTTCCGAAACGCTTTTGTCTACGTAGTCAAGGCACGTTTTGGCAGCGAATCGGAGCGCTCTGTACGCCAGCTGCAACTGACAGCAAACCCACCCGCGCCAGGCTCAATTTTAGTGACTGACGAAAGCGAAGAGTGGTCCGTGATGTCACCAAAGCTGGAAGCCTTGGATGCCTCCAGTGATGGATTAGCGATCAAGAAAATGATCGCTGCGGGTGTCGGCCTGCCGCTCCATTTTCTGGCTGAACCGGAATCCTCCACCAGGACCACGGCTGAAGCAGCGGGAAGCCCGACTTATCGCCGTTTTAGCGAACGCCAGCGTTTTATCTGCGCCTTGCTTGAGGATGTTCTGCAAGTTGTGGTGAAAAGGCGCGCATTTTACGACTCCCTGGTCGATCCTGATGCCCTGATCCGGGTGGAGGGTGGCGATGTCAGCGCGCGTGACAACCGGGAGCTGGCAGAAGCCGGGCAGCAAGTTGCCCAGGTGGCATCCGCTCTGTACGAACAAGAGCTGATCGATGCCAGGGAAGTGCTCAGGTTGGTTTACCGTTTTATGGGTGAACGCTTACCTGAACCTTTGCTGAACCAAAATGCAAAGAAATAAGAATAAGGAAATTTCTGACCTGCAGCATCGCGTGGGGCGGGCGGTAGATCGGTTTTCAATAGAGAAGGAAATCAAGAAGCAGTGGAAGGAGTTCTATGACTGAAAGACGACAGCGTCTTGCACTGGAGGTAGCGTCTATCGGCAGCGGTCGCTTTGAGATCCTGGCGATCACCGCTGGAGCTGCCAATGGCTGGGAATTCCCCGCCGGGGTCTTGCGCGAATCTCTGGATCTTTGGGAAGGTGTCAATTGTTTTGTAGATCACAGTCTCAAAGCGCGCTCCGTACGGGATATTGCCGGGGTGCTGCGCAAGCCGACCTGGGACGAAAGCTCCCAGGGTGTGCGCGCTGAATTATGCGCGTTCGGCCCATCAGCAGAGGTGTTGAAAGACATCGGCCGCCAGGTTTTGGAAAAATCGGACGAAGCCGCAGTAAAAGTTGGCTTCTCAGCTGATGTGCTCTTTCAGGGTAAAGCCGGGAAGGTGGAAAAGATCCTGCGGATCTACTCTGTCGATCTGGTTTACAACCCAGCCCGCGGAGGCATTTTTCTGCGGGCGCTCAACCAACTCGGAATCAATCCAATTTTTGAAGGAGAATCGAAAATGCCTTTACCAAATAATACAATCCAATCAGAAGAGGGCGATCTGGACTCAATCAGCACTACTGAGGTCATTACCGGCGAGGGGAAAAGCCTGGAAATCCAGCTTTCTGAAATACGCCGGATGCGGGAAGAAATGAGTGCTTTTTTGCTGGAGAGTAGCCTTTCCAATGCCAATCTTCCTCAGAGCCTCAAAAGTAATAATCGAAAACAATTTCAAAACCGCAGCTTTGCGCCGGCAGAATTAAACCAGGCGCTGCGTGAAGCCCACGCGCTCTTGAGCGAGCTGGAAGCTTCCCACACTGTCAAGGGTCCGGCAAGGATCGAGGGCATGATTGAACCTGGTGAACGCATCCAGGCAGCGGTGGATGACCTCTTTGGTGCGCCCCGCGAGAAAAATATGACCAACGTTTCGGTTGCCAAACTGTCCGGTATCCGCGAAATGTATCTCACGCTCACCGGAGATGTCGACTTGCACGGCGGTTACTTCCCACAGCGGGCACGCCTGGCGACAACAGCGGATTTCAGCGGTTTGGTTAAAAACAGTCTGAACAAACTGGTCACTAATACCTGGGAAGAATTGGGCAAGGCTGGCTATGACTGGTGGAAGGATGTCACTGTTCAGGAACACTTCCACAGCCTGCATGACATCACCGGCACACTCATTGGTACCGTTGGCGATTTGCCTGTGATTGCTGAAGGCGCGAATTATGCCGAACTGAAGGTAGGTGATTCCTCCGAAACAGCCAGTTTCACCAAATATGGCGGTTACATCCCCCTGACGTTGGAACTGATCGACCGGGACGAGACCCGTAAACTGCGCGCCTATGCCCGCGAACTGGCTTCAGCGGGAATGCGCAAAATATCACGCCTGGTTGCCGAAATCTTCACCGTCAATGGCGGTGCTGGTCCAAACCTGGCGGACGGTGAAGCACTGTTTAATGCCGATCCGGTTCCGGTCGTTGGCGGGCATGCCAACCTGGACACGTTGGCTTTGAACGCAACTAACTGGGATCAGGTCAGCGCAAAAGTGTATGCCCAACCAATGCTTATCAAAAACGAGGCGGGTCTTTATGGCACAGGACCGCAGATGGCAGTCAACCCTAAATTTGTGATGGTACCCCGCCCCTTACAGAAAGCCGCCCTGGAGATTTGCACGGGGGCCTTGGTGCGCGAAGCGGATCATGTCTACGATAACGTATTGAAGGGCAGCGCGGTGCCGTTGGTGGTCCCTGAATGGACAGATGCCAATGACTGGGCAGCGGCATGCGACCCGCGCGTGGCACCAGCCATCTTTGTTGGCGAACGCTTTGGGTTGGCTCCGGAGATTTTTATTGCCGGCGACGAGCTTTCTCCATCGGTGTTTTCGAACGACGAACACCGCTTGAAAGTGCGCCATTACCTGGCAGTTTGGGTCAATGATTTCAGACCGCTTTTCAAGAACAACGTTGCCTAAGAAGGAAAGGAAATTGATGTCTAAACTGACAGTATTGTTGAGTTCACGAAAGTTCTGGGCGGCTCTGATCGGTCTGATTTTTATGATCATCAAAGCCTGGAAACCGGATTTTCCCTTGGATGGTGATCAATTAGCCGGGATCGTTGCCCTGTTGGTCACCTATATCCTGGGCACTGCCCTGGAAGATGGTCTGCGGGCTGAAAAGTAAATTCGATTTGAGATTGCCCCCTCACTATATTAGTGAGGGGGCAGGAGGAAATAATGACTGAAAACGATGTTAAACGAGTGGTAAACAGGCTGATGGGCAAAGACGTGCTCAGCTATCGCCTGCGGGAGGATGGCTTTCTGGTTGTTATCAATCGCCAGGGCTGGAAGGTGACTTTCTCGCCCACAGAAGTTGAAAAAGCGCTTCAAAGCCGGCGGAAAAAACCTGGAGTGACCCATGATTGACTTGACTAGCTTGAGCCTGCGTCTGGAAAACCAATTCCTGGATCCCTATGGCTTGGCATTACCCGAGAATTTGATAACCGAAGCATTCCGTGCCAGCCTGTCAGAGATGAACAGCACTCTGGGCACAAATTTGGTTCTGAACGGGTTGGATGATGCCCTCCAGAGCACAGTCTTGGAGCAGCATTTGCCAGCCTTGCTGCGGGGTGCCGCGGCAAGGCTGCTTGAGGCAGTCGCATTTCACAATCACGTCAGCTACAGTAACATTCCTTCAAGCCAACCAGACCTGGAAACTTGGTCGCGCTCTTTACGGCAGGAACGCGATCAGTTGTTGGACCGCCTGCGTCTGACCACATTTACTCAGTCCACTTCTGTACCCTGGGGTAGCTGGGAATTGGTAGATTCGGAGTTTGATGACTAACCTTGCTATCGGTCGCCTTGATTTGCCGGATGAGCAAGCCTGGCTTTCCCTTACAGGGGCTGCTGTGATGGATGGGCTGGTGGGCTCAGAGTATCAATTTCGTCCCAGTGACGATAAAACCACGCAGGAAACAGTGCAACTTCATCTGCGCGGTTCGAAACCACAGTTGAGACAATGGCTGGACCGGTTGGAGGGTTTTCAACAACAGCCAGCCGACCTTTTTCTGCGCTTGTGGAGTGATGACTCGCAGGGCTACGGCTATGCCCGCATCCATCAGCTCAACCTGAAAACACTGCCCGGTCACCTGGCCTCACACCAGAGAGGTTCGCTTGAACTCGATCTGGATTTGCTGCGGGATACTTTCTTTTTTACTGATGAGCTGCCGTTACCGCTTTCGAACAGCTCTGGACCTCCGCAGGAATCGGGGGTCACAATTTATAACCACGATGACAGCACGGTTGGTCACGATAACTGGTTCAAGGTTGATGCAGCCAGTCTTGATCTGAAGTTTCCAGCCCTGACGCGCTTCCAGTTTGAAAACAACTTCGTCGGGCTTGACCTAGGCAATTTTTGGGTAGGCAGTTTGCCTTGCCAGTTAGGACAGCCGCAACCAAGTCTGAATTTGGAGGCTGAGGATGGCAACGGCGGAACGATTGTCAATAGCAGCCTGGCTTCCGGTGGAAAATATTGTCAATACCACTGGAGCGGTGGGGACTGGAACACACTGACCAGTTGGGTTTTGGGACCGATTACTGTTACGCAATTAGCGGAAGGCTCGGTCTTACCCTTCTTGCGCTTTTTTAACCCGCCGCTGAGTTCCACCTTACAGTTGCGTATTCTTGTTAATCTGCAGGGAAAGCTGGTTTTCGAGGGTCCGGTCACTAATCCAATCCCCGGGAAAGGTTATGCCAGCCTGGACCCGCTGCACTTGCCCCTTGGAGAGCTGCCGTTGCAGAGTTATGCCAGCCATCACCAGTTGGTTTTACAGGCAAAGCAAACCGATGCAGGCGAACACCTGCTCGAAATGGATGATCTGCTGTTGCTGCCGCAATTTACCTTTGCCGGTTATCATTCTTTAAGCGGTTTGAGTTATCCTTTAAAGATGATCGAGGATGAAATGGCTGGAAAGAGTTGGAGTCTTCAGGATGGCATGGAGTTTAAGAGCCATGCCCGTATTGGCACTGGCTTGGAACTGCAACCGAACTTGCCGCAATATTTTTGGTGTTTTCAGACCGATATCAACGCTCAGGCTCCCATCGACCGCACCCTCCTGGTCAAAGCCTGGTATCGCAGACAATGGAGGTTGCCGTGAAATGGTCCGTAGAAGTATTGGATCGCGACAACGGTCGTTTTTTGAATTCACCGGAGAGCTGCACCCCTATCAGCTTGAGCTGGGATGATTTTTCAGGTCCGCAAAAAGCACTGATCCGCTGTACCTCTGGCAGCCTTAACATCGAAGACTGGCGAACACGCCTCAGTCAGGATGTTCGGGTTTATGACCCCAAAGGCAGATTGGCTTGGTGGGGCTATCTGGAGCAGGTCAGCCAGGTGAATGGCGAACTACATCATACGGTCGCGATGCGGGAAGTGGCGAACCGTGTGGCGGTCCGCTACCAGGATTTAGGCAGTCCTGAACCAGATCAAGTAAGCCAGACAGACTGGGTCGACAACCTGGAGAGCCAGGCGGTTTATGGGATAAAAGAAGCCCTTTACAAGGCAGGCAAGACTCAAAAGTCAACAGCTGAATGGATCGCCTCCGTGCGGCTGGCGGATAACGCCTGGCCTGAGGTAAAATTAGGACCCCACACCCCCAGAGCAATAGACATACCAGGCGCTTATTTTTTGGAATGCCGGGGATGGATGGACACGCTTGGTTGGCGGGTTTGGCCGGGGTTGAGCGCAATAGCAGGGCATTCCCCAATCCAACAGGGCACGCAATCGGTCGGAAATTCCCTTGCAAGCCTGCAAGTTGCTCAATCTTTTTTAGTGGAGGATGCACTGCAATTTAACTGCCTGGCTGTCCGGGCGCGCAAGCAAGGCAATCCGACAGATTCCCTGCGGTTCAGCCTGCAGACCGATTTGAATGGAAAGCCTTCAGGGCTGGAACTAGGTGCCCAGTTGTTGAGCTCCAGCGAGTTAAGCAGCCAATCCTATGGCTGGGTGGACGTTCAGCTGCCTCAACCGGTCACTTTAAATGTTGGGGTGCCATATTGGTTGATTTTGGAGCGCAGTGGTGGCGTGAATTCGAGCAACTATTTTCTGCTCGGACTGGACGAAAACCAAGCTTATCAATCAGGAACCTTGCTGATTTATGACCAATCCAGCGCAGCTTGGCTAAGCCGAATTCCAGGCGCAGATTTGTTGTTTCGCTTGACTGGCGTGATCGACCAGGTGGAACAAATGCAAATGGTCGTTGCTCACGCCGGGCAATTTTTGCAGCAATTTGAAGCCGACCTGGGACCAAGCCACTTTTTAGCTCCGCTTGGCGACGAGGGGCAGGATTGCTTACGGGTTTTTCGAACACTCACCAGGCAAGGGAATGCCGCTTTAGATTCTTTTTGTTCTGAGATCGACCCTAATCGCAATCTGAAGATTTGGAGAAAGCCCGAGTTAGCTGGCGCGACTTTGCGGATTACCCCGGAAGGTCGCCTTGAAACTCCCTTTGGTCAGCCTTTGGAAGCACTCTGGCAAGCAGTTGGACAGTGGCTTCTTTCTGAGACTGCCCAACCCCTGTATCTGTCCAGTCTCACTTTAGAACCAATCAGCGATCGTATCAGCCTTAATCCAAGGCTGGATTGACCGAGTTGATATTTCAGACCGTAGGTCATTTTTTTGACCGCGAAGAGCCTACAAATGGACTTTTTTGTGTTTCTGGGATTAATTTTTTCCTCGGATATAATTATCTGGATATCCGCTAAGGGCCGCACAGAAATAAGCGTCCAATAAAAGAACAATCAAAGCACAAAGACAGATCGTTCATGTGCTGATTTTTGATAAAGATGATAAGAGCCGAGGAAAAGATGAATAAAGTAGCAATAGTAAGTGACTCTTCAGCATATATACCCAAAGAGTGGGTTGAAAAATATGACCTGACAATTCTTCCATTGACCGTTAACTGGCAGGGAGAATCGTATTACGACGGCATTGATATCCAAGCCGCCGAGTTCTATCAGCAATTATCCGAATCAAAAGAGATGGCTACCACCAGCCAGATCACAGTCGGGCAGTTTTTGGAAATCTTCCAAAAATTATTGGGAGAGGGAAAAGATGTTTTCTACATGGGCATCTCTAAGGGGCTTTCCGCTACCATCGACTCTGCCCTCCAGGCTAAGAAAGAACTGGGCGATCCAGAGAATCTGATTGTCATGGATACTAAACTAGTTTCCATGGCGCTGACCCTGATGGTACTCGAGGTCGCTCGAGCAGCCGAGCAGGGTGCCAGCCTGGAAGAATGTCACCAGCTTGCCCTGGATGCGTATTCCCGTATCGGCGTTTACTTCACGGTCAACACGCTGGAATACCTGCACCGTGGTGGTCGCATCAACACCGCCAAGCGTTTGCTCGGTTCTGCTTTGGACCTGAAACCGATCATGATGATTCGCGATGGGAAAATCGAACTGGTGGAGAGCGTCCGTTCACAGAAGAAAGCCATCATCCGCATGGTAGAGTTGATTGAAAAAGATATTGCCGGTCGTAAACCGGTACGCATCGGTCCCTTCCATGCCATGGCATTCGATGAGATGCTGAAGATGGAGGAATTGGCAAAAAAGCGCCTGCAGCCAGTTGAAGTAATCCGGTCTGAGGTCAGCCCGGTGATTGGCAGCCACGTCGGACCTGGCACAGTCTCTATGGCTTACATTGTTGACAAACAAGCCTAAACTACAAAATCCGGAATTCTTTGAAGTAATTGGATGGGATGGCTTTTTGGCCATCCCTGATCTTTTAAATTTGCTGATTGGCTAAAAATGCCATTCCCAAGACCCTTAAAGTCGCGCCAAGCCCATCATTTTTACCAGGTTGCAGGGAAACCAACTCATTCCAGACCTGGTCTATTAAATCTTTGTCCTGCAGAGTCAGCAAAGCAGGAACTACGCAGGCCAGCATTGCTGAACGGCTGAATTCAGTCCTGATTGATGAGTCCTTTGAATAATCCTCAACTAAGCTAACCAACCCTGACCGTGAATTGCCAATAGCGCGCAGTGCCTCAGCATCGCGCTCTAACAATGCAAGCAGCCCCAGTTGGAGCAGGCTCAAGCCAAGCCTGCTGGCGTCTGTTTCGTATCCGAAAAAGGTTTGCTCTTCCAATTGGGCAAAAAAAAGCTCATTGCTCCTGCTCAAAACAGACCAATCCAAATTCGGCTCGAGTGTGAGCAGCTGTTTGACCAGGTATCCGCTGAAGGGCAGCCTTTCGATTTGTTCAGGCTCAAGCGCTTCAGTATATTTTTGCAGGGCATGCAAGCGCTCAGGTATTATTTCTGCATAGTGAAAGCGATTGATCGCCGGCCAGCGCTTTGTTGCCATCAGTACAGTAAAGATGACCCAGGCTTCAGCGTGGGGGTCCGGGTCCAGCTTTGGTGAACGCGGCAGATCGGGCAGGTATTTCCAACTGCTTAATTCGTTCTGCAGGAAGGCTGGGTGAGCCAGCAGGCTGGCAAACAAGGCTTCTGCCTGCGCGCTGGCTTGCGGGTCGCTCTCTGTCATCATCGCACTGATCAGGATGGCCAACGCCTGCACCTGCGTTGAAGCGACCAGCTGGTAACGCAGCCCGCTCTTTTCAACACCGCTGCGCACAAACAGGCTGCGCCCATCTTGCCCTTGCAGAAATCGCTCTTTTTTCCAGTTCTGGTACGCCTGTTCGAGGGCATCGGAGCGATCCAAGCGTTCTTTGGATGTAAGCGGATTCAAATCTTCATATCCAGCAAGCCGAAAATCGCTGATGGCGATTGGTTCATTGGTTGAAGAGACAGGAATGTTTGACCCTCCTTTTTGCCTCCGGCGAATCATCCAAACCACCAGCATAAGCAATAGCACCACGCCCAGAATGCTGACTATCAGCTCTGCTACGAAACGCGCTTGGGCAAGGTCAAATTGCGGGAACATGGCTTTATCTTATCATCCGTCAGTCTTCAATATACACGCAAAACATCTCTTCATCGCCAATTTTGAACCCAAGAAAATTGCTGCCCGATTCGAGTTGCTCAAGCGGCCATTTTGTGAGTAGTTCCTGATTTCCTTCATAGAGCGCTTTTGCCTGAAATTCTGATAGGTTAAGGTCCAGCCAGGTTAAATCTTCCGGTAAATAATTGCTCTCAAAATCCACTGCACGACATACCAAAACTTTCTCCAGGTTTTCCTGCAAGCCTTGGGGCAGGTTGCCAGAACGTGCCATCTCATACAAATACGGATCTGCGTCAGTTGAAAGGCTATTCGCCAGAAAAGCGTAATCCAACTCTTCGCCCTGCAAGGCACGTTCGATGTTGTGACGTGCGATCATCGTGTCCACATTGATTGCCGTCAGGGTAAAAACAAAAAGCAGCATCGCAGAAAGCAGGATCAAAGCCAATCGTTTGAATTTATTGGAAGCCTCCATCACGATCAACGATAGCAGGATGGCCGCCAGGAAGAAAATAAAAATTTGCGGGATAAAGCGATAGGCAGTCAAGCCATAAGCATCGATGTACATCACAATCCGTTGGTAAGCCGAAACAAGGACCACGCCAACTTGCAGCAGCAGCAGCCCGCCCAGCAGCGAAAAAACGACCTTTTTTGCCTTACTCTCCCGACGCGTAAAGGACGCCAGGGCGTAGTAAACCACGCCAGCGATGGCTGCCACCAAAAGCAGCTCTCTGAAACCTCTGTCTGCATACTGCGCGTAGGTAAAGCCGTTTTGTGTGATATTAGCTTCTCCAGCAAAGAAATATTGGAACTGGATGATTAAAAAGAAAGCGAAGAGAAGGTTCAAACTGACCAGGGTGATGATTGTCTCTGTCATCCCCAAAAAGGGCTTTAACAGGGGTTGGTCGGGTTCGAGCTCTTTTTGTGTGCTGCCATACATCAACAATAACCACAACGCGGCTGAGAAAAGCCAGGTGAAAAGCAGTGTAACCATAGTTCGCCCAAGCAGGTTCGACAGGAAATCAGCTTTGAACCATTCAAAAAGCGAGTCTATTTTGCTTTCAAAAATCGCATCGGCATAAGCAAAAAGAAAGGTAAAGATCAGCAGCAGTGGAACTGTGATCAGGATGCCTTTCAGGATCCCCAACGCAAGTCGCTTGCCAGAGTCCTTTTGTTCCGGTTCTTTAGCCGTAGTCTTGATTGTCTGTGATGCAATAATGGGGAAACCAACAAAGAATCCGCTAACTGCCAGAAATGCTGCTTTCAGATATTCACGTAGGCGAAATTGCCACCATTGCCCGCTAAAGAAATCTGCGGTCAGCAGAAGCAGGCAGACCACTGTCAGCAGCATGGATAGCAGCTTGCTGTATTCTTGACTGCGGAAAGATGGAATCAAGCCGGCAAGTAGTGTCAGACCCAACAGGATCCACGAAGTCAAAGGAATTCTGCGTTCCTGCAGAATGCTGTTGAAAACGTAGAGAGCGCAAACTACCAGCACAGAAAGCGACCAGCGCAAACCTAACTCGGCAATACCCCACCAGAGCAGCATCATCACCGTACCAGCTGCAAACAGGCTGAGCAAAGAAAGACCGGGTCGTTTTAGTTTTTCACTTGGTAGAAACCCGGTTTTGTCTTCTGTATTTTTGGTTTCAAAATCAACTTCAGTTAATATTTCTTCATTCATTGAAACACCTCACAAAAATTTTACCGAAAAGCTATCTCCGGGAAAAAAATCAATCTATCAACTTCTCTGCCTCCACACAGAGTAATAAAAAGAAGCCTGTGGAAGTATTAGAGGCAGCAAAACACTCGTTGCAGAGAATTCCTCTTCGGTTTGAGGATAGCATAGTCACTTTTGACTCTCAGGGACTTCCAATCACTCTCAAACCTTTTTTGAAAGTCCCGCCAGAGTCAGATCTCTTTGGAATTATATGCCAATCAATGGATTGGTATTAATAGAGCACTGTTGCTGCGATTTAATTGCTAAGCCGAGGTAACAAAACGAGTTCAACACGCAACTGATCTCTTGATACAATTCAACCAGTCTAATTTTATCCAGGAGGAAGCATGCCCAGAGCGACGTTCAATTTCCCAGCCGGTTTTTTATGGGGTACAGCTACTGCAGCGCACCAGGTGGAAGGTAACAATGTTAATAACGACTGGTGGGCTTGGGAGCAGGAAGCTGGGCACATTCATGATGGAGATCTCAGCGGAAAAGCTTGCGACTGGTGGGGCGGTCGTTGGCGCGAGGATTTTGACCGCGCGCAGGATGGCTGGCAAAACACCCACCGCTTTTCAGTAGAATGGTCGCGCATCCAACCGGAACCCGACCGTTGGGATGAGGCTGCTTTGGACCGCTACCGCCAGATGTTGTTAGGTTTACGCGAACGCAATATAACTGCCATGGTCACATTGCATCATTTCACCAATCCCATGTGGCTTGCTGAAATCGGTGGTTGGGAAAATGAAGCGGTTGTCGACCTCTTTGCCGCTTATGTCGGACGGACTGTGGAAGCGCTCAAGTCGCACTGCCAGCTTTGGGTCACCATCAACGAACCGAATGTCTACATGAATGGAGCTTACCTGGGAGACGGCTTTCCTCCCGGTAAGAACGATCAGAAAACCGCATTAAAAGTGCTGCTTAACATGGTCAAAGCCCACGCGGCAGCTTACCAGGTCATCCATGACCTGCAACCTGACGCCCAGGTAGGCGTTGCCCACCATTGGCGCGGCTTTCAACCAGCCAACAAAGGACCGCTGACCGGGTATCTCAGCAAATTGCACCATAAAGCATTTAATGATGCCTTTGCGCACAGCCTGAAAACAGGCAAGTTTGACGCGGTCATGCTCAAAGCAGACGTTCCTCAGGCTAAAGACACCCAGGATTTCCTTGGGCTCAACTATTACACCCGTGATCTGATTAAATTTGACTTAAGAAAAAGCGGCGCACTCTTCAGCGATCGTTATTACCCCAAAGACGCGCTCCTGTCTGAAACCGGTTTTTTGGCAAACGACCCACATGGCTTTCAAGAAGCAATCAAGTGGGCGGACAAATTTGGTTTGCCGATTTATATAACAGAAAACGGCTGCGATGACAGCCAGGATGACTTCCGCAGACGCTATTTGCTTGAACATCTCCAGGCAATGTGGCATATGCTAACTAACAATATTCCAATCAAGGGCTATTTTTATTGGACATTGGTGGACAATTTTGAATGGGAACGCGGCTGGAGCCAACGCTTTGGCTTGTGGGGGCTGGATCCGCAGACTCAAATCCGCACAAAACGCAAGAGCGTGGATTTATACGCAGAAATCTGTCGGACAAATGCAATCACCTCTGAAGCAGTAGAAAAATTCGCCCCCGAGGTCTACGACATAATTTATCTAGAATAAAGAAGATCTTTACTTACGGATTAACAATCAATTTAAAATAGTACCAATTCTTCTCCGGGCTTGATTCTTGCAACTATTAGTGCAGGTAGTTCAAAGGAGAAGAACATGTTTAGTATCATTCGAGATTTCTTCCTGCAATTTTTCAACCCGCTCGCATTTGTGAGTGTGGTTCTGTTCGTTTCATTATTCCTGATCAAAAAGAAGCCAAATACAGCCATTTGGTTTGTAGCAATTTGTTTGGTGATCATCGCTGTTTTTGGTAATTCTTACTTCTCAACTTTCCTGACCCGCTCAATGGAGTGGCGCCATATGCCTAACCAGGCTATGGCAAAAGCCGATGCAATCCTGCTTGTGGCTGATGGCACTTTTGTCTCAGACACACCGCGACAACGTATCGAGGTGGGGGAGGAAGCTGACAGGGTCCTCTATAGCGCCATGTACTATCAACAAAAACTGGCACCTGTGATCATTGTCAGCGGCAGCTCCATACGGGCAAATAGCGCAAAAACGCTTCTGATGGAACTGGGCGTACCCGAGGATGCCATCATTGTTCAGGCTGATTCTTCTAATCTGCGTGAGGATATTTCCCAATCTCTTCAAATAATTGATGAAAAAGAAATTAAATCCGTTATTTTGGTGACTTCCGCCCTCAAAATGGATCGCACCATGTTCTTATTGCGGGAAAGCGATCTTACCGTAACCCCTGCACCCACCGATTACCAGGTCACGCTGAGCGATTGGCAGAACCTGACTGATTGGAAATGGCAGAAAATCATCACCCAGCTTCTGCCTACCAGTACTGCCTTTGACCAGACTTTCACGGCACTTTGGGAATATTTCGGACTGGCATTTTATCGGGTGAAAGCCATCTTTTAACCAGGTTAATTCGCTGACCCTCTATCAGCGATAAAACTTCCGCGAAAAGCCTGCCGGGCGACCAGCAGGCTTTTGCGTTAAGAGTCACAGGGAACTTAATCCCACATAAATTCGTCTTTTAGGTAGAGAAAACAAGGAGATGGAATGAAACGAATGCTCTTAACCTGCCTGGCTGTCATGTTTTTACTCAGTGCTTGCGCCCTGGAAATCCCTCAGCCGGATCTAAATACAAATTTACCTACCGAGGAAAAGGAAATGCTAACCGGTAAAGTTGATTACAACCCGAACCCACAATATATACCTGAAGACGCTGAGGAGCTGGCGGATGCTAATAACCAATTTGCATTCGATCTTTACCAGCAGCTTAACAGTGGGCAGGGGAATATTCTTTATTCCCCTTACAGTCTTTATCAAGCCCTGACCATGGTCTATGCTGGTGCCAGAGGGGATACAGCAAGTCAGTTTGAAAATGTCTTGCACTATCCCTTGTCGCAAGAAGAGATCCACGCGGTGAGCAATGCCCTGAACCTTGCTTTATCCTCGCAATCAAATGATTCAGGACAAGCTGATCAAAAATTCACACTCGAAATCGCCAACGCGCTTTGGGCACAGAGAGATGGTTACATCGAGCAATCTTATCTCGATTTGATATCTGAACATTATGCCGCTGGTATGCGCACGGTCGATTTCGCTCAATCTCAGGAAGCTGCCGATCTGATCAACCAGTGGGCACAAGAAAACACGAACGACAAGATAAAAGAAATCGCCAACCCCAGCATGTTCAATGTCAATACCCGCCTTGCTCTGACCAATGCCGTTTACTTCAAGGGCGCCTGGTTGTTCCCGTTTATGGAAGAAAATACCACTAAAGAAGACTTCACGCTCCTGGACGGTGAGAAGATCGAAGTGGATATGATGATGACCAGCGAGGAATTTAGGGCGATTAAGAACGACCAGGTTCAGATGGTGGAACTGCGTTACCATGGCAGCCCGATCGTAATGGACCTGATTGCGCCAATCGATGGAAGCTGGGAAGCTTTCTCCCAAACACTTACTTCAGGTTTGCTGGATGATTACATCGAGCAGCTTGAAACAAAAAGAGTCAACCTTAGCTTGCCAAAATTCAAAATCGAAACACCAGAGATGGATTTGATCAACCCGATGCAAGAACTTGGACTGATCGATGTTTTTGGAATGAATGCTGACTTGTCGGGCATGACCGGCGACAAAAGTTTGCTAATTTCAACCCTTGTGCAAAAAGCTTTCATTGATGTCAATGAAGCCGGAACTGAAGCCGCTGCCGTCACTATTGCGGTAGCCCAGGAAAAGGCGATGATTTCACCTGATCCGATCACGATCAGCTTTGACAGCCCCTTCCTCTTCCTGATCCGTGATACCAATACTGGCGCGATCCTGTTTATCGGTCAGTTAATGCAACCATAAAAAATCAGACTATTTATTGTTTGAAGGAGTAAAAAAAATGAAAACACAAAAAATACTAATTTCAGGAATGCTGCTGCTTACTTTGCTTTTGGGTGCCTGTGCGCCTGCCGTAGGGCCTGTTGAACCCATGCCGGATGATAGCCCTTCCGTACCTTATCCTGTTGAGGATGACCAGGAGCCTGATCAGGCGTACCCGATCGAGGAAACTCCTGCTCAACCAGATTCCAGTGATGCCAGTGGTAGCGTGGCCTATATCACTGATCCCGTTGCCAGCCAGGACGACCTGCTTGATCATGCTGAAGACATGAACGAGTTTGCGCTTGAACTCTATCAAAAACTGGCTGAGCAAGATGGAAACCTGATCTATTCACCATTCAGCATTTACCAGGCGTTTCTGATGGTATATGCGGGTGCCGATGCTGAGACCAAGGCTGAAATTGCGCAAGCACTTGAGATTGACATAGATGATGATGAAGACGTTCACAATCTGATGAATGCTCTCAATAAACTTCTAACCACAAAACCCGATTATCTTAATGAAAATGCGCAACCCTTACAATTCAATGTTGCCAACTCACTTTGGGTACAACAGGATATCGAAATTAACCAGGCTTTCTTGGACACACTTTCGGCAAATTACAATGCCGGCTTGAAACTGGTCGACTTTTCCAAATCCGAGGACGCTCGGCAGGCGATCAACCTATGGGTTGCTGCACAGACAAATGATAAGATCAAAGATTTGATCCCTGAGGGTTTGCTCAACGAGTTGACTCGCCTGGTTATCGCCAATGCGGTTTATTTCAAGGGAGCCTGGCAAAATCCTTTTGATCCGAACAATACAGCCAGCGAGCCTTTCTACCTGTTAGACGGTAGTGAACAAGCAGTCGAAATGATGCGCAACAGCTACACTGGTGCTGCTTTGGTAAGTGAAGACTTCCAGGCTGTCAAACTAAATTATCAGGGCGGCAATTACGCTATGGCTGTGATCATGCCTACCAGTGATTTCACCGGGTTTGAACAGCGCCTGGACGAAGATGCTCTGAAACAGATTTTAGCTGAATTCAATGGCATTTTTGGTCAGGTCAATCTCGGACTGCCCAAATTTAAGATTGAAAGCACCTTCAACCTGGGTGACCAGATGAAAGCCCTTGGAATTCAACAGGCTTTTGACAGCCAGGCAGCTGACTTTACCGGTATCAGTGACAAAATGGACCTCTACATTACCGATGTGTTGCACAAGGCATATATTGATGTGAATGAGGAGGGTACCGAAGCAGCTGCTGCTACAGCCATCGCCGTAGAAACCACCTCGATGCCTGCGGATAGCTGGGACATTACTATTGACCAGCCATTCATCTATGTGATTTACGAAACCACCACCAACATGGTTGTGTTTATGGGTCGCGTTGTTGCGCCCTAAAAGTTGAACATTATTAAAAAACACCCCGCCTTTTCAGACGGGGTGTTTTTCAATCAAAGCTCGTCAAGTTTTTGGAATGCCTGTACGGGAGGGGCTTGCTCCTCCCGCCAAATAAGTGACTTGGTATGCTTACTGTTTGGAAGATTATGGAAACCAATGCCGAGAATTCATCATTTAATCTGTCATTGAGAGCCCTCGTCAACGGCATTGAGCTGACCTTGGATTATAGAAAGTGGGCGTGGCAATCTGCATTTCTAAAGAATTAATTACATGCATAGGATCTTCATAATCAGGAAATTGGAAATAACCCTCACCCCCGTCTGCAGTTATATTTCCCCTCCACCAAAGTGAGGGTTTATTTTACTCGCTCACTTCGCAACACGCATGTTGCGGATTTCGCGGAATTTTTCTTTTTCTGCAGGGGTAAGGTGTTTGGGTATAGTCACCTGGATGGTTACATATAGATCGCCGAATTTTGTTGGATTCTTGAGGTTTGGCATTCCCAAGCCCTTCAACCGAAAACGCTTACCGCTGTCACTGCCTTCGGGAATGGTCAGGCGGATTGCTTTGGTCATGGTGTTGATCCCAACTTCGCCTCCCAAGACTGCTGTGTAGAGATCTACCGGCACATCCATATACAGGTCGGCGCCTTTGCGCTTAAAAACCGGATCGGGCAGAACATTAACCTTCAGGAACAAATCCGCCCCACCAGCCTGACCGCTCAGGCGCACTTTTGAACCTGTTTTCACACCAGGTGGAATAGAAGCATCGATCTTGTGACCGTCTTCAAATTGTAGGGAACGTTTTGTACCGTTATAAGCTTCGTGCAGGCTTAAATCGATTTCATATTCCACATCCCGCCTGCGTGGTTGTGCCTGGCGGGTTTGTTGACCAAAATTACTTGAAAAACCACCTTGTCCGAAGAGGGTCTCAAAGAAATCAGAAAAGCCGCCCATGCCGCCCATACTTCCGGATCCACCCATGCCCCCAAAAAGTTCGCTGAACTCCTCGGGTGAGACGGTGCGGTAACTGGTGCGACCCCCTTGAGATTGCTGCCAGGGACCCCAATCAAAGCCGCCGGGTTGCCCGCCGGAATGCTGGTAGCGCTGCCATTCTGAGCCAAATTGGTCATACTTTTTCCGCTTTTCTGTGTCAGAAAGCACCTGGTAAGCTTCGTTAACTTCCTTAAATTTATCTTCCGCCCCAGTTTCTTTGTTCACATCCGGGTGATACTTGCGTGCCAGGTTTCGGTAGGCACTTTTTATTTCATCATCCGTTGCGGTTTTATTTACGCCAAGCGTTTTGTAATAATCCTTATATTCCATAATACCCAGTTCTAAATATTTATATCAATTTTAGCTGCAGTCTGTTGTTTTCTCGTTAACAAGCTTCACAAACCACCGGCTGTTTCCTGCAGATAAGGTCCGCGCGCCGAATCTGGAAGCATTTTGGCGATTTGCTCCATTATTTCCTGGCCAGCTTGCTTGACGTCATCTCTGCTCGGGACTACATCTGTATTTTTAGGAGCCAATGGTCCAAAAGGTTTGCCAATCCGGGTTACGAGTCGGGCGCGTCTCCGTTTTTTTGTGAGGGTGCCAAATATATCCCAATTGTCTTCGCTATAGCTGCCTATCGGAATAATGGGTACGCCCAGTCGCAATGCCAAAAAAGCTGCACCAGGCAAAGGCTTGCCCAGAGGCGGCTCGTGTACATGTCCTTCCGGGAAAATAGCCAGGATGCCGTTTTGTTCCAGGATCGCTTCAGCTGCTCTAATTGCTTCCAGATTTGGTCTGCCCTGCATAATTTTTAATGTACCCCAGGCACTGGGCAGGAACTTGACGATTCCAGGTGCCATGGGCATTTCAGCATCGTTAATGAATTCCAGGGAGTAGTCGGTAACATGGATGGGGCAAATTGTATCCAAAAAACTGAAATGATTACCCACAACCAATAGCGGACCGTTCTTTGGCAGGTTCTCTTTTCCCTCAACTTTGTAATCAAGCAGCAACCGGGCTAGCAATCTGATCCCCCCTCTCATAAAAGCCCTGCGGGTTCGTTTACGGGGATAGGGGTATTTTTTTTGATATTCTGTTTTGCGGCGCGACCTGGGCATGCCTTCTCCTGTTGCTGTAATCTTGTCCTATTTTACCAACAAAAACAACCCCCTATGCCGTCTCTCATGGGGATCGCTTCTCAGAAAATTTGAATTTCAGTAACACGATTTGGTTTACTGACCAGGTAATTGATTCGGATCGATTTTGAAAACTTTATCATCCCCGTCGCGTATACTGCCGCGACCATCAGTGTTGGAGGTTCCCATATAAAGCAGCCCGTCAGGACCTAAACGTAACGCCCGCAAACGACCAAACTCGTTCGCGAAATGACGCTGTAATGTTTCTGAGCGGATATCGTCCAAAGGGACCGAATAAAGTGTGGATCCCCGTAAACCAACAAAGTAAACCGTACCGTCAACAATTTCGAGGTCACCAGGTGCCCAGGTTTCGTTTCCACCGGATTGTAGGCGTGGACTAATCATTCCCTCACGGGTTTGGTCTCCCTGAATTTCCGGCCAACCGTAGTTCCCGCCAGGTTCAATCAGGTTCAGTTCATCATAACCGCTGCCCAACCCACTCGGTCCATGCTCGGTAGACCAGAGCCGCCCCTGGTCATCCCAGGCAAGCCCCTGGGGGTTGCGGTGCCCATAGCTGAAAACAGCGCTTCCAAAGGGGTTGTCTTGTGGGATGCTGCCATCGTCATGCAGGCGTAAAATTTTTCCAGCCAGCGAGTTTATATCCTGAGCTGAAGAACTATTTCCCGCATCGCCAGTTGTGATGTAGAGCAGTCCATCCGGGCCAAACTCGATTCGACCGCCATCGTGATTGTTTGAACCAGGGATTTGATCGATTATGATCAATTTATCAGTTAAGGTTGTGCCGTCAAATTGATACCGTTCCACCCGGTTCAACAAGCCATTATTGGCTTCATAGGTCAGGTAGAGGTAAAGCCATTGGTTTTCTTCAAAATCTGGGTGCAAGGTCAATCCGAGCAAACCACTCTCGCTGCGTTCAAACACATCCATTATCGGTAGTTGCACTATCTCACTATCAATCAGTGTCAGGGTGCCGGGGCGCTCAGTGATGAGCATGCGACCATCAGGTAGAAAAACAATTTCCCAGGGGGTCTGAAGATTTTGAACTGCAATTGAAACTGCATCGGGAATGGGAGTCGGTTCTGCCTGAGTTGTGGGTTGAGTTATTTCTTCAGTAACGATTTGAGGTACTTCAGTTTCGGACACTGACTCAGTAACGGTTTCAACCTGGATGGAAGGGGGCAACGCATCCGTCGAATCTGATATTTCAGCCACGCCGCAAGCAGCCAGAACTATCACTAAAAGAATGGAGATCGTAAATATCATTTTCTTCATAGTTCAATAGTACCAATTTCATAGGATTTTTAAAAATTAATGGTTAACCTTCTTGTTTCCGTTTAGAGATAGGGCTCGCCCCTATCCGCTAACACTATGTACTTTTAAATATCGGAAGGGCACAAGACCCTTCCCTACGGCTGGAGTTTTTAAAATCCCTCGTAGGGCTAGGGCTCGCCCCTATCCGCAAATCTCGCGAGCGCCAAAGTAGGCTAGGGCTCGTTCCTATCCGCCAACACTATGAACTTTTAAATATCGGAAGGGTACAAGACCCTTCCCTACGGCTGAAGTTTTGAAAATCCCTCGTAGGGATAGGGCTTGCCCCTATCCGCCAACATGGGTCGTCAACAGTTTTTCGGACAATCTCCTAAGGGACACTCATGGCATATTCTTCATGGCATTTTTTCAGGTACTTCAGCGGGCTCAGATAACCCAGGCCTTTTTGTGCTCTTGATGTGTTGTAAT
>Ga0209723_1001320_pt1 | contig 39047 bp, 40 predicted proteins | sample BiotimSIPDNA_2_FD_185750 | JGI IMG/M metagenome (GOLD analysis project Ga0209723, IMG submission 185750) | Anaerobic biogas reactor microbial communites from Washington, USA - Biogas_R2 time_0 SIP DNA (SPAdes) (version 2) | ecosystem: Engineered > Bioreactor > Anaerobic > Unclassified | place... | reverse complement strand
TATGAGCCTGCCTCCCAAAGCGACAACGCCAGCTTCAGATCGTTGACGAGCACCACATCACCCAGAAGATGATTGCAGATCTGTTTGTATTCGTCGCTGAATCTCACAAAATTTTTGATCGGACCGATAACCCCTTCCCCTTCAGGCTCCGACGTGGCTTCTTCAGAGGCCCTGACGCCGACGGGTATGAACGAACTCCTGCCGCTCGTCGCAGTGCGAAGATAGTCTATCGCATCTACGCCTTCCTCGTGCGACTTGACAACCACATACTGAAGTTTTTCCCCAAGGACGGCACCAAGCGCAGGTTCGTAATCGCTCTCCGTTTCGAATATTTCCCCGACCGTGCCAACGAAGCCCTCGAGTTTCTTCCCCTCTGAGTCGGTTCTGGAAAGAACGGCCCTGACTCCATCGCGATATCCTTCCAGATTTTTTCTGAGTTCAACTATGGAGTCTAGGCGCGACCTTCTGTCTGAAACAAGATCCCTAAGTTCGCGCACCCTCTTCTCCGCCTCATCGAACTCGCGTTTCTGCTGCTCAAGCGTCGTGGCCGCGGATTCGGATTCGCCGGCGATTGCGAATTTCATCTGACGAAGGCCCAAAAGCTCCGCATCCTTCTTGTGCAAATCGGATTCTATCTGCTGACGGCGTGAATCTATGCCGTCTAGCTCCGCCTGATTTTTAGCGATGCGTCCGTTGACCTCTATCCGCCTGCGCTCGAGGTGATCCATGGAAGCGGTGAGATTCGCAATCTCTTTGGCGAGCTCCATTACAGAAGTTCCGGCCGCATCGCACTGGCGTTTCATATCGCTGAACTTAGACCTGATCTCGTCGGCCCCCTTCTCGGCGGTTTCAACGAAATTGGAGGAGCCCGCCAGCTTTATGTCGGCATCCACCATGGCAGCGTTGGCGTCCTCGATGCGAGAGGAGAGCTCCAGCAGCCTACTGCGAAGAGACTCGAGCTCGTCGGCATATGCCCTGTTTTGCTGCTGTATCGAAGCAGTCTCGTTCTGCTTATGAACTATCTCGGCCTCGTAAAGCTTGATGGAGTTTTTCACGCCGTAGAGCTGCTGCGAAGCTCCATCCAGCTCTCGTTCGAGTTCGGATATCGCCAGTCGCATCTCCTCCATCCCGCTTTCAAAACCGGAGAGCTCGGCCAAAGCCGAAACCTCGTCCTGATGAAGGGCCACGTGCTCGTTCTGAATCGACTCTAACTCGGTCCTGGCGGAACGATATTTGCTGGCAAAAAACACGAGTTCGCGATCGCGCAGCTCGTCGGAAATTTTTTTGAACCTCTCCGCCTTTTTGGCCTGACGATTTAAAGAGTTCATCTGGCGTTCCAACTCACCCAGGACATCGGTAAGGCGCGCTAAATTCTGGCGGGTTGACTCCATCTTACGAAGCGCGGCCTCCTTGCGCGACTTGAACTTGGATATGCCGGCGGCTTCCTCGACGAGAATTCTCCTGTCTTCTGGTTTCGACGAAACAATATTTCCGACCATCCCCTGCTCGACTATCGAATATGCTTTGGTTCCAACGCCGGTTCCCAGGAAGAGATCAACTATGTCTTTCAGCCTGCACGGGGTCTTGTTGATGAAATATTCGCTCTCGCCGGAACGGTAGAGCCTTCTGCCGACCTGAATTTCGCTGTACTGGGAATATTCTGCAGGCGCCCTGCCGTCCGAGTTATCGAAGGTGAGAAATACCTGAGCCATTCCAACCGGCGGGCGGCTTTCGCAGCCGTTGAAGATGACGTCTTCCATCGCCGAACCGCGCAGATGCTTGGCGCTCATCTCGCCCATGACCCAGCGTATCGAATCCACGATGTTGGATTTTCCGCAGCCATTGGGACCGACCACCCCGGTAATTCCGTCCTCAAAATTTATGACTGTGCGATCCACGAATGACTTAAATCCGCTCATTTCGAGGGTTTTTATTCTCATATCTTCTCTCTTTGCTTTACCAGCAACAGGTTCTGAGGCGGTTCAACCCATTAAAATTGCTGGGACTTTAGCACACAGAACCCACGCTGACAATCGAAAAACGATTTATATGACCCAAAACATCTCATGGATAGGTGGCGACAACTTCCAAGGTCACCAGATCTATTATCGAGAGGGTATTGGACTGGACGTTGCCGACGTAGAGATAGCTGTCCTCCTCTCCCCCATAGGTACATAGGCCAAGGGAAAAGGGTTCCTCACCGACCTCTATGGTCTTTACCACCTTTCTTTTGGAGAGGTCGATAACCGAGACCGTATCGTCATCGATATTGGTCACAAAGGCATAGTCGGTGGAGAGAAGAACCTCCTGGGGATTCTCGCCTACATCTATCATCGCGAGGAGGATCCCCTCATCGTCCTTATCCAGTTTTTTGGTCCGCTTGTTGCCAGATACCGGCGTCAAGGCGGAGACATCCAGGAGAGCCAGGTACTTGCGCCACTCGCCGTCCTCGTCGCCCATTCCTACGACGTAGAGGATCCCTTCACGATAGGCTACGCCAAGAGGATTCTGAAGGTCCTGAATGAAATAATCCATCGGATAGGCATCGGCGACCCCCGCTTCATCAAGGTTCATTATCATAACGCCGGAGCCGCGCCTTGTGAGGAAGCCTTGGTTGGCGTTTATCACCATGTGATAGGTTTCCGCCCATCCCAGCGATGAACCATCATCGAACGTCGTCAGAAGTGAAATATCTCGCGGAGCAAGATCGCCTCCGATATCGATGTACTGTATCTTGTTCTGACTCGTAGTTAGCCACATCCTCCCAGCGGGATGGCAGCATGCTATGGAAAAGGCGTCCTTTCCTATGTCGGAAATCGTATATTCAAGGAGCTTGTCCGGATCGCTCTCATCCGTCGAAAACAGGTACAGCTCCCCCGTCTCGTCGCTTTCGTCGGCGCTGTATCTGTTGGGCATATAGATCTTGGATGCCGCCTTGTCGAAATAGATCCCGCCGGAGAAACCTCTGGTAGGCACGCTCTTGATCAGTTCCGGCGCAGTGGGATCGCTGATATCCAGCACCTGAAAATTTCCCTGATGCCAGTCGTAGAGCACTCGACTGTTGGAATTAACGAGATACAGGCGTCCGGAATCGGCATCCACCAGCATAGCGGAAGGACCGGCAACATCCTCGCCGACATCTTCAAAGACATCCTGCGATTTGGCACAGCCAGCAAGGACAACGGCGGCAGCACATATGGCCATAAAAACACGGTTCATCTTCTTCCCCCTCGACCGGTTCATTTCTTCGATCTGAATTTTTTCACGACGCCTTCGTAGTAATCCGCGGTGGTCTTCGCGATGGATCTCCAACTGAAGACATCCTCAACGCGCTTGCGGCCGGCCTTCCCGAAACGATCCCTCTTATCCTCATCGGCCAGCAGCTCGTTGACCTTCACGGCAAGGTCGCGCGAAAACTTCGCAGGATCGGCGGGCTCGCCCGAGGAGGCTGCTGCCGGAACAAAAGGAACGAGATATCCTGTTTCGCCGTTCACGACGATTTCAGGAATTCCACCGACCGCGCTTGCCACAACCGCCGTCTCGCAGGACATCGCCTCGAGGTTGATGATGCCGAAGGGCTCATAGACCGAGGGACAGCAAAAAACGGCGGCATGCCCATAGAGCTCTATGACGTCCTTTTTGGGGACCATCTCCTCTATCCAGAGAATCCTCGGATGTCTCTGCTTCGCTTTCTCGACCGCATCGCGCATCTCCTTGGAAATCTCCGGGGTATCGGGAGCCCCGGCGCAAAGCACTATCTGAACATCCCTGTTCATGTGCTCTATCGCGTTTACCAGGTGGATGATCCCTTTTTGTCTGGTAATCCTGCCGACGAAAAGAACATAAGGAATATTTTTATCTATTCCGTATTTCTCGAGCGCATCCTTGTTCTCCTTGAATCTGTATTCATCAGGATCTATGCCGTTATAGATGACTTCTATTTTTTTCGGATCCACATCGAAGAATTTTACGGCGTCCTTCTTCATCCCATCCGACACGGCGATTATTCCATCGGACTGTTCCATCGCGCAGCGCTCGACCCAGCTGCTTAAGTGATACGCGTTTCCCAACTGTTCCATCTTCCAGGGACGCGAAGGTTCGAAGCTGTGAGTGGAAAGCACCATAGGAACCTGATGAAGCTGCCGTGCGATGAGGCCGGCCAGATGCGAATACCACGTGTGGCAGTGCACGATATCGACCCCTTTGAGACATGCCGCCATGCTGATGTTGCGCGTAAAGGCGTCGAGTACCTTTTCGAATTTCGGGTTAGAACAATCATGCGAAACTTTGGAGTCATGCCCGCGCGCCCTGAGATTTTTCGTGTCGAGCCGTTGGTTTCCGAAACAATGGACTTCCACATCGATCAATTTTGAAAGCTCCCTGCTCAAGTATTCGACATGAACGCCGGCTCCGCCGTAGACATTAGGCGGAAATTCATTGGTAAAAAAAACTGCTTTCATCTCACCTCCATTATTTTCATGATGCCGCTTATGGGTATCTCCACCCAATCCGGCCTGTTGTTGATTTCATATTCGATCTCGTACAAAGCCTTATCCAAAACGAAGAGGTTGAGGGCCCTCTCGGTGAGCGCCCTGTTTTCGGAGGGCAGAAAGGTAGCCCCCCCGGAATGCAACGAATCGAAGTATGCGTCCAGAAAAGATCTGCAGGAAACTCTTTCCCATTCAAAACAGAGATCGGAAACAGCGCTCACGTCATATTCTTTACGCTCTCCCTTGACAGCATCGAAGTAGGCCGCAAAAGCAGCATAGCTAAAAGAGCGCACTATCCCGGCAACATCCTTGAGAGCCGGGTAATGAATCGCCCGTTCCGCATAATCTTTCAGAGGCTCCCCCTCAAAATCTATGATGCGAAGATCCCCATCACAAACAAGCAGCTGACCGAGATGAAAATCGCCATGCTGTCTGATCTTGTGCCCTATGGACTTAAGATCGAAGATTCCGGAATCCAGCAACTTTCGTACATCGGCTTTCATCGAAATCACTTTTTCCATATTCGGACTGCGAACCGAAGAAGCCTCGAGCAGCGCGAAGGCCCTGTCAAATTGCATGATCCAGTTGTCATGCCAGATTCTAAGGTCGTCATCGAGCACTTCCCTGACTCCGAAGCTGCCATCTCCGTCACGCGCCAGTGAGAGGTGCAGGGAAGCGAGAACCCCGCCTATCCTCCGGGCGAAATCCGCCTCGCGGGCGATGCCGGCTTTTACAGGAGTCCCCCGAAATTTGGAGCTGGAGGCCTCACTTATCAACGAGGAAAGATTTCTCAGCGATACATCCCAGGCGCTCCCCTGGTTCTCGACATATTCGAAGAGGCTGGCGATATGATATCTTCTGGAAGTTGAATCCACATATTCAACCGAACCCTTAAACATCGGAGCCGCGGAAAATTTCCCTTCACCGAATATGTGCCGATTAATGCTTGCCTCCACGTTGTCGCCCGCCTGCAGTCTTCTGATGAACTTCGCCATGAGGTCGTGGCCCGCTTTCGGTTTGATCCTCATCAGCGTATTGCTCGAAGAGAGCGGCATCGGCTCGAAGCAGCATCCTTTTCCAAGATTCCAGTCCTGATGCTTGGTGAACATAATCCTTCCTCCACGAGTCATCACGGAGGAACATATGTCGAGATTGGCAGTAAAAAATTCAATGAAGGCCTCATGGTCGATGTCCCGGAGCTCGCCTAATTCGTCCACGAGCATGAGGTAGAGTTCCGAATCGCGCCCGGAGGTCTTCACATCGACGAAACAGAGATTCACCCCGCCATGTAAAACTACCTCGTCGCGGATGCGCAGCGCGAGTATGCGGGAGCCCTTCTGTTGAAACCATCTCGCCTGGCTCAGAAACGACACGTTTTTTTCATCAAGTCGAAGTTCGCTTAAACTCAATTTATCCTCCATACTATGTAGGCTGATTTCCCTGAAAAACCCTTGGAAATCTGCGCTGGAACGAAGTCAGCGGTTAACTGAAAGAAGCCTTTATTGCAAGACAAGAAATTCGGGGGATCCTAGATAAATTATTCAGCCATATCAAGAAGTTACATCTTAACAATAACTCAATTGTACCCCGGAATCCTGTAGCCGAGAGTGTCGATATCCGCGACCGAGCGGACGAAGAGGGAAAGGCCATGCGCAGGGAGCAGATAGTCCACAGTTTTTAGCTCCTCGTTGGAAGTTCCGAATTTATTGCGGTTGGTCCAGAAGATGTGCCCGCCGTACTGATATTCAAGCGGAACGCTGAAGTTCAGGTCGGCGGAGGTCGAGTTGAAAATAATCAGAGCCTCCTGCGCCTGTGCGCCGGCCCCCTCTAGGGGAACGACCCGCCTCACCTGAATGAGCCCCGAGCCGTCGATCTCGAGCCTGGTGTATGCGTCGGAATGAAAAACTGGAAACTGTTTTTTCAGATTCGCCAGTTTCCGTAGCAGATCCAGCATGGAAGCATCTCTCTGCTCCGGATCGCTGAATGTGTTATACTCGCTCCCGACCCTGTCGAGGAATACGCTGGGTTTGCTCTTTTCGAAATGAGTCGTCCCCTCCATGAACATGAAAGAGGAGGTGAGAAATGCCATCTGCGCCAAGTATGTGTACATCTCCTGTCTCGTAGGATGAGTGAGAGAGGCCCTGTCCACGTCGTGATTGTCGGGATAGAGGACCTCCGACCCCCCGGCGCGCCTGACGCCCTCGTAATTTTCCTGATGATACTTCGTGAGCCCCCACCTGTAGAGGCTGATCGACCCTTCGAAGCCGGCCCGTATGTAGGCGGCCTGGTTTTCAAAAACCTCCGCGTAGAAATGTGGAGTTTCGAGCCCCTTCGCGCTGGCATAGCTCTTCGCGCCTGCGATGATCTGCCGCCACACGTCCGGAGAAATCTTCCCAGCGGAGTCCGCGCGAAAAACGGAAATCCCGGCATCAATATGTTTGTTCACTACGTCGGTAAAATAGCTAACAACGCCAGGGCTCGAAAAATTTATCGCCGCGGTGTCCTTCCACGCATCGAAACGGCCGTCGTTCATCGCCCCTTCGTAGGCGATCGTGCCATCCGCGCTTCGCTTGTAAAAATCCTCTCCCAAAAGGGAAAGGTGGTGCCTGACTACTTGCGGATCGCGCGCCGTGTGGCAAAAAACGAGATCGCCGACGAGCTTCATTCTGGAAGCTTTGACGACACTGACCAGCGCCGCAAGCGCCTGCCAACCCTCCTCCGGGTCCTGGTATTTATCGACGTAATCCCCATCCAACCATCTGTGAGGATTCAGGGAGTGATCATAGAGGTACGGGGCAACGCGCATATGATCCTGCGCCGCATACACGGAGCCGCGCTTTCCTTCGACGTTGATCTGGCTGGGGGGATGGATCGGAGATATGTGAATCGCATCACAACCTATCGCGCTAAACCATCGAGCGGCTTCCCCGACCTTTTCAAAGGTGCTGTGGGGGATCATCTGCGCCATGACAACTGGAAGCGGGGAGATGAATTGTAAGGGGATGGTTCCCATCACGGGAGCGGCTCTCGCAAACACAGCTGAATGCGGGGACATCCTCACCTCCTCGGGATAAAATAAAACGAGCGGGGCATCCACCTCGCTCGTCTCAATTTGTTAACCCTTGATCTTTTTGTGATGCTGCCTCTTGCAAACCCTTCCACAAAGCCCCTTACGGGGAACGCCGATTCGCTTCAGCCTCATAAAGGTCATAGTTCCGGATCCTCCACGCTGGCCAACAGCTTTCAAAGCTACCTCACCCAGAGGTGTTAATTCATCTCAGACGCAGAAGTCAACTGTATCATTGGCAAAATCAGCAGATTTACAGTTTTTTGACAAAAATTCTTTTTGCCAGATCTGATTTCTGCTCTATCTCGACGAGAATCGATCCCAAAGAAATATCATCCGAAAGTTGAAAATCGAGAGAGCACTCCTCCCTCGGCGAAACGGGCAGTCTCGCAATTTCTACTTTATCTCCGTTATTATCGAGTTCGGACAAGACCAGGAAACCCTCGTAAAACAAGCCTAAGCGCCCTTTCACTGAGTTTTTATCTATGCGGATTGGTTCACAGGCGACTCCCCACTCACCCAACTCGACCACCTTTCCAGAGCAAGTCGCCGCTGCAAATTTAAAGTTATCGGATATCGATCCACCCGCCTCCACGGAACGCATGAGCCCGAGCATCTCCAGCTCGACATATGGCATCCCCTCTGAAAAATAGAGCTCGATATGCGAGTTGTCGTCGGGATACGATCCGGCGGCGTCGAAATCTCCCCAGAGCGCAAAACATATTTCGCTCTCCCCGGATTTTCGAAAGACGATCCACTCGCGCAGGTCGAAGCCGAACTTGCGCTCGAGGGCGCAATAGACGATCGATACCGGCAGAGTCGAGATATCCGATGAGATTGCAGGCTTTACCGACTGGCTGCCCATCTGCAGGGAGTACCCTTTCGAAAAACGCGAATCACCGGAAGGTGCAGGAAGGTAAATTTCGCTTTCACCAGAGATCGCCGCCAGCTGGACCACTATCCAGTTTGCAAGCGTAAGTGGGACCTCTGTAATGTTTTTTATAGTCGAGTCAATGCAAACGATGCTCGATGATTTAATCAGTCCGATGCGGACCGCGATCTGGATTCCCAAAAACTTCAAATCTGGAACGCTTAACATCTCAATAACATGATCGTAGCAGGACAGCGACCATGGCTCCGAGTTGAGAATGGGCGGAGGAGGCCAACTCTTCCCCCAGGGACTCTTTGCCCAAAAGCTCTGTGGAGCCAGATCCAGGCGGATGCCGCCGAAGTTTATCCACTCCGCAGAATCCTTCTCGGGAATTTTACCAAGCTCGGATCTGTTTACAAAAAGGAGGTTTTCGCCGCAGTGAAAAGAATAGGAAATTATTCTGCCGGCCTCAGGCGAAACGCAGATACCTGCAACGGAGTTGTCCATGTTGACCGTCTTTGGCCAGCCATCTATTTCTGCAGATGATATCTTGGGCCGAGATTCAGACATATTCTCCCCGTGAGGAACTAAAATTTACTAGACTTCGAAATAAGGTTTTCACGAAACCATTTGGACTGATGATGCCCGGCTAAAATCCCGCCTTTAGTAGGAAGGTCATTCTCGTCGAGCCAGCTTATTCCGTAGTGATCGAAGAGCCACTCCCGATTTTTAAAGAAATCCTCTATGGCCTCGCGATGTGGCCCTTTGATAGCGGCATAGGTCGCCACCAGCAAATTGGCACGAACGTCGCGGAGTTCGGGGTCCAAATCTCTGGTAATGACATCGAGCATAGAGAGATACCATTTCACATGCTCGGCGCTCAGGGCATTTTTATTGTCGGCATCAAGGGCGCGATATATCATCCTGTAATATTTTTCCTCCGGATACGTATCGAACGGCTCGGGTTTCTTAGCCCAGGTGAAGTACAGCGCAAGAAACATCGGAAATCTTTCTACGAGGGTTTTGCCCGTAAGAGGAAGAAGAAAAGGCCACCTACGACCAGCCACCTGAGCCTGTTTCAGAAGATCATCGGCCGACTTCAATATTTCAGCATCCCGCTCGGCCTGCCCTGCGCCTGAAGTTTTCACGGGGGGCTTGATCGCGCTCAGAAATGCGCCACGCTGAGGCGATGAACCGGCAGGCTCCTGTGCGACGCGAGTCATCCACGGGCACTGAACGAAAGCCTGCATCAGTCCGCTCGCAAGGGTCCCCTGCCAAGTATTCCAACCGAGGGCCAGCCTCATGAAGTTTCCGATCGATTCCGCGGAAAAAGAGCGCAAAAGTTTATTCTGCCACATCCTGTGCTGATTGAACTTAGCCAGTATTCCATGTGCCGCCATAATAGGCGCGAGCATGATCTGCACTCCCATGGAAGCGGCGAAGAGTCCGCTGAAACCTTCGGGCATCAGGGCGGGGGAAATCTTCCCGCCGACTCCAGCATAGAGCTGCTCCACGAGGGCGCCGCGTCCCATGTTGGCGACGTCGATATTTTTTATTGAGCCGCCGCTCATCGTATGGAACAGAACCTGCATCCCCATTCCTATGAGAGCGATCCTCTTCGCGTGATAGAGATCGACATCGAGCGCAGTGCCTAAATCTACAGCGAAATCGAATATTCCCGGAAGCATTCCAAGTTCCACGAGCGGGACCAGCATGGGAGCTAATTTCATCGCCCTCTCGCGCAGCGACGGAAAAGCCATCGTCGAAGCCGACCACGTGACAGATGCGCTGCGGTATAAGCTCCACCAGTCATTCATCGCAAAGAGTCCGCTGAAATCGCCGCTGACTCCGTGGCCGCTCCAAAATTTTGCTCCGGATTCAAGGGCCGAACCAAAGACGCTTCTGCTTGAAAAATCATTCCAAAAGGATATGAGCCCTTCCGAAAACCCGTGATTTGAAATCATCCCGATGGCATCCGAAACATTGCTGGCGGCGAACGATGAAAGGGAGGCGTAAAGACTTCCAAGTCCGTTGAAACTTCCGCGATACCCGTCGGAATTTGCGAGCAGATGGCTGAGCAGACCGAGGTCCTCCAGGAGACCGGCGCCCGGAATCACGCCGCCGAAAAGGGCGAACGTACCGCCCAGCTCGAGAATTCGTTTTGAGGCGTCCGTCAGATGGTCCGACTGGGAGTAGCCGGCTGAAAACGCCTCGGCCGTCTCCGGTGCAGAGAGTCCGTGAAAGACTTTCCCCGCCGCATGGGCGGCTGTGGCTCCGCCGGATATCCAGAAGAGCATCGACTGAAAATCCGTCGATCCTGACAGGAGGGAGATCCCGATGCCTGCCATCGAACCAAGCGCTGTAAGTTTGAGATAGCTTTTGCTATCCGGCATCACCGCATGGTGCAAAAATTCCTTCGCGCTGGCAGTGAATCTCTTGGAGAGTGTGAGCGTTCGCTCAAAATCCATCAAAGTGCCGTTGCTGTGCAAAAATTGTTTGATGGGTGAATTCTCACCTCCGATCCGCGCCGCAGCCGCGCTGCGCGGATAACGCGTCATAAGAGTCCTGGCGTTTTCATGTGCGATGTAAAAATACTTCATCTCCGCTGCCAGAGAGATCAGAAGTTCGTATAGGCCGGTTATCAGCTCAAGCTTGTCCTTCGGGATAGCGATTCCATCCTCACGCGATGCGCCCGCCCTGAGCGCTATCTCTGTGAAATATGAATAATCACCCTCTTCACCGGATGAATGAGTCCGAGCCAGAGCATGGTTCGGATCGATTCTTCTCGATATCGGCGAAAGGATGAATTTTTCAAGTTCGGCTATTACCTTCGCTGCAGATACGAGCAGACTCGCACGATCCGTTCCATGGGAGATCGATGCTGTTTTCAGAGACAGATCGATCACCCCCAGATTCACCTGGATGGCCAAATCATCTATGGATTCATCTACGGAAGCATCCTTGCCCTTTTCGATGAGAGCGTATAATACGCAGTTAAGAGATTCGATCGCAGCGCCGTAATCGCCGGAGGTCCGTGAAACGAGCGTGGCACGGGCAAAGGCCAGTTGGATAAAAGCTTCGAGGTCCCCCCCCGATGTATATGCTAGAGAGTTTTCGGCGATATCCAGAGCCCGATAGGTGGAATCGTCGGCCTCCTTAAACCAGAAAGCCTCCCCCATCGCAGAGCCGATAAAAAGCTCCGCATCCAGATTTGCCGTAACAAACCCGAGCTCGAGAGCCTCACGCGCGCTTCTGAAAAGAGCGCCAGCCGCCTCGGTTTTTCCATCCGCCAGGACCACCAGCGCCTCGGCAATTCTTCGCTCGGGGATTTTTTCCTGTAAGAGATCGCTCGGGGTGGATTCAAATGCTGAAATCGATCGAAAGGCTGCGGCATCGCGGAATGAATTTATGAGGTGCAAATTGTACGGCTGGGAAATAAGCGAATTCGGAACGGCAGGGGGAGGGGAATTCCACCCGACCCACCGGACAAAAGGGGGCTGCATCGGCATCGTAAGTGGTCTTTCAAAACCGCCGTATATCCGCATCTCATCCTCCAAAAAGGCCGCAGACAGGCCCCCGGTCGCGATGTCGCATAATATAGAGGAGTGTCGAAGTCAAGCCGCTTAGCCCGCCTTCGCAGGAATGACTATGCGTTGCGGAATAGGAGGACGGAGCGCGGAGGCATGCGCACATCGAGATAGATGAAGGCACCATGAACGGTCATATCCCCCTGAGATAGCTCAAGGGGATACCTCCCGCCGAATTTCGGATCCTGAGAGTTGAAAGCCAGACGGTAATCCCCGGTTGAAAGGGCGACGCGGGGGGGAGCGGAACCGGGCTCGCGATAATCGACATCGCTCATGTTGATTCCGACGACCGCAACATCATCCCCCAAACGCCTCTCGAATATCAAAATTCCGCGGTCGTTGCGGACGTAGAGCGGATCGCGCCTCAAAAGCTCGTCCGAGTTGAGCGCGGCGCTCAAAGCCCTCGCCTCCATGAGCGACCTCCACATCTCGAAGATCCTGACATCCCATGCGGGCGAAAGTTCTTTGAGAAGCTTCATGCTGGCAAATCTCTTCGGTTCCTTCTCGTTCTGTTCCTCGATGCTCGAATACCCCCGCCTGATCAGAAAATCCTCCTCAGGAAAAATCGGATACTTCGCGAAGAAATGAAAATTCTCGAGCGCCCTCACCTCGTTTTTCCTGAAATAATCCGCATCGCCGGGGGCCGGCGCGAGCCCTGCCCCATATTCATCCCCCATGAAAAACATCACAGCCCCTCTAGCCAGCACCGATATCGCGTAGGCCATCATCGCCCTCTCCCGGTCGGCCGCAAGAGGAACCGGATCGTGCTCGTGATTTCCCTTCGTATCGTGCGAAACGAAATAGTTGAGCATCGGCGGCGGAATTTCTTCGCCATAACCAAATCTTCGAAAAGTTCCATACATCGCAACGTTGAACAGATCGTCCATCGAAAGATATCCGCCGATCTCGCCGCGTCCCGGAAAGAGCATATTGTGAAGCGCGCCAGTGAGCGCAAAGTTCCAGGAGTGCTCGATTCCGGTCTTTGCATAAAATGAAAGATCGCCATTCTTCGGGCGAAAATCCTCGGCTATAAAGATCACACGCGGATCTATTCGCCCCATCATCTCCTTCAGAAATTTCAAAACGGCGTAATTATTTTCCTTATTCCTCCATCCGGTCTGATCTCCGATGAATGGGGTCATATCGAACCTGATTCCGTCCGCACCGAAATCCTCGACGTACATGCGAACGAGCTCTGTGGCGAGCGACAGGTTGTGCATCGAACCTTCCGCACCGACGGAATGCCCCCGTGAAAGATCCTCATCGACTGTGAAACGCAGAGAAGGTCCCCATTCGGTAGGCTCGGAGTTCCTGTCGCCGAAATATCCGAAGAAGGTCTCCCACCTTCCATCCTTCATCATAACCTTGCCCAAATGGTTAAGGACCACATCGAAGATAACGGAGATCCCCGCCTCATGAAGTTTTTTCACGAGCATCTGCAACTCTTCGGGGGTGCCGTAAGATCTGTACACTCCGAACGGAAGGACTACGTCATATCCCCAGTTGAACTCGCCGGGCGACTCATGCACCGGCATAATCTCGACGGTGTTGATTTTCAATTCATCACGAAGCCTCCTCACCAGGTAATCCCAGTCGGAAGGATTCTGAATCGCATTGAAGCTCCCCTCTTTCGTCCAGAGGCCGACGTGCATCTCGTAGATCCGCATATCCTCGAAGCTTCGATAGAGATGTTTTGCATCCCCCCAGTCGAAACGGCCGAGATCCGTGAGGCGCGACCACCCGTTTATTCCAAGATCCTTGCACGGCTGATATCTGGAAAAAGGATCGGGGAGATTTTCAACGCGACCATCTGCATAGCGAATCCTGTACATATAATCGGTCCCCGGCCCTATATCCATGAAGCTGGCGAGGTAATTCCCGAGGGCGTCGCGCTTTAGGGACCGGAGGCGGCCCGACTTTCCTTCGTTGACGATAAGATCCAGCGCCTCCGCATATGGGGCCCATATCCTAAATACCCCTCTGCCACCGATCATGCGCGCACCTTCCGGCAATATCGAATTGAAAAGCGCGGTCGATACCGCCCAGCCGTATTGGGCCAGAAGAGGGTCGATCCCCGTCGATGCAAATTCCCACGGACAATTTGCCATAGCAACAGCCCGTTCGAGCTCACCATTCCTGATGAATTTATCTGCGCTGCGCATCCAGCTATCGACGTAAGGATTAGCGGAAAGAGTTTCTTCACCAAAGCGGTGATGTGCGGGAATGTAAAACCTGCTGCCGGCAGGAAGCGCCACAGGTGAAACAGCCTGTCCCTGAAAAGAATACGAAGTCTGAAGGGCGGCAAAACTGGTCGCAGGTGAAAGAAAATTTTTGGCGAGAAAGGCGTCGAAGCGAAGGTTCGCAGAAGGGTTGAAAGCAACTAATCCTGCACCGGCTATTGGCATCAGCTGGCTCCAGATCGATATCACAGGCCGAAACGCTGCACCCCTTATACCGGGCGTCGGATAAACCTGTCAAGAAGGCAAAAAAAATGGGAACACACACACAGCGTGTTCCCACTTGAATAGCTCCATTCGCCAAAATTAAAACTCTGATTTCATCCCTTCATGTAACTCGTCAAAGGCCCTTTCAGCATCTTCCTCAATACCCTCTGCCGCGGACAGTTTACCTTTTCTCCACTGTTCTACCGCTTCACCAACCTCCTCCATGAACCTTAGCACACTTGTGTCAGGTCTCACTCCCATCTCCGGGAGGTGCCTTTTAACTTCCTCTCTTGATGGGATAGCAGCCTCCGCCTCCGAAGGCTCTTCCTCAATGACATCAGGAGGTAGGGATCTACAGATGATACCCACTTCCACAGTGGCGCATACCTGATCATCCCCAATCTCGAGATCCCAGATAAAACCTGCCGCCTCCGGCTTTTCCCCAGGGCAAAGCTTTTCTATAGCATCTCTGGCATCTCTCCCGGCTTTATCCAGAGAGTTCCTCCTAGCCATCGGTGAATTCGGGAAACATCCTTTGCCAACGACCTTAACGGGTCCATCCGCCATATCAACCCTCCTTTTTCATAAGTTACGGAAAGGTTATCGTGAGCGCACAGAAAAAGTTGCGTGTCGATAAAAAAAATGCTGGCGCGTGAAAGACAGGGGCTTTTGGGCTGTCATTTAACTCTTTGATATTACTGTTCATTATTATCAACGAGCTCTTGCTTGGTCTCCTTCGCTATCGGCCTCCAAACCAGGAAAACGACCTGATTTTTGACTTAACTTTGATTCGTCAGAATATGCCCTGATCGGCTTTGCAATCCCTCCTTGATTAATTTTCCGCCATTCCTCACATTTCGTTGACGATTTCACGCCGCTGGGTTAGCGGGGTTTTCATGAAGCGAATAGAGGTTAGGGCTCCGGCGAAGGTAAACACCCTCCTGCGCGTCATCGGCAGGCGGGCTGATGGCTATCACGATCTGGAGATGGTGATGCTCCCCCTTTCCCTCGCCGACGAGCTCACACTTGAGGAATCATCAGGAGGGGTCGATATAGTCATCGACGGCCAGAGCGATCCCGGAATGCAGGGGGAAAAAAATCTCGCCTCCCGCGCCGCGCTCGCCATCAGGGAGATATTCAGCATATCGGCGGGGCTCAAGATATCGCTGCAGAAAAAGATTCCGGTCGCTGCAGGGCTCGGCGGCGGCTCATCCGATGCAGCGGCGGTGCTTAGGGGGCTCAATGAGATGTGGCAGCTTGGCCTGGAAAACTCGGAGCTGGCGGCTATCGGTTCGAAGCTCGGAGCCGATGTGCCTTTTTTCTGTTATGGCGGACCGGCCTTTGTCGAGGGGATAGGAGATGTAGTAACGCCTTATACTTCCTTTCCTAACATATCAATTTTAATGGTAAATCCGAATTTCGCCATCTCGACCCCCTGGGTTTATCAGCAATATGATTTGCAGTTGACTGAAAAAGGGTCGAATGCTAGGGTCCGCCCGCATTTTCAGGTATTTAGCGATGTTGTTGCCAACCTCCACAACGATCTGGAATCGGTAACTATCAAAGCTCATTCTGAAATTGCCGAAATAAAAAGGCTTCTCGTCGAGTTGGGCGCGGCGGGCGCTATGATGTCGGGTAGCGGTCCGACCGTCTTTGGTGTGTTTGAAAATAGTAAGTCGAGAGACAGCGCGCTTGCGGCGATGCCAGAAAATGGCTGGCGCCTCTTCGCTGCTGAGGGAGTTGTGCCGACGAAGAGTTAGGGGGTAGTTATGCAGATCACCGATGTTCGCGTCTTCCCCGTCGAGGAGGAGAAGCTGAAAGGTTACGCGACGATCACGTTCGACGACTGTTTCGTCATCCGTGATCTCAAGATCATTTCAGGCACCAGCGGGCTCTTTGTGGCGATGCCGTCAAAAAAGAGAAAGGACGGCACATACAGGGATGTCGCCCATCCGCTCAACAGCGAGATGCGCAACGCCATCGAAAACAAGGTTCTCGAGGCGTATCGCGCAGCTGCCGAAAGCGGAGCAAAGCCGCAGGCCGCGGATTCCGAGCAAGGGGATCTCTGATCCTTTTTGTCTCCGCGCAAGGTTGACGTTTTGGGGCGTCGACAAGCGGTAAGTCACCAGATTTTGGATCTGGTATCCGGAGGTTCGAATCCTCCCGCCCCAGCAGGAGATTTTGCGCCGGCAAAATTTTCTCCGATATATGCGGATATACGGAAATTGCCGGCGCGAAGTTTTGCGTGTACATACAGTTCACTTGTAGCAGCAAATCGAGGTACGGATGTTCGGCAACAACAACATAAAGCTCATTACCGGGAATGCCAACAGGCCCTTAGCTGAGGCCATCGCACAATCGTTAGGACAAAAGCTTTCGGCGGCGACCGTCATGCATTTCTCCGACGGCGAAACCTGGGTCGAAATTCAGGATAACGTCCGCGGCGCAGATGTTTTTGTGATTCAACCAACCTGTTCTCCGGCCAATGAACATCTCATGGAGTTGCTGATAATAATCGACGCTCTGAAGCGCGCTTCGGCCGACAGGATCACGGCGGTACTTCCGTATTACGGCTATGCGAGGCAGGATAGAAAGGTCAGTCCGCGCACGCCGATAAGTTCGAAGCTAGTTGCAGATCTGCTGACCGCAGCCGGCGCAGACAGGGTGCTCACCATGGATCTCCACGCCGGTCAGATCCAGGGCTTCTTCGATATTCCGGTGGATCACCTGTTCGCGAAGCCGGTGCTGCTCGAGTACCTGTCGGAGAGATTCAAGGGTGAAAATATCGTGGTCGTTTCCCCCGACGCAGGCGGCGCGGAGAGAGCACGCTCATTCGCCAAGATGCTCAAGAGCCCGATGGCGATGATAGACAAACGCCGAGCGAAGCCAAATGAAAGCGAAGTGATGAATATAATCGGTTCCGTGGAAGGCTTCCGGGCCGTGATAATAGACGATATAATAGATACCGGCGGCTCGATGGTCAAAGCCGCCCAGGCTCTTGTGGCCAAGGGAGCCACGGGAGTTTGCGCTTGCGTAACTCATCCGGTTCTTTCCGGTCCTGCGATAGATAGAATAAACGAGTCGGTGATAGACGAACTCATAGTGACGGATTCGATCCCTCTTACAGAGAAGGGAAGACAGTGCAGGAAGATAAAGGTTCTCTCAGTGGCAGGCCTTCTTGGCGAGGCCATAAGAAGGATTCATTGCGCTGATTCAGTCTCACTTTTGTTTGTGTGATTATGAATGCGACAGACGGGTTGGAATAAAGCCTCGTTTGAATGCTCGGTATTTTTTAAGGAGGAATTATGAAGAGGGTAGCTTTAACTGCAGAAACCAGGGAGGCCGGCAAGGGGGTTTCCAAAAAACTCAGGTCTGACGGGCAAATCCCGGCCGTGCTTTACGGCAGGTCAATAGAACCTGTCTCGATAGTCGTGAACAGGAAAGAGGTCGAGGCTGCCGTGAAGGGCTCACAGGGAACCAACATCCTGATCGACCTTTCGATCAAGGGTGGCGAGTCCGGACTTGCGAGAATCAGGGATTACCAGGCCGATCCGTTCAAGAGGGAGTTCCTGCATCTGGATTTTCAAGCGATCAGCATCACCGACAAGATCGAAGTGGAAGTCCCTATCGAGATCACCGGAAAGTCCGTAGGAGTCAAGGAGGGCGGAGTTCTCGAACAGATGCGCAGAACGCTTCTAGTCAAAGCCCTTCCCGACAGGATTCCTGCCAGCATCGCTCTCGACATTACCGACCTCAACATCGGAGACAGCGTACACGCGGATGAAATAAAGCTGCCGGAAGGCGTCGAATATCCTTCCAAGATGAACTATGCGGTGGTCGCAGTCGTGCCTCCAACCAAGGTCGAAGAGGTCGCCGCTGTCACCGCTGCCGCTCCCGTTGAGGGCGCTGCCGCCGCTCCTGCCGAGGGTGCCGCTGCTGCCGCCCCCGCCGCCGCCCCTGCGAAGGAAGGCACTGCTGAGGCGAAGAAGGAATAACCGTGAGGCTCATAGTCGGGCTTGGAAATCCGGGCCGGAGCTACTCATCGCATCGCCATAACATAGGCTTCGATGTGGTGGATTTTTTGGCCGGCGAGATGGGCGTTTCGATAGAGAAAAAATCTTTTGGCGCCCTGCTCGGCGAAGGTTCTTTGAATTCTGAAAAAGTTTTTCTGGCGAAGCCGCAGGGCTATATGAATCTTTCCGGCGAGTCGGTCGCTCCGATAATGGGGTATTACAAGATCAGCCGGAATGATCTGATAGTCGTCCACGACGATGTCGATTTGGAACTCGGGAGAATCAAGGTCTCCATGGGTGCAGGCCACGGAGGGCACAACGGCGTCCGTTCCATAATAGATCATCTGGGCAACAATGATTTTTTTCGGATCCGCGCGGGAGTTGGCCGTCCTCCTGAGCACTGGGATACGGCGGATTATGTCCTCGCTCCGTTTTCGCCTGAAGAAAAAAAGTTGGCCGCCGATGTAGTAAAGCTGGCGACCGATGCGATTAAAATTTTGATAGCCGAGGGGCTAGAAGCCGCTCAGCGAAAATTTCATTGATACGTTTTTCAGTACTCTCCTTAGTTCCGGGATGGTCTCGGAGCTTCGAAGTCGAACCGAAAGGAGGTCGCATGAACGAGTACGAAACCGTTGTAGTTACACAACCCAACACAACCGAGTCCGACCACACGAAGATCTCATCAAAGCTCTCTTCTCTGATCGAAAGGGGAAGCGGAAGGCTCTTCTATGCCAAGGATATGGGCCAAAAGACGCTAGCTTACCCGATCAAGAAGCAGACCAAAGCCGTCTACACCTGCTTCGATTATGCAGGGGCCGGAGATGTCGTCCAAGATTTCGAGCGCGCGCTTCGCATCGATGAAAACGTTTTGCGGTTTTTGACCGTGGTCAAAAACACAAACGTCGATATCGAAGCAAGGGCGGCCGAGATCGTGGCCAAAGGCGAGGATATCTCTCCAGCAGTGGAAGAAACTGCAACAGCTCCCATAGTCAAGAATCTCGATGAAGGCGATTCTTCAGAAGGCGATTCCAGTGACGATGCAGAGAGGGAGGAATAATCATGTCTAGAAAAGAATTTGGAAGAGGCAAGGAGAGAGGCAGAGACAAAGACAAGATGAAGAAGAAGCGGAATATGATCGTACGCAACAAGGTCTGCAGGTTTTGCGCCGACAGAAAGATCACCATAGACTACAAGGACGTCCGCCTTCTTTCCCCATTCATCACTGAGAGGGGCAAGATCGTCGCCCGTCGCATATCCGGCAACTGCGCGATTCATCAGCGCGAAATTACAACTGCGATCAAGAGAGCGAGGATAATCGCTCTTATACCCTTCACTGCCACACAGCTCCCGATGGCATGAGGTAACTGGAAAATGGGCGATATGATCGGCACAAGAATAGTTTTAGTGGCGGCGCTTGCCGCGGCGGTTTTGTATCTAAGCGGTTTTCTGGCGGTGCTTACTCCGCTGCCAATCCTTTATGTTTTTTCCAGGCTGGGGAGAAGGGCTGCATTGAAGGCGGGGGCCATCGCGATACTCGCAGCCGGCTCCCTCTATTCGTTAGCCGTGATGAAATATGGACTGGATGCCGCGTCGATGGTGCTTCCGCTTCCCATCATCGCCTTTGCCAAGTTCCTTCCGCCTAACTGCCTTATAGCTCTCGGCATTTTCTACCTCCTATCCTTTATAATGATAGGTGGGAGTATCGGAGATGGTTTTAAGAAGCGCGTCGGCATCTTCAAAACCGGCCTTTCGGCGATGATCGCCGGTTCGCTGCCTATGGTTGTTGCTGCGGCCTATTGCTACGCAAAGGCGCCGGCAGGGATGCTGCTCGAGGTGAGGGCTTATTTTGAGCAGGCTGTCGTTTCCATCGCAGAGATCAATCGCTCGGCCGGAATATCCGGTGCGCCGATAGACCTACTCTTGGACAAGAGTTCCGAGATCGCTTCCTTCGCCCTGTCGATCGTTCCGTCGATCTTTTTCATCTATGGGCTTGCGGTGGTTGCGATCAATATGATCCTTGGAAGGAGGATTCTCATCAGGAGGGGAATGAGGGGATTTGGCGACTTCGCCAAGTTTCGCCTTCCCGACGCGCTCGTTTGGGCGGTGATCGCCAACGGCACGCTCTTTTTTGCCAACAAGTACACGACCGATTCCATCATGGCGGGTACGGTAGCAGTAAACGGCATAATATCGCTTCTGGCGATGTACTTCCTGCAGGGGATAGCGGTAATCGCATTTGTTTTAAGGGGTATCAAAAAACCGGCATTGCGAATGATCGTTTACATTTTTATCATATTTTTTTTCAGGACGGTCAGCATAGCTATTGTATGCGTTGGTTTGGCTGACGTTTGGATAAACTTCAGATTAAAAAGACTGAGAGGCAGCGCCGACTCGGCGTAGTTACAGCTGCCTTGAACTATCAAGGAGGTTTTATATGCAGGTGATTCTTTATCAGGATGTTCCGAATCTCGGCAGGGCGGGAGAGATCGTAAAAGTTAAAGAAGGATACGGAAGGAATTATCTTGTCCCCAGGAAGCTGGCTGTAATAGCCAACCCTGCCAATATCAAAGAGCTCGAACACCAGAAGCGCATAGTTTCGGCGAAGCAGGCAAAACTAAAAAAGCACGCCGAGGAAATAGCGTCCAAGATGAAGGACCTTTCGCTCACGATAGCCCGCGAGGCCGGCGAAGAGGAAAAACTCTTCGGCTCGGTCACATCCAAGGACATCATCGCTGCTTTGCGCAATGAGGGCTTCATCATCGACAGGCGCGATCTTCAACTCGAAGCTCCGATCAAACAGATCGGCATATACGATATCCCGGTGAGGCTTCACGCTGAGGTCACTGGAACAGTGAAGGTTTGGGTCGTTAAAAAGTAATCGGGGGAAGCGATGTCATCCGTCCCGGAAAAGAGGGGGCCCAAGCTTCCCCCTCAGAACCAGGAAGCCGAGCAGTCCGTCATCGGAGCCATGCTCATCGACAACGATGCGATCAACCGCGTTGTCGAGGAGGTCATGCCGGAGGACTTCTACCGCCCTGCGAATCGTAAAATCTACGAGGCCATAGTAGAGCTCTATCAGAAAAACGAGCCCGCCGATCTCGTCACCGTCACCACTAAACTCAAGGATTCCGGTTCGCTCGAAGAGGTGGGCGGCGCGACCTATCTCGCATCCCTTGTCGATGCTGTTCCGAGTTCCGCCAACGTAGGTTTTTATGCCCGCATAGTTCGCGAGAAATCTGTTTTGCGGCGACTCATCGAGGGGGCATCGGCGATCGCCGAACGCGGGTATATGGACGAAGGGAATGTGGACGATTGCGTCGACGCAGCCGAAAAGATAATTTTCGACATCGCACAAAAGAGGCTCAAACAGGGTTTTACCAGCGTCAAGGAAGTCGTCAAAGACAGCTTCAAAGCTATCGAACAGCTCTACGAGCGCAAGGAACTTATCACAGGCGTTCCGACGGGCTTCAAAGAATTAGACAGGCTTACATGCGGTTTCCAGAAATCCGATCTAATCATAATAGCCGGTCGCCCCAGCATGGGTAAGACGGCATTTGCACTAAATATCTGCGAAAATGCGGCACTGAATTCCGGCGCCGTATGCGCGATCTTCTCGCTCGAAATGTCGAAGGAACAGCTCGTGCAGAGAATGCTCTGTTCTCGCGCCGAAGTCGATGCCTCGAAACTACGCGGCGGCTTTCTCAGCGAAAGCGACTGGCCGAAGCTCACCAGAGCAGCAGGACTTCTTTCGGAGGCTCAGATATTCATCGACGATACCCCGGCCATAAACGTGCTGGAGCTTCGCGCCAAGTCCAGGCGCCTGCAGAAAAATCACGGGCTGGATATGATCGTGGTGGATTATCTCCAGCTCATGCGCGGCGTCGGCCGAATAGAGAGCCGTGAGCGCGAGATTTCCGAAATTTCTCGCGCGCTGAAAGCACTCGCGAAGGAGCTCGCTGTTCCGGTAATTGCACTGTCGCAGCTAAATCGCGGCGTCGAAGCCAGACAGGACAAACGCCCTCAGCTATCTGACCTTCGCGAATCTGGAGCCATCGAACAGGATGCCGACGTAATCGCATTCGTCTATCGCGATGAGATGTACAATAAAGAGAGCCCCGACGCAGGCAAGGCAGAGATCCTGATCGGCAAACAGAGAAACGGCCCGACCGGGAAGACCATGCTCGCGTTCAGGGGAAATATCACACGCTTCGACGACCTCGCCCGCGGCATGGATGACTACATGGAACCGTGCACCCTAGTTGCAGGAGCCCCGACAGAGGGGGAAAATGATCCTTTTTAATTCGTTATGAAGCCACTGGTCAGCGTTATAATTCCAACATATCAGAGGAGGATTTTTGTTTGCGATGCAATCCGTTCGGTCGTATCGCAGAGTTTTTCCGATATCGAAATCATCGTGGTCGACGATGGCAGCGACGATGGGACCAGAAGCGCCGTTTCAGCGATAGAGGATGACCGGATAATCTATCTTTGGCAGAAACACGCAGGCGTTTCCTCCGCGCGAAACGAGGGGGTTTTAAATTCAAGGGGAAAGTTTGTCGCGTTCCTCGATTCCGACGATGTATGGCTTCCGGAAAAAATCGAAAAACAACTGGCCTTCATGAACGAGCTTCCAGCCGATTCGATATGCCAGACTGAGGAAATCTGGATTCGCGACGGAAGAAGGATGAACCCCAGCAACCATCACAAAAAACATTCCGGCTGGATTTTTAGGGAGTGCCTTCCTCTTTGTATCGTTTCACCTTCCGCCGTCATGATGGAACGTAGGATATTCGACGACCTCGGCGGTTTCGATGAAAATCTTCCGGCATGCGAAGATTACGACCTCTGGCTGCGCGCCTCCTTGCGCCACCAGATATTCACGATGGATGAGGCTCTCATCGTAAAACGCGGCGGTCACAGCGATCAACTGTCGAAACAGTGGGGGCTGGATATCCACAGGGTCAGCGCTCTACAGAAGATACTTTCAGATCCCCTTCTCACCGACGAATATGCAAAATTGGTTCGCGCTGATATAGTTCGCAGATCGAAGATCCTAGCCGATGGTGCAAAGAAGCGCGGCAACCTCGAGATGTTCGAAAAATACGCACGACTTTGCGATGAGTCGCTCTCGCCCAGTTCGTAATTTTTAGCAATCTTAAAAAGTTGTACAGAGGACTCTTCGAAAAACGTTCTGTATGATACCACCTGCCTCGGAAGATTCACGTATCTTCACGGCGGTTCGACAAACTCACCGTCATGAGCGAGCGATAGCAAATCGAATGAATGAGGTTCACTCCAGACTTAAAAATTTTCCCAGGCAGGCGGCAATCATAGATAGTTTTAAAAACACCATTCGTAAAATTCGGCAGAAAACTACCGGTTGGTGCAGGAAACAATGAGTTGGCCAATTTCCCGGCTGTCCCTTAGTAATGAACTCCGAGCATGGCTGAGCCACCAAAGGATGGATGAAATCCACCTCTGTATATCGTCGTTCCTGGCATGCCAGCGACAGTTTGGCGGACATCACGGAAGAAGAGTAGGTCATACTGGAGATCAATGCCGAAGTAAAAATATTTGAACATGAGGAATGTTATTCCAGCACCGGGAGATGGCCCCGCGCCAAATTGTGTTACGTTGCCGCTGCCAGCGCTGGATGCTCCCGGAAGCGACGCGATCCGAAATGACCCGCCGACTTTTACGAACGGAAGTATCTTCAAGCTATTGAAATCGACGAGAGGGTCAAAGATGAAGGTGTATTTCCCGTATATGTTTCCGCTTCCTGCGTGGATACGCCTCGCCCCGTTGGCATTTGTGGCATAGCGCCCCTGAAGTTCGGCTGAAAATTCGTCATTGAGGTTCCATCCGAAGAGAAACCCTATCGATGGTTCGAAATCCCTTCCCACATCTATGCCATCGGCCTCATTTTTATCATAGTTCATCTGAACTGCGCCGGCTTCGAAAACGAGATAAGGGCCGGTGTGAAACCTCTTTACCGGGCGCGCTTGCACAGAATCGGTCTGCAGGAGCATCGATAACACTGCGACTATCGCGATTGAGAGGACCTTCTTCATCGGTGTCATTTTTATCAGGAACTTTTCAAAAGGCAAGAAGGGGCTGTTGGCCCTTTCCACCCTCCTTGCCTTGAAACTCTCTATCTGTTAGTTTCGCCGTCATGAAACTTTTCGTTGCGACGAGAAATAAGGGAAAACTTAGAGAAATAGAGGATCTTCTGATGGGGCTCGATGTGCAGATTTTTTCGTATGACGATTTCCCTGATCTTTCCGAAACTCTCGAGGACTGTGACAGCTTTCGCGAAAATGCGATGAAGAAAGGGCGCGAGGCGGCCCTTGCAACCGGAATCTTATCCCTCGCCGACGATTCAGGATTAATGGTCGATGCGCTGGGAGGCGCCCCAGGCGTTCATTCCGCGCGCTATGCCGGCAAGCAGGGGGATCATGCGGCCAACAACTCAAAGCTGCTCGATGAAATGCGAACGATTCCCTGCGGCAGGCGCACTGCGAGGTTTGTCTGCTTTATGGCGCTCATCTCTCCAGACGGCAGAACGTGGGAGAGTGAAGGGATTTGTGAAGGGATTATAGCGCGCGATTTTGCTGGAAGCGGCGGCTTTGGCTTCGACCCCCTCTTCTATCTCCCCGAATTCGGCAAAACCATGGCAGAACTGGATCTGCGGGTGAAAAACAGCATAAGCCACAGGGGGCGCGCTCTGCAGCAAATAAGGGCGATTTTGATTGAAATTTTGTCGGAAAAAGGGAATGGATAATCCCCGTTTTCGGGGGTGTAGCTCAGCTTGGCTAGAGCGCTTGTGCCGATTCGACATGACTTTTTTGTATTAAAAAGTCATATGTCGAATCGAGCACCCCGAAAGACATCGGGTCGGGGTGTAGCTCAGCTTGGCTAGAGCGCTTGCTTTGGGAGCAAGAAGTCGCTGGTTCGAATCCAGTCACCCCGACCCGGCCTCTTTCGGGACTTTGGAATCAACCCCGCCAAAAAGCGGCGGGGCCCTCGACGCGGCGGTTGATTTTTCTTTTAGAAAAATCAAGCCGTCGTCGGGAGAAGTCGCTGGTCTTTGAAAATATGAATTAATAGATGTAATTCGCGCCCGTAGCTCAGGGGATAGAGCATCTGCCTTTAACGACAGGAGCCTTTGTGGGGAAACACAACCTGCAAAGTGGACTGCACCGTATCGGGGAAACCTTAACAGATAATGCTGATGGCAATCCCGAGGAAACCTGTGGTTGTCCTGTCCTTTTGTATTGTATAGCGACTTTCTTTGGAGGTTGTTTTCTACGCATCATACGGAGGACAAGGGCGACCTGGGAGTTTTAAAGGCTCAAGCAGATTTAAATCAACGGGGATATCAGGTACTGATACCGCTTATAGAATATGTCCCATTTGACATAGTTGTTTACAGAGATGGAAAGTTCAAAATGGTACAGGTAAACTACAAGTCTCTTGATACCGAAGGGAAACTCGAAATCAATTTTCGCAGCAATTGGACGGACAGGAAAGGAAGCCACACAGAGATTGTAGATAAAAAATCTGTCGATCTTTACTGTATTTACTGTCCTGACACGGATGAGTGTTATTATATAGAATATAGATCCTAAAAAATTTCGAGGAACAGCATGCTTGAGGGTAAAAACTCCCAAGAATAACCGGAGGAAATTTGTAAAAATGGCTTTCGATTATCGCAGGGTTCCGTAGAGACTATACGTGCAGCACCTGAAATGGTGAAGATCTAGTCCAGCCTACAAGTTGTCGTCATTCAATGAAGATGATGCTTGGGAAACCAAGAGTAGGAAGCTAAGCAGAGGGTCCCAGGTTCGATTCCTGGTGGGCGCGCAAAAAGTGGGGTGGACGATTTGTCCGCCCCACTTTTTTGTGCTCATCCTGGTGAGGAGCTGGCTGGTTCGCACGCCGTTGTTGAGTGGCGGATGCGAATTATGCGGACGCCGTGATTACAGCGGCGGGTACCCGGAGTGCGAGCCAAGGGTTTATTTGGCGAGCGTTTATGGCGGGTGATTCCTGGTGGGCGCGCAAAAGTTTTGCGCTAGCAAAACTTGTCACGATATACGATACACGGGTTTTCGCATTTAAAGAAATGCTGGCGCAAAATTTTGAAAAGACAGATTAGGGCTGAGAAGCTCTTGCGCTCAAACTCAACCTCGATCTTAGCCTGACAATCGAAGAAACAAAAAACAGCGGATCCCTTCAGTGCCCGCTGTTTTTGTGTTGGCGTGACGCGTTTTTTAGAAATGCCATCCGAGCATGCCAAGCAATTGGAACTGGAATTTAGTTCCGCCGTCCAGGATCTTGGTGCTCACGCCGGCTATGTCGCGGCTATGTGACCCCTGTAATATGATATTCTCGGTCGCGTCGATAGCAAACACCAACCCCTTCCAGATGAAGAATTCGCATCCGAGCCCCATGCCGACGCCGACGCCATAAGCCCCCTGTTTATTGTTACCATTTGGAGCATTGACGAACATCGCATGTCCCACGCCGCCCAGCTTAGCATATGGAAGAATTTTGACCGTGTTGTGCTGCCAGCTGGCCTGCGTAAAATACGGGAGCGTCGCCCTGGCGAAAAGCCCCATGTTGATCGCATGCTGGCGAGCGGTTTCGGTTGGATACGTTGCCCCTCCATCACCAACTTCGGCAGTAGTCGTAGCGTAGGTTATCTGAAGCATCGGCCCGATCCAGTCGGCGATATCCCAGCCGAAGGTGAGACCGAAAGCGGGGTCAAAAGTTCCGTTGAACTTCCTGTTCGTCTGCAAGCTCTTGTCATTCGTCATCTGCATCATCCCACCTGTGGCAAGCAGATATACGCCTTTGTGCCATCCCTCCTCCGGAAAATCCGATCCTCCGGCCGATGCCTGGCTGCCGATAGCCAAAATCGCGGTCGCTAACGCTATTGCGAGGAACTGTTTCATCTAGGCCCCCTTGTGTAAATAGTTTAACGCCGCTTATTGCGTTTGCTTTTCCCTGTCAACTGCTTGATTTCAGAGGCTCTTCCGTCGAAAGAGGGGCTGAAATTATCATTGGACAAGATTACGGCGGCGGCTCCCCGGAATGCTCCGAAAATGCAGTTGTTCTTTGTTTGAGGAGCGGTCATGGAGGGGACAGCGGTAGATTTATGGTGGCTGTAGTTGACGCCGACGTTGAGCAGCGAGCATCTTTTGATGAACGCTGCGATTACGGCGGCGGCTCCCCGGAATGCTCCGAAAATGCAGTTGTTCTTTGTTTGAGGAGCGGTCATGGAGGGGACAGCGGTAGATTTATGGTGGCTGTAGTTCAGCGGTAGAGCGCCTGACTGTGGCTCAGGATGTCGCGGGTTCAAATCCCGTCAGCCACCCCAAGTGGGACGAAGGTCGTGGATTTCACCATCCACGGCCTTTTTCTTTTGGTAGGCAATGTTGGTTTTTGCTAGGAAATCAAATGGGTTACGCAACTGCGGTTCTAGTGCGCCGTTCTTAAAAGTGGAGTTCGAGAATACGAAGTTGATTAAACGCCGTCTCTCGAACAGGGGTTGCTTCTGATACAGACGGTGCGCGTTTTGCACGAGTTCGAGTATCTGTATGCCCGCCTCCATATATTTTTCGTCGGCCTTTTGATACGCGGAGATTTTCCGCAGGGTATCTTCCTGCTCGGCGCGCCACATTTTGCTTTTGGCGTCGAAATAAGCGGCGTCTATCCTGCCGTCGAGTTTATCCTCATACATCCTGTCAAGACGCTCTTGGAGGCGATTATAGTGCTTTTGAAGGGTATCTACGGACTCTTTGCAGAAGCGTTCCTTATCGGCGTTGGATGAGCGCAGGGAGTCTCTTATCCACGTCAGGACCTCTTCATCGACAATGAGTTGTTGCAGGTAGTCGCCATACTGCTCCGCGATTATTTCTTCGCGAACATACCTTTCCGGACATTTCCCTTTTTGACCCGTGCAATGATAATAAACATACTTTCCCTTGCGCTTCTCGGCGGTCAATAGGCATCCGCAATGACCGCACCTGATAAGACCCTGAAACGCCCAACGTTGCTTCCCACCGTGCCGTTTCGGTTTTGAGCGGATACCGCGCACGGATTGTGCGGCATCCCAAAGTTCGCGCGAAATGATGGGCGTGTGCCTAGCGTTCTTATGAAGTATTCCGCCCCAATAAAAGTCGCCGTAATAGATGGGGTTTTGAAGCATACGTTCGACATTGCTCTTGCCCAAAGGTTTTCCGCTACGTCGAAATCCGAGACCGGCTTCTTTAGCCAAACGCCTGACTTCGTCGATTGAATAATTGCCGGTCGCATACCACTCGAATAATTTTCTGATAAGAGGCGCCTCATCAGGGTTTGGTTCGATAATCCTCTTGCCGTCGGGTCCCATCACGTTCCGATAGCCGAGAGGTGCATAACCCGGAAAATAGCCATCTTCGGCCTTTTGCGACAAACCTTTCTTCGTTTCTTCCGAAAGATTGTCGATATAGTTCTTTGCCATCAGGACCTTGATGCCGTGAATAAACTTTTCGTGAGACCGAGAGTCCTTCGACAGCGTCGAGTTTTCCTTCACAAGGTGTATCTCTACGTCTAGGCCGTCCAACGCAACATAGTCGGTAAAATTACGATAGAGACGGTCCGTCTTTTCGACCAAGATTGTCCTGCAATCCTTATTGCCTTTCAGATAATCCACCATACGGCCGAAGTTGGTCCGGCCCGACTGTTTCGCAGTCTCGATGTCGATAAAATCGTTTATGACCGTAAACCCCTTGAGAGCGGCATATTCGCGCAGGAGTTTTAACTGCGCCGGAACGGAAAAACCCTCTTCCTCTTGTTCTTTGGAGGATACTCGCGCGTAGATGACTGCATTTTGTTTTACACCTATCATAAGTTCATCACCCGCAATACTTTGCCATCAAAGCCAAGAATATAATCGCCCCGACAATCAGAACGATTTTATTTGTGGAGTCGGTTTTATTCGTAACGGGGGGCGTTTGACCCGCAACGGTCCTCACGGGGGCAGGCGTGCTTGTGGGCGAAATCTGCGTAGTAACCGCCTCCTCAATAACGATGTTTTCCGTGGGCGTCCATAGCGCAGGGTCAACGCGGTCCTTCGTAATCACTCTGTAAACCATCCCACGGCTACGGCAAAACTCATCACCCGCCTTGAGTTTCCTAGCCGTGTTCATATCCTGAAATAAATGCGTTCCCTTAACCTCGCGCAACTCTTTCGTGCCGCCGACCAGTTCGACAAGGAAATCCGGCACGTAATGACCTCTGGCGCCCCACCATTTGCGATACGGGATGCGAAGGCCGTGATGTTTGGTCCACTTCGTAATCATCGGGTCTTTATCCAACTCGTCCATATATTGCAGTTCCCAAGACGAGTCGTAACGCTCGCTCCCGTGGGTGCTCTTTTTCCAACCTTTTGATATACCCTGATGATAGCGGCCCATTATTTACCTCTGGTTATGACCTTAAAGACCATCCCGCGCGCCCTGCAAAACTTATCACCCGCCTCAAACTTCCTTTGGGTGTTTTCCTCCGCCATCAAATGCCCACCCTTGACCTCGTGTATTTCCTTTTTTCCGTCGACCCGCTCAACAATGAAATCAGGATTATAATAACCGGCCGAGCCATTATCTTTTTTGTATGGTATCTTTAACGAACGGCATCTTTCCCATTGTTTAACAGTAGTATCCTCTTCAAGGACAAGCATATAATCACGTTCCCAATCGGAGTCGAAGGGTTCGCTCTTGCGGGTGCACCTCGTCAGATTTTTCAAAACGCCCTTATTGCTCATAAATCCTTCGGTTTATCCAATATCGCCTTGAGTAATTCCCGTCTGTCAAACTTGCGGCGGACGTGATGCAAACTGTCCTGCAAGAACAATAATTGCGACTCCTTCGAGCATTGCGGTATCGTTTGACCGCCTAAAAACTTATCGCTGATGTGCCATAGCAACACCTTGTAAATGGCGGCTCGCCCGCTCATCGGAAGTCCGTTATTAAACAGCACCTCCACGGTCAGGTCGAACAGTTGATTGCATATTTCTTTTTGCCGTTCCTCGACCGATATTGTTTCCTGCGGCGGCGTAAAATCATTGGCTTCCTGTGCTTCCTTGTCTGAATAGGCAATCGTTGTAATGAAGCCGGTGCCGGTCAAGTCGCGCTCGCTCTCGCCGGTTCGGGTTTCCTTTGTTACGGACACCTTTTCCCGCGGATAATCGACCGACTTGAGATACGACTCCCAATCCTCGCCTAGTTCTTCGGCGCCTACTTCATCGGGTTCCGGAAGTTCTATTTCAGACCCTTCGTCGGCAGTCGGAGAAGGAATTTCAATCTTGTCCTCGGAGGCATCGACTTCTTCAAGTTCGTCCGCGCCTTCATCGAGGTCAAGTTCCTGTTGCATACCGACATTGCCCTTAACATACGCGTCAATCAGTTCCCAAAGCCATCCGTGGTCAAGCCGTGGATGGTCAACGACGACAAGACGCTCCTTTTCTTCTTTATTGCGCGGGAACATCCTACGAAGGCCGCGCCCAATGACCTGCTGACCATAAACCTTCGACGAAAACTTACGGAGCAATGTGATGACGGATACAGGGCGAACATCCCATCCCTCACGAAGCATCAGGACGCTGACGACTGCATCATAACCCTCGGTATCGGCTGACGTCCCAAGCGACATAGCGACCTTCAACTCACTTTTGCGCTGTTCGACGCTGACATCGGTCGCCTCGTCATCTTTTGATGCAATGACGAAGGTTTTTAGTTTGAACTCATTTTCGAGGACGTTCTTGACGTTGTAGGCGTCCTTGATGCTCATAGCGACGACAAAGAGCATCGGCTTATAGCGCCCTTGCGCGCGCTTTTTCTGTTCATCGAGACGCCGTATGGACATCTCTAATTGCTGACGGAGCGGTTTCGGACTTGTAACCCACTTCGACGCGGGGATTTTATTCGCATCAATCTCTTCCCACGGAATTTCTTCAACCTTTGTAATCTCGCCAGTCTCGGTGTCGGTGTATGTGAGTTCAACTGTCGATATGTTCGGCTGGCAAACGTAAACGGTCTTAACAATTCCGTCTTTTACGGCCTCCTTGATGCCATAGAAATAAATCTGCCTGCTTCTCGGCACTTCACCGTCGGCCCTGTCGGGCGTTGCCGTTGTGTCAACGCGCAAGAACGTGCGACCGGACTCGGACAACACATCGAGTATTTCGTCATATCTCGGTGCAACGGTATTGTGTGCTTCGTCATTGAACACCCCGACTCGGCCCAAGTGGTTAAGTATAACGGCAAGGTTTTCGTGGCCCTGCGTATTCGAGGAGTAAAGTTGATGGATATTTGAAAGAGTTACTGCCGCCGACCTTATGCCTGCGCTTCCAGAACCCGGCTCAAGAACGTGCAGGGTCATATCGTGAACATAGTGGGCATATTCGGGCGGGAACAGATTGAACTTGCGCCAGACAGAGTCGTCGCGGCTCGGTTTTTCAAAATCAATCCGTAGGCGCTCGCGCACGATTGTATTTGGAGTCATCAGAAGGAACGACCTGACCTCGTGGCATACGCGCAGATAGGCCATTATAGCGGCAATCGCGACCGTTTTACCACCACCTGTAACGATGTTTAAGAGGACGTTCTTCCAAGCATCATCTGTCGGCCTCAAGATTTCGTTCGTGTATATCGCCCTCAAGACACCCTCGCGCTGATGTGGCCAAAGGGTTTGATATTTACCGGCGGGCGACTCGACGGCCAGATGCAAAAGGAAATCGTAAACTATCTCGGACACAGCCGGTGTCTTGAACCCTGACCGGACCCAATCCTGATAATCCTGCAATGTCTTTCCATAAAAAGTATTGAACATACTTATTCCACCTTCACTTTCATAATCTTCATCCCTTCGCCGCCCAAGTCATCTTGGACGCGGCAGGCGATAGATACTTCTGTGCCGGGTTCGACATCCTCAAAATTAAACTCGACCTTCGTCTCGCCTTCGTAACCGTTTTCGCCCTTGCCTTTCTTTTCCTTCCGGCAAAGCGAATAACCCTGACTTGCCGAGAAGATGCCGTCCCTGAAATCAAAATCCCATTGCACGTTGACGATATTGCCGCCGATGTTCATCGAGCGCGCCTCCGAGACATCGAACTCGTATTTCATAGAGGATATGCGTTTGACACCGATACGGGGAATATCAGGCGGGAGGATGAAGGCCAAGAAATCCTTATATTTGCTGTGCTTCCGTGTAACGTGCGACTTGAACTCCTCACCGGCAAGGGGCCACAGGCGAAGCATAATGAACTGTATCGGCTTCTTTTCGCCCAAAGCCATTATCTGCGTGGCATAATCCTTTGCCTTCGGGTCGATACCCCACCCAATCATAACGGTATCGCGTTCTTCGGGCTTACGACTCTTCATTACGGCTTCGGCGAACTTCTTTACGTCTTGGGCGGTTATAACGTCCGTCTCTTTCGGTCCGCCAATCCACAGTAGTTGATTGCCTTTGACGCCGTGGATGTTGTCGTCTGCGCCGGTCCACTTCCGTGCGCCATAACAGGCGACCACGAACTTCCTGAAATCCTCGGTCGATAGTTTTGTCAGCCGATTGATTTCATAGATACCCCAATGCTCGACCGTATATCCGGTCAAAGGCATAAGCGAGTCGGCAACGGCCTTTTTCTTCTTGTCCTCGACGCTTGTCATCGTTGGATTATCGGTAATAAAGTCAAAAAGACCATCCGATTTATTCATCGTTTTTTTCTTTTTTGCGCGTCTGATGTCATCAAGATTTGGGGCAAGGATACGAGCGATGCGGTCCGCGGTCAACGCAATAGCAACTCTCGAAATGTCGCATCCAATCCATTTGCGGCCAAGTTTCTGCGCAACAGAGCAAGTCGTTCCGCCACCACAGAAGAAATCGGCCACAACATCACCTTCATTAGATGATGTTTTGATTATTCGTTCTATGAGTGCTTCTGGCTTCTGCGTAGGATAGCCTATTCGTTCTTTTGCTGATGTTGCCAACATCCCTATGTCAGGCCACCAATCCTTCATATTGACTAGGGTATATGGGCCAAGATGTTCAAGATTATCATCCTTGTATAAGACAACATTTTGGTTTCCGGTGTTATAATCTTTCCCCATATATGATTTCTCTTTTTGTTGATTGAAGGTATAGTGATTACTTGTGGAATAAAAATTTATTACATCGTGCTTTTTAGCGTAGGGTTTTTGTGAAGCACCTCCTGACTTATAGGCCCAAATCACTTCATTACGGAAATTATTGTAGCCGTAGAGTTTATCCATTTCACATTTAATATAGTGACTCGCGTGCCAATCAAGATGAACATAAATGCTTCCGCTCGGCTTGAGTAGGCGCTTCATTTCGTATAGTCGAGCGTTCAGCCAGATGATATATCCCGGCATCCCACCTTCCCAAATATCTGAAAAAGAGCGCACTTCGTTTTTATCACCGAAGAGGATGTTATAGTTGCGACCGGAAAAGAAAGGCGGGTCTATGTAGATAAGGTCTATCGACTCGCTCGGAAGCATCCTCATCACGTGAAGGCAATCACCGAAGAAGAGCCGGTTCAATCCATTAGGGAACACCTCTGACTGCTCAAACCTTTTTCCAACCGCAGTTTCTATTGTATCAACCGGTTGAAATGGCAACTCTATGCGTGGGAAGTGATGCTCGAAGCGCCGTTCCTTGTCGTATCCTAGCGGCTCCTCCGCGACGGGAACGTGTCCGAAGCGTGCGGGTATCTTGAAAAATTCTTTTTGTTCCGGCAGGGCAACGACGGTTGCGTCCTTTACGGCTTCACCTTTATGGCCATTGCCATTTTTCTTGGTTACCATATTTATTGCCCCTTCTTTGTATTCTTTGCCTTGACCGGCAACACAACATCGTGAACCGCATCGGTTATGACCTTTTCAACGAACGCCTGCATCGAAAGGTCCTCGATGGCGGCCTTGACTCTTAACCGTTGGTGAACATCCTCCGGCAGGTCGACGTGTATCTTGCGTTTTTTGGGTGTAACATCCTTCATCATAACGTGCTCTCCTTTATGACCAACAGTTGCACCGCTCAAAGTATTTCTTTAACTCTTCATATCTGCGGACCAGTTCGTCGTTACGAACGCCCGCAAATACCGAAATCGTCTCTTTGATAAAGCGTGTTGCTTTATCGACCAGATAAGAAAACTCCGGCAAACCGGATTGTCCACCTTTAAGGTAGGATAGGATTACTTTTCCATCGGTATCTATTTCAAGTTTACTGACGATATGGTTGAGCCATCCGTTTTGGATTTTCTTTTCAGGCGTGTTCGGACCGGAGATGGAAAAGTTCTCGATTGCTTTAAGATAGGTGATAAGATTAGGCCCGATAACAATGCGCGGATGTGAAGCGACCTTTTGTTCTATGTGGTGCGCTCTACTGACGGCCTGACCATAAAGTTCATCTTCCGTGATTTTTGCACACACGCCGAGGTCGATACCGCCTCGCAAGGGCGTATGTGCGGCTAGGCAGGAAATCATCGTCAGAGATAGGATGTCGAGCATACTGTATATGCCAACAAGGGGTGAACAGCCGCTATCCTCGCGCAAACAAACGTTCAACATCGCGGCATCGGCAAGAAATACGGCTTCGACAGCCGGGGTCGTATACTTTTCGCACATTGCCAAATCTTCTTTGGATAGCGTCTTTTTTAGGTGGTCCGGAACATCTGATTTTTTGGTGAGTTGTCGCTGATATTTTAGCAAGAGTTCCCTGAACCCGCCGACGCGCCCGAAGGTTACTTTGAGCGGGGCCACGAAAGCGCCCATTTCAGCGTCACTTGATGGTAGAGGACCGATTATTTCGAGAGATGACGTCTGTCCCAAAACATCAATCCAAGCCACGACGTAATTTGCAAAATACAGGTCACTCATATTTTCCCACTTCTTGTTATACCGGAGGTATAATTATACTATGTTCCATAATAAGCAAGTGTTTTTACAAAACGAAGCCATTTCAGGCCCCTGAACCCATCCTCGCGGCCTGTAAAGACCTTAAAAGCGACAGCGTCCGGCTCAACTGACGTTCCAAAGCCGTCTCATATCGAGCGAGTTTTGCAAAGGAGTCGCTTTCCTCGGCCTGCATAAAGGCGTTTGAAAAGACCGGCAATGGCGAGTGCATACGTGAGACCTCCTCCTCAACCCATTTTTGGGCTTCATTATGGGCATCTTCATCAATCATCGTGACTATGGTCTCGGTAAAGTCCAGTTCGGGAAAAGTTGAACGAGTTTCCGTCTGACAGTATTTATTCACCTGTTTATCAGCGTAAGACGCCAGAACATTGCTATGTTCCCGTAGCAGTATCCCGGCTTCAACCGTGCTGAAACGTCGCAATCGCCAAAAAAGTATCGCAACGCGGTTGGCAAGTTCGGCTTCAACAACGCCGACCGGCTTCAAATCCTTTGCGACATCATCAACAAATTGCCGATATTCGGGTTCCGCCTCCCAATCCAAGAGAGGGCTTGTGCTTGATAACCCGTGTTTGAGCGCATTTTTTGCCGACACAACCTTACCGGCCTCCGTTGAGGGGCCTGTCGATAATTTTGCGTTGCGCCTGTTTGCTACCGCCTGTTTTTCAGATGACATATTTTGCCTCCATAGCAGGGTATGGGGCGCCCCGACACATTGCCGAGGCGCCCGCTTGGTCGTCTGATGACCCCATACCCCTATCGTTATTGTTCAAAATGTTCATTTTTCACGCCCGCCTCGTATGCAGGGATGCTTGGTGTTGGTTCTGGTATTGGTATCAGTCATAGTCCCTGTATCGGTTATAGTTTGAGTGTGAGTTTGAGTTGAAAGTGAAAGTGGGTCGTCAGGAAACACAACACTCAAGATATTATCCACCACGGAATACTTCGTGCCATCTTCGGATGCCACAGTCCTTACGGCGACCTTGAAAACTTTGTTGTCGAAAACGTGGAGCGGCATTGTCTGACCTTTTTTGAGGCGCCTGCCATAGTTAGCCACGGTCCAGTTTTTGTAAAACTTCGAGCCGGGGCCATAACTCTTATACTTGGCGTTAATCGGCTCAAACAAAACAATGCCCTGAAATATGCCGGGCGAAATAATTTTATGATGTAAGTATAGTTTCATCTCACCGCGGTAACTCGACTTCTCTTTTTTGATGACCTGCGTTTCGTAAACGCCCTCATCTATTAACGTATCCCGCAGGTTTTCGCCGCAAACGAATACAAGTTCGTCGCCGTGTTCATTGTTCTTTTTTGCGCTCATACTTTTCTCCTTTTTCCACATTTTCATTTCTTGCCCACTCTTGAAGCACCGTGATGAAGCCGGTAACGTTTTCTACGGCTTCACGTGCCTGCTCGCCTGTCATCTTGACACCGAACTTACGCTCAAAGAGCGCGACGGTCTTTTCTATGTGAGCGTCGCGCTCGTTCATATCTCCACCTGCAACGACATCTTCTTGACGACGGGATAAACGGCCTCCTCGATGGCTTTGCCGATATGTCTTGATATCGGATGGAAGAGATTGACGTCCGTGCCGTCGTAAAGCGTCTTTGTTGGATATAGCAGACGTATGCCCTCACCGTTCGGGCGCGTGTGAACGCCAATACCCGATACAGCGAAGGCATCATTTATGACGAAATTGACGAAGCCGACGAGGCCGCTTCTCGGCCTAACCGGCGTGAAGTGGACTTCGGTTATCTTTGGTAGGATTACCTGTGCCTCGTTTTTCCACATCATAACGAGGCCGTTCTCTCACGAACGGGTTTTATTGTATGTGAACTTTAAGGTCAGGCCTTACGCTTTACTTTTGCGGAAAAGATGGGGTTGTTCAGTTTTGAGCGAAGATAGGATGCTTTTAAAAATAGGCCTCGTTCCGAGCGCGGAGATGAGTTTCTGCGCCTTCTTAAAGTGTTGATGGGCCTTGCTTTTGGCGGACTCTGTAGATGTATTGGGTTCGATTATCTGCCACGCCTCTTCAAGGGTTAATCCCTTACGCCTCAAGTCCCATATCTTGAAGGCATTGCTGTTGTTCTCGTGTTTTTCCCGTATTTGTAACTTAACCTTGCGATGGCAGTTATCCTTGAGGTTGGCCTTTGCAAAATCAATGGCCCGTTTAAGCGATGACTGCGCCTGTTCTTTGGAGGTGTCTATATCGACCAAAAAGCGAAGATATTTACCTTCGATTAAAAAATCGGTCCTTTTGCGGGGTTCGTATATCGGCTTGTGCTTGTCGTTGAGCGATTTAATGCGATAAAAACTCTCCTTTTCGATTGGGTGCAGTATCCTTTTGCCATCCCAATCGACCTGTGCATCTTCAATCCAACACTCGCCGCTCAAGACCACTTTGGAAATGATTTTATCTGAATAGGTTATTTTAGGGTCGAGCGGGTATAGCAGGCGATAATGTGACGCGAGGCGCCGGGTCAACTCGTCAACTACTCCAACATCCTGCCACAACCCTTTATCGCGCCCCTTATAAATCTCGACGAACCTCTCGAAGTCGGCCTTGTATCCGTCATTGCGCCGTAGCCGCTCCCAATAATCCCTTTTGGAGGCCAATATCTCGGCCGCTATGCGTTTTTCACTTCGTGCCACGTTTTTTGCTCCTTATTATTTCCTTTGAGCATCTATCCTAAATTGCTATCAGTTACAAGTAGTCAGAATAATTGCTAATTAGAAAACAATAGACAGAAATTATGTTTTATTATAGCGCTTATAGTAGATGAGCGAGAACGATACCCCTCAAAAACAATTTGGCCAACACGACGGCTCTGTTGTCGATGCTACTGCGTCTGACGCTAAAAGAGACAATGTATCCGTGAATTTGGCGCGAGATGAAGTTCGGATAAACGATAAAGAGTCTATAAGTTTGTTCGAGATATTTGTTAATAAAGCCATTGTAAAATACATATTGCCGGGTGCGGCATTAGTTATATTCGGTTACGCGGTCGGACAAATTTTTCAGTTTAGGGCCGAGTTAAGTAAGATGCAGGGTATTCTGGAAGCAAACATTTTTGATAAGCATCTTGAATACAAGGGTGACCTTGAAAAGATAAAGAACTGCATAAATGACGACTCGGTCGTCGATAAAAAGGACTGTTTATAAATGGGCGTATCTATCGGTGGCATAGATGTAGTAGGTTCTATCATCAACCTTGAGTATAAGGTTGAGAGGTTGGGCAAGATTTTGGATTGGATATTAAATAACAATCCGGGTCTTACCGCTAGATATATACCACCGGAACAGATGAGAGAAATCGACGATGCTGTTATAAGGGTTTTACAGCAGAAATATCCTAATGCGGGCATAAGAAAGACAGAGGACCCAACTTAATAATTAAGCCGCGATAAGTTCGTCGGCGGCATTTATAAGAGAGATAAGTTCTGGGGTTGGCGTGGAAATGAAGTTCCTGTAATCGTCCAGCCAGCCACCCCAAGTAGGAGAAGAAGCCATTTCGGCAACTAGTCGGAATGGCTTTGAGCCTGTAAAAAGAATTGTGTAACTGCTTAACCTCGGATAGGTGTCAAAGACACCGAAAGGAGACGA
>Ga0209723_1001319_pt1 | contig 39063 bp, 29 predicted proteins | sample BiotimSIPDNA_2_FD_185750 | JGI IMG/M metagenome (GOLD analysis project Ga0209723, IMG submission 185750) | Anaerobic biogas reactor microbial communites from Washington, USA - Biogas_R2 time_0 SIP DNA (SPAdes) (version 2) | ecosystem: Engineered > Bioreactor > Anaerobic > Unclassified | place... | reverse complement strand
GGGGCATGGCGAGCCTCCTTGCTCTGGAACCCTGATTCTCAATACCAATTCGCCTTTGCTACCCCATGTCCCCTTTCTTGTCCAGGTCAACTATAACTGTTTGTCAACTTACGAAACGGACATCTAGTACGCGTCCGAAGCGGGTTGAAGATCGTCCGCAGGAGGGCACTGATGCAAACCTGGTTTCACAATGAACGGGCTAGACATGCAGAGTCGTTCCCCGTCCGTTCGATTTTCGGCCAACCCCGCAATCTCCAGGAGATATTCTGTCGCCAGGATACGCCAGTTGATTGTGCGGTCTGCGCTTTCGAGGCATGCCGCATGCTCGGAGTGTTGCATAGCTCCGCATTACGCGCGGAAGTCTACACCGACGGCGATTTGAAATCTGCGCTGGGAGCATTTGACCTGGAACCGTGCGACGAACGGGACGCTCACGTCTTTCTCCGGACCGCCCAATTTAGACATTCGATCTTCCGTGCGCGGCTTCTGCGAGACAAGCTTCCGGTTGTCGATGTCTTACAAGCAGCCCTCGACGTCTGCGATCAGCCATCACGAGGCATCGAACAGGCGAATTACATAGTCGATTCTGTCCTAGGCTGGGAAGACGAGTAACGTTGAACGCTCCAGAAACTCAGTTGAATGACGTGCTCCACGATCTGGGGTGCTCGCAGGGTTGTACGCCCAAACCGATCCGTATCTCCCTTTGTTGCTCGTGGACAATTTCACGGTCAACACGTCGCGAATACCGGCTCTGGGCACATCGCAGGAGCGGACGATCCACCTGCCTCATCCGGCGTGTTTTGTGGTTCAGAAGGCCCTGATTCGGCATCGTCGCGAGTCCCACAAGAGGGACAACGACGCGGCTCATATTTTTGACATCGCCCTGACAACGCGGCCAATTTGGCGAGAGTTAGGAGATTCGCTTGCCCGCATTGAACGCGGGCCGGAGTTCTCGCCGAATTGGTTCAAGAAAGCACGGAAGATCCTCGCAAGAGTCTTTGCCTCGCCAGAGGCCGCGGGCCCCGTCGGCGTTGCTCGTGTTTACCGAAATTTTATTGGGGAAGGTGCAGCACCGAGCGAAACGGCTATACACCGGGCCGTGGCCGCGTTCCTGAAGAGCCTTGGGCTCGGCACCGAGTAGCAACCCCACGCGAGTTGTCTGGAGAGCACCGGAAAGGTGACAGACTCGCAAAGATAGAGTGCATAGGTTTAGAGAAGGCGACAATGAGTCCCCGCACTCCAAAGGCCGTCTTGGGCAGTTCAACGCCCAAATTGTTTGCGATCGCCCTCCGTTCCGGCTAAATTTGGTGTGCAACCTCTCGAGGTGGAGGAATGCCCTGCGCCCCGCACGTGTCGTTGCGCGGGAATCGGACCGGATACCGGTCTCCAAGACGGGAGGCAAACATGAAAGCGGCTGTGCAGTGTGGTCTTGTTCTGTTCTTCGCCTGCAGCACCGCGATTGCGGCGGAGGAAACGGCGGCGACGGTGGAGAAGACGTTGCTGTTCGAGGCCGGCAAAGACGGGTACGCCGTATTCCGCATTCCCGGCATCGTTGTCACCACCCAAGGGACGGTGCTGGCCTACTGCGTGGGCCGCAGGGAGCCCGGCGACTGGGCCGATATCGACATCTTCTTGCGGCGCAGCACGGACGGAGGCAAGACGTGGGAACCTGCCAAGAAACTCCGCGATCTGGGCACCTCGACCGTCGACAATCCCACGGCCATCGTCGACCGGGAGACCGGCGCCGTCCACATGCTCTACCAGACCGACTATGCCCGCGCCTTTTATATGCGCAGCGACGACGACGGCCGGACCTTTTCCGAACCGGTGGAGATCACGCCGGTCTTCGAGGAGTTCCGGAAAGACTATGACTGGAACGTGATCGCACCGGGCCCCGGACACGGCATTCAATTGAACAGCGGGCGGCTGCTCGTTCCGGTATGGCTCTCCAACGGCGGCCGGCGCCATCGCCCCTCGATCGTGGCGGTGATCTACAGCGACGATCACGGGCACACCTGGCGTCGCGGCGACGTCGTCGTTCGGACCGACGAGGAGTTTGTCAACCCCAGTGAAACCGTGGCCATCGAACTGACCGACGGGCGAGTGATGTTGAACATTCGCAATGAGAACACGAACCACCGCCGGCTGGTCTCCTTCAGCACCGACGGGGCGACCGGGTGGACGAAGCCGGTCTTTGACGAGATGCTGTTCGAACCGATCTGCTTCGCCAGCATCCAGCGGCTGAGTGCCGGGCCGGGGGCCGACAAGAATCGCATTCTCTTCGTCAACCCCAACAGCGGAACCCGGGCCCGGCAGAACCTCACCGTTCGCCTGACCTACGACGAAGGCCGGTCGTGGCCGGTTAAGAAGGTGCTCGAACCGGGGATCGCGGGCTACTCGGACCTGGCCATGAGTGCCGACGGTTCGATCTTCTGCCTCTACGAGCGGGGCGGATTGAGCGGCAATCATTACCACACCGCGGGCGTGACGGTTGCCAAGTTCTCACTCCAGTGGCTTACTGACGGTCAAGATAGTCTCTCTCAAGGACAGTCAAAATGATCCGTGCCATTGCCTTCACCCTCGTGCTCTCTGTCGTTTCCCTGGCCAGCGTCCAGGACACGCATGTCCCTTTGTCGTCGCTCGATCTGTCGAAGATGACCGCCGGCTGGGGCGAGCCGCAGGCCGACAAGAACTGCATGGGCCAGCCCATGTCGATCGCCGGGCGGACGTTCGAACGGGGCGTCGGCACCCACGCCGATTCGCTGATGCACGTCGAACTCGACGGAAAGGTGAGCAGGTTCACCGCTCTGGTCGGCGTGGACAGTCGAACCGGCGAGCGAGGTACGGTCTCCTTTCAGGTGTACGCCGACGGAAAGAAGGCGTTCGATAGCGGGCCAATGAAGGGGGGCGATCCGGCGAAGGAGGTGGACGTGCCGCTGGAGGGAGTTCGCCGGTTGATGCTCATCGTCGGTTCCGGCGGGGACGACGTCAGCTACGACAACGCCAATTGGGCGGAGGCCGAGTTTGTCTGCCACGGGGCCAAACCGGTGGCAGTGGACGCACCGGCGCTCGACGAAGAGAAGGTGATTCTCACGCCCAAGCCGGGACCTGAACCGCGAATCAACGGACCGCGCCTGTTTGGCGCCCGGCCGGGCCACCCCTTCATCTACCGCATTCCCTGCACCGGCAACCGGCCCATGGTGTTCGGTGTGGAGAATCTTCCCGACGGCCTGAGCGTCGACGAGAACAGCGGGATCATTACCGGCAAGGTACCGGACCAGGCGGGCCAATACGTTGTGACCTTGACCGCCCGCAACGACGCCGGTGCGGCCAAGAAGGAGTTCACTCTCGTCGTGGGCGATCGGCTCGCCCTCACTCCGCCGATGGGCTGGAACAGTTGGTACATCCACTACCACCGCGTAACCGGCAAGGTGATGCGCGAGGCGGCCGACGTGATGGTCTCCTCCGGCATGGCCGACTACGGCTACACGTACGTGAACATCGACGATTGCTGGATGCGGATCGAGCCGGAGTACTTCGAGGAGGTCAAAGGCCGGCTGACCGGCTTCGACATGACAGGCGTGATTGGGAAGATCCGCGACGAGAACGGGAATATCCTGCCGAACGATAATTTCGCCGACATGGCGGCCATGACCGACTATATCCACAGCAAGGGACTGCGTGCCGGCACTTACATCTCGCCCGGCCCGCGGACCTGCCAGCGCTACGCCGGCAGCTTTGAGCACGAGCGACAGGACGCCGAGCAGTTCGCCAAGTGGGGTTTCGACTTCCTCAAGTACGACTGGTGCAGTTACGGGCAGGTCTACAACGAGCGGATGAAGAAGCGCCAGGACGACCTGGCCGAGAAGAAGTATCCCTACGAGCAGATGGGGGCCATCCTCAAGAAGCTCGACCGCGACATCGTGCTCAACCTGTGCCAGTACGGCATGGCCGACGTGTGGAAATGGGGCGGTGAGGTGGGCGGCCACTGCTGGCGAACCACCGGCGACCTGGGCCTGCACCGCGGCAGCCGTCTGCCCGGCTTCTATCATATCGGCATGAGCAACGCCGCGCACTGGAAATACGCTGGTCCCGGGCGCTGGAATGATCCCGACTACATTCTCATTGGTTGGGTCGGCTCCGCCCGCGGGCACGGCATCGGCAAGGAGACCACGCTCACCGCTGGCGAGCAGTACAGCTACATGTCGATGTGGTCGCTGATGGCGGCCCCTCTCTTCTTCAGCGGCGACATGGCCAAGCTCGACGAGTTCACCTTGAACATCCTCTGCAACGCCGAAGTCATCGACGTCAACCAGGACGCCCTGGGCAAACAGGCCAAGCCCATCGTGATGGACGACGAAACCCTCCTCCTCGCCAAACCGCTGGAAGACGGCTCGCTGGCGGTGGGCCTGTTCAATCTGTTGGAACAGGCGCGGGAGATGACGGCAACGTGGGAGCAACTTGGTATCAAGGGCAAGTATCGGGTGCGCGACGTCTGGCGGCAGCGAGAAGTCGGCGAAGTGGACGGGGCGTATTCGGCCGCGGTGGGGCGGCATGGGGTGATGTTCCTGCGCATGTGGCCGGTGGGGGAGTAGGTGTTCGACGATATCCTCATTTCGCCTCCACCCGTTTGAGCCAAGCCTCAAATCGGCTTGCCAGCTCTTTCACTCGCTCCGGTTCGCGATCTGCAAGATCGGATGTCTCCGTTCCATCCGACTGGAGATCGAAGAGCTGCCACGGTCCGCCTTTCCGAGGGCGCACCGCCTTCCACCGCCCCATGCGGACGGCATCGTGCTGAGGCACGCTTCAGCAAAGCACCTCGTGCGATTCCCTCTCGTGCCCCTGAAAGACGGGCAGTAGGGTCTTGCCCTCCACCGGCAACGGCCGGCGGCCCTGGAATTCTTTGGGATAACTGGCACCGGTAACATCCAGGAAAGTGGCCATGAAGTCGATCACATGTCCGGGCTGGGTCGTGATGGCGCCGCGTTGGCGAATCACGGCGGGCCAGCGAACCACCAGCGGCGTGCGGATGCCCCCTTCGTAGGCCCCCAGTTTCGTTCCGCGTTGTTGTAGAATTGTGTGAATCGCAGCCCGTCGCGGGCCAGGGCGTCGATGTGCGGGGTACCGATCTCGCCGCCATAGCAGCCGATGTCCGACCAACCGAGATCATCCGCCATGATGAGAATGATGTTGGGCCGCGCGGCTGTTTCGCCAGCAGAAGTCACCGACGCCGGCACGAGTCCGAGCGCTAGGCACGCCGTCAACGCCAATCTGTTCATGGCGATTTGCTCCTTCGTCGCAGTTTCGAAATGGCCTTGCGCGATTTCCCGCGAAAAAGGTGACAGTCACCAAATATGGTGAATACGCGACAGCTAGGCACCTTTCCGTGTGGTGACGCGAGAATCGTGTTCTTGCCTGTCTTCTCAAGTATCGCCAGATTTGGTGGCTGTCACCTTTTTCTTCGCGCGCAGCGAAAGCCCACGAAACCGTGAATATCCTTGCCGAAACAGGCGTCGGTATAGCCGGGGTCTTCGTAGTTCCGATAGGAAGAACGGCACATGTCGGGCTTGGAGTCCCAGCATCCTCCCCGGACGACCCGGTTCTCGGCGGTCTCGGGCCCTCGAGGGTTCTCGGCGGGGCTTTGGCTGTAGTAATCCTCCTGGTAGAAATCGTTGCACCATTCCCAGACGTTGCCGTACATGTCGTGCAAGCCCCACGGATTGGGCTCTTTCTCGGCCACCGGGCGCGGCGCTCCGGTGCTGTTCCGCTTGTACCAGGCGTGAGCCTCCAAGTCTGAGGAGTCGTCGCCGAAAGAATAGGCTGTCTTGGTGCCGGCTCGGGCCGCACATTCCCACTCGGCCTCGGTCGGCAAGCGGTATCCGTCGGCCTCGAAATCGCAGACCCACGTCTGCGGATCGTAGGCCGGCTGAAGGCCCTCCAAACGAGACCGGGCGTTGCAGTAGGCCGCGGCGTCGGCAAAGCGGATCTGGTCGACGGGGTGGTTGGGTACCTTCTTACGCGAAGGGTTCTTACCCACGACCCGCTCGTATTCCTCCTGGGTCACCTCGCACTTGTCCAGGTAGAACGGGTCGACGACCACCTCGTGAGGAGTCTCGTCGGTCTCATATTCCCGGACGCTTCCCATCTCGAACGAGCCCCCCGGGATCAAGACCATCTCCACACCCGCTTCCGCCTTGACCACAGACGGAGCGGCGCCTTCCTGCCCCCGGTCAACCCGCCTGCAGCCGGTCGACAACAGAATGGCAAGAACGATCGGCTGGAGCAGCGCCAGCGCAATCACCATGGCCAAGCGTCTTTTCACTTCCGTGGCCCTCACTTTTCAGACTCCGGCGGAAGCCAGTCGTAGTCCCAATGATGTCCCAGCCATCCGGGCGGACTGAGGGTGATCATCTCGCCGTCGGCGATGCGGACGATGCAGATGGGGCTATGCTCCTTCCAGCTCCCGTTATGGGAGATCCTCACGTAGGCAATGTATCGCCCGCAGTGCGACCAGCGTCCGCACGGATCTTGTCCCAGCTTTTCCTTGGGCAGCGTGACGATCTTGCCGTCGGTGCCGTCCGGCAGAGTGGGATCGAACTTCCGTACGCTCAAGCTACCGCCGGAATTCCAGCACATCCATTTGCCGTCGGGGGAGAAGGCCGGGTGGCACTCGCCGCCGCCGGCCGGATGGTTCGGCATCTTGCGGATCTCGCCCCCCGCGGCCGACATGAAGTCGATACTGTACTTGCTACCGCGAAAATCGCGGATCTCGAAAATGAACCACCCGGCGTCGGCCGACATGTCGACGATACTGACTCTCTGCTCGATCCGCGTCGGTTTGCCGGTCTGGCCGGTGGCAACGTCCGTATAGACGATGCCGTTCTTCTCGCACTGGGCCGTGCGCTGGCTGTCGGGCGTCCACACGTAGCCGCCCCAGAGTTCCCGCTCCTTCAAGGTCTTGGCGTCCACCAGGATATCGCCGTAGTTGTAGGTGAACATGGTCCCGTCCGGCGACGTGCGCGGCACCCGATCCTCGCGGTCCGGCGTGTTGGTGAGCTGCTTCAGGCCGGTCCCGTCGGCGTTGATCAGGTAGAGATCCCGCGGTGGGTATTCTACGGTTGACGGGTCTCGCTTGTCGGGATGGATCGCGATGACCAGCCGGTAACCGGTCTGGCGCAGTTCCTCCTTGAGGTCCTTGATCCGCACGGGCCCGAAGGGGTCGCATTGGGGCGGCATCTTCCATTCCGCCTTGCTCGACGAGCCGTCTTCGGCCAGACCGACGCCGGCCAAGCCGATGGCAGCCGCCAACGAGAAAAGGAATCTCAGAAGACTCTCCACGTCTCGCTCCTTTGCGAACAGAAGCTCAGTGAATTCCGAAAGGCCGACGTCCCACCGCCCTTGACACCCACAAGGTTACGGGATGGCGGAGATGTCCGCAAGATGCGGTCGCAGTCGTCGCCGCCTCCTCACTGCCCGAAGGTGCGAGAAAGTGGGGGGGACTGAATCTGACAGCCGGAATACACAACGATGTGTTTCTGACTGTGTGGCTTCAATACCTGTCGGTCGGCACTAGGGGTGGCGGTTATGCAATCCTCAGGAAAAAGGAAACGCTTGATGGTCAGAACGACCATTTGCGCGACAGCGTCTGCTATTTCACTGTTCGTTACTCCGTGGAGGTGCAAGCGGCATAGAAATGGTCAGTTCCAAGTCACAATATACTAGGTACATTCCGTTTGCCGAACGAAGCCCTTCACCGTCTTGGCTTTGCTTTGCCGGTTCCATGCCTATCCCGAAGGCAAAGGTGATCAGTGGCAACCGAACTCCACTCCGTGGGCGGTTTGGGGGAGAGAAGAACCTGTATTGTAGCAGTGGTGCGTGCGAGGTGCGAGTGAAGGTCGGTCGGGCAGTGGGCCAGGCTTTTGGGCATACGCCCCCTGGAAAACAACACACGTGGACTACCTTCGCAGGACTATTGCACGAGCGGTTTCTTCCGACTAGCATGTCAGTTCGTGGGGCCTCAGCTTCCGTTGTCGACTGAATGTGTTGGGATCCTCGGCCACGCACACCAGACAGATACGTTGCGTGCGAGGGTTCGTCTCCTTTTGTGCGGCCAGACAAAGCGATACTGGGAGGGTAGCCGATGAAATTGTGCCGGATTGCAGCATTCTGTGTGCCGTGCCTCTTCTTTTCCGGAAGTGCTAGCTATGGAGGCATGCTATACAACGAGAACATTTATGGCGACTTGCCGAGCACTGGGACTCCGAGAGAGTTCACGCTGACTGTTGGAAGCAACCGGTTCATTGGTCGTGTCGGGGAATCCGTTGGAGATCCGCGAGACCTGTTCACGTACACGATTCGCGCCGGCACACGACTCGATGCGGTAATTCTGCGCGGTTTCAGCGGCAACTACACCACGACAGGATTCAACTACTATTCCGGCAAGACCTGGGCTGCGTCGGCGAGCATTGGCTACAGTAACATGAATAGTGCGAACGTCGGCACGAACATTCTACCCGTTCCGTCAGGCACACTCCTTGGACCTTTCACGGTGAACGTTCGCGAATCGAATGGGCTCGAGACCTACGATCTGGATTTCATAATGTCCGCGGTGCGAGTTAAACATGTTACTCGGGTGAACTTCGGGGAGAACATCGTCAATCCTCGTTTTGTAGGTCTGGGCTCGGTCGATTTTCTACCGATTGTTGGCACGGGCCTTCAATACGAGGCACAGATACCTGCTGATTTTGCAGATACGTTGTCGGATGGATTCAGTGTGATTGCCGAAGACAGTTCTGGAAATCTCGTCCTCGGATTGCCTGTCGGCGTCCTAACGAACGGTCAGCGATTCGGCGACGTCTTTCCGGGATGGACTCCCCAGCAGGCGATTGCCAACAGCACGGCGTTCTTTGAGGATGCACAGGTTCGAGCGATTGTAGGCAATCCGCTACCCGACGTTGGTGATTTGGCATTCGACGTATTTCGCTTCGATGCAGAGGGTGCCGCAGAGTCATTTGGATCGGGCACAACCACCAACATCGTCCCCGAGCCGGCCACACTGGCCATCTGGGGCACGTTGAACGCGCTGGGTGTGATCGCCGTCCGGCGTCGCCGGGTGCGTCGTCAGCGCGAAATGATGCCCGACGATGGATGCCTTGCCTCAGACGCCGCAGCTAGGTGACGTTCACCGTACAATCCAGTCTTACGTCGCCGTCAGACACGTCGTGCCAGCGCACGCATTCCTGCACCACCCGCACCTGGAGTCGATACCGACCGGGACCGGTGGGAGCTTCGACGAGGCCATCGTAGTTCCTGGACGCTCCCGGTTGGAGGGCAGGGCATAGCCTTGAATGGCGGCTGTCAAAAGTGACCATCCCACCGTCTTGTGCGTCCACCCATTGATAGGACAGATGGACCGGGTGAGGACAACCGGAAGAAAGCGTGGTGGTCGTACCATTGTGAACGCCGACGGCAACGCGGAACAGCAATTTGGGTGGCACCTGTTCCGGACAGTCCATGGTCACAGGGATGGAACCCCCACCGGCTTTTGAGAGTCGCGATTGCGGTATTCACAGCTATCCTCGCTTTCGTTTGAACAAGTTTGTGGATTGGTGTTTCCAATCGGGTACTTCCGACGCAACAAGAGGGAGGACCTTGTCACGAGGGGCTTCCCTTTGGTGCAGGCACTGGTACCTGCGGAAATGGCGGCGCTGATGACCTCGGACCGGTTCCGTGGCAATGGCCGTCAGTTGATCGCCCATGTCGGACTCGCGGAACGGTGCGCAGGCGATTTCGGCAGCTTGGAGACGGGCAAGAACCGCCCAGAGACTCGGCTCGGACTTGACGCCGAGCAGAACGAGATGGGGATGCTCGCCCGACGGCGAGATCAGAGAGCGTGCCGCTTCGATGCACGCATGGCAAGCCTGAACGGCTCGCTGAGAGGGTGACAAATCACGACGAACGAAAGCGTAGACATACCAGGTGTCCGCTTCCTTTGCCCGTACCTACGTGAAACCGGATTCGTCCATTTTGTCTCCTTTCATGGGTGATGGAGAGAGTAAGTTGGTACCAAGCAAGCATAACCGATTCACGGCGAAACGCCAAATTGGCAGTTTGGCTTTTCGTTCACAGATATGGGCAACTCCCGTGCCGAAAGGCCAAGTCATCCTCGGTTTTCAGGAACCAGTTGCCATGGATCAACGCAGAGATCCTCATTTTTCCTCCACCCGTTTGAGCCAAGCCTCAAATCGGCTGGCCAGCTCTTTCACTCGCTCCGGTTCTCGCTGGGCAAGATCGGACGTCTCCGTTCCATCCGACTGGAGATCGAAGAGCTGCCACGGTCCGCCTTTCCGAGGGCGCACCGCCTTCCACCGCCCCATGCGGATGGCATCGTGCTGGGGCACGCTCCAGCAAAGCACTTCGTGCGCTTCCCTCTCGTGCCCCTGGAAGATGGGCAGCAGGCTCTTTCCCTCCACCGGCAACGGCCGGCGGCCCTGGAACTGGCTGGGATAGCCGGCACCGGCAACATCCAGGAAAGTGGCCATGAAGTCGATCACATGTCCGGGCTGGGTCGTGATGGCGCCGCGTTGGCGAATCACGGCGGGCCAGCGAACCACCAGCGGCGTGCGGATGCCCCCTTCGTAGGCCCCCAGTTTCGTTCCGCGCAGGGGCGTGTTGCTGACATTCGCCCAGGCCAGCCCGTAGGCGGCAAACGTGTCGGGAGGCCCCGGCAGATTGTCGGGGCCGCTGCCGGGTCGAATCGCCAGGCCGTCGATTCTCCAACCGGTGTTTTCGGCGTTCGGGGCAAACCCGAAGCCCGCCTTGCTCGGGATGAGGCCGCCGTCGGGGGCGGCGCCGTTGTCGGAAAGGAACATCACGAGCGTGTTGTCGACCTTGCCGGCGTCCTCGAGTGCCTGGAGCAACTGGCCGACGCCGCGATCGATCGAAGCGACCTGGGCAGCATAGACCGCCATGCGTTCTGCCTGCCAATCCTGGTAGGCATCCGTTTCCCAGTCGCCAATACCGTCCGGTCGTGGTGAGAGTTTCCAGCTCTCCGGCACGACGCCGCTCTGCCGTTGGGCGTCGAAACGCCGCGATCGGGCCCGGTTCCAGCCCAGCGTTCGATAGAGCTCCCGGTAACGGGCCACATTGGCCTCGCGGGCGTGGAGCGGCCAGTGAGGCGCAATATGGGCCACGTAGAGAAAGAACGGCTTCTCTTTGGCAGTTGCCTGCTTCAGAAAGCGGAGCGCGTAATCGTTGAGCGCGTCGGTCAGGTAGAAATCGTCGGCGAGTTGCACGCGATCACGATCGAGGTAGAACGGATTGCCTTGGACTTCGTTGAAGTAGCTGATCTTGGCCTGGCACATGGGTCCGTAGAACCGGTCGAAGCCCCGGTCCAGTGCCGAATCGCGTCCCTGCCATTTGCCGACCATCATCGTCTGATAGCCGGCCTGTTGAAGCACTTCGCCGAGGGTGACGCACTTGCTGAAATCTTTCGGTTCGTTCCAGTGGTCGCTGCGATGGCCCACCTGCTGACAGTACAAGCCCGTCAGCAGAGAAGCCCGAGTCGGCCCGCAGATCGCGTTGTTGTAGAATTGCGTGAATCGCAGCCATCCGTTGCTCACTTGTCATTCGCCTTTCTCGCGCATCGAAAGCCGGCAAAAGCCTGCATTTGTCGTGCTGGGGCTTCTTGGATTTCTTGTGCTTCGGTTGCAGACGCCGCGACGAACGTTTATGCTTAGCCATCCTTGGCTCTCCCGATGGATTGGGTGACTTCAACAACCCCCAACCATCGCCGAGAGCCGCTATTTTCCATTGGCAGTTCACTCCCCCAAGTCTGTGGCAATTCGCCTGAAGTGCAGTGGGAAGGAGTCCGGCAGTCATGAGCAGCCTGCAAATCGGAACAGCCTGCGTCGATATCACGCCCGAGCCGGAGTTGCCGTTGATGGGCAACTTCCGCGACGACTACGCCGCTCGCGGCGTGCACGACCCCCTCACGGCGCGAGCCCTCGTCTTTGCCGACGACCGCGGCGCCAAGGCGGCCCTGCTGGCCGTCGACATCTGTATGCTCGATCGGGAGAATGTGAGACTGATCCGCGAGGAGATCGGCTCTCACTGCGACCTGCCGCCGGAAAACGTGCTGGTGCACGCGACCCATACCCACAGTGCTCCGGCCGCCGGCGGAAAGCTTGGTATGGCCGACAAGATCGCACCGCACACGGGTGCGATCGAGACATTCCTCCGCAAGGCGGCGTCGGCGGTCGTTACGGCAAACGATCGCCTGACGGAAGCGGCGATCGAAGTCGGGCACGCCCGTGAAGAGCGAATTTCCTTCAATCGGCGATTGCGGCGCCGCGACGGTTCGACCCAAATGAACTGGGAGGCCCTTCAGCCTGGGTTTGACCCGGCGCAGGTGGCGGGCGATTGGGGACCAGTCGATCCGGAGATGATCTGCCTCACGATACGCCACCGGCAGCAACCCGTTACAGCCCTGGTCCATTTCGGCCTGCACCCGGCCATTCTCGCGGGCGACAATTGGCTCTACTCGGCCGACTACCCCGGCTATCTGCGAGACGCCTTGTCGCAATCACTGGGCAAGGGGGCCACGTGCTTGTTTCTCAATGGTTGCTGCGGCGACGTGAATCACGTCGACTATCGCGATCCGCATCAAGGCCGCGGCTATGAGATGGCCGAGCGAGTGGGTTCCCTGCTTGCCGCCAAGGCACGCCAGGCGATCGAATCGGCTGAGCCCCTGAAGTCGGACTGCGTGCACGTCTCGCGGACGCAGGTGGAACTCGAACGATGGAAGATCAGTCCGGCGGAGCGGCAGTGGTGCGAGCAGGTTCTCAAGGAAGCCCGCGAGCGGCCGCCCCAGGGCCAGGTGGACGGCCTGCCGGACGCTTACTTCGCCGAGTTGCGTTTGGAAATGGCCCGCGTTCAAGACGAAGCGGATCGCGTGGAAGTCATGGCGATTCGGATCGGCGATGCGGCGATCGTCGGCCTGCCGGGGGAAGCGTTCTGCGAGTTGGGGCTGGAGATCAAACGCCGCTCGCTCACTCGTCACACGTTGGTTGCCGGCCTGTGCAACGACGCCATCGGCTACCTGCCGACCCAGGAAGCCTTCCAGCAAGGCGGTTATGAGACGACGGTGGGCAGTACGTTTTACGAACCCGGCTCGGCCGAACGGCTGGTGGCGGCGGCCGTGGGGCAGTTGGAGCACCTCTTCGATAAGTGAGGCGGATTACCCATGGCCAAGCAGATCATGCGCCGCGAGGCACGCGACAACGTCTACCTGCACCAGGATTTTCACGGCGCGCTGAGTGCAGGCATCGAGTACCTCCACGAGAATTATGGAGAAGACGCCGTTCGCCGCTACTTGTGGCAGTTTGCCCGATCGTTCTACGCGCCGCTAACCGACGCGCTCAAGGCCCGCGGCCTGACGGCCTTGGAAGACCATTTCCGCAGAGTCTACGGTGTGGAAGGCGGCGCCGGCCGCTTCGACCTGTCGGAAGACGAACTGCGAATCGAAGTCGATGCATGTCCGGCCGTCGCCCACATGCGGCGTCAGGGGTACCCGGTCGCCCGGCTGTTTCGAGAGACGACCGACACGGTGAATCGAGCGATCTGCGACGGAACTCCCTTCGCGGCCGAACTGGTTGCGTATGACGAGGAGACCGGGCGGAGCGTGCAGCGGTTCTATCGGCGCCGGCAGGAGAGCGACGAGGGCGCGTCTTGAGTTGCACTGCCACAACGACTCGATGCAGGCGGCGTCACATCTGTAGGGCGTCGTTAATCGGGTTAAGGATTGCATTGAAGAATATCTGAAAGATCGCAAAGATGATAATCGCTGCAATCAGGCCAAAGCAGACGAAGAACAGGGCGACTGCGATCACCTTCATCGCGGCTTCCGCCTTCTCGCGATACTGGTCGGCCAGCTTCTGCATCGATTCGACGATCATCCCGGTCTTCTCGCCCACGTGCAAGATATCCATGAACGATCGTGGAAACACCATGGCCTGGTCAAAAGCCTCATAGAGCGAGCTTCCCTGCTGAATCCACGAGTCGATCGATTTCATCTGGTCGGTGTAGCGTGCATTGCGAGTGGTGCGCAGAGCCAACGCCACCGACCGGCGAGCATCCATGCCGGAGTTCATCGTGAGGTGCAGTGCCCAAGAGAGACGTGCCAGGGCTAGCGAGTCGATAGCCGTCCCCAGGCCCGGCAGGCGGATCATGAAATGTTGAACGGGCTTGGTCCAAGCGAGGCCACGTTGAATTCCCCACCAGATCGCGAAGATCCCTCCTGCTACCAGGGCCAGGAACGAAAAGTACTTGACGAGTCCCGGCGTGCCAACAAGGCCGTGCCCGAGGATATCGACCGGGTGCCCTGTCATGCCCCCGATGACCCCGAGGGCATAAATGAGCACCCCGATCACGACAATCGAGATGCCCAATTCAATCAGCGGCCAAGCCATGGCCAAGAGGAAGCCTCGGCGGATCTTGAGTTGGAAGTCGTAATGCTCGGCCAGTTGCGCCAGGGCTTCATCCAGGTGACCCGTCTGATGTCCAACGTGGGCGATCTCGTGAAACAGTTCAGGGAAGTAGTCGTCCGTGCCGGCCAAGGCCTCGCGCATGTCGGCCCCGGCGTCGACGGCCTCGCTGATCGTGCGGAGATGCTTCCTGGCCTGGAACCCTTGCGCCCGCCTGGCCTCGTTCCGCCAAACCGTTCGAGCGTCCAGGCCCGCATTCAGAGACGTCGACACACGGTGGCAAAGCTCGGCCAACTGTCGCGTGGAGATCCTCGAGAAGAACATGGTCGGCGGTATCCGGGGGGCGGAAGAAACGAAAGCCTCTCCCATTGCATGGCAGAGGAGTACAGGAATCAGGATATCTTCGATCGACAAACGAGGGAAGCGTTGAGCAGACCACTCGGAAGGGGCAGTTGACCGGGAATGCCGAACACTGGGTCGTGCCGCAATCGCGGTTATAATGAAGAACGAGGTATTTGCCTATTCTGGAGGGTGCTGACCTTCTGATGCCGACTTCTGACTCCCCTTGGCCCCAACGTCCGCAAAACGCTCCCGACCCCTTCGGAGAGTCGCCTGATCGGGTGACCGACGAGGGGCCCGTGGTCGCCGCGCCGGTACCGGAAGAACCGGAATCCCGGCCTCCGGTCGAGCCCCCGCCGATGGCGATGCAGCCCCATCCGCAGCCGGTCCTCGTCAGGCCTGCGGGAAGTCTGGCCGTTATCCGCCTTTCGACTTGGGCACTCATCATGGCCACCCTGGTCGGTCTCGTTGCCGCTCCCCACATCGCCGAGCGGATCCAGTACGGTTTGACCCGGGGAGAGCAACTGGCCAAAGCCGAAATCGCCCGCCAGATCCTGGCCGAATTCCCCGAGGCCGAATCGCGATCGGTTTACGTCGCCCAGAGCATCGCCCCCAGCGTCGTGGGCATCGAAACATCGCAGGTGGCCCAGGACACGCCCGCCGAAGAAACCGAGTTGTTGTTCGGCATCCCCAGGTTCCGCAAAGAAGGCATCGGCTCGGGTGTGATCGTCGATCCTGAAGGCTACGTGGTGACCAACAATCATGTCATCGACAAGGTGTCGGAGATCACCCTCAAGCTCAGCGACGGGACCCCGGTCCGCGACGTCCGCGTGGTCGGTCGCGATCCGCTGACCGATCTTGCCATTCTGAAGATTGAAGGCGGACCATTCACGGCTGCCGCTTGGGGCGACAGCGGCGACCTCGAAGTCGGCGACGCCGTACTCGCCGTCGGAAATCCTTACGGGCTTGACCGCACCGTTACCTCGGGCATCATCAGTGCCACAGGCCGCCGGGCCAGAATCTCCCCGCTCATCCACCAGGATTTCCTGCAAACCGACGCGGCCGTGAACCCCGGCAATAGCGGCGGCCCGCTTGTGAACATGCAGGGGGAGGTCGTCGGCATCAACACGGCCATCTACGGCGAGCAGAACCTGGGTATCAGTTTTGCCATACCAAGTGCCGTGGCCAAAGAGGTGTACGAAGGCCTGCGAAAACACGGCCGGATTGCCCGGGGCTGGCTCGGGGTGGCCATGCTCGACGTCAACGAGGAATTGGCAGCCGAGATGGAGTTGCCCCAGCAAACCGGCGCCATGGTTACCGACGTGATCCGCCGCTCACCGGCCGCCCGCGCCGGCCTGGAACGCTACGACGTGATCGTCGGCTGGAACGATGCCGAGGTCAAGGTTTCGGCCGATCTCAGCCGGGCCGTTGCCGGAACCAAGGTCGGATCCGATGCGGTCGTCGTCTTGCTGCGCGGCGGCAACCGGCTCGAACTCAACGTCCACGTCGGCGAACGGCCGCTCCAGTTGGATTAGCAGTCTGCTGAAGCCCGCACTCCAGCGGCCCACCCCGCGTTCCGAGCCGGTCTTTGCCACGGTCTCTCCCGTCTGCTACGATACGGCTAAGACACCTCCCTACTCCAACCAGGAGCCCCGCCATGTCCCGCCAGTCCCTCTCGCGCCGCCGCTTCCTGAAGACGTCCGCCGCCGCGATTGCCGTTACGCCCTACTTCTTCACAGCCGACGCAGAAGCCCGGGCCCAGGCCAAGAGCGCCAACGATCGTCCGCGGATCGGCTCAATCGGCATGCGATATCAGGGGACCGTGATTGCGGAAAAGGCCCGGGCTCACGGCGACATCGTGGGAATCGCCGACGTCGACCGCCACGTGCGCGAACAGGCCCGAGCCGCCTTTGGCAGCACGCCCAAGATCTACGAAGACTATCGCAGACTGCTGGACCAGAAGGACATCGACGTCGTTACCATCGGAGCCCCCGACCACTGGCACACGAAGATGGTCATCGACGCCTGCCGCGCGGGGAAAGACGTCTATTGCGAGAAACCGCTCACCTTGACCATCGACGAGGGCAAGCTGCTCACGAAAGTCGTCAAGGAAACGGGACGTGTGGTGCAGGTCGGTTCATGGCAACGGAGCGACCACCGCTTTCGGCTGGCGGTCGAAATGGTCCGCCAGGGACGTATCGGGAAGCTCCAGACGGTCGAAGTCGTTCTTGGCAAGAACCTGACGGGCGGCCCGTTCCCGGTCCGCCCCGTGCCCGGCAACCTTAACTGGGACTTATGGCAGGGCCAGACTCCCGACGTCCCCTACATCGAAGAGCGCTGCCACTACACTTTCCGGTGGTGGTATGAGTACTCGGGCGGACAGATGACCGACTGGGGTGCTCATCATTTGGACATCGCCCAGTGGGGGATCGGGGAGCTACCCGTCGAGATCGAGAGCACGAGGAAAATGCCCGAGGTGAAAGACGGTTATAACGTGGCGATCGACTTCAGCGCCAAGTACACCTATCCGAGCGGTGTGGTGATGACGGTGCTCGACGACGGCCGGAACGGGATCATGTTCACCGGAACCGAAGGCCGGATCTTCGTCAACCGAGGCACGGTCGAAGGCAAACCGGTCGAGGATCTGGCCGATAAGCCTCTGCCGCGCGACCAGTTCAAGCTCTACGATTTCGACAATCTCGATCGCCCCGAACGCTTCGGCAAGCTCGATGCGATCGTCAACCACATGGGCAATTTCTTCGACTGCGTTCGCCAGCGCCGGCAGCCCCTCTCCGACGTTGCCGGCCAGCACCAGTCGGTCAGCACATGCCACCTGGGCAACATCTCGATGCATCTGGGGCGTTCCCTGAAGTGGGATCCCCAGAGTCAGACCTTCCCGGGCGATGCCGAGGCCAACCGACTGCTTTCCCGAGAGCAACGCAAGGGCTTCGAGATCACCTAGGCAGCCCGTCCGATGAGGATCGGTCAGGTTGACGATTCTGCGGATTGGACAGGATCTGCCTGCCGATCGGCGGTGCCGGCACGATTTGGATAACCTATCCTTGAGCGGACCGTCCACGTCTCCCCTCGAGGTCGAAAAAATGCCAGTGCCACGATTCCTGCAGGATCCCGCCTTCAAGTTGCTTCGCGTCGGTGAGGTCGAAGCGTTTCACAAGAACATCCAAGGGCGAGATTCGGTCGACTTCAGCGGTACGGATCTCCGCGGCACCGACTTTCGCAAGGTTGATCTGAGCCGGCTCGTTCTTCGCGACGCCTATCTGCGGGACGCCGACTTCCGGGGCTGCGACTTGAGGCATCTGGATCTCCAGGGAGCCTCCCTGCAGAACGCTAAAATCAGCGGCACGTATCTGCCAACGAACATCTCGCCGGCAGAGATCCAGATGAGTCTCCAGTTCGGTACGCGTCTTCGAACGGCGCCGGCATGATTCGCCCTTCTTGAAGAACGCGGGAACTCTGCCCTTTACCACGCGGCGACGGACTGGTCCGGCTTTTCTCTGCGGATTCTCCGCGATCCTTGCTAATTCCCTGCCCTCACCCCATACTGGTAGGGGATGTCCGCATGTCGATCCCGCGGTGGGTTCCTGCAGTTGATCACCCTTTGTCATGCCTGAATCCGAAAACCACACGAAAGTGACGGCCGGCACCGATCTGTCGGGCAGGCGACTCGGCGACTACAACGTCTTGCGCCGCCTTGGCCGCGGCGCGATGGCCGAAGTCTATCTTGCTGAGCAGCAGTCGCTCGGGCGCCAGGTGGCTTTGAAGGTTCTCAAGAGCGACTTGGCATCCGACCCCACTTGCGTGCAGAGGTTCCGCCGCGAGGCGCAAGCGGCGGCCTCTCTGATCCACAGCAACATCGTGCAGGTCCACGAAGTGGCGTGCATCGACGGCATTCACTTCATTGCCCAGGAATACGTTCAGGGCGTCAACTTGCAGCAATATCTGGCTCGCAACGGGACCCTCGATCTGAAATTGGCGCTGCTTGTCATTCGCCAGACAGCCGCCGCCCTGGCCAAAGCGGCCGATCAGAAGATCGTCCATCGCGACATCAAGCCGGAAAACATCATGATCACCAAGTCGGGCGAGGTCAAAGTGGCTGACTTCGGCCTGGCCCGAGTTTTGCAGCGGGAGGGAAGCGTCCAGCTCACCCAGGCCGGCATGACGATGGGAACGCCGCTCTACATGAGCCCGGAGCAGGCCGAGGGGAAGGCCCTCGATCATCGCAGCGACATCTACTCTCTGGGAATCGCCTGTTACCACGTGCTTGCCGGGCATCCGCCCTTCACGGGCGAGACGGCCCTCGCTGTTGCAGTTCAGCACTTGAACAAGACGCCCGAACCGCTTGAGAACGTTCGGCCCGACCTGCCTCCGGCACTGGCCCGGATCATCCACAAGATGATCGCCAAGTCGCCAAACCATCGCTACCAGTCCGCCCGCGAGTTGATCCGCGAGCTGCGCCCCCTGCTTCAAGAGCATCTCGACGAGGAACTGGGTGACGACCTGCCGGGTATGGATACGGCCGATCTCGACATGATCGGCACGCCGCTCCATGCCGCAACTCAGAGACTCGATGCGGTGATGAAGTCCGGTTCCGAATCCCGCGGCCGTTGGTGGCGGCGGACCGTGTATTCCGCGGCCGTCCTCACGGCGTTCGCGGCGGGAGCCTGGATCGCCCGGGCCACGGTCATCGAACGCCCGCTCCTCAAGGGCTTCGAGGAGGTCCCCTTGTTCAAGGACATGGGCAGTCTGCCGCTCCAGGTTGCCATGGCTGAGAATCTCGATCGATCGCTACCCTACAATGCGCGAGACGCCGAACAGGCGTGGCGAAGCGTCATCAAGTACTACGGTGACAGCGGCGATGCCTACTATCTCGGGATGGCTCACAGACGCATCGCGGCATTCTGCCTGGAGCGCGGCGATTTCGCCGAGGCGCTAACCGAATACCGCGAACTGTACGACCTGGCTGGGACTGCAGATCGCCAGATGAAAGCCGAGGCCCTGGCCGGCCAATTCTATACCTACGAACGCCTGAACCGGCCGCAGGATCGGGAGCGGGTGGGGATCGAATTGCTGGACCTGGCCGACGAACTGGAGGGCGGCCCCTTCGAGAGTACAGTCCGGCCTCAACTCGAAGAACTCAAGGCCCGTTTGACTAAAGAGAGCAAAAGGCTTGAAGCGGAACGACCCCGAAAGGAATCCCCGCTATCAGAGGGTTCGGCTCCCGTTCCCGGCACTCCGTGACGATTGACAGCATCAGATCTGACTGGTAAAAGTGAAGTTTCCGTAGTCGATCAGTCGAGACTACTTGGACCTGCCCCCATAGTCTAGTGGCCTAGGACGTCGGATTCTCAGTCCGAAAGCCGGGGTTCGACTCCCCGTGGGGGTACCTGACTGGGCAAAATGGGCGATTCGCACAGAGTCGCCTGTTTTCGTTTCTTGCCGCACCGTCTCGCACAACTCGTTGTTGTTTCATTGGTTGCGGCAAGTCTTCCGCGACGCCGTGCGAATCCGTGCCGTTTGTTGCCCCGCAATGCTGCTGCGTTTTCTGCTGAGCTTTCTACTGAGCGCTCAGCACTCGTCTGCTCCAAAGGGCCCACGCCCGCCAAGGCCTCGGCATAGTGTTCCTCGGTCACTTGCAGATAGTGCTTGCTGGCGATCGGGGCGCTGTTGCCGATCCATTCGCATACCACATGAGGGGGAACCGGCTGGTTAGCTTGGTCTGCCGGCTCGCCCGGAGGTTTCGGGATCACACGTGACTCCCCACCTTCAGGACTCCTGACCTCCCGCGATTGGCTCTTGCGGGGTTTTCGGCCGGAAGTTTCTTCTTTCCAAGAACTTGCGTTGTTGCAGGAGGAGGGTTGGCCCTGTTCAGCCGATGGTGTCAGGAAGACTTCTTCCGCTACATGATGGAACACTTTGCTATAGATGCACTTAGCGAGTATCGCACGGAGGAGAAATTCCTGAGACCAAACGGCCCGTGATGAACCCGGCGTGGCGGGAACTGGATCGCCGATCGCGATCCGCCAAAGGAAAGCTTACGCAACGTCAAGCCCGGTTCGCCGCGTTGACGCTAAGAAGCGAGGCCGAGGAAGCGGAAGCCGCCCAATGGGAACAGAAGAAAGCCGATTTGCGGGAGCAGATCGAACAACTGGGCACGAAGTCGACTCGCTGAAAGAGCAGATAGCGGGGACGCCGAAGCACTTGGCATGGGACGACTTCCCGAAGGAAGCGAAGTTCGAACGATCGGCTCCCAGTCGCAAGCGATTGTGCTTCGCCGCCGCGTGGCGGAACTGGAGACGCCGATACAGATGGGCGACGCCCTCTCACGCAACCTGCCACTCGAACTGGAAACGATTGTTGCCAACTGCATGGCCCACGCCCGGCGGAAGTTCGTCGGCGTGGTGGACGATTTTCCGCAGGAGTGTCGCCACGTGCTGGAGGCGCTGCGGGTGATTTGCCACAACGACGCGGTCGCCCGGGAGCAAGAACTGTCGCCAGAGGCCCGGCTCCAATTGCACCAGGCCGAGAGCGGTCCGGTCATGGAGGAACTTCACGGCTGGCTCACGCGGCAGTTTGACGAGCGGCTGCCGCGTCTCTGCATCAGTGGAGTTCATGCCCTTCCGACCCGCCGGCCCCAGAGGTCGACAAGATTTTGCAGGCTTGCCGGAAGGACACGGAGGAACGTATTCCCCGCCGACGCCTCAGTACTCGCGTTGCGGGTCGACGCCAGGCTGGGGCAGGGGATACTTCTCCCGGTCGCCCAGCGGGAGGGGAGCTGGCGAATCCATCGTGAGCTTGTCGAGGCCCGGGGCGAATTCGTGATCGTGGTTGAGGGCCTCGTCCCAGGTGACGACGCGCCCCGTGTGGACCGCCATCCGCCCCATGATCTGGACCAGGCTGGCTTCCACGCCGCGCTTCGCCTCGTTGTGCGGCTTGTCTTGCCGGATCGCGTCAATCAGGTGGTCCCATTCCAACTGGTAAGGATTGGGCTCGGGCTGAGGGAAGGCCCACACCAAGTCGCTGTCGACGAAGTTGTGCCCTTTGTAGATGCGGCACTTGGCCGGTGTGTGCATGAACGTAGAAATGACGGCCGATCCCTTCGTCCCGTGTGCGGAACTGGCGAACTTGCCGAAACACCCCTTCATGTTGCGGGCGTTCATGAAGAGATTGGTGCCGTCGGCGAAGGTGTATTCCACAGAGTAGTGGTCGAAATTCTGGTCGACCAATCCCTCGCGAAAACAACGGCCGCCGGAGCCCTGGGCCGAGACCGGCCACGCCCCTTTCATCCAGCAGCATTCGTCGATGTTGTGGCTCGTATAGTCGTGCACCAGACCGCCGCTGGCCCACATGAAGCTGAGGTAGTTCCGAACCTGGTAAAGAAGCTCGTTGAGATCATCGGGCTTGGGGCCGCAGAAGCCGGCCGGTGCCACCAGCCGGTAGGTCTTCATGTAGGTGATGTCGCCGATTTGACCCGACTGGATACGATCGAGGAGTTCCCACCGGGCCTGGCAATGGCGGCACATCAGGCCGACGCCCACCTTCAGGTTCTTCGCTTCCGATTTCTCCGCCAAGGCGAGCATCCGGCGAGTGCTGGGGCCGTCGACGGTCGTCGGTTTCTCCATGAAGACGTGGATGCCTTTCTCGATCGCGTGGCCAAAATGGACCCAACGGAACGCGCACGGCGTCGTGAGCAGCACGACGTCGCCCGGTCGCAGGCATTCCATCGCCTGCCGATAGGCGTCGAAGCCGATAAATCGCCGTTCCTGCGGGACGTCAACCTGGCCGGCGAACATCTTCTGGAGGTTCTGGTGGCTGCTCGTCAAACGCTGCTCGAACACATCGGCCATCGCCACCAGCTTGATCGGGCCGCTCTTGGTCGCCAGCGCGTTCGCCGCGGCGCCCGTGCCGCGTCCGCCGCAACCGACCAGCGCCAGTTGGATCGTGTTGTCTTCGCCCGCATGGACACGGGGAACTGCGGCGGCTGCGAGCACCGAGGCGGTGGCTACCCGGCTGCTGTGATTCAAGAATTCACGGCGCGAGGTTGTCGGCATATTGGAACGGGTCATCGTATGGCTCCTAGGGGACATGGTGGCAAGACATGGGAGATCTCTTTCGCCAAGCGTTCGTCGCGGCATCCGCAAAGCGCCCGTCAGGCAACGCCGGCCGGCGCGACATGGGCTGTCGGGGATTGTATCACGACCGGCTTGGGGATTGAAGCGTTCCGGGTCATGGGCAAGAAAGCCGGGACTCCGTAGGACGGGAGGGGGACCCGAAAATGGGCGGCTCTGAGCGGCGGAAAGGGCCCGGCCGGATGCAAGGTGCAGGCCGTATCACGCGGTGAACCGGCGGGGTGTCATGAGACAAAGCTCGGACAGTTGCCCCAAACGGAGGCGTGGATGATAATCGATACACGTCCATCAGAACCTTTTTGCCGAGAACGACCATGTTCGCCCATGACTCCCATGCCGCCGGTAAGTATCGCCTTTGTGGCGCGATGCTCCTTGTACTAACGCTTTGCCCGACCGGACGGATGCTTTCGCCGGTGTGGGCCGCCGACGCCCCCACGCCCGAGCGGACAGACCTGTTCATCAGCGGGGTCTACCCCCATCTGACCACCTACGGCATCTACAGCCAAAATGGGGCCCATCTGCTTTCGGGACACGACGAATGCGGAATCGGGGCGATCGTGCCGTGGGCCGGCCGACTGTGGATGGTGAACTACGCACCGCACAAGCCCAACGGGAGCGAGCACAAACTCTATTCGGTCGACGAGGACCTGAATCTCACGATTCATCCCGAGAGCGTGGGAGGGACTCCGGCCGGACGGATGATCCATCGCGAGTCGAACCAGTTGCTCATCGGCCACTACCTGGTCGATGCCTCGGGCAAGGCGCGGGTGATCTCGCCCGCGGTGATGCCCGGCCGGATTACTGCCATCGCCCGGCATCTGAGCGATCCGGCAAACCGGGTCTACTACTGCGACATGGAAGGGATGCTCTACGAGGCCAACGTGCACACGCTGGAGGTGACCAAGCTGTTTCACAAGCCGGTTCCCGGCTGGCACGGCAAGGGGGGCTACACCTCGCAGGGGCGGCTCGTCTGGGCCAACAACGGCGAGCATGCCGCGGGCAGATACAAGGAACTGCTGGTCGGCGGGCCGGCCCAAAATGCCGACGAAGCCGGCGTGCTGGCCGAATGGGACGGCACGGATTGGCGGATTATCGAGCGGCATCAATTCTGCGATGTGACGGGACCCGGCGGGATCTACGGGGCGCCGAACGATCGGTCACCCCTGTGGGCCATCGGCTGGGATCGCCGCTCGCTGCGATTGAAATTGTTGGACCACGGCCAGTGGTCTACGTTCCTGCTGCCGAAGGCCAGTCACAACAACGATCCGCGCCACGGCTGGTACACCGAGTGGCCGCGGATCCGCGAGATAGGCCGGGGGCGGATGATGATGGACATGCACGGCATGTTCTTCGACTTCCCCAAGACGTTTTCGGCGGCCAACACGGCCGGGTTGCGGCCAATCGCCCGGCACCTGCGCTACATCCCCGACTTCTGCGATTGGAACGGCCGCCTCGTGCTCGCCAGCGACGAGACGAGCATTCAGGGCAACCCGATGTCGGGGCAGCCGCAGTCGAACCTGTGGTTCGGCCAATACGAGGATCTGAAGAAGTGGGGACCGGCCGACGCCTACGGCGGTCCCTGGGTGGCCGACAAGATCGAGGCGGGCGTCGCTTCCGATCCGTTTCTAATCGCCGGCTTTGATCGGCGCGTGCTGCACCTGGCGCTGGGGGGTAAAAACACTGAACCGCCGGCCGGCGCGCATTTGCGGGCGACGGACGGCCTGGAGATCACGAGTATCCCGAGATCGCTGGCGGTACTGCCCCGTGTGACGATCGTCCGTGGCAACTACCACCAGCCGGCCCCAGGCTACTCGTTTCGGGTGAATCGTCCCGTGACCGTCTATCTGGCCGTCGACGTCCGCGGCAATCCGGACCTCGGCCCGGATTGGACCAAGACCGACCTGACGATCCTGTGGGGCGGCAGTTACCGAGACTTCGTCTATCGGCGGGATTTTGCTGCCGGCCTGGTGGAGATTTCCGGCAACGCCACCGAGCACAAGCCGGGCGATTTCGGCATGCCGCACACCGCCTTCATCGCTTGCGACGCCGAAGATTTGACGATTGAGCCTTCGGAAGACGCGAGGGTCACCGTTCCGCCGCCGAGCGACATGCCCGATGCAACAAAGACCGGGCCTGTTCGATTTGCTCTCGAAGTCGACAAGAAGGGCGACGGCCGGTGGACGGAATACACGACGATCGAAGTTCCCGAGGAAGGCTATGTGTGGCATTACCTTCCCGAGGGACTCGACGCCGAGTGGATTCGTCTCACGGCCGACAAAGCCTGCGTTGCCACCGCCTATTTCCATCTGACCGACAACGATTCCGCGCCGGTCGACGAATCGCTCTTCGCCGGATTGGCGGACGCGGACGCCCCTCAGGTTCGGGCCGGCAAGGTGTACGCGGCCAAGCGGAACCGTAACCTGCGGGTGATTGTCGGCGGCGACCGCTACTTCGACTTCGTCAAGGAAACGTTCACATTCCGCCCGGAGGAAGCGGACGAAAAACTGGCCGAGCTGCTGGAGGTCAAGCCGGAGTTCGTCGTGGACGAGGCTTCCGTGATCGTCACCCGGGGACGGCAGAGGCTGCGTTTGCCCAAGGGGCACAAGGCCTACGACGAGCCCTTTGCCTCGGGCTGGCCGCGGGGAACCCGCGAGGTGGAATCGGAGCGGTATCTGACCAACATCCACGGAACGTTCTACGAGATTCCGCGAGCCGACGGAGAGGTGCCCGCCTATGAGAAGATGCGGCCCGTGAGCAGCCACTCCAAGCAGATCACCGACTTCTGCACCTGGAACGGGCTGCTCGTTCTGGCCGGCGTGCGTCCGGACGCCAAGGCCGACGGCCACGTATTTGCCGACGCCGACAAGGGAACGGCGCTCTGGTTCGGCGGGATCGACGACCTGTGGCAACTGGGCAAGCCGGTCGGGCACGGCGGGCCCTGGAAAGACTCCGCCGTCAAGGCGGGCGAACCGTCCGATCCCTACCTGATGACGGGCTACGATCGGAAGACGCTCACGCTACGGGCCGATCGCGACGTGACCGTCACGATCGAAATCGACGTCGACCACCAGACCGGCTGGCGGTGCTACCAGACGGTGTCACTCAAGGCCGGCGCCGAGTGGAAGCACGAGTTCCCGGCAGGCTTCAGTGCCCACTGGGTCCGGTTCACAGCCGACGCCGATTGCACGGCAACGGCGTGGCTGGTCTATGAGTGAGTGCACCGGAGTGGCAGGAAATCCGAAGCACGAATTTCGAAATCCGAAACAAATCCCAACGTCAAAACCGGAATGCTCCAAACGTCAGATGGGTAACTCCGTCCGTTTGAAGCCTTCGAGTTTCCTGTTTTGAATTTGTTTCGGATTTCGTACTTCGGATTTCGTGTTTCTTACTCCTCCAGCTTCATCCCATACGTAACCAGCCCATAGGCGTGCCGTTTCGACGTATGGTCGAAGGCGGCGCAGCCGAAGCTGTAGGTGCGGCCGGGGACGAAGGGGGTGTCGAACTGGCTGCCCGTGTCGAGCTTGCGGCGGATGAGAAGTTCCCAACGCCCGTCGTTGTGGGTGGATCGGCACTGGACGTCGCCACGATCGCCCTGGAAGGGTGAGAAGACAATGCCCGGCACGATCGTTTCGGGACGCATCTGGTCGAGGAGTGCGGCGGCCTCGGCCGATTCGTAGGAGACGGCCTGATCGGCAAAAAGCCCGCCCTGTTTGACGGCCGCAGCCGTTGCCGGCAGGAACGCCGGACGAGAGCCGCCTTTGGGGGCGTTCTTTTCATATCCGCCGCCCTGCTTGGGATCGCCGTGCCGCCCCCCCTCGCCCCCCTCCTCGAGTTTCGACCAGTATTTGTCGTCGATCTGGCCGACCGGATCGGTGCGGGTGGCTTTCCAGTGCCAGACGTCGATCACCGTGTCGAACCCCTTGCTCCCATAGGCGTGCCCTTCGCCGACGCCGGCATGGCAGGGAGCCGCGCAGCCGAAGGTCTCGAACTGCCAGCTTCTCTGCGTGGGGAAGATCAAGGCAAACTTGTCTTCGTAGTAATAGCTTTCGTCGTTGTCGACGGTGACCAGTTGTTTCCAGCCGTCTTCGGTCTTCTGCCAGGGTTGGTATTGGCGGTCCTCGGTCGGATCGGCCCACTGAGCCCGAACGAAGATCTCTTCGCCGTCGTGCAGTGCTTGCAGGGCGACCTGCGTTCGGCCGTGGTCGAAGCCGGCGCCGTCGGCCAACGGGATGACCAGGGGCCGGGCCGAATCCCAGGGCAGCATGGCAAGATCCGCATCCGACGCCGAGATTCGTTTGACGGTCAGTTGACGTCCGACGAACGCCGTGGGCAGCACGTTGAGAATGAAGACGGCGGAGAGAATCAGGAGCGGCAGGAACGCCAGGAGCTGCCGGGGTTGCGGCGATGCCCAGGGATGAAAGATCGGAATGAGCATGCGGGGAAAGCGGACGAGCCCCTCGCCGAAATGCCACAGCAGCGCGATGGGCAGGATGACCAGCCCGGTTGCGAAGTGGAGCGTTCGGGAAACGCTATAGATCCAGGCGGGCTGTGGTGGGTGGAGCATGACGAGCCCGGTGCCGACCAATGTGGCACCGGCCAGGAGGAGGATCACGTGGATTGCCCGACGTCGTCTCCTGCGTTGCCAATAGAGAACGAAGACGGCGATCACTCCGGCCGCGGAGACGACGGCTGCCGCCAGATGATAGATCTGGATCCGGCCGCTCGGCAGCCAGGAGGGAAGCACCCCCGAAAACAGCGACCAATCGGGACGTGCCACGGCATGGAGGCTGAACCCGGTGATCATTCCGGCGACCATGGAGACGGGCAGGATCCAGTGCAGCAGTCGGAAGAGGTGGGCATAGGGGTTCGCGCGGGGCTGTTTGGCCTGTTTCTGCGGAGGAGCAGTTGCAGGGTCCGGCGGTTCGGAGGCGGCAGTCTCGGGTGGTTTGCGGAGATCTTCGCTCATGACCATATTCTCTCGTGACCGGGTCGACTTCTCAAACGCAGGTGGATACCGTGGATCGGCCCAGTTGTGGACAACGGCCGGCGCGGAATCTCGATTCTATCGAGGCTTGCATGATCCCGGAACGGAGGGCCGAACAGTCCACCTCGGTGGAGGGTTGCGGTATTCTTGGAGAGACCATAGTCTACCCAGACACACCTTGGATTAGGTCGACCCCACATGATGCTGTTCCGATTCTGTCTCTACGGGTTCCTGAAGAACCAGCAGTACTACGATCCGTTCTTGATTCTGGCCTTCCGCCAGAAGGGGCTCTCCTTCGGTATGATCGGGGTGTTGATCGGGTTTCGTGCGATTTGCATCAACCTGATGGAGATTCCCTCGGGAGCTGTGGCCGACGTGGTGGGGAGGCGGCGATCGATGATGGCCTCCTTTGTCGCCTACATCGGATCGTTCGCCGTCTTCGGCCTGTGCGAGCCGGTGTGGGCCCTGTTCGTGGCCATGCTGCTGTTCTCGATCGGCGAAGCGTTCAGAACCGGGACCCACAAGGCGATGATTTTCCAGTGGCTGGAACATGAGGGCCGGCTCTCGGAGAAGACGGCCGTCTACGGCCACACGCGGTCCTGGAGCCAACTCGGGTCGGCCGTCAGCGTGGTCATCGCTACCATTCTGGTATTCAGCACGGAACAATACTCCGCGGTTTTCCTCTACTGCATCATTCCCTACGTGCTGGGCATTGTAAACTTCATGGGGTATCCGTCCTATCTGGACGGTTCGCAAGCGGGCGACGAGGAACCCAAGAGCATCAGGCGGATGTTGTTCGCGTCCGTGTCGCAGGCCCTGGGGAATCGCCCCTTACGAGGTCTCCTGCTCGAATCGATGGGCTACGACGGCCTCTACGGTTCGACCAAGGACTACGTACAGCCGATCATCAAGGCGGCCTGCCTGTCACTGCCGGTGATGGTCGCACTCGGCGATCATTTCTCTCTGGCGGACCGGCAGCGCGTGGCGATCGGCGTGGGGGTGGTGTATTTCACGCTGTACCTGCTGAGCAGCGTCGCATCCGCCGGCGCGGGCCGGTTCGCGGCAAGAATGGGCGGTGACGAACGTTCGGCGAGGGTCCTCTGGGCCGCCACCTTGGGACTGTTCGCGGTGATGGCCGCGGGCATTTTCGCAGGGCTCACCGCGATGACGGTAGTGACGTTCGTGCTGCTGGCGGTCTTCCACAATCTCTGGCGACCCGTGCTGGTCAGCCGTGTCGCCTCCCATGCCGACCCGGCCCAGACGGCCACGATCCTGAGCATCGACTCGCAAGCCAGCAGCTTGTTCCTGGCGGTGGTCGCGCCGCTGCTGGGCTGGTCGGTCGACTGGATCACGTCCTACGGCGAGCAGCTCCGCTTCCTGCCGGTGGCCGGGCTGGGGATCTTCGTTGCCGGAGTGATGGTGCTCAGGGGGCGGCGAACGAAAGAACGAAGGGTTGATGTAACGTCTGCCGAGAACCCATAGTGTCCATGCCAGGTGTGGGACACGATCCTCGACGCCCAAAGCACGGGCTGTTTGCACGACTAGCGGCCCCTTCTCGCCCGCGGCACGGATCGTGCCCGCCGGTGCATGGGCCAAGCCGTTGAGCCAGAACGACTTACAGCCATGCCTCGTCCGCGTAAGGTTCGATATATTACCCCATGCACCGCAGGGAGAACCAGCCGTTCCAGTCATTGCTGCCCTTGGGAGCTTCCCCGGTTTGGCTGGAGGCTCCGTGCCGCATTATGATTAAAGGTTCGCAGATTCCGTACTCAGCGATTGTCCACGGTCATCAAAATCTCGCGGTACCTATCATGTGAGCTTGGCAGAAACAATGAAGGCTGTTCCTCCAGGAGAATAGGAATGACAGGACGCACGGCCCAACTCGCTTTCTACGTCGTCGCCGGCTTGTTGCTCACGACGACGCTGGGTTGCCCCCAGAGCGGTCAAGAACCTGCGGCACCAACAGGAGCCGGCGCGCCCGAAACGGCAGCGCAAACAAGTGCTGCTTCTGAGACGTCCCAGGATGCCGCGGCTGGTGAACCCCTCACGATCCTCTGCGGCTCTTCGTTCCGCCCGCCCATGGAAAAGCTCACGGCGATGTATCAGCAGGAGACGGGCGGCACAACCGAACTCGCTTTCGGCGGTTCGGAGGACCTTCTGCCCAGCGTGAAAACAAAAAGCGCGGGCGACGTCTACGTGACCCACACCCCCTTTCAGCAATACACCGAAGAAGCCGGCGCCCTGATGCGCGACGTGGGCGTCGGATTCCTGGCCCCCGTGCTCGTGGTGCCCAAGGGGAACCCCAAGGGAATCAAGTCGGTCGAGGATCTCGCCAAGCCGGACCTTCAAGTCTTGATCACCAACCCCGAGTTTTCCACCTGCGGCGAGATGACCTTCGCCCTCTTGGAGAAGAAAGGGATCAAGGACGCCGTTCTCAAGAACGTTGGCAACGCCATGTTCAAACATCATTCCGAGATCGGCAACAAGATGCAGCTCGGGTTCGGTGACGCCGGCATCATGTGGAACGGCGTCGCCAACAACTTCCTCGACGCCGTCGAAATCGTGCCGGTCCCCTACGAATACGACGAAGAGATCCGCGTGAGCGTGATGGGGCTCTCCTACACGGAACAGCCCGACGAGGTGAAGAAGTTCCTCGATTTCGCAGAAGCCCACGGCCCCGAGGCCTTCAAGGAGTTTGGATATGTCAAGTAGCGCGACCGGCGCTGGCAATGGCGGCAGACGCCGGTGGCAACCGCCGGCTGTCGTGTTGTCGATCGCGCTGCTGGCCGCGGGCTGTCAGCCGGCCGAGCGGCCTTCCGGTGCGGCTGCGCCGTCTTCGTCGAGCGCGGATCCCTCGCCGCAACTGTTGCTCTACTGCGGAGCCGGGATTCGCCCGGCCGCCGACGAACTCGTCAAAGCCTTCGAAGCGAAACACGGCGTCACCGTCCAGTGCGACTACGACGGAAGCGAACGGCTGCTGGCCCGGATGAAGATCTCGGGACTCGGCGACGTCTACATGCCGGGCGACGCCTACTACGTCGAGCAGGCCGCCAAGCAAGGATTGGTTGCGTCGCAGAAGAACGCCTGCTATTTCGTTCCGGTGATCCTCGTCCAGAAGGGCAATCCCAAGCAGATCCAATCGCTCGCCGACCTCACGCGCGAGGGGATCGACGTCGGCCTGGGCAATCCGGAGGTCTGCGCCGTAGGCCGCACCTCAATCGAACTCTTCGAGAAAAACCGGATTCCCCGGGACGACGTGCAGAAGAACGTCCGCTTTCAGTCGCTGACCGTCAACGACCTGGGCAACCACATCAAGCTGGGGCGGCTCGACGCGGTGATCGTCTGGGACGCCATGGCGGCCTACTTCGCCGAGTCCGGCGACGTCGTGGAGATTCCACTGGAAAACAACGTAATTTCCACCGTGGCGTCAGGCGTCTTGAAGTCTTCAGAACACCCGGAAGCGGCTGCTGCACTCGTGGACTTCATCGCGTCGGATGAAGGAAAAGCCATCTTCCGCAAGCACCGCTACACGACAGAACTCCCCGAATCGAACACCGGCTGCAAGGAATCAGACTGATGAAAAAGCGGTTCCCCCAGACCGGTTTCACGCTGATCGAACTACTGGTCGTCGTTGCCGTCATCGGCATCTTGATTGCCTTGCTTCTGCCGGCCGTCCAGGCGGCTCGCGAGGCTGCCAGGCGGTCGTCGTGCACCAATAACCTGAAGCAAATCGGCATTGCCTTGCATCTGTACCACGACGTCCATCAGCAATTGCCGGCTGGTTGGACGGCGACCCACCCCGCCACCGGCGAGCCTTACTACTTGGGAAAGCCGGGCTGGGCTTGGGGCGCAAGCATCCTTCCCTTCCTGGAACAAGGTTCGGTGATCGAGACCCTCGTTGACTTCAATCGCCCCATCCCCGATCCGGTCCACGCCGTAGCACGAACCACCCACCTGAAGATCTATCGCTGCCCTTCCGACGTCGGTGACGATACCTTTCTTCTCGATTCCGGCCCCAATCCGCCTCCGAACTACGACCCGGAGTTCTTCGACACGGAACTGGCAACCGCCAACTACATCGGCGTTTTCGGCACCGTGCGGATGCTGCAAGTCTGTGGCGGCAGCGGCGACTGCGTTGGGAACGGCAGCGTGGTCTTCCAACAAGGGTTTCGCTTCGCCGACCTGCGGGACGGCCTGAGCCAGACCTTCGTCGTCGGGGAACGCAGTTCGCAGATCTCGCCCTCCACCTGGATCGGAGTCGTTGCGGGGGGCGCCCATGCCCCCGGGAGAATTGTCGGCGTGGCCGCCACGCCGCCCAATTCGGACCAGCAGGCATTCAGCAACTTCAGCAGCTACCATCCGGCCGGCACCAATTTCCTTGCGGCCGACGGATCGGTTAAGATGCTTTCGGAGACGATCGATATGGCGTCCTATCACGCCCTTTGTACCCGTGCTGGAGGCGACGTGCCTACCCAGGTGCCGTGATTCGGCAATCGCTCGTCCGGCTACGCGTGAAACGCATAGTAGATGAATCGGTAGCCGAAGTCGCCAAACCTAACGAGGACCAATGAGATCGGGATACTGGGTACTGCTGACAGGCCTCTGCGCCGCGCTGGCCATGGCGTGGGGCGTGGGGGACGGGACTCCGGTCGGTTGGGGCGACGCGATTCTGTATGCCTATCTGCTGGTCGCGGCCCCACTGACGTTTCTGGGCGCCGTGATGGTGGCCGTCGAAAAAGGCCGCCACTGGCTCCTTGCTTTGGCCCTGGGACTGCTCGGCCCGGCGTCCGTGCTGGTGCTTCCCTTGCTGGCGGATCGGCGGACGAGCCGGCTGCAGAGCCCGTTCTTCCTCGCCGGGATCTGGACCGTGCTGGGCTATTTCGTGCTGGGTTGGCTGGCCCTGTTCGCCGCCGACATCGGCTACACGACCTGGCCCGCACTCCAGGAGGTCCTCGTCGCCAAGGAGATTCGCGCGGCCCTATGGCTCTCGGTCTGGACGACGAGCGTGACCGTGCTGCTCGGGCTGGCCTTCGCCATCCCCATGGGTTACGCCTTGAGCCGATTCCGCTTTCCGGGCCATGTGCTCGTCGATTCGATCGTCGACCTGCCCATCATCCTGCCGCCGCTGCTGGTGGGGCTCTCGCTGCTCATCTTCTTCCAGACCCGCACGGGCCACTTCATCGAAGATGCCGGACTCAAGTTCGTGTTCCAGCAAAAGGGAATCGTGCTGTGCCAGTTCCTGGCGTCCGCGTCCTTCGGCATCCGGGCGGTGAAGCTGACCTTCGACGGAATCGATCCGCGGCTCGAACACGTGGCCATGACGCTCGGCTCGACCCGGGCCGGCGCGTTCTTTCGCGTGGCCCTGCCCCTGGCCCGGCGCGGCATCGTCACCGGGGCCATCCTCATCTGGACCCGGGCCTTCGGAATCTTCGGCCCGATGATGGTCTTCGTCGGCGCCGTGCGGATGCGAACCGAAGTCCTGCCCACGACGATCTACCTCGAACAATCGGTGGGGCGGATTGAAGTCGCCCTGGCCGTGGCCGTGCTGATGCTCGTCATGGCCGCCGCCGGACTTATAGGCATCCGCATGATCGGATTGAGGGCCGAATGATCCGCATCGAACGCCTCCACTACTCCGTCGGCAACTTCTCGCTCCAGGACATCTCCTTTCACGTCCAGCCGGGCGAGTATTTCGTGCTCCTCGGTCCCAGCGGATCAGGCAAGACCGTGCTGCTGGAATGCCTCTGCGGACTGAATCGTCCCGACTCCGGACAAATCACCATCGGCGGCGCCGACGTCACACATCTGGAACCTCGCAACCGCGGCGTCGGCTATTTGCCCCAGGACTACGCCCTCTTTCCCGACCGATCGGTCGCCCGGAACACGGTTTACGGATTGGAGTCGGACGCAGATTTCTACCGCCGCGAGCTCCTCGGCACGCTCGCTTTCCTGCCGCGGCTTGGCCTGGCTGCCTGCCGGCGATTGGCCGGGCGCCGCCTCGAAGAGGCAGTTCCTCCCGAGTCGGCCAGGTTCCTCGACATGATGGGAGTCCGGCATCTCGCCGGGCGCCGCCCTGGGCGACTCTCGGGCGGAGAGAAGCAACGAGTTGCCCTGGCTCGAGCCCTCGCGGTCCGGCCGCAGGTGCTTCTGCTCGACGAGCCGGTAAGCGCCTTGGACGAGCAGACCCGCGACGCCCTGTGCCCCGAACTGAAACGGCTGCAGCAGAACACCAAGACCACGACGATTCACGTCTGCCACAGCCTGGCGGAGATGCTGGCCGTTGCCGATCGCGTGGGGATCATCCGCAACGGGGGAATTCTTCAGGTCGGCACTCCCCAGGAGATTCTCGAGCGCCCGCGGACCCGCGTAGTGGCCGAGTTTGTCCAGGTGGGTAACTTGTTCACGGCCAGGGGCGAGCCCGGCGGTGAGTGGACCGAATTGCGCGGCCCGGACGGCGTTCGTTTTCTCGCGCCCAGGTCCGCGATCGTACCCAACGGCGAAGACGTTTCGTTCATGATCCGCCCGGAGTATATCCAGGTCGAGAAGCAACCGCCGAGCGACATGCCGCCGGGCACGACGCGTCTCGAAGGCACGGTCCGCATGCTCACCGACAGCGGGCCGCTCGTCCGGCTTACCGTCCAATGCGACCGCGACTTGTCGCTGCAGGTTTCAATGGGAAAGAGCCAGTACAACCAGCGCCGCTTCCTGCCCGGCGATCGCGTACATTTGGCAGTGGCGCCGGAAGACGTGCATGTGCTGGACGGGTGAATGGCGAGGACGTGGCAGGTTGCTTCGCCGACAATCGTCTGCCGCCCGCGAATTCAGCAGGCATCTCGTTTGTATTGGATTGAAAAGCAAGTACCCTCTTTGTTCAATTCCCGCAAGTCTCTGTCTGACAATGTGTTGCGTCGTTGGTCGAGTAATGTCCCCGTGATTTCGGCATGGGGATTGCGAACCAACGGTGCGGCAAGGCGGCGACCGCCAAATGCCCGGCTGGAGGTTGCGGTCAGGTCGATTTCGGATCGGACGCTCTGCCGGACCGTGGGATTCACAAGAAAGCCGCTCTTTCCCATTGACGGACGGTTTGCTAACAGTGAAGATATTATTTGCGATTCGTCTTTCTGGCCTGCGCAGCATGATTTTCAGAGAGCTGCAAATCCAAAAGCCTACCTATCCTTTCCTTCTGCTGGGAGACTGCCTGATGCCGCGAGTTGCTCTGTTTCTTTTACTGATCGCTTCCCTCCCCGCCCTGCTCGGCTGTCAGCCCGACACGGGGGGGCGCGCGGGAGTGTCCGGCACCGTTACCTTGGGCGGCCAGCCGCTCGAATCCGGAACGATCCAATTCGTTTCGGCCGACGGCTCCCAAATGAGCGGCGCCACGATCACCGCCGGAAAATACGAGGTCCCTGCTGAGCAGGGTTTGCTCCCCGGCACCTATACCGTCCGCGTCTCATCCGTCCAGTCGGCGGCAACCGCCGAAGCGGCCCCGGGGGACAGTTCGGCCGTGGAAGCACAGAACAAGGACTTGATACCCGCTGAGTACAACACCGCGAGCAAAGCAACGGCGGAGATCAAGGAAGGATCCAACACCTATAACCTCGATATACCCTAATCGTGCCTTGCGTATTCCCTCTTACCCTTCTTGTTCTAATTCAAGGGAGTCTCGTTATGAAACGACGCCTAGGTTTTACCCTCGTCGAGTTGTTGGTTGTGATTGCCATCATTGGGATCTTGATAGCGCTGCTTCTGCCGGCGGTGCAGGCAGCCCGAGAAGCGGCCCGGCGATCGCAGTGTACCAACAACATGAAGCAGATCGGTCTGGCCCTGCACAACTATCACGACACGTACAAGACTTTCCCCGCGGGAGCCTGGGGCTGCTGTTGGGGCACGTGGATGATCGCCATCCAGCCGTACATGGAACAGAGTGCCCTGTACGACCTGTACGACTTCAACTGCAAGTGGGGAATTCCGACGGATACGACTCGCTACAGCCATGCGGTGAACCTGCCCGTCACGACCACACGTTTCACCGCCCACACGTGCCCCAGCGACATCCCGAATGCCCCCATCGCCACGCCCAGCGGCTACACGCCGGCCGGCCGCATGACCGCCCACAACTATGCGGCCAACTACGGGAATACCAGCTACGGCCAGGGCACAGTCCCACCTACAAACGGTATCCGCTTCATGGGTGCACCCTTCGGCCCCGTCGGCTCGGCTGCCAACGTGGATAAGATCGTGGGATTCAGCGCAGTCACCGACGGAACCAGCAACACGTTCCTGGTCGGAGAGGTGCTCCAAGGCAAAGGCGGTGACCTGCGCGGGTTCGTCTGGTGGGGCGATGCCTCGGGCTTCACGGCTTACCTCCCTCCCAACAGTACCCTGCCGGACCGTATCTATGCTGCGGGCTACTGCCTTAACGACCCGAAATTCAATCTGCCGTGTGCCGTATCGACCACGGATGAACCCACCATGTTTGCGATGCGAAGCCGCCATCCCGGCGGCGTGAACGCAACCCTCTGCGACGGTTCGACTCGATTCATCTCGGAAACCAGACAACCTGACATACCCCTGGATTTTTGTTGATTTTTGGGAATTCTTGCGGCGGGTCTTGCGTCTTATTGATGTCGGGAGTTTTGGTTGGTTTCCGCATCATGAGACGCAGGGATGGCAGCGATGCAGTTGGACTTGGGGTTGGATTCGGGCTTGCCGCGGGATGCAGTGTCTGTCAATGGCCGGGTTTGGTTTCGCGATCTGGATGGCAACCGGGCCGTCTTTGTGAATCAGGATGCTTTCTATTGCTATCCGGTGGACGATGTGGTCCTGCACCGCTTTTGTGCAATCCAGTTGGTCGAAGCCGGGCTGGTCAAGGTCGGTGAAATCTGTGTTGCTTTCGGTATCCATGACCGGGCTTTTTCCCGTTACCACTCCAGCTTTCGCAAGCAGGGAATCGCCGGTCTCGTGCCTGGCAAGGCCGGCCGGAAAACGATCCGGACTGGTTCGCTGGCCGCAGGCGTCGTGCAACGTTATCAGAAAGGCAAAAGCTCGTCCGCGATTGCGCAGGAGATGGGGATCAGTGCTTCCACGGTTCTGCGGACTCTGCGGGATGAAGAAGTTCTTCTTCGCTCGGGGGTTGATGCGCATCGGCCTTTGCCGTTCGGCGTGGATGACGGCAATGCCTCGTCGGTGGAACCGCAATCCGCCACGCCACCGATCGTTGAACCACCGATCGTTGAACCGCCGATCGATGAACCGCCGATCGATGAACTGCCAACCGTTGAATCGCAGACGATCGAACCGCCGATGGTCCAGGCCACGAGCATTCCTTACGCTTCGCCGCTGGACCGGTTTGCGACGACCATGGGCTGGATCGAAGAAGGTCCGGTGGAGTACGAGTCGGCCGACGGCGTGCCTTGTGCCGGCGTGCTGTTGGGCTTGGCCGTGCTCGAAGATACGCATTTGGTGGAAGAGGCCCGGGCCGCGTATGGCCAACTCCGCAACGGTTGGTACGGCTTGCGAAGTTTGCTCTGGACGCTGGTGGTGATGGCCTTGCTGCGAATCAAGCGGCCTGAACAACTCAAGAGCTATGATCCCGTGAGCTTGGGACAGGTGCTGGGCATGCCACGTGTGGCGGAAGTGAAGACGATCCGCCGCAAACTTGACGAGGTCGCCGAACTGGGCAAAGCCGCAGCGTGGCACCGGGCACTGGCCTGCCGCCGGGCAGAAGAGAATCCGGCGGCCTTGGCTACGCTGTACATCGACGGCCACGTGCGGGCTTACTACGGTCGGCACCGCATCGGACAGACCCGCATCAGCCGGCTGAAACGCGTGATGCGGGCCGAGGAAGACTACTGGGTGCATCAGTCGAACGGCCAACCGCTGCTGGTGGTCCACGAGTCGGTCGACAGCAGCTTTCACAAAGCGTTGGTCAACCGTGTGCTGCCGGAGATCCGCGAAGTGGTCGGCGAGGGCCGCCTGCGAGTCGTGTTCGACCGCGAAGGCTGGAGCCGCGAATTGTTCCAGGACTCGTTGCGGCTGAGGTTCAATTTCATCACGTACCGCAAGGGCGACTACGAGTCGTTGCCCGACAGCGAATTCGAAGCAGTCGCTTTCAGCGTTCCCGGTCAGCCGGAGGTGGAGTACGAGCTGGCTGAATCCACGTTGCGGGAAAAAGGCTGGCCGGAGTTGCGGGTGATTGCCGTGAAGAAGAAGAACGGCGGTCAAACGCACATCGTGGCCACGGGGCAATTGACTTGGCAGTCGCTCGGCCTCGACTTGGGCGAAGCCGATCCGCCGGCCGTCCAAATCGCTTGGTGGATGTTCGGCCGCTGGACGCAAGAGAACTGGTTCAAGTACATGCGGATCGAGTATGCGTTGGACGTGCTGGCGGACTATGACGTCGAGTTGGAGGACCAGGAGCATCCGGTGGTGAATCCCCAATGGCGCGAACTGGACCGCCAAGCCGCCTCGGTGCGGGAAAGCCTGACACGGGCCCAAGCGAAATACGCTGCGTTGCAGTTGAAGTTCGAATCGGCGCAGCGTCCGGAGGATCTGGAGGACGGTTCTGCATCGAATGGCTCGGCGAAGCAAGAGGATGCCTCGTTCCAGGATCTTCAGCAACGATGTTGGGAACAACGCGACGGGATATTCAAGCTATCTGCCGAATTGGATCGTCTTCGGGCAGAACGCAAGGCGACCCCCAAGAAGACCCCGTTGCGCGAGGCCGATGACCGGGACCCGGTGAGACTGAGTTACGAACGCAAACTGTTCACGGACACGGTGAAGTTAAGCGCCTACGAGATCGAAACGCGGCTGTATGCGATGCTCGGCGTCCACTACAGCAACAGCCCGAGCGAAGGGCGCAGCATCATCCGGGCGCTGCTGAACACGCCCGGCGACCTGCGTGTCAGTGGCGACGTGATCGAGGTCCATCTGGAGCAACTCAGTGCCCCGCGTTATACGCTGGCGTTGCACGCGCTCTGCCAGCAGCTCAACGCCCGCCGCCCGCATCTCCCCGAAACGGACTACGAACTCCGTTTCCAAATCAAGCCCCGCCCCATCGGGGAATGACCACGACAAAATCCCGCAAGGGTATGTCAGGTTCTCTGGA
>Ga0209723_1001318_pt1 | contig 39089 bp, 34 predicted proteins | sample BiotimSIPDNA_2_FD_185750 | JGI IMG/M metagenome (GOLD analysis project Ga0209723, IMG submission 185750) | Anaerobic biogas reactor microbial communites from Washington, USA - Biogas_R2 time_0 SIP DNA (SPAdes) (version 2) | ecosystem: Engineered > Bioreactor > Anaerobic > Unclassified | place... | reverse complement strand
TGGGCTAAGTTGTCAAAAGTGGTTTCAAAGTCAACATAAGGACAATTCTTCACCAGGGTGACTTTGGAGGTCAAGGCACACTGCACAGTCTCTTTTGAGCGCGCACTGCGATCTTCACTGAGTGAGGCTGGTAAATCAAAATGATACTGTAATTCTAAGGTCTGCGTAAGTGGGTCAGTACAAACGCTTGCCTGGTCTAAGGTAGGCTTGACAGGCAAGTCTTGCTCAGGCGGGCAGAAATTGTATTCATCACCGCGATCGCCGAGGTCCAAAAAGGCATTCAAGCCAGGGTAGGTCGTATCGCTGCGCTTATCGTGCAGCGTCAGGGTGGCAGTTGACCGATCTATGAATAACTTAAAGAACTCATTTTCAATCGACCTATCAGCACATTGCTGTGATGCTGCTGGTTTCGTTGTGTCGGCTGTGGTTAATTGCCTTACCCAAAAAGTACGCAAGCCGAAGGCCGGTACGCTGGTTGCTAAAAAGCTGATTTTGCTAGACCATGTGTTGCGCAGAGTGATCTGCACTTGGGTTTCTTTGTCAAATTCACTGTACCACTTGAAAATGCCAGTCAGGGCTTGGCTGAGGTTTTCTTGGTTAGGTGGGATAATGTTTGAAAACTCAGCTTCAATTTGGGGTTGATTACCTTCCAAGCTCAAATGCGCATTGATTAATTGTTTGGCATCATAACCTGATTGAGCGGTGGTGGAGAGAAGCCCTGTCAGTTCGTGCATGGGGTAGGTGTTGCTTTCCATAAAGGGCTTTGAAGCTGGTTGGGCACTAGATTCTAGGACATTGCCGCGCTCATCCAAGATTTGGATTGGCAGGTTTGGATCGAACAGGTCAATTTCCAAAGAGACAAGACCGCTTTGGTTGTATGGCGCTGCGTTAAACACTTGAATGGCTGCATAACTCCCCGCAGTGACTTCATTAGGCACACTATCCACTGCTCCCGCCAACGCGTTCAAGGATTGTTGCGTCAACGCTTCCCCGATTTGATCAACCTGGTCAAAACGCGGCAGCATTTCATGATGCACCTGGTCAATCGAACATCCGCAGATCGAGTCATGTGGATGGTTGCTGATCAGCAGTTTCCAGGCTTGGTGAATGAGGGGCGTGGGGTCGCTAATCCGTCCGGTCTGATCAAAGCCCTGTTGGGGCGTAAAGGCTGATTCACTACGGGTGACCAACTCTGCCCAGGTGCTGAATGGCTCAACCCAGCGCTCTATAAGGGTCTGGGCATGATGATTGCGCTGTTTAATCCACATGCGCGCGGAAAGAACGCCGGGCAACATGTGGGCTTTACGTGGGTCGCGTAATTCGCCGTTGATCGTCTCTAAGTCAAGTTGTTTTTCTGATATTTCGTGTGTCGCTGCAGCCAGGTAGGCAGGCAGGGTTGAATGGCGAGCGACCTTTTGGCCCTCTCTGGCTTGGTTAACTGCCCTGAGATGCTGCGGAAGGGCTGGCCTGGGTTCGAGGTGGTCTGAGCCGCGCATCACCAGGGTATGTGTGATGGGGTTATGAGGCGCTAATGCCTCAAAGGCTTGCTGCAATTCATAGATAGATTGCGACTCATCTGCGGCAGGCCAATGGGCGCCGTTGCCGTAGGAAGTGTATAGGTGTGCTAATAAGACCTGAGTACCATCTGGTGCTTGCCACCAAACCAGGGTAGGTTTGTCTTCGGGTACGCCGCGCCATAAACAAGCGGTGTCAATGTGAAAGCCTTGCAGGATTTGAGGCATCTGGCTGATGTGCCCAAAGGGGTCAGGAATGTAACCGACCATCATACGCTGCCCAAACAGTGCGCAAATGCGTTTTCCAATCAGCAAATTGCGGATGGTTGCTTCGGGAGAGACCAGGAACTCGTCTGGAAGAATGTACCAGGGGCCGATCAGGATGCGGTTTTCTTGGATATACGCCTGTAAGCGCGGCAGGTTTGCCATACGCATCTGTAGATAATCTTCCAAAACAATCGTTTGTCCATCCAACATGTAGTGCTTATAATCTGGGTCTGCATCCAGGATTGCCAGCAAGTTATCAACCAAATGAACCAATTTAAGACGAAAGCTTTGAAATGGTTGGTACCATTCGCGATCCCAGTGGGTATGTGAAACGATGTGGATAGTCTGCATAATCACTCCTGGTGTTTTTGATGCATTATTGTGTAATCTAAACTTACCGAATTATGCCACAGAATCATAATGGGTGAGCGCCCAAAGGCAGGCATCCCGAATAAGGGGATCAGGATCATTTTCAGAAAGGTCCTGGAGTAGGGGTTTTACAGTTGGGATTGGATTATTACCCAAGGCAATGGCAACATTACGCCTGAATCCCTGGTACCTGGCACGCATCAGCGCGGTCTGTTGATATTTTTTCTTAAATGCATCCTCTGACAAAAGCAAAGACTCAAGCAGATCAGGCCTTGGATTGAGGATAGGGGTAAGGGTTAATGGGTGCTCATCCAAATTCCGGGCTTGATTATAAGGACATACAACCTGGCAGGTATCACAACCAAAAATACGCTTACCCATAAGTGGACGCAAGTCTTCTGGAATAGGGCCGCGGTGTTCAATGGTCAGGTAGGAAAGACAGCGCCGGGCATTGATGGTGCGGTCTGGCCTAATGGCATTGGTCGGGCAAGCATCGATACAGCATGTGCAATTTGCACAGCCATCCTCGATATAAGGTTGATCTGGTTCAAGCGGTAGGTTGAGCAGCACTTCAGCCAGGAAGCAGTAAGAACCAACCATAGGGTTAATCAAACAGGTATTCCTGCCGATCCAGCCTAAACCAGCTTGTTGCGCATAGTCTTTCTCCATGATTGGGGCAGTGTCCACACAGGCTTTGGCTTGTACAGGAATATCCACCATTGCTTTGATTTCCTGAATAAGATTTTCTAAGCGCTGGGCAATCTCCTGGTGATAATCTGGGCTTAAGGCGTAAGCTGCTATGTAACCCAGTGGAGGCCGTGATTCTGATGGCTCAGATGTCCTTGGTGGGGCATAGCGCATGCCCAGGCAAAGGATGGATTGGCAGCCCGGCAGCAATTCATGCGTGTCTGCCCGTTTTTGAAGGGCACCAGGGCGAGCCAAGTAGGTCATCCCCGCGTGGCAACCCTCTGCCAACCAGTGTAAGTAAGTATCATAATGCAGCGGTGGGCTCGGTTGCGTAATTCCGCAGAAATTAAAACCGAGGCGTGTTGCCTCGGTCTTTATTTGCATTTCTAAGGTCATATAAGGGGTTCTCCTACCCCTGGTTAATCTTCTTGAACAACAGCCTCGTATTCAAAATAGAATGGATAGAAGGATTGATCAGCGCTGTTGTGAATGCTCCAATCCCCGCGGACAAGGCCGCCCGTATCAGGGGCTGTGAAGTCAAACATGATATCTACAATCCTGGTGGGTGGTACGTCAAAGGGGAAGTAAACTTTTTCATCTTCGCCCATGTCATCGCCACTGATGAATTTGATGTAGTACTGGGGTGTCCAGGTAGTTTGCCCGGTATTCATCAAGGTTACTTTTACAGAAAAGACTTCACCGGTAGCTACCTTTGTGCCATCAGCAGGATCGCTTGAAACCCAGACGCCAGCGTCTCGAGCACCAACCAAAGGCGCAGCAGTTGTTGCTACAGAAGAAATCGCTGTTGTTGTAACTGCCATGGTTGCAGTAGGTGGTACTTGGGTATTGGTTGCGGTAGGCGGGGTTGTGGGCGTGTTAGTCGGCATTGCAATGGCCGTTTGGGTCAGGTCAGATTGTACCGTCAGGGCGACGTTCGTAATGACCATGGCCGGGTCTTCGGTTGGTTCTGCCTGGCAGGCTGATAATACGCCAAGTGCAAAAAGCACCATAAGGATAAGCACCCTAAATTTCTTTGTTTTCATAGTATTCTCCAGTTCTCCTAGGAAGGTTTTCTTTTATGTTGTAAGCCTTGCTGAGAAAACCATTTTGTTAAACTTAACGATGCGGGTATCAAACCCGTTTAGATTATTATAAAGCAAAATTTAAATGTTTGATTAAGGTGCAATCCTGGCAGCAAACCAGTGCACTTTGTCGCCGACAGGCGAGCCATTTGAATCTACAATTAAGACAATCTGGATACTCCGGTTTGCGAACGAACTTAAATCATAGCTGACCTTTTGGAACATGCCATCGTTGACCTCATGCCAAATTGCCAGGGTTTGCATAGGGCCGCCAGCTTCGATGTAATTCAAGGTCATTTTTACATCGCAATTGCTTGACCCAGAAGCACAGCCAATGATGGCATGGAATTTATGGCCTGCTGGAATCTTCAACACCGGGTAGATGCCTTTGATATAGCCGTTGGTTACATTTTGCGGGGCAACCCAAATAGCAGGCTCATTATCCTGGTAATATCCTTCCAGCATTGGCTCATCGTCGTAGTAAACAAAACCATTGCTGCTGCCGTCTTTACCTGGGCAGGGCAAAGTCCCAGCCGCGCTGGTCCATTGTGCCGAACAGTAACTTTCCACCAGGTTTAAGCTCGCAGTCACAACATCTATTTCAGCCCAAAAAGTCTTGTTCTCTGGTCCAATGCCAAAAAGTACACCGCCAGCATTGCGCAGCTTGAAATCTGCCCGGTAAGTGCCGGGAGTAGCTGGGGTGGTGAGGGCCATCGTTATGACAAGAGATTGGCCGGGTGCTACGGTACCAGTGGTCAATTGCTGGGAGGCCGGGGCGTTCATCGCCACCCCGCTGCTGAAGACCACAGCGTAATTCGCATTCCAGGTGCAGGTACCGGTATTCTTCAGTGTCCAGGTTTTAGTAAAAACAGCCCCAGGTGAAAACTTAGACCCGTCTGGGATAGTTTCTTCCAAAAAACCTGCTTGGTCACAAGCAGCGCTAGAAGTGGCAGTGGCATTTACTGATGTCGTAGCAGTTGCCTGCGGCGCTTGCGTAGCGGCCTGGGTATCTGCTACCTGGGGGGTTTCGCTGGGCTGGGGCTGCTGGGGTTGTGTTGATACAATCTGGGTAGTCAGCGCTTCGACTGTTTGTGCCGCAGCTGTGCGGACGGTATCCATGCTTGGCGTAGGGGTTGGTTTGGGGATATTGCAGGCTGCAAGTAGTAAGCTGGCGATTGTTAAAAGAATAATTGTAATGCTGATTTTTTTCATAAACTCCTCCAATAAAAGGCGGCTCTCTAATTACTATTATAAACCTAGTTTAAAAGAGGCACGCAAACCTACTCTTGCCTGCTAGTCCTTGGCAAAAAGCGCGGTGATGAAGCTTTTAGGTGAAAATTTTTGCCCAGTTAGCAGGACCTGAGCTCTGAATAGATTGGAAACACTGCGCACAATAATAAATACCAGTACCAGGCACAAGAGGGCAGATATACCTGCTTGCCAGAAGGGAGCAATACCAGTTGCTAGGCGGGTCATCATCGCCACCGGTGCAGTTAATGGGAAAAGGCTCAAAAAAACTGCGAGGGAGCCGTTTGGATCCTGGAGCAGGGCATTAAAAAACATCAACGGAATGATCAAGGGGATTATCATCATGGTTGTTGCTTGAGAGGCTTCCTTCAGATTTGGCACAAGGGCACCAACCCCAGCCATGAGGCTGCCATAAATGGCGTAACCCAGTACAAAGAAGACCACGCCAAATAAGATCAACGAAGGTGGAAATTGAAAACCTTCAGGTAGTCTAAGTGTTGATCCGCCTAATTTTAAGATCACTGCAGCAGAACCAAGCCATACTACTAACTGTAACAAACCGGCCAACCCCAGGGCGATAATTTTGCCAGTAAATAATTGGACTGGTTTGAGGGATGTTAACAACACTTCCATCACCCGGTTTTCTTTTTCTTTGTTGACGTTGTTTAACAGAAGGCTGGCTGTCATCATGATAAGGATGTAAAAAAGCATGGTGATGCCGTAGGGTAAATATAAGGCAAGCGGGCTTTCTTTATCACGGGTTTCTGTTTGTGGGGCAAGGTTTATATATTGATAAAGGGCAGGGGTATTGTAAGCGTTGTATAGTTCAGGGTCAGCGTTTAGCAAGTTGAATTTGAGCACCTCATCAAACATGGCATTTTGGCTGAAGCTGGTCACTGGGTTGGCATCCTGGCGAATAATGGTGATTTCACCTTTTTGCAGGTAATCTTTTGGGATGATGTAATAGGCATTCAATTTGCCTGCAAGTAAATCTGCTTTAGCATCATCTTCTTGAGTGTATTTTTCCAATGTTCCTGCGGGCAGCCATTCTGGCAGGGCTTGGATGAGATTGCCCTGGTCTACATAACCGAATGGCAACGGGCTGTCGAAACCGGGGGTAAAAACCTCTTGAACCGACTCCCTTTGACCAGGGTTCATCACACCTAAAACACCAACTATCAGCCCAGGAATCAATGGAACGAGGATGAGCATGAGCAGAAAAGAACGCCGCGAAAGGGTATTTAGCAATTCATATTTAAGAATGGTCCAGGTTTTAGACATTTTTTACCTCCTGGGCAAATACACGCCGCAATGAAATCTTCTTGCCGTATGAAAGCATGCCGATGCGAAATGCGCGTGCTGCTAACCAGATCATGAATACACTAAACCCAAACATAATAAAAATAATCAAGGTAATTTCCCAGGCTGGCACTGATCCAAATGCCATGCGCATGGACAAAGCCACTGGCGCGCTCAAGGGGAAAAAGGACAGCAGCCTGGCAATCAAACCATCTGGGTTGAGCATTATCGAGGTTACGAAATAATATGGAAAGAAAATTGGCAGGGTAAAGAACCCTGATACTTGTTGGGCTTCACGCATGTCTGATACCGTTGCACCAAGCGCTGCCATCATGGCTGAAACAAGCACAAAAGCAGGCAGCAAAGTCAGCAGGTTTACTAGGATCGTGCTGAATGACAAATCTAAGTCAGCAATTTCAGGGATAAATCGGCCAGCAATTGTTAATCCTAGCCAGATCATAATTCCCCAAATTAGCAGCTGGGTCAGACCGACGCTGAGGTTGCCAATGATCTTTCCTGCCATGAGCTGCAAAGGTGAAACCGAGGTGATCATGACTTCCATGGTACGGTTCTCTTTTTCTTCAACCAAAGCCTGCAGCAAGTACCCACCGCTGGTCATGACCGCAATGATAAATACGATGCCGATAATGAATGGCATGACAAATTTTAACCACTCATTTTCCCTGATCTCTCGGCTGTCGTCAGCAGATTTCAGGAGGTAGGTGGTTCCTTCAGAAAGCCTGGTCTTGCTTGGTAGGGATTCGTTGGTAACCAGGTTTTCACGCAGAAATGCATCAATGTGGTTACTAGCCTCGCTGCTCAGCTCACCCGCAAAATAAACCTGTACCTCCCGGGTTGCAGCAAAATTTTCGGGCAGGATCAAATAAGCCTGGATCTCTTCTTGGTTGAAGGCTGCTGCGGCTGTTTCGGTTGATGAATATTGCCTCATTTCCAGCACTGGTTCAAAAATACTGCCCTCATCCTTTTTGGGCAACTCTGCGTTTAGTGTACCCGATTGATCAACATACCCTATGGGTGATCTATCCATCATGAGGAAGCCAGCCAGCATTGCTGTAACAATGATCCCAATCAAAAATAGTGGCATTCCTAAAACAGATAGGATAAAACGCTTTTTAAAGACATGGCGGGAAAATTCGTATTTAATGATCTGCCATAGCTTATTCATTGCGCACCTTCCCGCGGCTGACCACCTGGATAAAAATTTCATCCAAGGATGGCGTCGCAATTTCAAACTCATCCAGGATAATGCCCTGTTGCACTAGCTGGGCTAGTACTTGCTGTGGACTTGAATTCTCTGAAAGGTGTATCTTGGTGTGATTATTGCTGCGAACGATTGATTCAATACCCATTAAATCCCCAGGAATGCTTGAATCTGTACGGATAATGACATCATTACTTGCAAATTTTTTGCGAATCTCAGCCAATGCGCCTTCTAATACCAGTTGACCGTGGTCAATTAATACCAGCCGATCGCATAATTGTTCCACCTGTGCCATTTGGTGGGTGCACATGATGATGGTCTTGCCGTTATTCCGTTCTTCTAAGAGCAGGTCTTTGACCATCTGGGTATTGATGGGGTCAAGTGCACTAAAGGGCTCATCGATTATTAAAATGTCTGGGTTATGAACGAGGGCAGATATCAACTGCGCTTTTTGCTGCATACCTTTACTCAATTCCTTGACCTTTTTCTTGCTATCGCTGGCTAGGTCAAAGCGCTCTAGGTATTCCGCAATTTTCTGGTTGGCAAGGATGGGCTCCATGCCTTTAAGACTGGCTAAAAAGATCAAACAGCGGTCCAATTGAATATCCTGGTAAAGGCCGCGCTCCTCAGGTAAATAACCAATTTGGTTTTTCTTGGCTTCCGTCATTGGGCCGCCTAATATTGAAGCAGTGCCTTGGTCAGCTTTGTAGATATCCAGGATGATGCGGATCATGGTGGTCTTGCCAGCGCCGTTTGGACCAAGCAGTCCAAAAATCTCACCAGGATTTATCTCGAATGAGACGTTATCCAGCGCTTGAACCTCCCCAAAACGTTTGCTAATATTGTTTACAGCTATTTGTGCCATAGCAAATCCCTTTCAACCTTGTAAGATTTTAGGTTTATTAATATATTATTGCACAACCAGCAATTAAGACACCTAATATTTTATAGTTAAGCGTCTTATCTTTGATTTATTACCAAAATGGTTTATCTTCTGTTTCTATGATAATCCTATTACATGCCAAAAGCTGAATGTCTGCTCGATGTGTGGGTTAGAAAGACTAATTACTTGATAAAAAAAAGCCCCCGGCTTATTGCCGAGGGCTGGTGGGTCACTCTTTTTCGTAAGGCTCGCCGCTTGCAGCAGGCGCATGGCCTTTGCCAATAAAACCGGCCAGGATGATCATCGTAATCAGGTATGGGGCCATGGCCATGAATTGGGGCGGGATAGCGCTGCCTAGCAGTGAAAGTTTTGAGCCTATCGCATCTGCGAAGCCAAATAATAAGCCTGCTCCCATTGCACCAATTGGGCTCCAGTTGCCAAAGATCATGGCCGCCAAGCCGATGAAGCCTTTGCCGGCAGTCATGCCTTCGTCAAAGCGCCCGACAGAGCCTAAGGTAAAGAAGGCACCGGCAATGCCAGCAACTAAACCGCTCAGCAATACAGCCATGTAGCGGGTTTTGATAACATTGATACCCAGTGTGTCTGCGGCTTTGGGGTGTTCACCTACAGAGCGCAGCCTAAGCCCCCAACGGGTGGAGAAAAGGGCAACTTGGATGACGATCAGGAACAAGAACATCAGGTACACGAATAGGTTGGTGTTAAAAAAGATGGGTCCAATCACAGGGATACGGGCTAAACCAGGTAGTGGGATGCGCGTGAACATAGGCGGTGAGTTGAGGGCTTGGTTCGCTTGCAAGAACTTCTGTGAGAGGAAAGAGGTCAGTCCAGTTGAAAAAATATTGATGACCGTACCGGAGATGACCTGGTTAATCTTGTATTTGATTGAGAGCACTGCGTGGATAGCTGCCAAAAGAATGGCTGAAAGGATTGCGCCAAGCAAGCCGACCCAGGCATTACCAGCCAAGCTGCCTACCAAAGCGCCAACCATAGAGCCCATCAGCATCATGCCTTCAATGGCAATATTGACCACCCCGGCGCGTTCGCTGAGGATGCCAGAAAAGGCTCCTAGGGTGATCGGCACTGCCAATAAGACTGCGCTGGAGAGCATGCCTGAGAGGTTGAGTGATTTATCCCCGGCTTGCCAGGTGAGAAAACCAAAGATCAGGAACAAGCCTGTCAGTCCTACCATGGCATTGGTTGCACGGCCAAACCCTCGAATAAGTTGGTAAGCAGCGATGGCGAGGGTAAAGATGGTCAGCAAGACCAGGGTTGACCTGGTTGGGATGACCCAATCGCCTACTGCGCCGATATCTATGCCACCTGGCGTCATTACGAAAGTAGATTTTGCCGTAGGAGAAGACGTACGAACAAATACTAATAGGATCAACAAGGCTATCAAAACTTCAACGATGCCCATGACCAGTTTCCTAGTGGGCGAAACTTCATAAATTCTCTGATGCTGAATGGCTTGGGTTGATGTGGTCATTAGTTACCTCCTCCCCAACCGCTAACAAAGACAGTCGCTTCTTCTTGTTTTGGTATTTTTAGGCGATAGATAGAGCGAATGATGGCTGGTGCGGCTACGAACATCAAAATGATGGCTTGCACCACGTCCACGATGTCTATTGGAATGCGAGAAACGACCATCATGCGTGTGGCACCGTTCCTAAGGGTACCGAATAAAATGGACGCTAAAACCACCCCTAAAGGATGGTTTCCACCAATCAAGGCCAGGGCGATGCTGTCAAAACCATAGCCTGAGGAAAGGCCTAAAGCCATGCTGCGGTTGACTGCCAAGATTTGGTTAGCACCAGCCAAACCGGCTAAACCGCCCGAAATGGCCATACCGATAATGATAGACTTTGTGACACTTAACCCGGCATATTTGGCTGCGCGTGGGTTTGTACCGACTGTACGCAGGTTCAAACCCCAGGTGGTTTTAAACAGGATCCACCAAATTAGCCAGGCAATCGCCAGGGCGATGAAGAAGCCCAAGTGAAAGCGGATGGGTGTTTGAAAGAATTGTGGGATTTCTGCGCTCTTCTCAATAATCGGGCTGATAGGCATGCCACCGGAGCCTTCACGTGTCATTGGCCCAGAAAGCAGCCATTCGGTTAGGCGGAAGGCGATCCAGTTCATCATGATGGTATTAATGACCTCATGTCCGCCAGTTTTTGCCTTCAAAAGACCGGGAATGAAACCCCAGAAAGCGCCGCCTAAGCCGCCTGCTAAGAATGCGAGGGGCATGTGAATGATCGCTGGCAGCCCTTTGAAAGCGTAACCCACAAATGTAGCGCATGCAGCACCAATGAAAAGCTGTCCTTCGACGCCGATGTTAAATAAACCAGCCCTGAAGCCCACTGTGACTGCTAAACCGGCAAAAATATAAGGGGTGGCTTGGACCAGGCTTTCAAGGATGGGATTGACTGCGCTTCTAATTGCGCGTGCATCACCAGATCCAAGTGCAGTAGCGATTTTTACCGGGTCACCTAGCGAACCGGTAAAGAGCGCACCGTAAGCCTGGACGATTTCCCGCCCAGCAGTAGCGAAGCCTCTCCAAATTGACTCCCCAAATGCCTCGTAGACCGTTGTGCTGGTTGCTGCAATCAGAATAGCACCGATGATTAAGCCGGTCAGGATAGCCAGCAAGGGAATGGTAATAACATTCCAAAAAGATTTCTTATGCTGTTCTTTGGGCTGTTCGGGTTCGTTAATCTCCTGAAGGAGCGCTTTGCCTGCATCATCAAATTTTTTAGTTTTAGATTTCATGTGGCTCCTTTTTAGAATGTGGCTTCCACTACATGCTGACCTTCAGCCATGGTGGTCTCGTCAGGCATAATGCCCGCCATCATTAACCCAACTTGTTCCTTGGTGACCTGCCCACTCTTGACGATTGCAATGACCTTGCCATTAAACATCACTGCAATGCGGTCTGAAAGTTCCATGATCTCATCCAGTTCAGGTGAAACTAATAAGACTGCGCAGCCTTCATCACGCTTTTGAACAATGCGTTTGTGGATGTATTCAATCGAGCCAACATCCAATCCGCGGGTTGGCTGTGAAGCAACCAGGAATTGAATTGGACGTGAAAGTTCACGGGCAATGATCACTTTTTGTTGATTGCCACCAGAAAGTGAGCCAACCGGGGTAAAAGCATTGGGAGTACGAATATCAAAATCTTGGATTAATTTTTGGGAATGTTCCAAAATCGTGTTGTACTGTAGAATCACGCCTTTGGAATAGGGCTCTTTGTAATAAGTGCACAACACCAGGTTTTCTGCCACCGGGAAGGGCAATACCAGCCCATCCGCCTGCCTGTCTTCTGGCACATGCGCTGAGCCTAATTCAGTAATTTTGCGGGGTGAGGCTTTGGAAATATCTTCACCAAGCAGGGTAACTTTTCCATCCGCAATATTCGCTAAACCTGTCACAGCCTCTACCAGCTGGGTTTGGCCGTTCCCCTGAACACCAGCAATGCCGAGGATTTCACCTGAACGCACGTCTAAAGAAACATGGTCAACGACAATATTTTGGAACTTATCTGCCACAACCAGGTCTTCAATTGATAATACGACGTGACCTGGCTCTTTGGCAAGTTTCTGTACTTCAAGACTGACTGCGCGGCCAACCATCATAGCTGCTAAGCTGTTTTTGTCTGCTTGTTCTGGGAGTGTCTCCCCGACCATTGCGCCTCTACGGATGACCATGATGCGGTCAGCAATAGCTAAAACCTCGCGCAGCTTATGTGTGATAAAGATGATGGATTTACCCTGGTTTGCCAGTGAGCGCATAATGCCAAATAGCTCGTCAGCTTCTTGCGGGGTCAATACCGCGGTCGGCTCATCAAAAATCAAGATATCTGCCTGACGATAGAGCAGTTTGATAATCTCAACCCTTTGCTGAACGCCGACAGGCAAGTCTTTCACCATGTCATCCGGGTTTACAGCCAGGCCAAACTCTTCGGAGATTTGGCGGATCTTGGCTGCTGCACTTGGGCGATCTAAAAAGTCAGCGAACTTCATAGATTCTTGTCCGAGCATGACATTTTCTGTGACGGTAAAAACAGGAATAAGCATAAAATGCTGATGAACCATGCCAATACCAACTTGGATAGCATCGGTTGGGGAGGCAATATCAATTTTTTGGCCGTTAATTATTATTTCCCCTTCATCAGGTTGATACAGCCCGTAAAGGATATTCATCATCGTGGACTTGCCAGCGCCATTTTCCCCCAATAACGCCAAGATTTCGCCTTTGTTTAAGGTCAGGTCAATATGATCATTCGCCAAAACACCGGGAAATCTTTTTGTAATCCCCTTTAATTGAAGGATAGGAGTCATGTTCACCCCATTTCTGATAATAATAAATGATTACAATTGGTAAAAAAATTACGGGTTGGAGAATTTTCTCCAACCCGTTTCGTTAAGTGTTAATTAATCTAAACTGATTGCGCCTGAGATGATGTCGGCTTTGAGTTGTTCAATCTCGGCCTTTACTTCGGCAGGTACCATACCATCAAGATCGTGGAATGGTGCCAGTGCAACACCTGCGTTGGCTAAGGTACCGACTGAAACACCGCCTGCGAATGTGCCATCTAGAACTGATTTGATGACTGCTGTGGTGGTGGCATCCATTAATTTCATAACGGATGTGAAGGTGATGGCGGCATATTCTGGGCTGGTGAGATACCAGTCTGAGTCAACGCCGATAACATAAGCATTGCCGCGTTCCTGGATGGCAGCAGCAGCGCCGAGTCCAACTGGGCCAGCAACAGGCATGATAATGTCAGCGCCTTCGTCCATCAAGGAGACAGCTAACTCACGGCCTTTTTGCTGATCATCAAAAGACATGCTGAATAAGCCAGCATCGGGGTTGGCGAGATCCCAACCTAAAACCTGCACATCGGTGCCCTTAACTTCATTGTACTTGGCAACGCCCTTGGCAAAGCCATCCATGAAGATGGTCACGGTTGGGATAGGCAGACCGCCGAAAGTGCCGACCTTACCGGTCTTGGTGGCTGCAGCGGCAGCGTAACCAGCTAGGTATGCAGCTTCGTCAGTTTCAAATACCTGGCCAACAACATTTGCAATGGCGGGGTCGTAGGCATAGTCTACGATGGAGAATTTGACATCGGGGTTTGCTGCTGCAGCGGCAGCGGTTGCGTCGCCAATCAGGAAGCCAACAGTGATGATCAAATCACAGCCTTCTTCAATGAAGGCATTTAAGTTTTTCTCATAGTCTGCAACTTCTTTAGACTCGAGATATTTACCTTCGATGCCAAGTTGATCTTGTGCATCGGTAATGCCTTTCCATGCGGTGGCGTTGAAGGACTTGTCATCAATGCCGCCAGTATCGGTGATCTGGCAGACTTTGACCTTTTCTTCAACTTCGGCTTTTGGTGCACAGGCAGCTAACATTAAAGCGCCTATGATCACCAGGGATAAAACTGTAAAGATTTTTTTACTCATTTTTTCTTTTTCTCCTCATTAGAATAAGAATTGATTTTGGACAACATAACTTCCCCAGGTAAAAATACCCCGGGCTCATTAATCCTTAGTATATGATAGTTTGGCAGACTCTGCAAGGATGGATTATTATCCCTCCTGCTTGAAGATCGACTCCTCATGCAGCTCTTTGGCTTCTCCACGGCGCACGCCTAAAATGCTGATCAGGGCAAATGCCATGAAAATGGGTCCGATGATCATGATCGAGGCGTAGTTGTTTCCTGTTAGCTGCACGATCCAACCGTTGATATTTGGGCCTGTGATGGCTGCCAAGGTGGAGAATAAGTAGTAAAGTCCCGTGTAAGTACCAATTTGTACCGCGTCCGTCAGGTCTACCACCATAGGCAGCGAATTGATATTAATCAGCGCCCAGGCGATGCCAGCCAACATCAGGAATAAGCCAACCACCGGTACGGTGCCCAGGATAGGGGCTTTAAAGACCTCGATGGTCAGCACATCTTTGGGGAGTATGTACATAAATAACATGCTGATGATCATGAGAACCAAGCCGATGCTGATGGTGATGCGCCGACCGATCTTGCCGCCGATGTAGCCAGATGGCAGGGCAAATATGACGAATAGCAGCGATAACTGACTGAGCAAGCGCACGCCATCTGCTTCTGGCAACAAGAGGTGCTTATTGGCATACAGTGTGAAGAATGCTTCGATGGCATTGTAAGCAATGAACCAGAACAGGATTGCTAAGAAAATGCGTATCGCGCTGTGGTCTTTTTCTTTAAGAATTGTGCTTAAGCTCTTGAGTAAATTGGGCTTCTCAACATCAGGGTTTTCATCATAAATCTTTGGCTCTTTGATGAATATGAAGACCATAATCGCTGCCAGCACCACCAAAATTGACCCAAGCCAGAAAGGAAAAGCCTGGTTGGTTTCATATAATTTTGAACCGATGAGAAAAGCAATAATTGAACCAATGCCGCCCATAAAGTTAATCACGCCGTTGGCTTGTGAACGAAAACGGGAGGGAGTGATATCTGGCATAAGCGCAACCACGGGTGTGCGCCAGATGGCCATGCTGAGGATGAGCGTGACCGTGCAGGCTACAAAGAGGGGCAGGGCGGCCGCGATGGGGATGATGCCAAATGCAACGGCTGCAACAGGAGCGCCGATGAGGATGAATGGCAATCTTCTGCCAATCTTGGTGCGCAGGCGGTCTGACCAGGATCCAACCAAGGGTTGGATAAATAGGGCAGCAATATTATCCAGGGTCATGAAAAAACCGATCCAGGCTGGACTTAAGCCAAATTTATTAGCTAAAAAGAGCGGTACGAAGGCATTGTAAGTTGCCCAAATAACGCTGACACCAAAAAAACCAAAACCTAGTAAAAACGTCTTACCATAATTTAACCTTTGTTTTTCCATGCAGTCTCCTTTTATATTAGAAAATTAAGTGTTTAATAAAAAAATTATGCCTCATCCTTTTCATTGACTTTACTGGCTACATAAGCTTCTAAAAAAGCACGGTCTTTATCAGAGAGATCAGCTTGTAGGAGCAGGTCTGGCCGCCATTGAAGGGTGCGGATGAGCGATTGTTCTCGGCGCCAGCGCGCCTGTTCGGCATGATTACCCTGCAGAAGCACATCCGGCACCTGCCAGCCGCGAAACTCCGGGGGACGAGTGTATTGAGGGTATTCCAGCAAACCATTTGAGAAGGAATCGTCGCATGTGGCCTCGTCATCGCCTAATACGCCTGGAACCAGGCGTGCTACCGCATCAAGGAGGATTAAAGCCGGCAGTTCTCCGCCTGTTAGCACATAATCACCAATGGAAAGCACATGGGTCGCCAGGTGATCACGAATGCGCTCATCAAAGCTCTCGTACCGCCCACAGATTAAGGCAAGCTGCTGCTGTTCGGCAAGTTCAAAGGCAATTTTCTGGGTAAATTGCTGACCTTGGGGACACAGAAGTATTACCGGGCAGCCAGGTGGCTGACCCAAGACTGACTCTGCGGCAGCGAAGATTGGCTCAGGTTTCATGATCATACCCCCACCGCCGCCATAGGGCGTGTCGTCGGTGGTGTGATGTTTATCCGTTGCCCAATCGCGGATGTTATGGGTGAATACCTGTAATAAATCTGCCTGGATAGCGCGCTTGAGTATGCTGATATCAAGATAGGGTTGAAATACTTCTGGGAACAAACTAAATATATCCACGCGCATAATGAAATTTTAGCTGTAGATTGAAATTTCGACAAGGCATCCATATGATCTAGACTCTAAATTAGCCTAAAAGAAGTGCAAACAAGGGGTTATATGTCTTCTTTGCAAGCAATCTCAGCAATCTTATTGCCAAATTATTGAAATTTGTACTAATCTTATCTATTTTTTCGGATAATTGGTATAATCATATTTGGAAGTATTATTTCCACTTTAACACTGCGCTGAACAAATTATTTTTAAAAAGGAGGACGAATGGCTGAAAAAGTAGATGGATGTGTTAAACCTACCAAAGGGGTTATACAAGCAGAAACAGAGAGTAAGACTACAGAAAACGTGATTGTAAAGGAGGTGTCTATGGTTCAAGCTCGTGTAGGAAAACCCGCTCCAGATTTCGAATTAAGCGCTTATTTGGGCGGTGGTTTTAAAAATATTAGGCTATCAGATTATAAAGGAAAGTGGATTGTTATTTGTTTCTACCCCGGTGATTTTACTTTTGTCTGACCGACTGAATTAACGGCAGTTGCCGCAAAATATGGTGAACTTCAGGCATTGGGGGTAGAAGTATTTGCAATCAGTGTAGATAGTCGGTTCTCTCACAAAATCTGGCAAGAAACAGAATTAACCAAAATGTTAGAAGGTGGCGTGCCCTTCCCAATGCTTTCAGATGCTGGCGGTAGGGTAGGCGATGTGTATGGTGTCTATGATGAAGATGCTGGCGTGGATATTCGCGGGCGCTTCTTAATTGACCCCGATTTTGTTATTCGTTCAATGGAAGTAATGACCCCAGAAGTTGGGCGTAACGTGGCAGAGTTGATCCGCCAGGTAAAGGCTTTCCAGCATGTCGCGGCGACCAATGAGGTCACCCCGGCAGGATGGCAACCCGGCAAACCAACCCTAAAACCAAGCCCTGACCTGGCCGGCAATGTCTGGAAGGTCTGGAAACCAGATCTGGGTTAATTACTGAAAAATAATATTCAGCGCATTCAAAAAGAAGTTGTGCTATTACATCACAACTTCTTTTCCTTTTAATGGGATTATATACATGCTTGACTCCTTTTTAATAATAATGTTATTATCTGATTATGTACCTAAAAGGTAGTAAATTGTCTTTAAAGAAGAAGAGAAGAAAATCGAACCCATGGTTGCTTGGATTTCTTTTCCTTGCTATTGGTTCTCTAATCTATCTCAATACGATGGTTGTGCCTACCATAAATCCTCCCTTTGTGCCTACCCCAACAGAGACCCGGGATCCATTATCCTATGAGATCGAAGCGGAGGGGTTTGCTTCTGAAGGTAAGTATGTTTCTGCAATGGAGTCTTACCAGCTGGCAATAAATGCAAACCCACAAAATATTAATAATTACATAGACCTTGCACGCATTCAAATTTATATGGGAAATTATGAAGAAGCGCAGGTTAATGCTGAGAATGCCATTCTGCTAAATAAAAATTACCCAAACGCTTATGCCCTATTGGCATGGGCGCTTGGTCTGCAAGGTGAAACCCTAGAGGCCGAAGTGCAGGTGAAGCAAGCGATAAGTATTGACCCCAACAGCGCCCTTGCTCATGCCGTCTATGCATACCTGCTGGCGCTGCGTGTATCTGCTGGTTTGGGAGAACTGGGCACGGTTGACGCAGCGATTGAAGAGTCACGCACCGCGATCGCCCTGGACCCAAACCTGTTAGAAACACGCTGGGCAAGGGGTTTTGTCTTGGAGATTACCAGCAATTATGCAGATGCAGCTGAACAATTAGAAACCGCATTGCGGATTAATGCTAATGTGTCGGAGGTGCACCTGGCTTTAGGCCGTATTTATATTGCCCTAGAGCGTTTTGATGAAGCAGTGCCGTTGTTTACAAAAGCCTACTCATTAAGACCGACAGATCCATACCCAAACTATTACATCTCGCGCGTGTATGGCCGCATTGGTGAGTTTGCCAAAGCCATCCAGTACGGTGAACAAGCTTTAAAAGATGACCCAACCAATACTTTATTGCTGGCAAACTTGGGCACGATGTATTACCGCAACGGTGCTTACAACCAGGCGGTGACCTACCTGGAAAAAGCGGTTAGAGGTGGGGTAACCGATGCGGGCGAGCCAATTGAAGGCCTTGTTTTGGAATACAGCGATTCGGTTATTGAAATCTACAGCCGTTATGGCCTAGCTTTAGCGCGTGTGAACCGCTGTAACGAGGCGGTGCAGGTTGCCCAGGCTATGATCCAGGGTATTCCTGACAATGAAACAGGCGTTTTTAATGCAGAAGAGATGATCCGAATTTGCCAGGAAAACCTGGAGAATCCGCCGACAGCTACCCCAGAGCCGACTGTTACACCTGAGGAGGGCCAGGTAGACCAGCCCTAAGCACTATGCAAATAGAAAATCGTGATTTTTTGTTTCGGAAACGCCCCAGGCGATCAAGCCCTTATCGCATCATGTTTTTCATGATCATGATATTCATGTTGGTTGCCGTTTTAAGATCATATGCAAAAGGCGAGATAACACCGCCATTTTTACCGACACCAACCCCAACGCGTACAGTCAATTCATTTGTTGTTGAAGCCGAGACGCACTTCCAAGCCGGCAACTTGGATGAAGCTATTGCAGCTTATGAGACAGCCACACAGGTTGACCCCACTAACCCTGATTTATTCGTAAATTTAGCACGTGTGCAGGTCTATTCCTCAAACTCCCTGACAACTGACGCTGAGCGGCGCCAGCGTTTATCTGAAGCCCTGGAAGCGATAAACCAGGCCAAAACACTTGCCCCGACAGATGGCAGTGTGTTGGCTGTGCGGGCTTTTGTTTTGAACTGGAATGCCGAGGAGACACTAGCAGGGGAGCAATCTGAAACGCTGCGCAATGAGGCGGAAGCAGAAGCGCTGATGGCACTCCAATTAGATAGTTCAAATACCCTGGCTTTAGCCTATTACAGTGAGATCCTTATAGATCAATTCAAATGGGTGCAGGCGCGTGAATACATGGCCCAGGCTATGGAACAAGGGGCGGATTTGATGGATGTGCACCGCATCCAAGCTTACCTATACGAGATTTTAGGTGAATATAATTTGGCTATCCAGGAATATCAAAAAGCTATTGAGATTTCACCAAACCTGGGCTTTCTGTACAATGCAGTGGGCAGGCTATACCGCCACTTGGAATTGTATGACCTGGCATTGGAATATTTCGATAAAGCGGCAAAATTAAATGAGCAATTGGGTATTAAGGACCCGATTCCTTACATGGCTATTGCAAATACCTATATCCGTATGGGTGAGGCCATGGTAGCCTCTAGGAATGCTTATAAAGCCTTATCCTACAATCCCTATAATCCAGATGTTTACGGCCAGGTCGGGTTAATCTATTACCGCGCACGCAATTATGAAGGCTCTATCCCTGCTTTACAGTGTGCCGTTGAAGGATGTTCTGCAGAGGTTACCTGTGAGGTGCGTGAGTGCGACTTTGAGACTGATGAAAAAATTGAAATTGAAGGGCTGCCACTTTCAGACAGTACGGTTGTGTACTATTACACCTATGGATCAGTATTAGCGGGCTTGCACAGACCTGGCGATGACAAGTGTGTTGAGGCTATGAAGGTATTTGAAAAGGTTCGCGAGCTGTATGAAGATAACGAGGTCATTATGGGCATCGTGGAAGCCAGCGAATCTATCTGCGCTGGGGAGTAAACTCTTTGGGGATTGTAAAAAGTTTATAAGAAATTTATATAAATCTCTTGACTTATCAATTCAAGCGTTGTATGATATAGACAGATTAGCACTCAAGTAAATTGAGTGCTAAAAAATGCGAAAAAAATATAAAAAAATTCAATTTTTGGAGGAAAATATGGCAATTTCTATGAAACCTTTAGGAAGCCGGATCGTGGTTGAACCAATTGAACAGGAAGAAATCACTGCAGGCGGTATTGTCCTGCCCGAGACAGCAAAGGAAAAACCCCAGAAGGGTAATGTTTTAGCTATTGGTCCTGGAGACCGCAATGACAAGGGTGAGCGAATCGCCTTGGATGTAAAAGTAGGCGATGTGGTCTTATTTGCCAAGTATTCTGGCACAGAGATCAAATATGATGGCAAGAAATTGTTAATTTTGCGCGAGAGCGACGTCCTCGCCATTCTCTAACTAAAAATAATCAAATTATCAAGGAGTTATATACATGGCTAAACAATTAGTTTTTTCAGATGAAGCACGGCGTTACCTGAAGACCGGTATTGATACCGTAGCAAATGCAGTCGCGACAACACTCGGACCGAAGGGACGCAATGTCGCTTTGGATCGCAAATTTGGTTCCCCAACCATTACCCATGATGGTGTGACCGTTGCAAAAGAAATTGAACTTGAAAACCCCTATGAAAATATGGGCGCACAGCTTCTTAAAGAAGCAGCCACCAAGACCAATGATATCGCTGGTGATGGCACTACAACTTCAACCGTTTTGGCACATGCCATCGTGAGCGAAGGCCTCAAGAACTTGGCAGCCGGTGCAAACCCAATGCTGCTCAAGCGCGGTATTGAAGCCGCCTCTAAGGCTGTAGCCGATGCCATTCGTGACCAGGCAATTGACATTACCACCAAAGAGGAAATTGCCTCTGTGGCCACCATTTCCGCACAAGATTCAGAGATTGGTTCTTTGATTGCTGACGTGATGGATAAAGTAGGCAAAGATGGCGTTATCACTGTTGAGGAGTCTAAAGGCTTAGCATTTGAGACCGAGTATGTGGAAGGTATGCAATTCGATCGTGGCTATATTTCACCTTACTTCATCACCGACCCAGAGCACATGGAAGCCAACATCGATGAACCTTATATCCTGGTTTATGATAAGAAGATTTCCGCTGCGACCGATATCGTGCCCCTGCTCGAGAAGTTAGTGCAAGTTGGCAAACGCGATATGGTCATTATCTCTGAAGATATCGACGGCGAAGCACTGGCAACCTTGGTGCTGAATAAGCTGCGCGGCATGTTGAACGTGATTGCCGTCAAAGCCCCTGGTTTTGGCGACCGCCGCAAGGCAATGCTGCAAGATATTGCTATCCTGACCGGTGCAACTGTCATCTCCGAAGAGACTGGCCGCAAGTTGGAAACTGCTACCATTGATGACCTCGGCCGTGCCGAAAAAGTCTCTACCGACAAAGAGAATACCACAATTATTGGTGGGCGCGGTGATGCAGCTGCTATCAAAGGCCGCATTGAGCAAATTCGTGTTGAAATTGACAACACCACCAGCGATTATGACCGCGAAAAACTGCAGGAGAGACTTGCTAAACTCTCTGGCGGTGTCGCCATCATTCGTGTTGGTGCAGCAACTGAAACCGAACTTAAAGAAAAGAAGCATCGTGTTGAAGATGCCCTGTCTGCAACCCGCGCGGCTGTGGAAGAAGGTATCGTTCCCGGTGGTGGTGTTGCTTTGATCAATGCCATGAAATCTGTTGCAGGCCTTAAAATGGATAGCGACGATGCCCAAATAGGTGTCAATATCGTCCGCAACGCTCTCGAGATCCCGATGCGCAAAATTGCTGAGAATGCTGGCAAAGATGGCTCCGTGATTGTTGAGAATGTTCGCCAGAAGCAAGCTGCTACAGCTAGCAACCGCTTAGGCTATAACGTGTTGACCGAAGAATACGGTGACATGGTTGAAGGCGGCGTGATTGATCCTGCAAAGGTTACCCGCGGTGCATTAGAAAATGCCGCTTCCATTGCAGCCATGATCCTGACGACCGAAGCGCTTATTACCGACATTCCAAAACCAGAGCCAGCTGCCCCAGCTATGCCCCCTGGTGGAATGGATTACTAGATCGAAAAATAAAAAAATAAAGACCGTCCGCGAGGGCGGTCTTTTCGTATAGATAAGATTTGCACTTTTTAATAGTATAAGCGAATTTTGACTTCAACAGGTATAATACAGGGTATGAAATTTCACGGCTCATTTTGGCGCATTATAGCGATCTTCTTAGCGGCGGCTTTTATTCTTCTTCCCCTTTCTTCTTGCAAAACTGAAGAAACGCAGGTGCCTACAGCAACTGCAACTGAAACGCTGGTTATCGCGACTCCTACACCCACACCTATCCCAATCCCAATGGCGGTAGTTGTAAACGGGGAAGGTATTCCCCTGGCTTACTATGAAGCTGAATTAGAGCGTTTTAAACTAGCCTATCAAAATTTAGGTGAGACTTTACCTGCACAAGAAGAAATCGTTCAAAGAGTATTAGATAATTTAATTGATCAGCTGCTGCTGCACCAGGCAGCCCTGGATGCTGGCTTTGTGGTTGACGAGCAATTAATTTATGAACGAACCTTGAACTTGGTCAATGAGCTTGGCTCTGAAGAAGCATTGAATCAATGGATGGCTGGAAATTTTTATACATCGGAAGACTTCCGATATGCTATGTCACTGGCTATAGGCTCTGCTTGGCAACGGGATGCTATTATCAATGCAGTTCCGGAAACAACTGAACAAATCCATGCACGTCAAATCTTTGCCTTTACCAAAACAGGCGCAGAAACAGCGCTTAGTAAGTTGAATGCTGGTACTAGTTTTGATGACCTGGCTTGGCAGTATAGCCCGGAGACAGGAGGAGAATTAGGCTGGTTCCCGAGAGGTTACCTGACAGTGCCTGCCGTGGAAGAAGCTGCTTTTGCATTAGAGGTTGGTGCTTACTCGGGGATTATTGAAAGTGAGCTGGGCTATCACATCATTTTGGTGTTAGAAAAGGAAGCAGCGCATCCCCTTTCAATCGATGCCCGGCGAAGCATGCAGCTAAAAGCACTGGCTGATTGGATTGAATCACAACGAGCACTATCGGTTATAGAAATCTTGGTCAAATGACATCACAGAAGATCCCCCCAACGGTAAAACGCAGCAGGCCTGATGAAGGCCCTCCGAAAATATCCTCAATGGCAAAACGTAAAATGCCATCGCCTTTCCTGATTGGATTTTTATTGATGATTTTAGTGGCAGTATTGACCTATTTCTTGATGCGTTTTGAAGTCATCCCACCCCTTTCAATTTTTTCGTCTACACAAACCAATACTGCTACGATTGTACCGACTTCTACCTCAACACAACCGCTTCCGCCTTCGGCAACCTCAACACTTACTCCAACGCTTGAGCCAACTGCCACCGCAACGGCCACTTCAACGCACACCCCTACTCCAACTGAAAAACCCATGCCATTTATCTTGATGGGCGCTGTGCAAGCATTGCCGAACACACTACTGCATCCTCAATACAGTTGTGAGGATTACCTTTTCATTGGCGGCCAGGTTTGGGATCTGCAGAATTCGCCGGTAAAGAACGTGAACGTCCGCCTGACTGGAGATTATGGCGGTGAGATGGTGGATGAAGACGTGCTGACCGGGTCAGTGACGGTTTATGGCGAGTCCGGTTATGGATTTGCCCTGCCAAATAAACTGGTAGATGGCGATTTGCTCTACTTGCAATTACTAGACCCCAATGGTGAGCCGCTCTCAAGCCCTGTGGTATTAAATATTACCTCTTCTTGCCAGGAAAACCTGATCCTGGTGAATTTTAAGCAAGTACGTTGATTGATGTTTAAAGAAGAATTTTTCCCGATTTTTTAACAGCAAGAAAATTATTCTCTCTGCCTTGGGCTGATTGTAAGTAATTCTTGTCCTGCTAAAAGCCCATGCAGTGGTTTAGCGTTTAATAACATCACGCGTGTATTGGTGAAGTATTCGAAGTCGAAATTGGTCTCATCACCGGCTTTTTTACCCGGCATCGGCAGCAGCCTGGCTGTGAGCGGTTTGTTCAAACGCAGCGCTAAAGCTGAAAGGTCTAAGAGCACCGGGTAGATTTCCTCTGCACTGGTATCACCTGGCAAGGGGATGACATCCAGCCCAGTGCCGCACACAGCGGAAAATAAGAGCAGGGCAGAAACTGCTAATGTGCCTTGGGCTGCAGATTGTCCCAAGGTGTAGTCTTCAAGAACAGGCAGCATCAAGCCATTGAATCCACAACGTTTAAACTTTGCCTGGTCAAGCGTGTCTGTTATGAAAGCCGATGCAGCTAGCGTTCCCTGGTAACCAACGACAGGCAAGCCGATTTTTTGTATTGCCGTGCCAATGGACAGGTTTTCTTTGGGGAATGGTGCCAGGGTGAAATCTAAGCCCTTAAAATCATATTTATAGATGCTTTGCAATTGATCTGCTACTGCTTCTAACTTCCTGGCATTTGATTCTATTTCGTAAATTAATATTGCCCTCGCATTAGCCAATGTGGTAGCCGAAGAGAAGGCTTGGACAGCCAGGTCAGCAGCTTCAATGGCTAAAGCGAAAGCAGGCTGGGCTTCTGCACTGTAGGCGGCAGGAAAGAAAGGCGCATAAGCTGGTACATTCGCCAGGGATGCAAAGCGCAGGTTGGCAAAACCATCCTTCTCCAAAACAGCGGCTTTTACCATAATTTCCGCGCAGGCACGGATAGCCGGTTGAGAGAGCTGGCCTGCACTCGTGGTGGTCAGGCCGCTCACAAACAAGCCTTTTGTCTCAGACAGGATGGTTGGGATAGCCTCATAAGCGGATGGAAATTCGGCTAGCGCTGGACCAATTGAAAAATAATCAAAGCCTTCGCCATGGGCTTCAAAGGCTATTGTTTGCGCACCAAGCAAGTAATTTTTAGGCTGTAAGTAAAGCGGGAAGGGCGGTGTTGCCAGGCGCACTGTTTGCACCACAAAGCCTGCCTTTTCATACGCTGCGCGCGCATGCCGCATAAAGATGCCGGCTTTTTGCAGTAATAATTTATTGACTGGGAAACCCGGGTTGCAAAAGAAGGTGATTGAGCGTATTTCCATACATTATCCTTTATGGTGCCTTTGGCGTAATACTTCAAATAATAAGATTCCAGCTGCTACCGATGCATTTAGTGACTCGCCCCGGCCAGCCATGGGGATGCTGACGGGCTGCTGTTGCAGTTTTTGTGCTTGCGAGCTCAAACCAAAGGCTTCACTGCCAATCAACAGGGCGCAGGGTTGGCAAAAGTCGGCCTGCCAATAGACAATTTCACCAGTGGTCTCAGCACTAAATATCGTCATGTTTTTGCAAAAGGCATCAATTTCAGACCAACTAAGGGACATTATTGGTAGGGTAAAGTGCGCACCCATGCCAGCACGCACCACCTTGGGGTTGAAGGCATCTGCGCAGCCAGGCGAGAGCAAGACTGCCTGGGTGCCGGCAGCCTCAGCTGAGCGCAGGATCGTGCCCAAATTGCCCGGGTCACGGATGTTATCCGCAATAAGGAGAAAATTTGGCTGATCTGGTAATACCAAGTCCATCTCATCGAAAACTGCTAGGATGCCTTGGCTGTTTTCCGTGTCCGTCAGCTTATTAAATAAGGCCGAGTCAACCATAAATGCTTGGGTAGTGTTGGCTTGTGTTTCAATCAACTGCAGACCGCGTTGCGAAAGTCCTTCGCAAAAAAGGATAAATTGAGGCTTGAAGCCTTGCTGGATGCCTTGCTCAACCAGGCGCACGCCCTCAGCCAGGAATAGTTTCGACTTGCGCCTTTTACGCGGTTGGGTCAGCAACTGGGTGACTAGTTTAATTTTTGGGTTTTGATCAGACGCAATTTTTTTATAGGTTTGCATTTTTCTGAATTTCCAGTGCAACTGTACCTAAGATTATAGTTTAAATTCAGGCCTTATGCTCAAGAAACACCTTGAAATTCCACTTTAATTGAGCCTTCGGAACTGATATGCAGCAAACCAATTTGCGGAATGCCCTTATTGTAACGGCATGGGTAAACTGAGCCTGGGTTAATGAACCTTTTACCAAGCATTTCATTATCCACCTGGTAGTGCGTATGACCATAGATAATGAGATCAGCTTTAGGATGCCGCTTGGCAATATTGCGCTGGTAACGGCGGTGTGTTAAGTTTTTGGCATTGAAAAAATACTCAATAAAATCACGAAAGTAATGCAACATGGAAATATGGCCGTGGGTAAGGGTAACATTGACACCGTTAAGCACCAGGTCTAGGCTGACCGGTAATGGCAGTCTTAAAAACCAATCCCGGTTGCCTTGGATGGCGCGAACAGGCGCAACCTGGTTGAGCTGATCTAAAACCCGCCTCACAGATATATCGCCGGCATGCAAGATCAGATCTGGCTTTATTGCTGATAGCTGGCTGAGCAGGTTTTCCGGCAGTTCTTTCAAGCGGTCTCCCACGTGACTGTCTGCAATGATTACAATTAAGAGATCTTTAAGCTGTGGCACTGGCTGCTGCCTTTTCCATAGGACGGAAATATAACCACGCTACAACAATTGAGAGAAAATATAAAGACGCGGTGATGATAAAGATCGGTGAGAATCCGAAGCGTGACTGGACCAACCCGGAAACAAGTAAGCCAATAGTCTGCCCAATTTGCCAGCCCATACTGCGAATACCCGCAATCGTACCTTCTCGGCCAGGGGGAGAAACTTCCATAGCAAAATTTTCTAGTAATGGCGAAGACAACTGCATCAGCACGGTGCGCAGCAGAAAACCAATTTGGGCAAGCCAAAGAAGAGGGGAAAAACCTGCCAATAACAAAAAGCCAATGCTTAAGAGTTGAGTCAAATTTGTGGCTACAATTTTTGACTTTAATACCCGTGCCAACCACGGGGCACTGAGTGAACCTATCATGACCAGCAGGGAAGAAATGCTGTACAGCAGTCCCAAGGATTTGTCTGACATATCGTGCACTTCGCGGAAAAACACATTGAAATAGGGAATTAATAAAGCTGCCCCCAAGCCCACCAGGCTGTTGATAATAAATAACTGCTGAATGATCTTAAGGGAAAACAAGGACCTGATGGAATTGATTGGGTTTGGTGATGCTTCTTGACGGTCTTCATCATCTTCAAAATCGAACTTCTTAATAAGGAAGAGCGGAACCAAGCATGTTGCGCCGAGTATGATGCCAGAAATAATCACTAACTGGTAACTTAGCGCAGAATTGGCTGGTGTATTCAGCAGACTGCTGGTTAAGCCTGGCAATTGACCAGCGACAAGGTTACCGACCATGCCCGCAAAGGTTGTCAGGCTGAAATTGAGACTGAAAAGCATGGTGCGGTTATTCTCGTTTGATACTTTCATAATAAAAGGGGATGCGGAAATGCGGTAAAGCATCAGCCCTGCGCCCTGTACCACACCCATGAGGATAATCAAGGTTGGTGAGGAGAAGGTCACCTGTAACAGCATGCCCAATAAGCCAACCGAGAGCCCGAAAAACAAAGCATTTTTGTGCCCAATTCGGTCAGCTACTTTTCCAAGTGGTAATCCTAAAAGCAAAGATGAAAGTGGTGCAATCGCTTTGATTAAGCCTAAATAATCTTTATCAAAGCCACTGGCAAGAAAATATAAGTTAAAGAATAATTCCCAAAAGCTGAAAGCTACGCCATAAAGCAAAGTAGCTATCAAAAACAGCTTAGCAGGTTTTGAAAAATCTGGTTTCATTTGGATGTGATTTTATCATGTGCAAGATTAAACACCGTCTATTTATGAATTTATTGAATATTTTATTTAGAATTTATCCTACTCATGAATGTGTTATAGTAAAATGAGCAAAGTTTCAGAGAAAAAGGATTATTTTTGGAAAACGTATCTTTAAAAGAGAAATTGATTGATCTTATTAAAACGATTTGGTCAATTCGCTTTGTAAGGTTTTTATTTGTTGGCGGGTTGAATACTCTGTTCAGCTATGTCATTTATGCTATATTAATTTTGCTCAACGTGCATTACACTCTTGCTACGCTGATTTCTACCATTTTAGGGATTATTTTTAATTTCTTTACCACGGGCTCTATTGTTTTTCGAAACCGGAAATTGTCTTTGATGCTGCGATTTTTCCTGGTTTACGGATTCACCTACTTAGTAAACATCTTATTATTAAGCTTTTTTGAAACCAAACAGGTTGATATGTTGATAGCTGGTGCTATCGTCACTCTTCCAGTGGCATTGCTCTCATATTTTCTGAATGCTAAACTTGTATTCCGTGAATCCAAAGCGTAAGATTTTACAGATGTACTTCGACTTAAAAGGTTATGATGAAGATTGAAGAATACGAAATTATGTACAATGTGGAGGAATCGCATTGGTGGTACCTTGGAATGCAAAAAATCACCATCGCTGTGCTGGAACGTTGGTATCAACCTGGCAGTGGACTGCGAATTCTTGATGCTGGTTGTGGTACTGGCGCGCACATCACTTCTTACCTTGCCAATTATGGAGAGGTAATTGGCATGGACGCTTCACAGGTTGCTTTGCATTACTCCAAAAAGCGCCAAATCAAGACTTTGCTCCAGGCTTCCATTGATGATTTCCCTCTGTGTTCAGGTACCTTTGACCTCGTCACCAGCTTTGATGTTTTGTATTATGCCCGAAATGACTTTGAAACCCTGCTTGAGTTTAAGCGCGTGCTTAAGAAGGACGGCAGGTTGCTATTAAGACTTCCGGCGTATAAATGGCTTAAAGGAAGCCATGATAAGGCAGTTGATATTAAAAGACGGTATACAGCCAGGCAGGTCAGTTCTCTTTTAGAACAAGCAGGTTTTGTTGTGGAACACTGCAGTTATGCAAATACATTTCTTTTCCCTTTTGCTATTCTCAAGCGCATGCTAGACCGCCTAATAAATCGTAAAGATGTCTCATCTGATTTGACCACGGACTTTGGATCTTTAAACCAGCTATTAAAGCATATATTAATGTTAGAATCAGGTTTGGTGAAAAAACAGCGCCTTCCTTACGGTCTGACAGTCGTAGCGGTGGGCAAAAAAGCCCAGGAGTAAAAGGTTGATGGAAGAAGTTCGCAAAGTTTCAAGTATCAGTGCGGTTTTTCCGGCTTACAATGATGGGGGTACGATTCCGAGCATGGTATTAACTGCCTTGATTGCCTTAAAAGAAGTCACTGATGATTTTGAAGTCATTGTAACCAATGACGGCAGTGCAGATTTTACCCGGCAAGTGTTGGATGCATTGGCTGAACGCTTCCCTGAACTACATGTAATCCACAAAGAAAAAAATGGCGGCTACGGCGCAGCCTTGCGAAGCGGTTTTTCAGCGGCGACTAAAGACTATATCTTTTACACGGATGGCGATGGGCAGTATAACCCCCTAGAGCTTAAAAACCTAGTTGGCGCGTTGGGAGAAGGCGTCGATATTGTCAATGGCTTCAAAATTCAGCGCCATGATCCTTTGTATCGCAAAATAATTGGCAGGATTTACCATCACATCGTCAAATTGCTTTTTAGTTTCAAACTGAAGGATGTTGATTGTGACTTTCGGCTCTTCAGACGCGATATTCTTGATACGGTCAAGTTAGAAAGTGAAACTGGCACGATATGCCTGGAACTGGTTAAAAAAATGCAGGATGCCGGATTTAGATTTGCCGAGGTACCGGTCAACCATTATTATCGCTCTTATGGGAAATCGCAATTCTTCAATTGGCGGCATTTGAAAAATTCGGCAACCCAGCTATTATCCTTGTGGTGGAAAATTGTTGTGCAAAAGGATCACTTAAAGCAAGCCGAATAAGGAAACCTAATCCTAGAGATTGGATTAATAAGCAAAATTGGAATAAATAAAAATGACTGAAAGCATTTACTCACAAAAAAGAGTGCTAATTACTGGTGGATTGGGGTTTATAGGCTCAAATTTAGCCATTAAGCTGGTTGATTTGGGCGCGAAAGTAACCCTGGTAGACAGTCTTATCCCGCAATATGGGGGCAATTTATGGAACATCGAGCCAATCAAGGACCGGGTAAAGATTAATATTTCCGATGTTCGTGACGAACACTCAATGAAGTACCTGGTGGATGGGCAGGATTTTTTGTTTAACCTAGCTGGACAAACCAGCCACATTGATTCCATGGAAGACCCAGGAACAGACCTGGAAATTAATGCGGTTGCCCAATTAAAAATTCTTGAAGCCTGCCGGCATTACAATCCCGATATCAAACTAGTCTTTGCCAGCACCAGGCAAATTTACGGCAAACCGATTAGCATCCCCGTGGATGAGAGCCACCCGCTCCGACCTGTGGATGTCAATGGAATCAACAAGATGGCAGGCGAGCAGTATCACCTGGTTTATAACCAGGTTTATGGCATTCGCTCAAGCATCCTGCGCCTGACAAATACCTATGGCCCGCGCATGCGCGTCAAGGATGCCAGGCAGACTTTCCTTGGCATTTGGATCCGCCGAATCATTGAAGGTAAACCTGTAACTATCTATGGCGACGGGTCGCAGCTACGTGATTTCAATTATGTTGATGATGTCGTTGATGCCTTGATATTAGCGGCTGCTTCCGATAAAACCAACGGTCAGATTTACAACTTGGGTGCCGCAGATACGCTATCACTAACCGATACCGCCAAGTTGTTGGTAGATCTTCACCAGTCTGGTCAATATGAATACATCCCATTCCCAGAAAACCGCAAAGCCATTGATATTGGCGACTACAGCGGAAATTATAGCAAGATTAAGCAGGAACTAGGCTGGCAGCCCAGAATCAGCCTTGAAGAAGGGCTCAAGCGCACGCTTAGTTTCTATCAAACAAATTATCCACACTACTGGTAGGTCAGCATGCAGCAAATTACAATCCCTGTCGCAAATCCAAAGGCACAGTATCTTTCGTATAAGAAGGAAATAGACCAGGCAATCCAAGCTGTACTGGATGGCGGCAGGTATATCTTAGGCAGTGCTGTGAGAGACTTTGAAGCTGCCTTTGCAGAATACATTGGCGTAGATCACTGCGTTGGGGTCAATAACGGCACAGACGCCATCACCCTGGCTGTGAAAGCCTTGGGATTGAAGGGTGAAGATGAAGTCATCACTGTCTCCCATTCAGCGGTAGCAACCGTGGCAGCTGTCGAACTAGCTGGGGCAAAAGCGGTAGTGGCTGACATTGACCCAAAAACCCGCTGCATAGACCCCACAAGAATCCCACAGCTCATCACTGAAAACACCAAGGCAATTATGCCAGTGCACTTATACGGGCAGCCAGCACCGATGGATAAAATTTTAGCGATTGCTAAAGCCCATAACTTGTTCGTGATTGAAGACTGCGCGCAGGCACACGGGGCAAAGATTGGCAATCAAAAAGTAGGCACTTTTGGCGATATCGCTTGCTTCAGCTTCTACCCAACCAAAAACCTAGGTGCAATTGGCGATGGCGGTGCAATCTTGACGAACGCCAATGAATTAGCAGACAGGGTAAGATGGTTGCGGGAATATGGATGGAAACAGCATTACATCAGCGACCTGGCTGGGATGAATACCCGTTTGGACGAGCTGCAGGCAGCCATCCTAAAGGTCAAATTGGCGCATCTAGATTCAGATAACCAGCGCAGGCGGGACCTTGCTAACCGCTATATTTCAAAGTTATCAGGAAGCAGCATTGGCTTGCCAGTTATGATCGAGGGCACAACTCACGTGATGCATTTATTTGTGATCGAACATACGCAGCGACAAGCTTTAAAAACTTATCTTGAGCAGGCTGGGGTCGGTACAGCCATCCACTACCCAATGGCAATCCATCAACAGCCGGCTTATCAAGGTCGGCTGAGAGGATGTGATGTGCTCCCTGAAACGGAAAAACTAATTTCCCGCATCCTAACCCTGCCGATGTACCCAGAATTAGGCGAGGATCAAGTTGATTTTGTTTGTGATAGGATATTGAATTGGTTGGAGTGACAGCCGACAAATCAAGTTCTTAACGAGGATTCATAGCCGGACTCTCACGCAATGATTAAGGCATAGTGGCTATTCAAAGAGTGGTGTTGTTTTGATCTCAATCTCTGGAACGGATGCATGGCATTCTGCCCATCCCGGGGCAGCAATTGGTTTGTTAGAGATTTCTGGCATCGAGAGGAAACTAATCAGTCCAGAGCTTAATCAACACAAGCGGGAAGTAGAAGCACGCTTACGGCAAGATTTTGCCGGATATTCCCGTAAGGCATTAATGATGAGTCCAGTAATGGCTGCTTACATTCGTTATTACAAGCGCTTTACCATGACCTACCACGTGCTGCTCCAAGTTGAGTCGATCATCATGAAGGGCAAAAACCTGCCGGATGTGTCGCCCCTTGTTGATGCGAATTTCACAGCCGAGGTAAGTACGTTTGTGTTAACTGCTGGGCATGACGTGGCAAAGCTGAGGGAGCCGATTGTAATTGACACGGCACACGAGGCTGAGGAAATGACAGCGATGAGCGGCAGCCAAAAAGAGGTTAGAAAAGGGGATATGGTGATGCGCGATCAGCTTGGGCTGTGTTGTTCAATCCTTTACGGCCAAGACAACCGCTCTCCTATTACAGCTGAGACCGAGCATGTACTTTATGTTTCATATGCCCCAGCAGGTGTGCCAGCAATAGAGATTGAGGAGCACCTAATTCAGATTAGGCAAAATGTATATTTATTTTCACCAAATGCTAGGGTAGAACAATGCAGGCTGCTGCAGGCTGAATCCCGCTAAAAATCAAGCCCTCTTAGTTGAAGGTGTGTGGGTTACCTAAGCGAATTACGTGCCAGACCCGGCCAATTCAACTTGTACTTCTTGAAGAGTATTGTTCCTGACAAATTCTATTACGATTTGTTCGCCGGGATTGAAGCGGAACAGGATATTAATATAAGAATTCGAGCTGTCTATAGCAGTGCCGCCTATGCTGGTGATAATATCGCCAACCTGCAAACCTGCCACATCTGCAGGGCTGCCGTCTTGCAGTTGGGTAATGTAAGCACCATATTCAACCGGTAAGCGGTACATCCTGGCCAGTTGAGGGGTGATGGCTTGGATGGCTATACCGAGATTTGGGCGGGCAAAGAATCCTTTTTCAATAATCTGGGTGGCAATTGCACCAGCCGTGTTGGATGGCACTGCAAAACCCAGTCCTTCAGCAACCGTACCACTGCCAGAACTGCGCACGATCAGGGTGTTGATGCCGATGACTTCACCGGCTAAGTTGACCAAGGGTCCGCCGGAGTTGCCGACATTAATGGCGGCGTCCGTCTGAAGGAGCCCTTCAATCTGGTAGCCCTCGCCAGTATCAATTGATCGGCCAGTCGCGCTGATCACACCCACCGTGACTGTATTCATGAATTCGCCCAAAGGTGAACCAATTGCAATCACACTTTCTCCAGGGTCCATGTTATCCGAGTTACCAAGTTCTGCATATGCGGGCACAGTACCTTCAGTTTTCAATACAGCAATATCTGAAAATTTATCTGTGCCAACGATGACCACTTCTTGTTCTGATCCATCTGAGAGGATAATATTGAGAGTATTGGTACCTTCCACAACGTGATTATTTGTTAAGATGTAGCCATCTTCAGAGATGAAAACACCACTGCCGCTGACGGTTTGCTCGGCTGGCTGTCCAAAGGGAAAAGTTTGGTAGGTTACCGTGCCAACCACCGTGACAACCGTAGGGGCAATTTTCTGTACTGAATTAGTGACGGCGGTCTCTACATCAACAGAGGTAATGTCGACCTTCTGCTCAATTGGTTCATAACTGCTGATCGAATCAGCTGTTGGTTGACTGAGTGCGGCTGTATCATCATTATTGACGGTGAGGATACGGTAGACGGCAAACCCACCCACGGCAAGACCTGCCAGGCTTGATGCGCCTGCCAGCAGAATAACCAATACCAGGTAAAATAATTTGCTTTTGTTCATACGCGTTCCTTATATTTTTTGCTAGTGATTTTGAATCTACACCATAAAAATAAAAATTTCATAAACACTAGATTGTTTTCTCATTCCTAGAAAATAATATAGCAAAATGATTGCAATTTGTATATTTTTTGTATAAGTGGTGTCAGGAAAATTTGAAGCTTTTAAAGAATGAAACGAGTCATAAAGCAATCAGTAACAATTTATACGGGTGATAATCGAAATCGTTTTCACTGCAAAATATTCTTCAAGTATGAAATAGATAACGCGCCGTCATTTAGCTTCCAAATGATATCCGCTGTGCGTTGAATAAAGGCGCGGTCATGTGCCACCACTACGACAGTCCCCTTAAACATTTCTAGTGCTCGTTCAAATTGCTCTCGTGAAGGGATATCCAAGTGGTTTACTGGTTCATCCAAAACCAAGCAATTGGCGCCACTGGCAACCAGCTTTGCCAGCAGTAGGCGTGCCCTCTGCCCAAAGCTGAGACAATGATTTGGCAGGCGTGCCTGCTCTTGTTCAAATAAAAAATAATGTAAGAAGTGATGCACTTCGCTCTGATTCATCGGGGCAATTGCTTGGATGATTTCAATGGGCGTTTTCCCTGGGGGCAAATTTTCCTGTTGTTGCGGCATGTACCCGATCTTGGTGCTGTTCCCTATGCGGACCGTGCCAGCGCTTGGCTGTATTTCACCCAATAAACACTTCAGTAAGGTCGATTTTCCGCAGCCATTCGGGCCGATAAGCGCTATACGATCACCCTGCTGGATGTTCAGATCTAAGTCTTGGAAAAGCCAACCAGACTGGTATGCATGTCCAAGCGACCTGGCGGCAAGGACGAGCTGGCTTTGGTGTGCGCCTTCGTCAAAATTGACCCGCAGGCGCCATTTTTCTTCTGGTTTTTCTACTCTTTCATCAGAATCCAGGTAGCGTTCCAGTCTTTTTTCTTTTGCTTTGGCTTTTTTGGCTACTTTTTTTGCATACCTGCGTAAGGTAGAGTCCCTGGTTGCTAATTCTGAATGGCGGGCTTGTTCGGCTGTGCGCTGGGCATCGGTTCTCAGTCGTTTGATTTCCTCTCGTTGATCCTGCCAGGCAGCCACCAATTTTTGCAATTCCAGTTCTTTTTGCCTGGCGTAGCCGCTGTAGTTACCTGCATACTCACGCAGGGTGTGCGTATCCTCGTCGATTTCAAGTACCCGGTCAACAATTGCATCGAGGAATACCCGGTCATGGGAAACAAGCAGAACTGCCCCCTGGTATGTCTTCAAAAAACCTTCCAACCACTCTAAGGCTTCAATATCCAGGTGGTTTGTTGGTTCATCTAATAATAAAATGTGTGGTTCAGCCAAGAGCAAGCCTGCCAGGTGTACCCGCATTGCTTCCCCGCCGCTGAGCTGGCTCATAGGCCTGTCTAAGCCCAGGTACGGAAGGCCAAGACCAGCCAAAATGGCTTGCGCTTTAGACTCAAATTGATAACCACCTAGGGCTTCATATTGGTTGGCCGCTTGGCCATAAGCTGCAAGCGCTTCGTGATCACCTATTTTTAAACGCTCTGTTGATTCCTCAATTATCTGCTGTGCTTCTATTAAGCCCGGTATGCAATTTTCCAAGTAATTTTGTATGCTTATTTCGCCTTCAAGGTATGTTTTTTGTGGAAGATATCCCAATATTTTACCTTTTTCAAGTGCAACGATGCCGCTATCGGCTGGCAATTTGCCAGTCAGGATATCCAGCAGGGTACTCTTCCCACAGCCATTTGCACCAACCAGTCCCACCCGGTCATTGCCTTGTATATTAAAGCTGATGTCTTTTAGGATGGTTTGGACGCCATAGGATTTATTCAGGTTACTCACTTGCAGCATTATTTTGTAAATTCTCCTCAATCAAAAAGGCAGCAGGGTTTTATACCTGCTGCCTTTTTAACTATTTTTCCTGTCCCGGCATCGGTTTGCGATAGACAATCAAGGTTTTGTAAGCTTTATAGCCGAGGCTTTCATAGAGCTTAAGCGCACCATTCGGGTTATTGGTATCCACACCTAGTGCCACTTCAGTCATGCCCAATGCCTTATGCATATGCATTGAGCGCACAATCAGGGCTTTGGCAATCCCGCGACCTCGCCAAGGCCGGCGTACGCTGATGCCTTCAGTGTAACCGCGCTGACGCTTGTATTCCTGGTTTTCAAGAGTGTCAATAAAGTTTTGAACTTGGCCAACAACCTCATTGCCATCCCAGGCAACCTGCCAGAGCTGTGGTTGGAACCAACGTGAATTACGCCATTCTGTATATTCTTCATCAGAAGGCTCAGCATATCCCCAATGATCGCGAAATGCCTCATTGCTTGCCTGCCAGAGCAGGTCGTGCTGCTCAGGCGTGACTGGCCGAACTTCGATACCCTCCGGCATAGTTGCTTTGGGTATGTCTGTGAGTGGCCTAGACATTGAGACAAAGTAACGCTCGGGTTTGTAGCCTAAACCTGCCAGCAGGGCTATCTTGTCCTGTTGATGCTCGCTGCATTCTACTGAGAAAACGCGTTTGATATTTTTTGGATGTGCTTCTGCTATCTTCTTAAGCCGTTTTTCAGCCCAGCGTGCTATGGCTTCTTCAATGCCTCGCCCGCGCCATTCAGGTATTAGGAAAAAGAAATGGTAATAAACCCGAATGACCGGGTCTTTTTCCTCAAACCAACCAACCCGTGCATAAGCAACAGGCTCGTCATTAATCTCCGCAAAGAGCATATCTGTGTATGGATCGCAATTTTGGAGGTGTGCATACTGGTTGCGCAAATCATCTACAGTTTCGCTGCGTTCTTCACGGTCCACATCTTTACAGGCGGTAATTATGCCAATCATCTTTGGGTAATCGGACTCGCCTTCAAAGCGGCGGAAAGTCAGCCCAGGAATGTTTGGTTTGTTTTGTACATTTATTGTTTTTGTTATCGGTAGAACAAACATGATCTTACTCCGTATTGTCTAATTCTTGTGTGCTCAGGTCCTTACCTGGGCGCAATTCTTTATGGTAGGTATCATACTGCCGGACGACTCGCATGCCGGCGCTTTCATATAAATGGGTGGCGTTTGTCAGGCTGGTGGCGTCTACGCCTAGCGCAACCTTGCGCCTGCCCCTTTGATATAGTTCAAAAAAGGCATGCTGCAGGAGTGCTTTGCCCAGACCCCGTCGGCGGTAGGAGCGCAGTACTGCCAGTTGGTTGACCCAACCCAACTCAGGATCTTCGCTGATACCAGCTTTGCAGAAGCACAGCCCTGCCAATTGCTCACCTGTGAAGGCAAAGAACCACAGGCTGGGGTCAAAAAACAGGCTGTTATCGACATAGTGCTGCCAGTGCGCCAGGTTCTCCTGCTCATCATGCTCAATGTACCCCCAATGGTCGCGGAAGCCTTCCTGGATGGCATTGACCGCCATGGGGAACTCGTCCGGGTAGCGCATGGGGCGCACTGCGAAGCCGTTCAAAGCTGGCTGTGCTGGCTGCTGGTCCAGTTCGATCTGCATGCGGTAGTAATGGCGCACCAGCTCAAAACTGGCTGCTTCCAGCATGCAGCGGGATCGCTCCTGTCGGTGGTTTAAGCCGTATCCCAGGATCACACGTGCTCCATCAGGCGCCAGGTGCATGCGTGCACGGGCAGCCTGCTCAGACCACCCCAGCAGTTCCAGGGCAACGGCATCTTCCCAGCGGTCAGGGTGAATATCAACCCAGCACCACTTGGTCACATGTGGGGCTTCCGAGTCCCAGATATCGCAATAGCCAATGATCTGACCTTGCTCGTCCACCAGGACGCGGGCGGTCTCTAGTAGGTCCACACCAGGTGCAGTCCAATCGGATAACATTTCCTCAAGGTCAACATCAGCATAGCCTAGGTTTGCTAGCGAGCTGGCGCGCATGATCTCGACCACGGCAGGGGCGTCTGCCAGGGTGAATGGGCGCAAGCACCAGCTTGGGTGGGTTTTCAATTGATATAAATCCTCTTTTTTCATCTCTTTCTCCTTAATCTTGCTTTTTTTTCTACAAGTACCCTGGCAGACTAAAAAACCACGGGTTGCCTTCTTCCCGTGGTTTGTCTAGAAAATGTGATTAATAAAAAAACCACGGGACTGGAATGTACCCGTGGTCTGGACAGTCGTTGCGTATAGGTTAACTGTGGACAGGCACATTCCATGCTTGAATCAGAGCGGCGCCAGAAACGGCGGAGCTGCGAAGCAAGCTGATTTTGATGTAGATTGTGCTTGTCATTAAAATTACCTCTCGTAGAATTGGCCTAACTTCATTATTTTATCACCACTATTTTTTTGCTGTCAAGGGTTTTTAAGATCAAATTAATAAAATTATTTCAAGGTTTGGATTTCCAAAAATTAAGGTTTAGGCTTCCGCAAAAAACCAAAAGTGACGACCAATATCAACCCGGTCAAACTGAGACCAACTAGGGCAGTGCCAAGGGTTTGGCTGTCACCAAACGCCCGGTAAAGCACTGGCGGGGGTTGGGTGGGGGTTGGCGTGGGCATAGGCGTGCGTGTCGGCATTGGCGTGCGGGTAGGCCTCGGCGGTGTGATGGTTGGTGTAGGTGGAACAGGCGTTTTTGAGGGCTGCACGGTAGCAGTCGGGGGAGATGCGGTTTTAATGATTAATTTCTGTCCTTCAAATACATTGGTTATGCTGGGACTGAAGCCAGAATTTTCCATAATTTGTGCACCAGTTGTGCCGTAAGCAATGGCAATGGACCAAAGTGACTCACCGTATTTTACAAAATGAACGACAATGCCGTTTGCATTAGGGGTGTTTGTAATTACCTCACCGATATATTCCTGGGTTACCTGGGGTTGCACGGCAGCAAGGACTACCGTTGTGTTTTCAGGTGGTTCGCTGACTGTCGTGCCCGAGGGGATGACATTCAGAGTGTAATAAACTGAATCACCGCTGTACGCAGCGCCTGCACCAATCCTGCCACCGCTGTTGCCTGCAATCAGCTTCCAGTGCACGGGATCAGCCCAGATGGTGTAAATCGTAAAGGAAACAGACATGTTTGTGCCGCTTGCTACATTTTCCTGGATACCTGAGTCAAAGGGGACAGTGCCGTCTTGGTGCGTATGCGTGCCATAACCTATGGATGCACAATATTCTGCGTGGCTTTG
>Ga0209723_1001317_pt1 | contig 39099 bp, 32 predicted proteins | sample BiotimSIPDNA_2_FD_185750 | JGI IMG/M metagenome (GOLD analysis project Ga0209723, IMG submission 185750) | Anaerobic biogas reactor microbial communites from Washington, USA - Biogas_R2 time_0 SIP DNA (SPAdes) (version 2) | ecosystem: Engineered > Bioreactor > Anaerobic > Unclassified | place... | reverse complement strand
CAGAGGTGAGTCGCACAGATAGCCACTTTCACACCCCTGGCCCCAAGGTGGTCAGCCAAGCAATCAGCTATCTGGGCCGTCATTCTTTCCTGGACCTGCAGCCTTGCAGCAAAATGATCAACAATTCTAGCTATTTTCGAAAGTCCTATAATTTTATTTCCAGGCAAATATGCCACATGAGCGTGCCCAAAAAACGGCAGCAGATGGTGCTCACACATACTGACAAACTCGATATCCAACACTTCGACAACATCGTTATGGTCTGTCAGATCCTCAGTAAAGATTCCGCCTTCTAAAATCTCGGAAATATCCTCACGGTTACCCCTAGTCAGGTACAGCATAGACTCCAAAACCCTTTGAGGGGTCTGCTGCAGCCCTGGGCGCTTTGGATCCTCGTCAAGCAATTCTAAAAACTGGCGAAATTGACTGTTAAACTGTTCATCCCGGCTCATAAACACCCCATTTCGAGCGGACCCATTCTAACCCAACCACCACAATTATGGGTAGCACCCCCGTTAACGGTACAACCCAAGCGATAATCCGCAGTTTTAAAACTATCACCAGACATCCGACCAAGCCCCATCAAACCCATTCCAAGACCCCAGCAAAATCCAAATGTGCCAAGCAATGTCCGGCAATGTTATGGCAATGTCCGGCAATGTTAGGGCAATGTCCGGCAATGTTATAGCAATGTCCGGCAATGTTATGGCAATGTCGGGCAATGTTGTGGTAATGTTATGGCAATGTCGGGCAATGTCCGGCAATGTTGCGCACAACTGCACTAGAACAGCAACGAGGGGATGTTCTAATGAAGATAACCGAATTGTTTCCGGACGTAATAACAGAAAATATGGAATGCGAATTCAAAGCGGTACTGAATTCGGAAAATCCTGTTAAGTGGGCCAAAACGATTGTAGGTTTTGCAAATAGCAATGGAGGCATCCTGTTTGTTGGGGTCTCTGACGACCTAGAGGCGTTTGGAATCAACCTAGATGAAATTGATAAGACGAAAAACCTTGTGGCTCAAATCAATGACCGACACATTTTTCCTCATGTAAAGCTACGCTACATGATGCGAAGTGTTGATGCTAATGCAGAGCGTTTTGTCCTTGCGATAAATGTTCTTCCTTCGGAATCCATTGTTCGATATCGTGAAGGTGACTTTAAAGAGACCGTATTTGTAAAAGGTAATGGGAATGCAACTCCTGCCACACCGGAAGACATCATTTCCTTATCAAGGAGAAAGTTTGGTGTGGATAACGAAACAAGTGAGGTTCTTTACATCGAAACTGAGTGGACAGGCTATGCTGCACTATGTAGAGAGTTTAGAAAGGATTCATCTGAGCCTACAATAAAGGAGTTGCAAAACGAAGAGATTGTATCCAAGGACGGATACGCAAAAACGGGCTTTTTGATGTTTAAAGACGGGTATGACGGTGATGATACGCTGGTCTGCTGCCGTTTATGGATAGGTAAAACAAAAACTGGAGGTGTGCTTGATAGCGGGAGGTTCAAGGGGCCACTGCACACTGTTTTTAAGGAAACGCTTACATTTATTGAACGAAATACAAAGACTGGCTGGAAGAAGACTGAAAACGGCGGTCGCGAGGAGATTCGTTCATATCCAAAAGAAGCTTTGCGCGAAGCACTGGTAAACGCAATTGCACACAGAGACTACTCCATTGCCGGAACGCAGATAGATGTAGATATCTTTAGCGACCGAATTGACATTGTTTCGCCGGGCTCGTGGTTACTGCCAAGGCCTTGTGAAGACTATCCCATAGGTTCAATCCCCTCTGTTCGCAGAAACACAATTATTGCCGCGTGTTTAGATGTTGCAAACCTGATGGAGCGAGGGGGCCCTGGGTTTCAGGCTATGATTAACAGTTACGAAGGCTATGGCGATGATAAACAGCCGGGAGTATTAATTTATCCTGGCTTTTTGGATTTGCGTTTGTTTGACCTTCTTTTTCAGGAGGAGTTGTATCCTGAAGAATTGACGGATATAGACAAGGTAATTGAACTGTTAAAAGAATCCCCTAAGTCGGTAAAAGACCTTCAAGCAGTGACTCGGTTTAAGAGCAGGAGCAGGTTTTTGGTGGCGATACTAAATCCTATGACAGAACAAGGAGTTGTCTACCGTGAAGGCAGTGCAAGATCACCAACCTCAGTAATAAAACTGAAGGAAAAAGAACAGGAATGATAAGGTGATTCAAATGCCGGGTTAGGGACGCTCGGTTTTACAATTTTCGCTTTCAAAAAAACAAAATTATTAGTTTTTCGAAAGTCGGCGATATAATGGTTTCGAAAGAGAAACTTATTTCAAGTTTTGAAAGCGAGGCCTCAAATGAAATACATAGAACGGACAACGTATTTAAATAGGCTGAAAGGTTTAAGAAATACTCCGGATATCATAATAATTACAGGAATAAGGCGTTCAGGAAAATCTGAGTTAATGCGGGCCTATATCAACTATTTACGTGACACGGATGATAAAGCCAATGTTATTTACGTCGACTACTTTGATTTAAAATATGAAAATCTCAAAGATTACATCGCGCTTCATGAACACATAGAGCGTCAATATCAACCAGGTATAAACAATTACGTTTTTGTTGATGAGGTTCAGCTATGCCCTAGTTTTGAATTGGCGATAAACAGTTTACACAACAGTAAGAAGTACGACATATACCTGACCGGTTCAAATGCCTTTTTATTAAGCTCGGACCTTACTACTCTGTTTACGGGCAGATTTATTGAGATACCGATTTTTCCCTTTAGTTTCCAGGAGTTTTGCCTCTATTTTTCCGACGAAAGAGACAGAAGAAAACTGTTCGATGACTATGTTTTGATGGGAGGACTGGCCGGCTCGTACGAATACGCCTCAAATCAGGACAGAATCGCGTATCTAAGGGACGTTTATAAAACTATTGTTAATAGAGACTTGGTGGATAAATATCGCCTCCCTAACACAGTTGTGTTGAACCATCTGACAGAGTTCATGATGGATAACATCTCCAATTTGACATCACCAAACAACATAAGTGAAAAATTGGGCAAGGCTTCGCATGTTACCAACCATGTCACCATCGGCAAATACATCGACCATCTTTGTGATGCCTTCATGTTTTATAAAGTAAAACGCTATGACATAAAAGGGAAAAGGTATCTTGAAACACTGGACAAATACTATCTTTGCGATTTGGGCATGCGATATGCGGTCCTTGGGCAAAGAAACATGGATTATGGCAGAGCGTATGAGAATTTAGTCGCCATAGAATTATTGCGCAGAGGATACGATGTTTATGTGGGAAAACTGTATCAAAAAGAAGTTGATTTCATCGCTATAAAACAAAGTGAAAAACTCTACATTCAGGTTTCTGACAATATAACAAAGACCTCGACTCTGAATCGTGAGGTTGCACCACTTTTACAAATAAGGGATGCATACCCCAAGCTTTTAATAGCAAATACAGGTCATCCTGAATATCTGCATGAAGGCATCCGCATCATAGACCTTTCGAGGTGGTTGTATTTTGCTCAAGAGGACGGTTGACGACAAAATTGGAATTGAGATTTGGATGAAGGATAATTGAGATTCGGCTGAAGGATGGTAGGGGTGATTGGTTTAGGTGCATATATTGCAGCTGTTTGGTTCAGCCAAGTTGGTCATCGTCGTAAAGTTGGTTTATAACGTAATGGTGAAGATCATCATTCGATGAATACAATGAGGTAATGTCATGAGTGATGGCGGAATTATTCCTCTATGGACTGGTGATGGGGTTCTGCCGCCAATTAGACCTGAGATGCCGGGAAGCAGTCCAGAACGGTCGCCGTATTGTGTGGCTTTGTCAGCTTTCGTTGATCAGTTTGCAACCTCGCCTGAACGAGTCAAAATCCTGGAGGGTTTATTCGAGTTTCGTGGGAGACTACATGAATTGGGCATTATTTCCGGCTTTCAGTGGCTTGATGGTAGCTTTCTTGAGCAAGTTGAGATTCTGGAAAGCCGCTCTCCTCGTGACGTGGATCTGGTAACCTTTCTTCATTTACCCCCAGATGAGAACCAAGAATCACTGTTTATGAAGGATGGAGAATTGTTCAAAACTGAGTATTTGAAGAACAAATACTCAGTTGATGGTTACTTCATGATACTTGGACAACCTGTTGATGCTCTACATGTCAAACAGATCTGCTATTGGTATAGCATGTGGTCACATCGTCGTAACGGTCTATGGAAGGGGTTTGTTCAGATAGACTTGGATCCGTCCCAGGATACCGATGCAAAAGCGGTCCTGAATACAAAGAGGTTTGCAACATGAATAGACAACGTCTTTTTATTGCCTCCGAGATTCGAGAACTTGAAGGACTGCTAGCGGCGATCCCAAAGGAGAACGTGATTGAACGAACGAGTTTGGAAGCTCGTTTGGAAAACGCCAAGAATGTTTTGGATACCTTGCCGCAAACTGGTGAAGGCCCAAAAGCACGGCTCACATTTAGAGGTAAGCCAGTTTTTGAGAGCCATGGCATATCGGCTGATTTCGCTGCAAAAGCTGCTGGTGCGTTTTCCGATGCGTTTTCCATGGTCGCGGCTGGCCTTAGCAAAGGGTTACAACAAAGCGGGCCGATTCCTGACCGTGGTGCAAATCAATTATTGATCACAGGTACTGCCATAGGTTCATTTGGATTTGAATTTGAGTTACCCACTCAGCCTCCAACATTGTTTCAAGAGCCTGAGAAAACCGAAGAGGCCATGGAGAGAATTGAGAAGCTCTTCCGGCTTACGGCTGAGGGCAGCGACGATGATATTGCGGAGGTGATTGAGGAGATCCACCCAAGGGCGGTTAAAAAGGTATTCGAGTTCCTTGACCTATTAGTTCAGCAGCAGGCTTGGTGCGGATTAGAGTTTGGCGACCGGAGTTTTCGCTATGTTAATTACGAGCAGATAAAGGCCTCATCTATCCGATTGCGTGATGACAATATTCAGGACAGGGAAGAAACCTATCAAGGGGCATTTCAAGGCGTTCTTCCTACGGCAAGAACTTTTGAGTTCAAGTTGTCGGGTGAGGATGGACTGATTCGCGGAAAAATCGATGCCGCCATAGCAGATCCGCACGTTCTGAATCGTGAATGGCTCCACAAGTCGGTATCTATAAAGTTGAATGTCATGCGGGTGGGACAGGGGCGCCCACGGCACACCCTGATGTCTTTGGACGATATAAAAGCTAAGGAGTTTCCAGCGCAATAAGTGGTCCTAACATTGGTTTTTTAAGCGTACTTGCCCTTTCTTAAATCTGCGGCTACACTTCTGGCATGGAATTTTATAAATACCAGGGAACTGGCAACGATTTTGTGGTTTTGGAAGCTTTGGACGGTCGCCCCGCGTGGCTGGACAGCGCTACCGTGCAGGCAGTCTGCGACCGCCATTTTGGCGTTGGTGCTGATGGCATTTTGCTGATCGAGCGTGGAATCGAAGCTGATTGGTTCATGCGAGTGCTGAATGCCGATGGCTCTGAAGCCGAGATGTGTGGAAATGGAATACGATGCGTGGCCAAGCATCTGGCGACACATTTGGATGTGAAAGACCAGGTAATTCCAGTAGAAACCTTGGCTGGGGTAAAGGCGTGCATCATTGACCGTGACGACGATGACGTGGTCGAAAGCGTTACGGTGGCGCTGGGTCCGCCAATTTTGGAACCTAGTCAAATTCCGGTGGCTGCCGAACACAACTTGGACATTGCAGTTTTGGTTGATGGTCGACAGTTTGTGGGACAGGCCGTTAGCATGGGTAATCCCCACTTTGTGATCTTCGAAGGGATGGGGCTTAAAGAGGCTGAGGTCTGGGGTGCCAAGCTTACTGCTGCTCCGGTGTTTCCAAGCCAGGCAAATATTGAGTTTGTGGAAGTCTTGGAACCAGGTGTTGTGCGAGTGGTTGTTTACGAGCGGGGGGTTGGCCTGACGTTGGCGTGTGGCACTGGGGCAGGTGCGGTTGGCGTTGCTGCGGTATTGACTGGCAAGGCGGAGGCTGGCGAACCAATATCGATAAAACTTCCGGGCGGTGTGCTGGATATAACGGTGCTGCCCGATTATTCAGATGTGCTGCTGTCTGGTGCCGCGGAGCTGGTTTTCACAGGCGAGATAGATGTTCAGGCCCTGATGGCGGCTCGGCCGGAGTAGGCAGGGGCGGGGGGCAGATCAGGCGCGAGTTTGTTGCTGGTTATGCTCCGCCCCATGGCGGGCCATCAGCTGGCGGCCCTTGTCGGTTGGGCGGTATTTCTGCTTGCTGCTGCGTGGCTTGTCGGGGATGGTCATTTCAATCAAGCCGGCATTCAGAGCCGGGAGTAGATAAGTCTTGCGGAAATGTTCATCGTCTCTCAGCCCAAGTGCCTCTTTGAGTTGTTGCCGGGTCATCTCTTTGGTAAAGACTGAAAGTAGTCGGACTTCCGGGGTGACTTCCGGGGTAACTTCCGGGGTCGAGCTGGTCACAGCATCCAGGATCATCCGCAACATAAAGGCAATAAAGGGCGCTGAGTCACTCTGAAGTGTGCTCTCCTGCAACGCTGCGTAGTATTCGGCCTGGTGCTCGAAGATCAGGCTTTCCACAGGAATAAAGGCGAACATGGGATTCCAGCGGGCCAGGATCAGACTCTGCCACAACCGCCCCATGCGGCCGTTGCCATCGACGAAGGGGTGGATGAATTCAAACTCATAGTGAAAGACTGAACTGGCAATGAGCGGATGCGAGTCGGTGTTGGCCAGCCAACCAAAGAGATCGGCCATCAGTTGCGGCACTCGGTCTGCTGGTGGAGCCATGTGGATCACCTCTTGGCCCGCCATCACGCCCACGCCACCACGCCGATAAAGCCCTAACTCGTTGATCAGGCCGGACATCAAAATCCGATGTGCCTCCAGTAGGTCTTTTTCCACACCAGGGTTCCAGGTGTCGAACCGCTCGTAAGCCGCCAAAGCGTTTTTCACCTCCTGCACCTCGCGGGACGGGGCGATGACCCGCTTGCCCTCCAAAATCGCGGTGATCTGCGCCTCGCTCAAGGTGTTTCCTTCGATGGCCAGCGAACCGCGAATGGTACGGATGCGATTGATGCGCCGCAGCCGCAAGGCTCTTGCCTGATCGGAAAGCACGGTCAACCGCCCGATCATCTCGCTGATTGCGGCGACCCGGTTCAGGATCTCGGGGGTGATTGTGTAGGGTGGCTGATATGTCATTCTGCCCCCAACTTGTTCGATATGGCGCTAATTGCCGCGTTGTCGTTCGAGTGGTCACGGCGGCCTTCGTCATATCTTAGTAGCCGCTGTGCGTTTTTCCAAAAAATCTGGGCTTTTTCTTCGTTTGATAACCCCAAGGCGTTTATCACAGCGATAAACGAGTTTGGATGGTTTAAGTTGTGGTCGCTGCCAAAGATTAGGCGATCTGCGCCTAAGGTGTCGATGGCCCTGCCAACTACCCACGGTTCTCTAATACTTTCTGTTCCAAGGTAAGCATTGTTTAACTTACGTTCCTTGATGGCGTTAGATGCGCCTGCAACCAAGGTGGGACTGTCGCCACCCATGTGGGAAAGAACTATTGGAACATCAGGAAATGATTCAGCCATTTCCAGCGCCCTTTCCCATCCTGCAACCTCACGCCAGCGCCCGCAGTGGGTCACTATGGGAAGGCCACTTTGTGCTGCAAATTCAAAAAAAGGGCGATAAGCTTGGTCAGTAATTGGCAATCTGGCAAATGAAGGATGTAGTTTTAGCGCACTGACCATTGGATGATGCCCTTCCAAAAACTCCATCGTTGCGTCAGGATCATGAGGATCCACCCAAGCGGCCATCATCAGTTTCAAGCGCGATTCTCCACCGCTAGCAGCAACACCCCGCGCCAGTCCAACATTGTTGCCATCATCTGTAGGCATAACCAGGGCGCCAGTTATCCCACATGAAGCCAGCACGCCACAAACGCTGGCCAAGTCAGACTGGTGACCAGCAAAATCTGGAGTTTTCCAGCGCCCGACATGCACATGAGCATCAAACAGTTTGAAGGCCTCAGGCATAGCTTTCCCCTTCCTCGGCAGCCCAGTGTAGCGCAAATTGCTTACAAATGTGGTATCGTTCGCCCCTCTTTGGGCCCAGAAACTGCTGGGTTCAGGGGCAACTCCCGGAATTTAAACGCTTAAATTCGCGTAGTGAGCCGGGCAAGGAGTTTTAGTGCTTTCGTTCATTCCAGTTTTGGCCATGCAGGCATTCATGCATCTTTGGTCTCCCGACATGTTGACACCAGAACAAGAAATCACCCTGATGGCGATCTACAAGGGGGTAAATGTTAACTTGGCGCATGCGGTTGCAAAGGTTGAAACCGGCAATATTCCTGAAGAATCTGGCGCCAGGGACAAGGTCGTGTCCGCTGGAAACTATGGTCGATTCCAAATCAACTGCACTACTTGGAAAAAGCCGTTGAAACTTGATTCATGTGAAGACTTGCTGGAACGCCACACAAACATATGGGCTGGCCTGACTGTGCTATCATACGTGTCCGCCAACCGGTGGGCCAAGCCCAAGGGCCCCCACCACTGGGTAGCTCATTACAACGCAGGCGTCGTCGTTGAAAAAGGTAGCAGAGGTGAAAGGTACGCCAACAAGGTCGCCAGTTACATGCGCACATGGTCTAAGCAGTCAAGACGTAAGTTTGGTCAATTTAAAGGATGGTAGGAGCTAGTAGATGAAAATAAGAAAAATCAAAGTTCACCCCAATCTTCCAGAGGCTTTAGCCCCCCTAAAAGAAATAGCCATGAATGTTTGGTATTCGTGGAATTGGGATGCTGTTCATCTATTCATCAGACTGAATCCGGCCGTTTGGGAAGAGTCCATGCAAAATCCTGTGCTGATGCTTGGTATGGTTTCCCAGCAGGATTTGGAAAAGGCCGCCAACGATGACAGTTATATCTCAAGTCTGACCCGCGTGTACGACCGCTTCAAGGCGTATATGAGTGGAAGCGGTTGGTATCAGGAGGCCGGCCACGACCCAAACGCTTTAATCGCTTATTTTTCCGCCGAGTATGGTCTGGCTGAGGGCCTGCCCATCTATTCTGGGGGGCTTGGGGTGCTTTCCGGGGACCACCTGAAGGCGGCTTCGGACCTTGGTCTGCCGCTTGTTGGGGTAGGCCTGCTTTATCAAAAGGGCTACTTCAGGCAGAAGCTGAATCTCGACGGTTGGCAGCAGGAAGACTACCCTGACAATGACTGGTACAACATGCCGGTTTACATGGAAAAGGGTAAGGACGGCAAATCAGTCATAGTGCCAATAGAGCTTGAAAACACAACAGTTTTTGCCAAGGTTTGGCGTGTTCAGGTTGGGCGTACGCCACTTTACTTGCTGGACACAAATATTGATGAAAACCCGGTGCATCTTCGCGATATCACTTCGACCTTGTACGGGGGCGACCGTGAAATGCGCATCAGGCAGGAGATTGTCCTTGGCATCGGCGGCGTTAGGGCCTTGCGAGCTTTGGGGCTGACTCCGACGGTTTATCACATGAATGAAGGACACTCCGCCTTTTTGGGCCTGGAGCGCCTTCGCATGACGATGGAGGACTTCAAGTGCGACTTGGCGACTGCCAGTGAGCATGTCTATGCAACCAACGTTTTTACCACGCACACCCCTGTGCCTGCTGGTAATGAGATGTTTGACCCAGGATTGGTGCGGCGCTACACCATGCCTTTGCTTTCCAAAATTGGGTTGTCGTTTGACGATTACCTGAAGATGGCGAGAGTGGGCAATGAAAACAGTTTTGGAATGACACCGCTGGCTCTGCGTACCGCTGGATTTTCCAATGGCGTCAGCAAGTTGCATGGTGAGGTCTCCCAAAAGATGTGGCGCAATATTTGGCCGTCTTTGCCTGTAAACGAGGTTCCCATAACTTCGGTAACTAATGGTATTCATACGGCTAGTTGGGTCAGCCATGACATGCTGGATCTGTTGACCAGGTATCTTGGGCCGCGTCTGACCAAAAAGCCCTGGAATTTCGATGTGTGGCAAAGGGTTTACGACATCCCTGCCAGCGAGCTGTGGCGCGTGCATCAAATCAGAAAGGAAAGGTTCATCTCCTTTGTAAGAAAGCGCCTGCAGGCCCAATTGAAGGCTCAGGGGGCAAGCTTTTCTTCTTTGAGGGGCGCTCAGGACGTTTTGAACCCTGAAGCGCTAACAATTGGTTTTTCCAGGAGATTTGCCACATATAAAAGGGCCACTTTACTGTTTAGCCAGATTGACAGGATCGTCAAACTGCTTTCAGACACCGAGCGACCGGTTCAGCTTGTTTTTGCTGGAAAAGCCCATCCACAAGATGTCCCAGGCAAGGAGCTGATTAAGGCTATCGTTCATTACGCCAAGGACCCCAGACTGAGTCAACGCCTTGTATTCTTGGAAGATTACGACATCAACGTTGGTAGATACATGGTTCAGGGCGTTGATGTTTGGCTGAACACACCGCGTAGGCCGATGGAGGCATCCGGCACCAGTGGGATGAAGGCCGCTGCAAACGGTGCGCTGAACTGCTCGATTTTGGATGGCTGGTGGCCTGAGGGGTATGAAAATGACACCGGTTGGGCCATTGGTAACGGTGACGTGTTTAGAGATGAGGCCGAGCAGGATCGTGTCGACGCTGAGTCCTTGTTCCACCTGATTGAAGAAGAGATTGTCCCCTTGTTTTATAACCGCGACGTCCATGGAATGCCCCGCGGTTGGATTGAAATGATGAAGGGCTCGATCAGCAAGCTTGGCGCGAAGTTTAATACTCACCGCATGGTTGCTGAGTACGCTGAACGCGCCTATCTGCCTGCGCACGAGCTTGGTTTTAGATGGACTTCAAGCTCGCTGTCTGGTGCTGCAGAATTGGCCAATTGGCGCAAGAAGGTGAACGAGTCCTGGGGTGATGTCTCTATAAAGATGGAAGATTGCGATAATCATGAAGTCTTTGCTGGAAAAGTCCTGCCGATCACTATTCGCGCTCGCCTTGGCAGACTACAACCCAGCGATGTATCAGTCGAGTTGCTTCATGGTCTGATTGATACTGAGGGCGGGCTTCACAATCCTTCGGTGGAAAAGGCCGAGTTCGAAAAGATGGAAGGCGACCAGCACGTGTTCAAGGTTAAAGTCGCGTGTAAAGCCACTGGAAACTACGGATTTGCCGCCAGAATTCTGCCCAGTCATCCAGATATGATCGATCCCCTGACTCCGTTGAAGCTGATCTGGGAATAGAAAGCTTTTGGAAACCTTTTCTAGCTAACTACTGTTGCCTTTCGCACGGCGATTGTTTGCTGTGGGAATGCCTCGCTGAACTGGTTTTGAATGGTGGGGATGGTGGCCATTTTGTCTATAACTTCCATGCCCTCAATAACTTTCCCAAAAACGGCATAACCATAGCCTTGCTGGGAGGTATCTTGATGGTCCAAGAAGTCGTTATCGACCAAGTTGATAAAGAATTGGGCTGTGGCCGAGTGCAAATCGCTGGTTCTGGCCATAGCAACGGTGCCTCTAAGGTTTTTTAGGCCATTTGCAGCCTCATTTTGGATGGGTGCCTTGGTAGGTTTCTGACGTTTGGCCACATCAAATCCACCGCCCTGAGCCATGAAGCCGGCGATAACGCGATGGAAGATAGTACCTGTATAAAAACCAGCAGTTACATAGTCAACAAAGTTGGCAGTCGAAATAGGCGCCTTTTCAGCGTCCAGTTCCAGTTTAAAATTGCCAAGTGTTGTTTCGAACAAAATGATTGGATTTGCCACTACAGACTCCTTTAATGTGAATGACTGACCCTCAGGTCGAAAATTAGCGGGGTATAAATACCACAAGAACGCAGAAATGTAATAGGGGATGTTTGGCGGGGTCATGTGGCGGGAGCAGGGATACCCCGTTGCTCCGCCCCTGTCCCTGTCCCTGCCCCTGTGAAGGGATTTTGGGTTAGACTATGCCTTGGTTTTGGGGCCATCGTTGGGCTCTGGTTTTTTGGGGCTTTGGTTTTTTGGGGCTTCGGTTTTTTGGCTTGCTTTTGAAGGTGGTGGATGCATATGAATAGGTGGAATGGTGCTTTTGATGGGGTTGGGGCTAGGCTTGAGGGGCTTGGGCGGGTTGGCCGTGTTGTTGCCGCTTTTAATACTAATATTGATGCTGTTGTGAAGGTGTCTGGGGCGCAGCTTGGGGGGCTGATGCAGGGGATGACTGCAGGCCAGCTTGAAGAGGGCAAACGCTTGATTGGTGCGCCTGCAGATGTGCTTCGGGGGCTGTTTAAATGCTTTTGTGGGGGCATTGCCGAGGAGTGGTTGATTGAGGACCCGGAAGTGGTTGCTTGGATTTCCAAACAGTTTGGGCCTGCCAAGATGCAGATGGGTGGGCAGGCTGGAATAGTGGCTAATGTCCTTGCTTTGTGTGGCGTTTCAGATGTTCTGGTGCATTGTGCGGCGCTGCCAAAGGCACAGGCTCAATTGTTCTTGGACCTGGATAATCTGCGTACTACTGACTCTGACGGCCAGCTGACAAAGGCTTACTCGATCTCCAGAGAAAGTGATGGCGAGATGATTCACTGGATTTTGGAATTTGACCGCGGCGATAAGCTGGTTTTTGATGGCAAGGAGTTTGTTTGCCCCAAATCAAATCGGTTCATCGCAACCTACGATCCAATGAATTTCGCAATAACCGTTGATGCCAATTTTGACCAGGCGGCTAAAAATCTGCCTTGCGACCTGATATTTTTGTCTGGCTATCACCTGCTGTCCCAGACGCTTGCGGATGGTGGCTCTGGGACCGCCAAAATTGATGAAACCTTTACAAAAATTGCGTCTTGGGGTGGAGCGGCGCAGAAGGAGGGTGTGGTAGCGCAAAATGGGAGCGGTGCACCGGATGGCAAAAACCCACTTGTGCACCTGGAATTTGCCTCGACATCTGACTTGGTAATTCGCCGCTATCTGCTGGATTCAACGAACGTTTTTAGCATTGGTCTGAATGAAAGAGAGACCATCGACCTGCTGGAATTGCTGGACCCAGAACTTGCGAAAAAGTGCTCTGCTGAACCAAACTCGGCCAATTTGTTTGCTGGGATTCAAACAATCATGAAGCACACCGGCGTTAAACGGGTTCAGCTTCATATGTTTGGCTTATACGTGACCTTGTTGGCAAAAGACGCGGCCATAAAGCCGGAGGATGCTCAAGGTGGCATGGCCTTGGCCTCTGTGGTGGCTGCAAGTAAGGCCTTGGGCGGTAGCCTGGACGTCAAAGAAGACCTGCTTAGGGCTGCAGGAATGTCTGTTGCTCAGCGCGGCTTGGACGAACTTGAAAGGTTGGCGAAAGTTCTGGGGCCTGACTTTAGGCAGGTAAAACCGGGAATATGGTTGGGGCCAGCGTTCGACGTCGTGGCTTTACCAACGATTTTGGTTGATAAGCCGCTAACTTTGGTGGGCGTGGGCGACACTATTTCTTCGCTTTCCTTGGTTGGTTCCATGGTCGCTATTTAATTCGCTCGTAGTTCGTTCGCAACTAACTCCTATTTCACTCCCAACTTGCCCCAAAATGCTCCCCAGACCCGCCTCAAACCATGGTAAAATTCGCCGCCTTTTGGGAGCGCTTAAATGAAAGTCCTTGGCCTGAATTTTAGTAATGATGCAGCGGCCTCGATGGTCGTTGATGGTAAAACCATCTTCGCAGTCCAGGAAGAACGCTATTCCAGGAAAAAGCATGACGCCAGTTTTCCCCAAAAATCGCTGGAAGCCGCCCTTAAAGCTGGTGGTATTTCTTTTGAAGGCTTGGAAACTGTGGCCTTTTTTTGGAATCCTGGGATTCATGCATCTTCGCCATCGTGGCGCAATTCTTCCGTACCAAGGCACCACATGGAGTTTTTGTACGATGTGCCAAATAACCTGCTGCCCGGAATTGGCAAGCCTGAGCTTACAGAGCAGGTCTTTCACTTGGCTGGCGGCAAGAAGCTTAGAATCGTCTATGTGACGCATCATCTGGCACACGCGGCTGGGGCGTTGTTTACGTCTCCTTTTGAAAAGGCGGCTATTCTTACAGTTGATGGTTATGGTGAAAGGGACTCCACCGTTATATGGCAAGCGGAAGGTACCAGTTTTAAACGCCTTTGGACCCAGGAATTCCCACATTCATTGGGTTCTTACTACGCCGCGATTACCCAGTATCTGGGCTTTTCCCCAAATTCAGGCGAGGGAAAACTGATGGGGCTGGCCTCTTATGGTGAGCCCATTTATGCCAATGAATTCAGGAAGATGCTGAAGCTGACATCAGATGGCTTCGAGCTGGATTTAAGCTATTTCAACTTTTATATCGAACGGCCGCAAAGGTACAGCGACAAAATGGTTGCCTTATTGGGCGAGCCTAGGATGCCAGAAAGCACCATTACCAAGCGTCATGAGGACCTTGCGGCAAGCATGCAGGCGGTATTTGAAGAGGCGATTATCCACCTAGCCAAAAAGGCCAAGGCGCTAACCGGCCTAGACACCTTTTGTATGTCTGGAGGTGTCACACTGAACTGTTCTGCCAATGGAAAGCTGCTGCAAACAGGGCTTTTTGACAATTATTACTTCCAGCCAGCCTCAAGTGATGCTGGGGCCGGGCTTGGCGCCGCTCTATATGTGACGCACACCTTGGAAGGCGTTCCAAGAGGCAAGCCAGAGTTGCTTTTAGAATACTTGGGGCCATGTCACGGCAACGCGCAGATCAAGGATACCCTGGAAAAGGGCGGCATCTCATATCTAACTCCTGATGATCCCTATGGTATTGCCGGCGCCCTGCTGGCGAAAGGGTTCATCGGCAGTGTTTATCAGGGTAAGGCGGAATTTGGCCCAAGGGCCCTTGGAAACCGTTCAACATTGGCCGATCCAAGAGCCGCTGAGATGAAAGACAGGGTAAATGCTAGGGTGAAGTTTCGCGAAGGATTTCGCCCATTTGCCCCGTCAGTGATGGCTGAGCACGCAGTGGAATACTTTGGACCAGGCGCCGATTTTTCGCCTTTCATGCTGCGGGTCTTTCCAACCAGACCTAATAAGCTTGACGAAGCAGCGGCAGTGACCCACGTGGACGGTGGGGCGCGTGTCCAGTCGGTCACCCAAAAGGATAATCCCAATTATTATCACTTGATCGACAGCTTCAGACGCGAAACAGGCACTCCCTTGGTATTAAACACTTCGTTCAATATTCGTGGTGAGCCAATTGTAAACTCGCCAGCAGACGCCGTGAAATGCTACTTAACAACCGATATGGATTTTTTGGTGCTTGGCGATTATTTGCTGGTTAAAGATAGCGGCATTTTATAGTGCCACCCAGTGACTTACTTTCCAATAGCAGTCATAGAACCAGAAACTTCCCCCGCTGCAGAACCGGACCAATGGAAGGCTCCGGTATAGTAATCAGTGCCTTCGTATTGATGAATCTTGTCAACTACTTGGTCACAGTTTGAATCGGTATATGAACCACTGGCCTGGAGCCTGAAAAACATGGGTGCGATAAGCTTTGTTCGAATGGTCGCAAGGGGGGCCATCAAAGCAGTCCCAGTATCAACACACAGCGCATCGAAGTCTTCCTGTGTAACCGTCTCTGGCCATCCAGTAACCTGCTCTTGAATCGCCGCAACTATTTCAGTGCAATTAAACTGCTCAGCCGCCGCATGCTCAACCGACCTTGAACCAGAACCTCGCAGTTTTCCGTCCTTAATCTGTCCGCCAGTGTAAATGCGGGCGGCCACATCAGAGGCGAAAAACACCACCAAACGGCCAAGATTCAAGCCGACGTCGTGGTCTTCAAAAATGATCCGGCTACCAGCCGCAAGTGTCGCCTCAAAGGCCGTCTCTTCGATAGTTGGCGCGTAGTCAACATCGCCAAACTCGCTCATTTCCAGAACCAGCTTTCCACAGGCAAAATACTGGGGATCCTCTGGGTCACATCCAGCCTTCCAATACAGCGGGTTGTAGGTCTGCCATGTAAAAGACCCTGGAATCTTATCTCCAACTTTTTCCTCAAGATTGAGCACTGAAGTCATGTTAATGGAGCGCAGGGCATTAACTACGGCGGTCGAGACCTTAGTGTATTTTGAAGCCCAAGCGGCCTTGCCACCGGCCAGCTTGCCATCGACTATCCCTTCAACCGCGCTCAAGATGGTTGCCTTGTTGGCTGCGCTACCCAGAAGCGATTCAACCTGACTCGAAAATGCAGTCTTGAAAGCATCACCACCCAATGCAAAAGTGTCTTCCACTAGGCGCAGGTAACAACAAGCCGTGTCTGCAAAGGTAGCAGGGTTAGCGCAATCAGTTGCAGGGTTTACACCATCACAGGCCTTAAACAAGCCTGCAACATCAAGCCTGTGTGACCCATTCAAAGTCGCCACAAGACCCATTGGAATTGCATGTAATCCAATACTTGCGGTATTGGGACAGGGCTCTGTTTCAGTGGCTTTTTGGTCAGTTATGACAACATCATCCTTACAAGCAAAGCCAAAAGCACAACCATCTATTCCCTTTGCTACCAGCGTCACGGTTTTGTTGATTGGTGGGCATTGGAACTCAATTGGGGCATCAATATCAAGGCCTTGGGCTGTTGCCAGTACCTGAGTCAAAGGCGTTGTAGGCGTCAAATCTGCGCATTTGTAGGTATTTGGAATCGCATACACCTGATATGAGGCGCTGGGTCCTGGAGTTCCCTGATAACCAAGGGTTACCACCAAACAGCCACAGTCCATCTCAATTGTGACGATCTCGATTTTGGCTGGAGCAGCGTCCTCAGCTGTCAATTCCACGATGTACCTGACATCAAGGCTGGTTCCAGCGTTGAAGATGTTTTCGACCAAGCCATCCGGACCAACATTGACCTGTGGGTACTCTAGGTTGGCGTCGGATGTAAGAATCTCCTCTCCGTCCAGTGACCACATCCCAGTGATCTCATAGCTGACCTGTTTGCCGACAGCTGGGCTTCCATCTGCAGTATTGGTGACCTTGGCCCAAAACCTGTAAGGCTGACCAGCTGGTACCCTTTGAGGGAACGTCGTATCAATCAAAAACTCGATTTTGACAGGCTTGTCCTCAACAGGGGGTAATTCCTCGTCAGGCGTTCCAGGATCTTGCTGGGAATCTGGTGTTACCGCATCATCCTCATAGTCCAAGTCCAGGGAAGGAACATCCTTATCACCAGGATCAGGCTCATCACTAGGTGAGCCACAGGCGACCATCACCATAGCGGCCATAATGGCTATTCCGAAATAAAATCTTTGCATCTAATGCCTCCTTTTGGGTGCCTGCCCCAAAAAATAACCACCGTCGAAGTCTATTTAGGTTGAGCTCCAGAATCAAACATATTTATCCACATATGCTTCTGCCCCTTCCATTTTTGCCTGGACTGTATATGTTTTGCTGTGGTTTTCGCCTAGAGGAAGGGCTTGGATACTAAACCTTCAGCCGTCCGTGTACGTGGGCTGGTAAAACGTTACAAAAGCCTGATTGCTGTAAACGGGCTTGACCTTGATGTCGTTCAGGGCGAGTGCTTTGGGCTTTTGGGGCCAAACGGCGCTGGGACTGCTCAAGTGATAGGGCCGTTTGCCATTTTAAGCATCGGCGGCGCAGTTTTCTTTTATCTGGCTGTCAAGTTTTTTCGATGGACTTGATTTGCCAAAACTTGGCTCTGGCGCAGCTTAGGCTAAACCATTATCCTTACCCAAGTTGCCTTGGAGCCCCAGGAGGAGTGTTATGCGTGCTGTTTTAGCCCTCGCCTTAATTGCCGTTTTTTCAGTAGCGTCTTGTCAAAAGGACGATGACCCAAGCGATGCAATCCAAGACCCTTCTCAAGACGCCTTCCAAGATATCGACCCAGATCAGGCTTTACCTGAGGACACCGGCGAAGAAGTCGAAATAGACACCTTCGTACCAGAAATCGTGGAAATGGAAGTGGTGGACTTGGTGGATCGCGTGCGGCCTACCGTTGGGACTTCTGGTGAAGGAAACGTGTTTATTGGCGCCTCATGGCCCAGAGGGATGGTGAAGGTCGGACCAAATAACCGGATCGATAGCGGCGGCGTTTCTGGCTACAGCTACAACAGCGATACTATTCAAGGATTTGTCCACTCTCATCTGGAAGGACCAGGTGGTTCCGGGAATGGCTACAACAGGATCCTCGTGATGCCCTTTACCGGTACTCCGGAGCCCAACTTGACCGGCTGGACGTCGACCTTTTCCCATGACAACGAGGTCGCCAAACCGCATCTCTACCAAGTGAGGCTTGATACGTACGGAATTGACGTTGAAGTGACCGCATCGCGCTTGGTGGGACTTCACCGCTGGACATTCCCAGCTGCCGAAAATGCAGGCATGGTGCTTGACCTTGTCTCCTCCCTGGGCGCATGGCAGGAGGCGGAGATGAAGGTCGTCAGTGATACCCTAGTTGAAGGCTTTTCCCGTTACCAAACCAATCCGTTAGTCGCAATAGTCGCTGATATGGTGGATCCTGGAACTGGAATATCAACTGTTTACTACTCAATCAAACTTGATCGCAGTTTCACTGTTACTAAATTCAACCCAAAAAGAGACACTGGTGCATTTCTGAGCTTTTCAACCGAGGACGGCGATGTCGTTGAGGCCAGAGTTGGGATTTCGTACATCTCCGTAGAACAGGCCCGCTTTAATCGCGAGGCCATCACAGATAAGACCTTCGAACAGGTGCAAGCTGAGACCAAGCATCAATGGAACCGCCTGCTGTCAAGGGTAAGGGTTGAATCTGACTCTGATGAAGATATAGACCGCCTTTACACCGCTGTTTACCATTCGTTACTGGCACCTGCTGACTACACTGAAGGTGCTGGATTCTTTTCAGGGGCCGATGGAAAAGGCCAGACCTACCAGACCCAGGGGTGGCGCTATTACACTGACGACTGGTGTATGTGGGACACTTATCGTACCTCCCATCCGTGGTTCACGCTTATCGAACCCGAGGTCGTTTCGGATTTAGCCCAATCAATTGTCCACACCTATGAGGCTGGTGGTTGGATGCAAAAATGCACCTGGAATGCGGTTGGAGATTCAAGGGTTATGACTGCAAATCCCCAATTTTGCATCATCGCGAATTCATTTTTGAGGGGGTTTGACAAGTTTAATATCGACACAGCTTGGGAAGGGATGTTGAAGGGTTCGATGGAGGATTCAGAAAATCCTGCGCCTGACGGAATGTGTGGCTACTTTAATCGAGGTACGCCGCCTGACTATGTCGAACGCGGTTTTGTGTCCATGGATTGCGATGTTGACCAATCTGCGTCAATGACATTGGAACATGCTCATAACGACTGGTGTGTAGCACGTTTTGCCGAAAAGCATAACAAAAAGGATTGGGCGGATTTCTTTTATAAGCGCTCAAAAAACTACGCTAATCACTTTAACGATGAGTATGGTTTCATGGTTCCAAAATATCGTGATGGGTCGTGGCTGAAGAACTTCAGTCCCACGTCACCAGCGGGTTTTTGTGAGGCTGATTCATGGAAATACACCTGGTCAGTTCCACATGACATCTGCGGCCTTGTAGATCTTATTGGAGGCAATGATAAGTTCGAGGCAAAGCTTGACGAGTTCTTTAGCGATGGTCACTTTGACGTCACTAATCAGCCTGATTTTCATGTCCCTTGGCTTTACTCGTTTATTGGAAAGGCCAGTAAAACGCAGGACTTAGTTGCAAAATTAGTCGGCAACCATTTTCATCTTGAATCCAACGGCCTGCCTGGAAATGATGATGCTGGCTCAACATCTGCTTGGTTGATTTTCGCTTTGCTAGGCTTTTATCCGGTGACCCCTGGAGGGGATACCTACATCATGAATGCGCCACAATTCAAGCGCATCGAGCTGTACATCGACCCTGATGGAACGTCCCGGAAATTTGAGATTATTGCCAACAATTACACGGCGGAAAACCGATTCATCCAGTCTGCCGTTTTAGATGGCGAGCCGTTAGATGTCCCGGAACTGGAGTACGCGATAATCGCTCGTGGAGGGAAGCTAGTATTGGAAATGGGCCCAAATCCAAGTGAATGGGGTAGGGCTATTTGTTACTGAGATTGGTCTGCAAAGCTGACTGAGCCTGCTTTAAAAAGGTTTCAAAAGTAAGCGCGTAGACCTTTTGCCAATGCCTTTCACTAATAACTGAAGATTCGACCTTGCCAAAACCGCCTATTGAGAACTGTTGACTGCGTTTCCCCCTATTTGCCATCACCTCGACATCCAGCCACGCTTCCAGCGATCTGCCGTCCTCGGGGCGATATGTTGTCCAGAAGCGATCAATTATCACATCAAGCACCCAAGTGGTCGCCCCAGCTGATTCAATGTCGACTACTTTAAAACCTGAGTCTGTCAAAGCCTTTTCCAAAAGTTGGTGCACTATGCCTTCAACTGACTGGTTTTTAGGCAATAACACATATCCTCTGGGCAAACCTTTGTTGTAAGTCTTTTTGCACGCAATCTTTCTTTGCATGTTTGTTTCATCAGATTCTTTTGAGGTGTCTCCACAGTTGATGTTTGTAAGCACCCTCGAATCTACGACTACCTGAATTGCCACTCTAGGGTGTCTGCCTTTCAGTTTTGACTCTGGCACGGAAATGCCTCTGACTGAACGCATGGTTGAACAGCCAGTCGCAACCGAGAGCACCATAAATAACACAGCAAAAACACTAAGTAAGCGGTTCATGTGCCTCCTATCGACAGCCATAAAATGATCTGGCTTTCAATTAGCATCAAGTTTATCCGTTAACGATAAAGAGTCAAACCTTCGGTTCTGGCGGTGTTTTGGCAACTGCAAATTGTAGTTCCCAAGATTCACCACCTTATTAATCATCAATGTTGCTCTGCATTATTTCTGGTAAAATCACCACGGCTCGTAACCATCGGAGACAACTATGGTAAAAGCCTCTTTTCGTGTTGCGTTGGTTTTTGTACTGACAGGCTTAGCTTGTGCCGCGAATAATGAGAATTTCTCTAATGACATAAGTGACTTAGAGCTTGGAGATACATCAGATGTCGCAGACGTTGCAGATACATCAGATGTCCTAGATTTTGATGAGGCTGCGGATGTTGGAGACAGCGCCGACAGTGCCGACATGAACGACGATTTGGGTGCAGATGACTCCACTGACTCTGACGACGCTGTCGACGTTGCGGATCTACAAGACACAACCGAGGTGATAGAACCTGAACCAGACCCCACCTTGCCAATGCGTGCAGAAGGTTGGTTAAGGGGTGATTTGCACACCCATACCATACATAGTGATGGAGAGGATTCGGTGGCTGTGGTAGTGGCGCTTGCTGAGTATTTTCAGACCGAGTTGTTCTTGAATGCTCATCCCGAATATGCTGGTAACCACCTTGATTTTTTGGCAATAACCGACCATTGCACCATCACTCAAAACTCTGATCCCGACTTTTACAGTGACTCGGTGATTATGATTCGCGGCGAGGAGTTTGGTGCGCCTGGTCACGCTAACATTTGGGATTTAGATGAATTTGTGCCACATAAGCCTGATGGTTCGGGACCAACAGCCGAAAGCTATCAGGCTGGCCCAGGGCTGGCCCATGCTCAAGGTGCTTTGTTTTCGATTAATCACCCGATGGTAACCGGAATTCCATTTCCCTGGGACATTCGCGATCACGATGCCATGGAGGTCATCAACACCGGCTGGGGTATGCTCTCGGATTCCTATGATCTGGACATGTTACAAAAGTGGGAGCAGCAGTATGGCCCATCCAGCCCGATCTACAGAAAGGCTTTAGAGTACCCCGGCTTAGGGTTCAACGGCGCCGCTTTGCGTTTTTACGAAGCTCAGTTAACTAGAGGGATACACGTGGCACTGGTTGCTGGAAGCGACCGACACAAGATCTTTCCAGTCGGTTCACCCACGACTTGGGTTCACACTCAGTCTGATGACGTTTCAGGCATCATGGACGGAATTCGCGCTCGTCATACCTTTGTGTCAAGGAATCCTGCAGCGGCAACGGTCGAAATGACCGTGGTGAGTCAAGACAAAACGTACGCGATGGGTGATGAAATCAGCATCGGCGATGAAACTGAGGCAACAGTTGATGTAACAATCCGGGTTCGACGCGCTGAAGGTGCCAGAGTAAGACTAATTCAAGGAGTCGGTGTCAAAACCGACGAGGAGCTTGCAGATGTCGAACTTGGGACCGTGGCTCTTGAGGTTTTCGCGGACTCTAATGACTTTGAAACCACAGTATTATTAACCGTTCATCCAGGTGATTGGTTTTATCCAGTGGTCCATGAACGCTTAATCAGTCCTGACCTTGATCCGGAGCTGGCCGCCATGGTTCCAGACATGCTTGAGTCTCTGGGACAAGTAAGTCAAGAAGACTATATGCCGCTGATTTCCGTTTTGGCTGGTTTCATTGACCCTATGGCTTTGCTAAATGCAGCCGAGTGTGACCCGAAGTCTTGGCAAACCAACCATGCCCAGTGCATGCCACCTGACGACAATAGATATGGTACTTTTTTCATTCCAGACTGGATTAATAGGGTGTTTTCAATCATTAGAGAAGGGGGTGAAACGACTGATTGGTGTATGGGAGCCATCGGGAGTGCCTGTTTAGTACAGGGGGGCTCATTAGAGCCATAATTAAAGTCGGTCGTTTGACACACGGGTCAGACCATTTGTTGCATTGTCTTCATAACCCCTAAAAATCAATTAAAATATGGCTTTTGCTCAGTTACGCTGTGTGTTTTTTTGTTAGACTTCACCCGGCTTGTAACTTTTTGGGAGCGAGCATGCTAAAAGCCATATTTCGTGTCACCACATTTGTCGCACTGACAAGCCTTTTAGTGGCTTGTGGTGACGAAAGTAAAGAGATTCCAGATGACATTGGCCACTTCGAGCTTGGCGATGTAAATGACGTCGCAGACACCGCAGAGGTGGCAGAAGACATCACCGACACTGAAGAGGTCGCAGATGATGAAGATCCTGGCGACACTGAAGAGGTCGCAGATGATGCTGCAGACACTGATGATGTGCCGCCTGAAGACACAACAGAGGTAGTTGAGCCGGAACCAGATCCTGCCTTGCCAATGCGTGATGAGGGGTGGTTGAGGGGCGATTTACACATGCATACCACGTACAGCGATGGAGAAGACCCCGTTGCTGTGGTAATCGCGCTGGCTGAGTATTTTCAGACTGAGTTGTTTTTAGACTACCATCCTGAGTACGTCGGAAATCACATTGATTTCATTTCAATTACCGACCATCGTACCGTCTTGCATAACTTTGACCCCGATTTTCACAGCGATTCGGTAATTGTGATTCGTGGCGAGGAGTTTGGTAGGCCTGGACACGGTAATATCTTTGATTTGGAAGAGTTCGTGCCGCATGAGCTTGAAGGAGTTGGGGTTACAACAGAAGTCTATCTGGCGGCTCCAGGTCGTGCTCACGCCCAAGGCGCCTTGTTTTCGATTAATCACCCGATGCTGATCAATATTCCGTTCCCGTGGGATGTGCGTGATCATGATGCCATGGAGATCATTAATGTTGGCTGGGGTATGCTGGCTAGCGCTCACACTTTGGAACGGCTGGTTGAGTGGGAGCGACGCTATGGTCCAGCTAGTCCTATCTTCAGAAAGGCTTTGGAGTATTCTTCCGAGGGAGGGGGCGGCAATGCCGCCGCTTTGCGTTTTTATGAAGCCCAGTTGACTAGAGGGCTGCATGTCGCTGTTGTTGCAGGAAGTGACCGACATTTGGTTCTTCCCGTCGGCTTTCCAACTACTTGGATCAAGACCGAGTCTGAGGACATCGCCGGAATCAAGGACGGGATACGTGCTCGTCACACTTTTGTTTCCAGGACTCCAGTAGCTGCAACAGTTGAAATGACTGTGAAAAATCAAGACGAGACTTATGCAATGGGTGATCAAATCAACATTGGTGAAGAGGCCGAGGCTACATTAGAGGTCACAATTCGAGTTCGACGTGCTGAGGGGGCACGCGTTAGGCTGATTCGAGGAGTTGGCGTCGATACAGACGAGGCACTTGCTGATGTGGAGCTTGGGGCTGTGGTCCACGAGGATTTCGCAGACTCTAATGATTTTGAAACCACAGTGTCATTGACTGTCAATCCTGGAGACTGGTTTTATCCAGTAGTCCACGAGCGTTTGATTAGCCCTGATTTGGACCCCGAATTGGCAGCTTTGATACCTGGCATGGCCGACGCAATGGAAGAGTTCAGCGAAGAAAACTTTTCGCCTCTATTGGATGTTTTGGTTGACTTCATAGATTCTGAGGCATTGATGAGAGGCGAAGATTGTAGGCCGACGTCCTGGGAGCCTCATATGGCCCAGTGCATGCCTCCAGACAATAATGGCCTTGGTACGTTTTTCATTCCTGATTGGATTAACAGGGTGTTTTCCATCATCAGAGAAGACGGTAAATCAACTGATTGGTGCATGGGTGCTATTGGAAGTGCCTGCGTAGTCAAGGGCGTGGAAGTTGAGCCAATGCCTTAAAAGCTGGTTTCAGCCTGTTCAACAATCACCCATTTTGGATAAGTCTTAAAGACCAAGCGCCCTCAGGATTGCTTGCTGGTTGGATTTAGCCAGTTCATCTCTGGCGATCTGAACCGCCGAAGGGAGCTGTGCTTCAGGTGGTGGCGCCTTAATCAAAATTGAACGCGCCCTTTCGTAATCTCCAGTACGTGCAACTGCTACTGCCAGCATTCCATGGCCAACAGCAAGGCTTGGAGCCAGTTTTGTGACTGCTTCAAAATAGGGGATGGCTTCATCGCTGCGGTCGGCGTCTGTTAGCAATTGACCAAGTCCAAGATTTGCAGATACAGAGACGGGGAAATCACGGACAAGCGCCTTTAGCACCGTTTCACTGTCATGCCACTCGGTCGACCTATGAAAGGTCAAAAGCGCGTATGCCACCAACACGACCAGCGCCAAAATGGTTTTGGCTCTTTTAGATGCCCTAAGTTTGCCTAAAGCAAGCAGTGCCAAGGCCATTCCCATCAAGGGCACGTACAAAAAGCGCTCTCCAGCTGCATCAAAAAAGGGGATGATGTGAGAAACAGGCAGCAGCGCAACAAGAAAGAACGTTAGCCCATGCGCCAAGACGGGCAGGCGCTTTAAGCAAAGTACAATGACCACAGGAAAGGCGAGCATCAGTAATAAGCCAGCAAATATGTCTGGTTCCAGCAGTGAAGTTGGGATTCCCAAAATGCTCCAGTCATAAAAGGGGCAAAGAGGGAAGGGCAGGATGACAAGCCGGATGTAAAGATAAAAAACCCTGAAGATCATTGCGAATTTTTGGAATCCGGTCATCCCATCGAAAAAGTCGTACATCCCTGGTCCGGTCATAATCTGTCGCAGACCAAGATATAAAATCGAAATGATGACAAGCGGCAGGTAGATTTGTAGTATGCGAAATTTATTGAAGTTTTTTGTGAAGATGTCAGTGACTAGAAGCAAAGCAGGGGTCACCAAGGTTACTTCCTTGGCCAACAAACCAAGTATGAAAGCCAAAGAGGCCACAATGATTCGCCACCACCCAGGTTTAGTCAGCAGCATCAAAACTGTGATGGTTGACAGGCCTGACAGCAGGGTAGTGCGGTAAGTAACTAGATTGACTGCCTCGGTATGAACGGGATGAATCGCCCAAAATAGCGTGACTGCGACTGCCAACCACGTGTTTGGGGTGTCTTCTCTGTCGTGGCTTTGCTGCATCCTTCGCAACCAGACAAGCAAAAACAAGGCTGAAATTACGTGGATCAGCAGATTCGTGGTGTGGAAAATGACAGGGTTTGGGCCTTGTCCAATTGCCCAGTCTATGGCCATGCTTGCTTCTGCAACTGGTCGAAAATATGGCTGATTTTGGGCTTGCCCCAGGCCATATTCAACTGCGCCGGCCCACGGCCTTGTGAAAATGGCAGGGATGTTTGAAAGGCTTTGGATATCTTTGTTTAAAAGGACGATGTAGCCATCATCCCAGGCAAATTCATTTGTAAATACAGGGAGATAGCTGGCTATAGCCGATACCGCTACAACAATAAACGGTGCCAGTCTGGCCGCCATCATAACCTCGATTTTAAACGTTCCAGCCGCCTACGCATATCAGCGATGTATTGCGGTCTCCAGGGGCGCTTTATGTATGCAAACGCGCCAAGCAAACCGCCAAAATGGGCCGATGAAGCAATCCCGGCCCCAAAAATGGTCACAATGATATCTATGCCAATGATAAGCCAAATCAGGTTTTTGGCTTTTAGCGGAGTTAAACCGAAAAGTTGGAGCTCTGCCTCGGGAAACATCAGGGCGAAGGCAGTCAAAACGCCGATGACAGCTCCGGATGCACCAATCACCATAGTTCCAGGAGTTCCCTTGAGGAACTGGACAATTATGAACAGAACAGAGCCGGACAAGGCAGAAATCAGCATTAAGGTCACGAAACGCTTCTGCCCAAGCCCACGTTCAACCCAAGGGCCAAGTGACAAAAGCGCTAACCCATTAAACAGCAGGTGCAAAAGGCCATTTCGTTCATGGAGCACTACTGATGTCAACACAGTCCAAGGATGAGTCAAAACCGTGCTCGGAATCAGGCCAAAGTTTAAGTAGATAAAGTCAGACGCGCTGGAACTTATCAGACTTATGATCAAGACAACTATGTGTATCCCCAAAATAAGCATCAAGAAAGCGCGAACCACTGGGGACAGATTCGACAGCATCTGCTTGAACATGCCAGATTGGCGCATTGACAGGCCTCAGTTGCGGACCATTGGCGGCGCTATTTACCAGCACCTGAATCGTAGAGCTTGATCAGGCGGTCGGTCAGGTCTATTGCTCCGCTGTTATACAAAGCGGCGCTGGAGTTCAATATGACGGTGAATCCCTCGTCTTTACCAAGCTTAATCAAAATCTTTTCCAGCCGTTCCAGGATTGGTGCAGTCAACTCAGCTTCCTTTGCGGCAAGCTCTTGCTGGTTGCCCATATAGTATTCTTGCAGCTCAACCATTTTCTTTTGGTATTCCTGCATCTTTTGGCGACGCAGCTCTTCACGCATAGTTGACATCTGGGTTTCAAGTTCGTCTTTCAGCTTTTTGACGTCTTCCTGCATCTTATCGAATTCATTTTGCTTTTGTTTCAAAAGACGCTCAAGTTTGCCCTTAACAGCAACGCCATCCTTAACCGTAATAACGGCCCTTTGAACATCAACAAGCCCAATTTTTACAGTCTGAGCGTTTGCCGGCAGAGCAACCGCAACAAACGCCAAAGAAGTCAGTAAAATAGTAAAGTTATGAAATTTCATCCTTCCCTCCACAGGTCTAGCAACGCCGCAGAAGTTTGCGGCAATTTGCATGTTTAGTCAAATCAAACCCAAACGCACCGTCCGACTAAACGAGATTGGCGCGAAATTATTCCCGCCGGCTTGCTGGATTTGTGGGGCGGTGGCAGGGGCAGGGACAGGAACAGGATCAGGGGCAGGATCAGGGACAGGGACAGGGGCAGGGACGGGGGCAGGGACAGGATCAGGGACAGGGCCAGGGACAGGGACGGGGGCAGGGAAACAATTGTGCTGATCTGCAGGATTTGGAGCTAAAAAGAGGTCGAGAGGGCACCCTGCAACATGGTCCGGGGGCAATCCTGGAGGGCGCTATCGGGAGTTGCCGGGACCCGACGTCTCTTGGTTGACATGAAGGCCGCGCAGCGGCCCGTCCGGGCATAAACACCGCCGCCATTCATGGCGGCTTTCGCCCGGACGATGTCACTAAGAGACAGTCGGGGTGGCTACGGGAGATTTTGGGTCCGGAAGGATGCCCACGGACATGTTTTAAAACTGTAACGAAGAGATCAAACGCCAAAAAGAACAAACAATCAGGAGCCATAACGTGCTTGTTAGCAGGGACAGGGGCAGGGACGGGGCCAGGAGACAGGGACGGTGGTTACTGGACCTTGGGCGGCAGGAAAAAGTCGCGGGGCCTTTCTTTCAGCCTCTTGGCTATGCTAGCAAGCAACTGCCTACGTTGAGCAAAGGAAACCTGCCTAGCCCTTAGTGCAACCATCAATGCCAGCGTGAAACTGACAGCCACGTTCATAAAACCAATCAGACCCACACCCACAAACGCTGGCAGCAACTCGCTCCACGCAGGCGTCATCCCCTTACCAGCCACCCCAAAACCAACAAACGCCGACGAAAAGGCAATGTGTCTAATGTCAAAAGGAATCCCAAAAAGCGAACCAATCGCGTATGAACCACCAAGCATAAATCCAAAGGCAAAATTACTAATCAGCGCCCCAAGATTGCCATGAATGTACTGTGCAATCTCCCTTTGCAATCTGGTTCCCAAAATCCGCCTTATCCACTTTGTCGATTGAATACGCTCCGAGATGTTTGAATAAGCCGCAACGTTGTCATAATAACCAGCTATAAGGCCCGATAAAAACAGCCAAAAACCAGCTATGCCAGCGTAAAAAACCGCTCCACTCAACAACGGGTGAGTCTCTTTCAGTAAAGCAGTAGCCTTCGCTGGCGTAGCAATATGGGAACCAAAGACCGCGTACGATATTGCCGAAACTATCATGGCAAGCGGCATTGCGACGCCAATATTCCCAATGATTGCTACAAGTTGAGACCTAGAAGTCCTGGCAACTAAGGTTGTCAACGCCTCAAGGTCCCGCCCTTTGCCAGTACTATCCCCAATCGTGCCAGCAATCGCGTTGGCCGTCATTGCCGGCTGTTTGGATGCTACAGTCCCACCAATAATATGAATGAAAACAAAGCCAAGCCCGTAGTTCAGGCAAAACAGCAACGCCTCTGTAAGCGGCGGTGCATGCAGATACGACAGCAGAATTTTAAAAGCCGACATGAAGCAGATTATTAATCCACCCAAAAGAGCGGACTTTGCCATCGCAAAGTACTCACTACGACTGGATGAAATATAGTGCTCGCCCTTTTTACCCGAGTGGTCTGCGATTCGTAGTGCAATGATCGATATGTTTTGCCTGACATAGTGAGTCAAGTCATTTTTGCGGCACTCTGCCATCACCAGTTGTTTAAACAATTTAACGATATACGGGAAAACCGCAGTTTTTGATGGCGCATCGTGGATCGCTTCCAAGATGTTCAACAGCATCTCAGCCCTGTCAATGTGCTGCTTCAGGCGCACAAGGTTAAAGGTCAGATTGATGCTTGTTCCATTGTTAGACGCCAATTTCTTGACACGCGCCATGACAGACCGACACTGATCCAAAAGGACGTGCATGTGCTTGTCATCTGAGTTTGCTTCTTCATCACCCCACGTTTGTTGGTAGGATGCGATAAAGGACAGCATTTCAACGTTTTGGGCCAAAAATGGAGACGCAAAGTGGGCAAGGCTGGGATCAACTCGAACTAGCTCAGGCTCAAGGCCAAGAGAAGAAATCCGATAGGACAGGATTTGTAACGATTCAAGGATCTGACCTATGGCATGGGGTAGCTTGCCTCTTTGTCCTGTATCTTCATCAATCATGCTATTGAGAAGTGACAAAAAAGTTTCATCCTTAACAGCATTTACCCAGTCGCCATCACTTGGTTTTTCAAACAGGATTCCTATGATGTCTTGCAAATTATCGGGGCGAGGTACTTCCGGCAATATCTTGTGCGATATGCGGCTGCGAATCTCACCAACAAACCCAGTATTTGAAAAAATACCCGCGTCAACATACAGCGTCAGGTGGTTTCCTTTCGAAAGAATGTCTTGGATGAATTCGCGAAAAACACGTGCAAATTCAGGCTCTTCCTGAATCAACTGCGTCAAAGTCTTGAGCATGGCCTCAGCGTGACCAAAGTCGCCCTTTCTAATCGGGCGGATCAGAGAGACTAGCTCGGTCAGCGCTTCCAGCGAATCGCACTCAGGTGCTGCAATCCGTGAAAACAGCTCTTCCATTTTGCGGCGCGGAGTATCGTCGAACAAGGTTTCCTCGCACGGGTTGGTAAAGCGGCGCGTATTATAACCCAAGATTTGGGGGACGGGGTCAGGGCCAGGGACAGGGTCAGGGCACGTTTGCGATTCCAAAGGGGATGTGGACGGCTGGGGCTATGGATTTTGCGGATTCCAGGTGGATTGGTTGGTCGTCGAAAAAGATGTGGGGGCGTAGTTCTGATAGGAAACGGGCCTTTTCCATGCCTCCTAGGAATAGCGTGTCATCTAGTTCAACGTCCCATTCTTTGAGGGTGAAAATGCACCGTTCGATGGCCGCCGCGTTGCGTGCAGTGATTAATGCCAGCCTTAAGGTTGGCCCATCTGATGGCGGTAATGAGCGTAGGCGCTTTTGAAGGTGGCCGAGGCGCTTGAAAAAGTCCCCAAGTGGACCAGGTTGTAAAGGCTGTGTAGCCCTTTGCCTTTCAAACGCGTGAAATGCCTCAAGTCCCCCAGATTTATAGATTCGCTCGGCCTCGTCATCAACCAAAACGCCATCAAAATCGAAGGCAATCCTTAATTCCTTGTCGTTTGGGTCATCCACGCAACCTGACGATAAAACCGTTCCAGCCGCGTGGCCAGCACTTATGGCCTGGGCCACGTCTTGCGCCTCTGCGGAAAGAAACAGGCTGGCTCCAAAACCGTTAAGCCAGCGCCATGGTGACTGACCGTTGGTAAATCCAGCCCTTGTGATGGGAAGCCTGTGTTCCGTTATGGCCTTGTAGACTCGCAGCCCAGTTTCAGGCGAGTTTTTTGAAATCAGCACAACCTCGACTGGTTGGTCATCGACAAAGCGGTCGTTTAAAGATAAAAGCCGCCTGACAAAGGGCATGGCCACGCCGGAAGCCAGCGGTTTATTGCGGTTTTCCCACTGGAACTTTCGATATTCCTCGGTGCCCTGATCCCGGTAAACCTTGTCCGATTCACTTAGATCGAAGATGGCAGACGAGGCAACTGCAACTACTAAGCGTTCTTGGATTGGTGTTGCCAATTTTCTGTCCTGTTTAAAGATTCTTATTCAAGATTTCCTTTTTTAAAACCCAATTCGCTTCAAAACAGATAGTGGCACGTTCATAAAGCCTTGCCACCTTTTCCAGCACCATAACCAAAGGAGGCTCGAATGAAATCCCTGTTTGCGCGGGCGATAGTACTGATGCTGATGTTTTTGGGGCAAACAGCCTCACATTCCGCGTAGTTTGAACAAAATCCAAACCCTTCTTCCTCGGCCTTCGTGATCATGTTGATGGCCCTTTGCATGCGTTCTGGCTGGCCTTGGGGTAAAAAACCAAGATGGGTGATCTTGGCCGCGACGAACAGCATCGCCGAACCGTTGGGGCATGAGGCCACACACGCACCGCATCCGATGCACTCGGCGGCGTCCATGGATAATTCAGCGTCACTTTTGGGAACCGGAATCGCTTCAGCCTTGGCCGCTTGGCCAGTGCGTACGGTAATGAAACCACCAGATTGGATGATGCGGTCCAACGCGGACTTGTCAGTCATCAAGTCCTTCAGGATGGGAAAGCCGCGACTGCGCCAAGGTTCAATCCAGATTTCCTGACCGTCTTTAAAGTGTCGCATGTGTAATTGGCAAACGGTTGTGCCTTTCAGTGGACCATGTGGCAGCCCGTTAATCACCATTCCACACGTGCCACAGATGCCTTCACGACAGTCATGGTCAAAATGGATAGGCTCTTCGCCCTTCAGGATCAGCTCCTGGTTCAGCACGTCAAGCATCTCCAGAAAGGACATGTGCTCAGACACGTCTTTTGCCCGATATTTCACAAATTTTCCCTTGTTGCCCTTTTGGCGCCATATATTGAGCGTTAAGTTCATTTGTAGCTCCTTTGTGCGAGCTTAACTGTTTCAAAAACTAAAGGTTCAACGTTTCTGATTGCAGGGCCTTGTTCTTGGTGTTCCCAAACGGCCACGTGGGCAAAATTCTCATCGTCTCGAAGAGTTTCACCTTCAGGAGTCTGATGCTCCAGCCTGAAGTGTCCTCCACACGATTCCTCACGTTCCAAGGCATCTCGGCATACCAATTCTGCAAGCTCAAAATAGTCTGCGACTCGCACAGCCTTTTCCAATTCCTGATTGATGTCGCAAGCTTCGCCTGAAACTTTCACGTCCTGCCAAAAGCGCTCACGCAGCTCGCCTACCGTTTTCATTGCAGTTGTCAGGCTTTCTTTTGTCCTAGACATCCCACAGTGTTCAAGCATGGTCATTCCCAAGTCGCGATGGTACTGGTCCACAGTCCTTGAACCATTAATAGATAAAAGCTTATCAATGAAAACGTGGGCCTGATTTGCGGCTGCCTTAAACTCTTCGTGGTTCGCATCCACAGGGGAAAGCCTTGTATTTGCAAAGTAATCGCCGATGGTGTTTGGAATCACGAAGTAACCATCAGCCAAGCCTTGCATCAAGGCCGAAGCACCCAAACGGTTTGCTCCATGGTCACTGAAGTTTGCCTCGCCAAGGACAAATAACCCCGGAATATTACTCATCAAGTCATAGTCCACCCACAGCCCTCCCATCGTGTAGTGAGGGGCAGGGTAGATGCGCATTGGCGAGCTGTATGGGTCTTCACCTGTGATGCGGTTGTACATCTCAAACAGGTTGCCGTAACGCTCTTCAATGACGTTGCGCCCTAGGCGAGCGATGCTGTCGGAAAAGTCCAGGTACACGCCACGTTTCCCAGGACCTACGCCTCGTCCTTCGTCGCACATTCGCTTGGCGGCCCTGCTGGAGATGTCCCTTGGGGCAAGGTTGCCAAAGGCCGGGTAGATTCGCTCCAGATAGTAGTCTCGTTCGTTATCCGGAATGTCCACAGCGTTTCTTTCGTCTCCAACCGCCTTGGGGACCCAGATTCTGCCGTCGTTTCGCAGGGATTCTGACATCAACGTCAGTTTTGACTGGTAATCTCCGGCCTGTGGGATGCAGGTTGGGTGGATTTGGGTGAAACATGGGTTTGCAAAGCCAGCCCCACGCTTGTAAGCACGCCAGATGGCGGTGGCGTTACAGTGCTTGGCGTTAGTTGACAGAAAAAAGACGTTGGCATATCCACCTGTACACAAGAGCACGGCGTCTGCCACGTGCGATTCAATCTGCCCAGTCACTAGGTCCCTTGTGATGATTCCCCTTGCTCGTCCATCGACAACTACGAGGTCTATCATCTCCATCCTGTTGTGTATCTGGCAGGAGCCTCGGCCCACCTCTTTCATCAGGGCAGAGTAGGCGCCCAGTAAAAGCTGCTGCCCAGTTTGGCCTCTGGCATAGAAGGTCCTAGAGACAAGGGCACCACCAAACGAGCGATTGGCCAGTTGTCCACCATATTCACGCGCAAACGGCACGCCTTGGGCGACACACTGGTCGATTATCACGTTTGAAAGCTCTGCCAAACGGTAGACGTTGGCCTCTCTAGCCCTGAAATCACCGCCTTTCACCGTTTCATAAAACAAGCGATACACGCTGTCATTATCGTTTTGATAATTCTTGGCGGCGTTAATGCCACCTTGGGCGGCAATGCTGTGGGCGCGTCTGGCGCTGTCGTTGTAGGTGAAAACACTGACTTTATAGCCAAGCTCGCTTAAAGACGCAGCGGCAGATGCCCCGGCCAGGCCTGTGCCAACCACGATGATTGACAGTTTGCGTTTGTTTGCAGGGCTGACAAGTGCCACTTCTTGAAGGCGCTTGCTCCACTTGCCTTCAATGGGACCCGATGGAATTCTTGAATCAAGTTTCAACATTATGAGCCCCCTTATTTTATCCAGCCAGCCAAAACGGCCAGTGGGATTGCGATGTCCCCAATTACAATGGCCACACAGAAAAACGTGGCCAGCCCTCGACGCAGGCCGTTCCACTTTGGATGATCCCATCCAAGAGTCTGAGTCCATGACCAAAGGCCATGATAAAAGTGAAAGCCAAGCAAAATCACAGCCACGATGTATCCCAAGGATACCCACCACACCTGAAACCCTGCGACAACATTGGTGTAGGCATCTGGAGCGCCGCTTGCTTGAAGGGCAAACTCGCCACTAGGCTGGATGTTCCCCGTTGTCAGCTGAAGAATGTGATAAATCAGAAAAAAGGCGATGATGGGACCGGATAAAATCATCGTCCTAGCCGCTATATCTGCTTCACGATAGCGAATCTTGGCGTACTTTTGTGGACGGCTATTCCAACTGTGAACGGTCAACTGGATAGATGCAACTACATGCAAAATCAACGAAAGCCCCATGACAACTCGCACAGTCCACAGGATCGGTGCAAACGACTGGGAATGTAGTGCGGCAGCGTATGCATTAAGCTGATCTTTGCCCATAAAAATCTGGAGATTGCCTGCCATGTGACCCAAAACGAACAGGAATAACAAAATTCCCGTCACTGCCATCACGACTTTTTTACCAACAGTCGTTCGGTAGTACGACACGAACCAGCTCATCTTTGCCCCTCGTTTCAGTGCCATAAAGTGTTAGCCACAGGACCATCCAAACACAAAATCCGGATAATCACGGTGCCAAACTTAAGGCATGCATACTATCCCATTGCAGTTGAGGGTCAAGATTGAATTGGCCAATGTTGGTGTAAACGTGCTTCCAAACTTTTTCTACCACTGACTGACAAAAAAACAAAAAGTGTGCAATTCTCTATGTTTTCGATCTTTACCGATTCGATTACTTAAATTAACATCTAGTTACTTTTCAAGGATATACGCCGCCTAGGCAACTTCCCTGAAAGGGACTTTATTTTCTTAGCGGGGGATGACGCAAATATGGCTATCATAAGAAACGCTGAAACGATTGAGGCTGCCAAGACCCTTTTAAGGTCCTACTATGAGCGAAATGGGTGTATCAGATTTAGGCAGGACCAGCCGGAGAAGGGTAGGCTTGGCGGGGTGGAGCTGCGCTTTATAGTGGGCAATATGAATGAAAGACGGGAAGTCAGCAATGCACTTAAGGTCCTGTCTATACCCCATGGTCGTGTGTACCGTAAGCAGCCAACTCGTCGTCAGTGGGTGGTGCCGCTGTACACGCGGGTGAATATCGTGCGTTTGCTGCAGCTTGTTCAGCCTGAGAACCACGAAAACTTGCTTCAAAGAATTCAGGAAATTATCAAGCGCAAGAGCAAGAGCGAAAGCAAATTGCTGGATCAGAATTGAGAGTGGGCTACCTCTAGGGATTTTTGAACCCTTGTCCTTACCTGGGCCAGGGTTTGCTTGGCTTCATCTGCGATTTCCTGTAATTCTTTTGGGAGCTTCCCAGATGGCATGTTGATCATTACGTTAAGGGCGGCGCCTTCTGCCCCGGCCAGCGTCATTGCTGCCCCAGAAGCAGCGTCAGACAGGCTGTTTTTGTAGCCGTCTACCACGGCTTGTTGGGCCAGAATCGAGGCCTCATCACAAAGTCTTAAAACCTTTAATGGGACTTGGATGGCCAAGGCATTGGCCTTTTCAATGGCCGCTTGCCTGGCGGCAATCTCTGCATCAGTTGACTTTGGTAGCCTGAATGCGGCCATAACAGCATCAAAGGCCTCGCTGTCTTCGGTGACACAGGACAATAACCTGGCCTTGAGATCTTGCGCCTTTAAGGCCAAAGCACGCATTTCTGGTTTAATATTCGCCAGTTCTGGTCTGCGAATCGTTAAATTTGCGGCCATGGTTGAAAGCGCTGCCCCCAAGCTGCCTGCAAGTGCGGCCACCGAGCCACCACCTGGCGCAGGAGCATCAGAGCTGACCCTGTCTACAAAATACCGCAGTGTCCAGTCAGCCATCGTCTTCTTTGAAGCCTGCAGCTTGAATTCCACGATTTTTTCACTGGCGATGAATGGCTTGATGTCGTTTAGGCCAAGAGACCTGATTGCGATGTGTATCAGCTCATCTTCAGGTGCTGCAGGTGAAAGCCCTTGTTTTTCAAGGTAGTAGCGGCCAGCTTCTACCAAGGCGGCCTTTGGGACCAAACCAACGATTTCGCTTCCTGTTACTGCAATTCCAAGCAGTTCCGCTTGACGTTTGGCCTCTTCATAAACAACGTAAAGTGGGGCGAGCGCACTGTTAAGCACGTTTACCGAAACTTGAGCAATTCCATATTCTTCAATGACCCAACCAACCGCTCTGATGGCCTTTAACGCACCTGGAACCCTTAAAACCTCACCGTCTGCTTTGAGAATCCTTTCTCCATCACTACCTCTGGCCGGGCCGCCTCCTTCTCGCATCCTTATTGCCATTCTGCTGGCTAAAAGGCGCTCTTTCGTGTTCAGATTGATGTTGTAAGCAATCAAAAACTCACGGGCGCCGATAACTGTGGCGCCTGACTTTGCGTTAAAAGCCGTGGGGCCAAAATCTGGTGCCCATTCCTTAGTGGCCTGTTTGGTAGGCAGGGCCTCATATTCGCCGTGTCTGATGTCAGCCAAGCTGCGTCTTTGTGGGCTAGTTGCAGAGTGTTCGTATAAATAGACCGGAATTCCGAGCTCTTCGCCGACCCTGCACCCCAGGTCGGTTGCAAGCTTGGCGCAATCTTCCATCGAAATCCCTGAAATCGGCACTATTGGGCAAACATCGGTGGCGCCCATTCTGGGGTGTTCGCCAGAATGTTTAGACATATCAATCAGTTGGGAAGCAACCTTTATGCCCATAAAAGCGGCCTCAGTCACGACTTCTGGTGTGCCGGCGATTGTTACAACCGTACGATTTGCGGCAGCTCCCATATCGACATCTAAAAGTACGGCCCCGGCCGCCTCCATTGCATCTGTTATGGCCTTGATAACGTCCGGGTTTCTGCCTTCAGAAAAGTTAGGGACACACTCGACCAATCTAGTCATTTTTACTCCTCTCCTGTTAAGGGTTTTGGGCCTTGACCAGCATCAAGCAGCTTGAGCACAAGACATACAGAATTGTTTGGGGCTATTCGAATTCCACTTGCCAGGTTTCCAGTCACAATTTTGTGGGCATCCATACCCGCATTTTCCTGGGCCTCAAGCTCTGCCTCGAAGTTCTCGATATCCTTGACGGTTCCGCCAGGTTCCAGGAAAACCCTGTGCCACACGTCATCCAGAAGGATCTCGAATGGTGGGCATTCACATGGTGCTCGATTAAGCCTGATGGTGAAGGTCTGCTCGGTCTTGTACTTTGTGGCCAAGTCCTCCATCTGTTTTTTCATATAGTCAGCAGGGCTTACTGGGGCGTGTACACACCCATAGGTGATGGCAAACGCCAAGAAAGTGCAAAGTTTCAGATGTTTTTGGGGCATGCAAGCCTCCGTTAGCCGTAAATTGCCCAAACTACGACCGCTATCCATGCAAGAATATTAATAATAAACGGCCAATCATGAATCATCGCGTCTGTCGGGCTTCTGGGATCGTCCTTACGTCGCAAAATCATGATGAAACGTACTATGCCGATCAGCACAAAGGGTGATGTAAATACTAGTTTTGAGGTGCCAAAGTAAGCACGAGTAGTAGGTGATATCGTGTATGCCACATACGCGGCAAAGGTAAGTGCTGCCACGGTAAACATGGCTACGTCGAGGCTTTTAAGCGTGTACAGTTTAAGAGAAGAGCGGTGAGAGTGTGATTTGTCTCCAAGGAGGGTCAGTTCCTGGCGGCGCTTCCCAAGGGCCAGGAAAAGGGCGACAAGAAAAGTGCACAGCAGCAGATAAAAGGATATTTCGTGCTTTTCAAGACCAATTGCATATGAGCCGGCCAAAATCCGCAACAAAAACCCGGTAGCGATGCTAAGGACATCTAACCATGGAATTTTCTTTAAAAAAGTTGCATAAGCGACATTTAGGACCAGATAGCCGATGGCGATTATCCCAAAAATAGGCCCAAGGCTGTATCCAAGGACAACCGCGATGGATAATGAAATCAGCCCACCCGCCAATGCTGCCTGGATGGAAAGCTCACCAGAAGCGACTGGGCGTTTTGATTTGACTGGGTGTAACCTGTCTTTTTCTATGTCCAAAACGTCGTTCAGGATGTAGACAGAGCTTGCAAGCAGGATGAAGGTGCCAGTAGCAAAAGCGGCTTTAAGAAAGATCGAAGGGTCGACTAGGGCATGATCCTTGGCGAAGAGCGCTGGTGCAGCCACGAAAAGGTTTTTCACCCACTGGGCTGGACGCATTGTGATGATAAGTTTTTTTAAAGTCTTCATTTACCGCCGTTCAATTCGTCAGGCATCTCAACAGGGCCTGGGGGATTAGCGAAACCAAACCTGTTGCAGTCAATCCATGTTCACCACAAATGTCAAGGGCAAGTTGACCAGCCACCCCATGCAGCTCAACTGCGGCGCATGCTGCTTCAAAGCTGTCAAGCCCTTTTGCGATCATGGCCCCGATGATGCCGGCCAAAACGTCGCCAGATCCGGCAGTGGCCAAGACGGGGCCACCGGCGCTGGAGATAGCGATGGTACCATCCGGGGAGCCGACTAGGGTTCCTGCACCTTTTAAGACAACGGTCGCTTCAAATTCTGCAACCAAGTCCACCAAAGATTTCAAGCGATTAGCCTGTATCTCCTGTGTGGAGACACCCAGCAAGCGGGCGGCTTCGCCCGGATGCGGAGTCAGCACGCAATTTTTGTTCAAAGTGACGGGGTGGATGGCAAGCAGGTTCAAGGCATCTGCATCCAGCACCGTTGGTTTGTTTAAGGCTAAAATAGTCTTTAAAATCGGGGCGGTGCCACGTGTGCTCAATCCTGGGCCAATGACAACGGCGTCAGCATTTGGCCAGTTTTCAGCCCAGGTTGGGCAGCCTGCATCAATCTCCAACTGGCCATCTTGCCAGTTCCAAGGTCTGCTAATCATCAGGTCTGGAAAGCTACCCTCCAGCAGGTCAGCGGTTCGGCTATCACCAGCAATAGTAACCAGGCCTGCCCCAGCCCGCATCGCGCTTTGAGCAGCCAAAATAGCGGCACCTGTCTTTCCAGGCAGTCCCAAAACAACCGCCAAGTGCCCAAACCTGTTTTTACAAGCATTCTTATCGCGCTTCGGAAAAGCCGCCCTAACGCAGTCTTTATCAAGCAGTGTAATTCCCTTCGCAGCATCGCTAACGAAATTGGGAATCCCAATATCAGCCACCTGAATCTGCCCACAGAACTCGGCCCCTGGATAGCAGAAATGCCCAACCTTAGCCAAGCCAAAGGTAACGGTG
>Ga0209723_1001310_pt1 | contig 39233 bp, 41 predicted proteins | sample BiotimSIPDNA_2_FD_185750 | JGI IMG/M metagenome (GOLD analysis project Ga0209723, IMG submission 185750) | Anaerobic biogas reactor microbial communites from Washington, USA - Biogas_R2 time_0 SIP DNA (SPAdes) (version 2) | ecosystem: Engineered > Bioreactor > Anaerobic > Unclassified | place... | reverse complement strand
TTTTAGTTTCTTTAATTAATGAAGATGATAATTCTGATGAAAATAATGATAATAATTCCGATAATGAAAATGACAATTCTCATAATGAAAATAATATAAATAATGACAATGATAATAATGATAACAATAATAATAATTCTTCTACTATTGAGAATGAAGAAGATCCTGAAAATAATATAAATGATTTGGAAAAAGATAAAGCTAAGTCTTTATTAATAAGTCGTATTTATACCACCTTAACTAATGATTATATAGAATTATATAATCCAAGTTCTGAATCAATTAATTTAGCTACTAGTGGAATTAGATTGTATAAAACTAAAACTGGAGTCGGGCCTTATTTAATGGCTCGTTTAGGTAATCCTATTGATGGTTATTATCCAGGTTCTTTAATTATTGGTCCACATGAAAAGTATCTAATTGCTAGAGCTAGTTCTTCTTATGCTATAAAATCTAAAGCTGAAGCTGTTATTGATCGAAGTAACTTTAATCTTAGTGGTGATGCTTATACTGTTTATTTAAGTAGTGATCCGGTTTCAAGTGATGATGATGAAGATATTATTGATAAAGTTGGTTATGGGGATGCTATTTATTATTATACTTCTCCGGCTTCAGCTATTTCTAATAATTGTATTTTAACTAGAAAAGCTTTATCAACCTCAACAGCTTTTGATATGTCAGAATTAGGAAGTCATTATTCTTTAGGTAATTCTTTTAATAGTAAAAATAATAATTTTGATTTTGTTTTAGTATGTGATGATTCCGAGGAAGTTGAAAATAATAATACTACTACAATAATTGATGATATAAATGACAATGAAGAAGAAGATGGAGAAACTGAAGAAGAAAATATAAATACATCAAGTTCAGAAATAATTTATAGTGATGAATTAGAATCAGGTTATTGCATAGATCCTGGTTTATATTTAGATGGTATAATTCATATATGGCATCTAGATGAATGTGAGGGAACTTTGGCTTATGATTTTGTGAATAATCAAGCTTCTAGCCATAGTTCTATTTGGCAAGAAGGAAAATTTGGTTGTGGTTTAAAACAATATTTTAGTCATGATTATATTAGTACTAAATTAGATTCATCTTTTGATTCTAATAATTTTTCACTTTCTTTTTATTATAAAAATATAATGGATAATTCTAGACCGTATTTGCTTTTCTATAATTCTTTAACTCCATCTTATTTTTCAATAAGACTTTATCCTTCTTATACTGATATATATAATATGCCGGGACTATATTGGAATCAAAGATTGGAAAAATTGGTTTGGCCCAGTGATGATGATTGGCATCTATTTACGTTAGTTGTTAATAAAAATTTTAATTATTGGTCTTTGTATAGAGATGCTGAAGAAGTTTTGCGAGTTAATATGGAAAATAATTTTCTTTCTCTGGTTGATACTTTTTCGATTCGGGGAGAAAATGGTTATAATTTAATGGATGAAATTGTTATCTTTAATAGAGCTTTAAGTTCGGAAGAAATAACTTATATTTATAATTTTGATTTACCTTTAAATCCTATTTCTTGTTATCCAGTTTCATCTAGATTAGCTGAATTAACTAATTATTGGAGTTTTAATGAATATGCTGGAAATTTAGCTTTTGATATTTTTGGTTTAAGTCATTTAAATATGTCTTCTAGTTCTAGAATAATAAATGAATCTGGTAATAATAATTTTTCTGTAATGGCCGGAGATAATGGAGTATTAGTTGATTTTTTAAGACCTTTTTATTATAAAAATATATCTTTATCTTTTTGGCGAAAAAGTGATTTTATTCAATCCGATTCTGAGTTTTCCATAAATCTTATAAGTGAAAAACAAAAAATACTGGGTTTTGTTATGGGGAGTGATAATTTATATTATTATTATAATAATTTTAATTTCAAAGTTGTTTCTAATAATCTTTCTTATTTATTATCTGATAATCTTTGGCATCAATACATTTTGGTTTATGATGCCTATAATTTACGTCTTAAATTGTATGTTGATGGGCAATTAGTAGCTTATTGGAATAAAAATTGGTTAAATCCTATTCCAATAGATTCTTTGAATATTTATAGTCAAGGAGAAAATTCTATAATAGATGAATTAGGTATTTGGAATGGAACTTTAAAAGAGGAAGAAATTGAATATTTATATGAGAAACAGAAAGATTTTTATCAAAATTAGTTTTTAAATACCTTGAATTCATTGACTTTTATATTTTTTTATAGTAATCTAAGATTGTTAGTAAAATAAATAATAAAAATATGTCTATACAAGAAAAATTGGGCAATATTTCTAAAAAAATAGAGAATAAAAAAAGTGAAAAACAAATAAGTCAAAAAAAAATATCCTATTCTGATTTAATTGAGGAAAAAAAATCTGTAGTTAAAAAAATTGAAGTATTAATAGGTTTATATAGTAATTTAAAAGAATTATACTCAAGTTCAGGATCTGATATAAAAAAGATAAAAGAATTCAAGACTAAAGTAAAAGAGGTTGAGGATTATTTTTCAGAGAATGAAGATGAATTATTATTAATAAACATTGAATCAGTAGAAGATTTATTATCTACTCCAGATTTAAAAGATGATCAAGAATCTAAAGATATTTTTAAATATCAAAAAGATGGTTTTGCTAGAAATAAAGGAGAAAAAATAGGTGATAAATTAAGAGAAAAAGTTTCTCAATTATCAGAAACAAAAGTTAGAATAAAAGAAGAATTACCAGACGAAGAACTTAAATTTACTGGTGGGATTGATAGTGACGGTTTAAATCCCAGGAAAGAATCTTTGGATAAGATTAAAGAACATATAGATTATTTATCTAACACTAAAGTAAGAGAATTAGATAATGAAATAATTGAAACTAGAAAAGAAATATTACCAGTTTTGAAAAAAATGATTAAAGAAAGAGTTGATGAAATTTTTTTAGATGAAGATTTTATTAGAAGTATAGAAAAAAAAGATTTAAATTATCAATTTATCCCAGATAAGATATTAAAAATTTGTAATAATGATCTATGGTCAGATGTTAAAAATTTTTTTACAGAAGCAATGCATAATAAAAAAGATGAGATTAGTAAAGATGAAAAAAAGTTTTCTGAGTATAAAGATATTTTTGAAGGCTCTACTATTAAAGATAATTTAAATGCTGAAAAATTAGTTTTTGATGTGAAAGAATTAAAAAACAATAATAAGGATTTAATAAAAGCTATTATTGATAAAGAAAATTTTATAGTGTTTAATAATAATTTTTTTAATGAAGTACGAAGATTATTGAGTGGTGATGGCGTACTAATTAAAGACAATAAAGTTTTTAGAAAAGATTCTATTATTAATAAAGAATATTTTGATTCAAAGAATGAAGAAGCTAAGATTGTATTAGAAGAAGTTAGAGAAAATATACTTAAAATTTTAGATGATTTAAATAATGAATTAAAAATAAAATTTTTTGATGGAAAGGATGTAAAAGATAATTTAACAGAATATAAAAAATATTTATCGGAGGAAATTGATAAAATAAATAAAATAGATTCTAATGAAAAACTTTTTCAAAAAGACAAATATTCTTTATTGAATAAAATTTCTAATTTAATGTCCGAACTTGATGGTTGCTCAAGTTTAAAAGGATCTAGATTAAATAAAATAGAAGAAGCTAGAAAAAAAATAAAAGAAGAATTTAAGAAATTTCAAGATATATTTAATGAAGCTAGAGAAAAATATTCAAAATTTTTAAGTGATAATTATGATTTAAATTCTTTTAATTATGAAATAGATAATAGTTTTGGCATTTCTTATTACAATTTTGAAAATAAATTAAAAAAATTATTTCCAGAAAATAATATTAGTAGTATTAATGAATTTATAGCTAATTTAGAAGGTAAATCTTTTTCTTATGAAGAAATAAATAAAGTTTTTAGCGAAGAAGAAGGAAGATTAGACGAAGTTGTTAAAGAGTATCCCAATAATAAAGAAGTTATGGCAAAATTTACTGAATTGTTAGGGAATATAAAAGACTGGCGAACTTATGAAATGTTTGTATCAAAATTAGCAATTAAAGACCCCGAGAAAGCACTAAAAGCTAAAAATGATGCCAGTTATAAAATAAGAAATTTTTTTTCGTAATATCTATAAAAACAACAAAAAGAATAAAATATAGATAGTAATTTAATTAAGTTACTATCTATTTTATTAGGGAATATCTATCTATTGACAAATATATTTATATATGGTATAATTCTTATTGTAATTAAGTATAAGTTCTTTTTAAAAAAAGATTAAATGAATTAATTATTAAGTCCATATATTATGTGGTTTTAATAATTAATTCATTATAATAATCTAAAAAAAAATATCAAAAATGGAAAATTATTTTATATTATCTGAAATTCCAGAATTATTAATAGCATTAGTCTTCTCAATATTTTTTATTTATAGCTTTATTCTAATTGTTTTTCAGTATAGAATAAATATTTCTGAGTATCTTAATGCTGGTATAAACAAATACAATATTGTTCCGGCAATTTCTATGTTCCTATGTTATCTTTCTTTTTTAAATTTACTAATTCAAGTAAATTTAATTAATATTTTAGTGTATATTGTCTTATCCGTGATACTTCTAGTATCTTTCGTTAAAGGAGTTGAAAGGAAAAGAAAAGATGAAGAAAGAAAAAGAAAACAAGAAAAAAAGGCAAAAGAAATGATAAAAAAATTTGAAGAAGCTTTTGTAGGGCTTCAAAAAATATCAATGGAAAATCCATTTAATTCTTATCATTTTTTTGATTAAAAAATTTAACGATAGTTTAGAAATAAATTATCGTTTTTTATTTGACTAAAAAGACATTCTTTGTTAATATTCCAGTATAATTATAGTTAATTTATTAACTATAATTATATTAAACTAAATAGATGGTTACTGTATTTATTAATTAATCTTTAAATATAGAGGAAAGTCCGGACTCTCAATAGTTGATAGTGGATAACATCCACCGTTTGACTGGTAACAGTCAAAAAGGGAAAGTGCCACAGAGACAATACTACCTTGGTTTATCAAGGGAAAGGTGAAAAGAGAATTAGTGTTATTTATAGCTATAATTCTAAACTTTTAGTGATAAAAGTTGTTGGAAAACCCTATCAGAGAGCAAGAGCAAACCATACTTCGGTATGACGAAAAGTAGCTCGCATGAGTCTGTCGGTAACGTCAGGCCTAGATAAATGACCATCCAGGAGCGTTAGCTCTGGACAGAATCCGGCTTATTTTTGGTTTAATTTTTTAATTATATTAGGATATTTATGAAAAAAATTGATTTGTTTTTTTCTTTGATTTTAGTTCCTTTTGATTATATTTTATTAGTATTGGCTGGTATCTCAGCTTATTTTTTAAGATTTTCTGATTTTACTATAAGTATTCGTCCCGTAATTTTTGATCTACCTTTTTCGGAGTATATAAGGGCAACATTAATTATAGCTGTTTTTTGGATTTTAATTTTTGCTTTTTCTTCTTTGTATAGGATAAGACAAATTCGTTTGAGTAAAGAAATTTATCGTGTTTTTTTAGCTTGTTCAGCTGGTTTTGTTTTAGTGGTAGCTTTAATATTTTTTCAAAGAGAATTATTTGATTCTCGTTTTATAGTTTTAGCAGCTTGGGCCTTAGCTATAATTTATATCGCTATTGGTCGAATATTAATATATTGGATAAGAAAACTTTTGTATGTTTATGGAGTAGGAGTTAAAAATGTAATCTTAGTTGGTTCTAGTAAAACAGGTGATAATTTGATTAAAGAATTTTTTAATAAAAGATTTTCAGGTTATAGGGTGGTAAAAAGAGTTAGAGATTTTTCTTTAGATACAGTCAAGGAAGTATCAGAATTTATAAAAGAATTTAATAAAAAGAATGAATATTCTGGTAAGATAATAGATGAAATAATTCAAAGTGATCCTAATTTAAGCAAAACTGAATCTTTGCGCCTATATGATTTTGCTAATGAAAATCATTTAACCTTTAAATATGTGGCTGACTTATTAGAGGTTAAGGTTTTAAAAACTGAAGTTTCAGAAATAGCTGGAGTTCCAGTAATAGAGGTTAAAAAAACAACTTTAGATGGTTGGGGAAGAATAGTAAAGAGAATTTTTGATATTATTATTTCTGGTATCATCATTTTAATCTTATCACCAATTTTTATTATTACTGCTATTTTAATAAAAATAGATTCCAATGGTCCGATATTTTTTTCTCGTCGTGATGATGGTAGTCCTGTTTTTAGAGTTGGGCAAGGAGGAAAAACATTTAAATATTTTAAATTTAGATCAATGATTCCAGGAACTGATGGAATGAGATATAAAGAATTAGCTGACAAAAATTTACGAAAAGATGGTCCAATGGTAAAAATAGCTGATGATCCTCGAGTTACTAGAGTTGGCTCTTTTATTAGGCGTTGGAGTATTGATGAATTACCAGAATTACTTTTAGTTTTTGCTGGTAAAATGAGTTTAGTTGGTCCTCGGCCTCATTTACCGGAAGAAGTTGCTAAGTATGAACAACATCATAAAAAAACATTAACCGTTAAACCAGGAATAACCGGTTTAGCTCAGGTTTCAGGTCGTAGTGATTTATTATTTGAAGAAGAAGTTAAGTTAGATGTTTATTATATAGAAAATTGGTCTATATTATTAGATATATCAATTTTATTTAAAACTCCGATAGCCGTTTTAAAACATCGTAAAGCCGAATAATAAAAAAATATGAAAGTAGCTTTAATTCATGATCATTTAGCTCAAGATGGAGGAGCAGAAAAAGTTTTAGAAGTCTTTTCTAGGATGTTTCCTGAGGCCGTGATTTATACTTTATTATATGACAAAAATGTCATAAGTCGTTATCCTAATAGAAGAATTGATTCTTCCATTATTCAAAAAATGCCAGGAGGTGTTCGTTTTTATCAATGGTATTTGCCATTGATGCCAACAGCCGTTGAGTTTTTTGATTTAAGAGAATATGACTTAGTCATATCTGATACCAGTTCTTTTGCTAAGGGAGTTATAACTCCAGTGTCTGTTCCTCATATTTGTTATTGTCATACTCCTACTCGTTATTTGTGGAGTGATACTCATCAATATATAAATGAATTAAAGTATAATAAATTTTTAAAGAAAATAGCTTCTTTAGTTTTGAATAAGATAAGAATATGGGATCGTTTAGCGGCTGATCGGGTTGATTATTTTATTGCTAATTCTCAAATAGTAAAGAAAAGAATAAAAAAATATTATGGTCGTGATTCAGTTATTATTTATCCACCAGTAGAAACTGATAAGTTTTTCATAGCTAAAGAATTGGGAGATTATTTTTTAATTGGTTGTCGTTTAGCTCCTTATAAAAGAGTTGATTTAGCTATTGAAACTTTTAAAAAATTAGGTTCTGATTATAAATTAAAAATATTTGGTGATGGTATTGATTTAAAACGTTTAAAAAAAATAGCTAAAGGTTGTGATAATATAGAATTTTTAGGTAGAATAAATGATGAATATAAAGCGGAATTGTTTAGTAAATGTTTAGCTTTTTTAAATCCTCAAGAAGAAGATTTTGGAATATCACAAGTTGAATCAATGGCTTCTGGTCGTCCAGTTATAGCTTTTAAGAAGGGAGGAGCTTTAGACGTAATTATTGAAAATGAAACTGGTTTATTCTTTGATGAACAAAATGTAGAATCAATGGCCAGTGCTGTACAAAAGTTTTATACTGATATAAAAAGTGGAAAAAAATCTTGGGATAGTCAAAAAATAAGAGAACATGCTCAAAAGTTTTCTTTGAATAATTTTGAAAATAATATAAAAAATTTCATAAATGATGTTTGTCAGAAAAAAATATGAAAATAGGAATAGATGTTAGAGTATTATTAGATAAAAATTATAGCGGAGTGGCTAATTTTTCTTTTTATTTATTAAAAAATTTATTAAAAATAGATAAGTCTAACACTTATTCTTTTTTTTATAATTCTTTTAAATCAATAGAGTTACCAAATTTATCAGAAGATAAAATAGAAATTACAAAAACTCGTTATCCTAATAAATTGTTTAATTATTTTTTTCAAAAAATATTTAATTTTCCTAAATTAGACAAGATTATTGGTCAAAGTGATATTTTTTATTTTCCTCATATAAATTTTTCTTCTTTTTCTAATAAAACTAAGAGTGTTATAACTATTCATGATCTATCTTTTTTACGTTATCCGGAATTTTTTAGTTTTAGAAAGAATTTATGGCATCGAGCTATAAATATAAAAAAGAATATAAATAAATTTGATAAGATAGTAGCTGTTTCTCAAAATACAAAGAATGATATAGTAGAACTTCTTAAAGTTCCAGAAGAAAAAGTTGAAGTTATTTATCCCGGGCTACCTGATTATCAAGCAGATAATAAAGAATGGCCTGATGATTATTTAAAAACTAAGTATGGAATAAATTCTGAGTATATATTATGTTTTGGTACTATTGAGCCACGGAAAAATATTGTTGGTTTAATTTCAGCCTATGATTTATTAAGAGATAAAGGTCTTAATTGTTTGTTAGTTATAGTTGGAGCTTGGGGTTGGAAAACAAAAGAAGTAAAGAAAAAATGGCAATCTTCTAAGTATAAAGATGATATTAAGTTTATAGGTTATATTGATAATGAATTAAAACCTTTATTCTATAATCAAGCGACTGTTTTAGCTTATCCTTCTTTCTATGAAGGTTTTGGTTTTCCTCCTTTAGAAGCTATGTATTTTAACTTACCGGTAGTAGCTAGTAATGTTTCTAGTTTACCAGAAGTTTTAGGAAATAGTGCTATTTTAGTAAATCCTGATAAACCTCAAGATTTAGTAGAAGCTCTAGAATTAGTCTTTAAAGACGAAAATTTAAGAAATAGAATGAAAATTTTAGGCAAAGAAAGAATAAATAAATTTTCTTGGCTAGATACCGCTCAAAAATACTTAAATCTTTTTAATAAACTAAATTCTAAAGAATAAAATGAAAAAAAATAAAAATAAAAAAGTTTTAATGGCTGTTTCGGGTGGAGTTGATTCAGCTGTGGCTGCTAAATTTTTAATTGATGCTGGTTATCAAGTATCTGGAATTTTTTTAAATTTTTGGAAAGAATCTTTAGTAGAAGATAATTTTAAAAAAGTGGTTGATAATAAATGTTGTTCCTTGGAATCTCAAAATGATGCAAAAAAAGTTTGTTTAAGTTTAGGTATTCCTTTTTATACCTATAATTTTTCTAAAGTTTTTAAAAAAGAAGTCGTTGATAATTTTTTATCTGAATATCAAGCGGGGCGAACACCTAATCCTTGTGTTATTTGTAATAAAAAAGTAAAGATAGGAGGATTGATAGAGTATGCTAAATCATTAGGATTTAATTATGTAGCTACTGGTCATTATGCTAAAATAAAAAAAGTTGGTAATAATTATAGAATGTTTAAAGCTCTAGATAAGAATAAAGATCAATCATATTTTCTATACTCCTTAGATCAAAAACAATTATCTCATTTACTTTTACCTTTGAGTGATATTAAAAAAGAAAAAGTTAGACAAATAGCTAAAAAAATTTCTTTGCTTGTAGCTGAAAAAAGTGATAGTCAGGAAATTTGTTTTATTCCTGGAAAACATCATAATGATTTTTTAAAAAGACATATAAAATTAAAGAAGGGAAATATAGTATTATGGCCGGAAGGAAAAATTTTAGGACAACATCAAGGATTATCTTTTTATACTATCGGGCAAAGACGAGGTATAGATGTTGGTGGTACTGGTCCATATTATGCTGCTAAATTTGATACTCTTAATAATATTTTATATGTAGTTAAAAATTTTAATGATCCTATTTTATATAATAAAAAAATGTTTGTTAAAAATATTAATTGGATAAATGCTAAGTTGTTAAAATTTCCGTTAAAAGCTAAGGTGGTTATTCGTTATCGTCATAAACCAGTTACTTGTATTATAGATTATGATAAAAAAAATAATATTGCCAAAGTAGATTTTTTTAGAAAACAACGAGCTATAACTTCTGGTCAAAGTGCTGTTTTCTATAACTCTAATGAAGTTTTGGGTGGGGGAATAATAGTTTAAAATAAAAATCCTTAGAACTCTAAGGATTTTTTGGTGCCGATGGTGGGAATTGAACCCACAAGCCTTGCGGCACACGAGTTTGAGTCGTGCGTGTTTGCCAGTTTCACCACATCGGCTTAATAATAAAGATAATAGAGTATTTTTTTGTAAATGTCAAAATGAAATATATTTGCCGATTTTTTTATTATCAGCTATAATAAAAATAGTTTAGATTATTAATTCTGGTTTAAGTATGGGAACAATAATTTCTGTTGTTAATCAAAAAGGTGGAGTTGGTAAAACAACTACGGCTGTTAATTTGGGAGCCTATTTAGCTTATTTCGGTAAAAGAGTTTTGTTAATAGATCTTGACCCTCAAGCTAATGCTACTTCTGGTTTAGGTATAAATCATAGAGAAATAGAAAAAGGAATATATAATGTTTTAATTGGTAATTCTTCCATTATTGATGTTATTTTAAAAACTAAACAAAATAATTATTTTGTAATTCCAGCTACCATATCTTTATCAGGTGCTTCAGTAGAATTAGTTGATTTAGATAATAGAGAATTTCGTTTAGATACAGCTTTGAAAGAAGTGAAAGATAAATTTGATTATATTATTATTGATGGCCCACCATCTCTAGGATTATTAACGGTTAATGGTTTAACAGCCTCTGATAAAGTTTTAATTCCGATTCAAAGCGAATATTATGCCCTAGAAGGTTTAGGTCAATTATTAGAAACTATTTCTTTAATTCAAAATAATTTAAAACCGGAATTAGGAATTTTGGGTGTAGTAATAACTATGTTTGATAAAAGAAATCGTTTATCTTCTTTAGTAAAAGATGAATTGTATAAATATTTTCCAAATAAAGTTTTTAAATCCATAATACCAAGATCGGTTCGTTTGGCTGAAGCTCCAAGTTATGGTTCTAGTATTTTACAATATGACGCTAAATCATTAGCAGCTAAGGCTTACGAGGATTTAGCTAAGGAAATAATTAATTCTATTTAAAAAAATATGGTAAACAAAGGTTTGGGTCGAGGATTAGATTCTCTTATCCCTAAAAAAATTAATAAAAATTATTCTGATTTTAGTGTAAAACCAGATAATTCTTTAGTTGAAGAGAAAAAAAATAATATAATTGAAATAGACCCTAATATAATAAGTGCTAATCCTTATCAACCACGACGAGAATTTGATCCAGTTTTATTAAATGATTTAATAAATTCAATTAAAGAATATGGTATAATACAACCATTAATAGTCACTCCTAAAAAAGATGGTACTTATGAATTAATAGCCGGAGAACGTCGTTTACGCAGTGCTATAGAATTAAATTTTGATAAGGTTCCGGTAATAGTTAGAGAAGTAAGCGAACAAAGAAAATTAGAATTGGCTTTAATAGAAAATTTACAGAGAGAAAATCTTAATCCAATTGAATCAGCTGTTGCCTATAACCAATTAATGAATGAATTTAACTTAACTCAAGACGATTTAGCTAAAAGATTGGGTAAGCCACGATCATCTATAGCTAATGTTTTACGATTTTTATCCTTACCGGAAGAAATTAAAAAAGCTTTAATGAAAAAACAAATAAGTGAAGCTCATGCTAAATATTTAGTCGGTTTGCCAAATGAAGTTAAACAATTATCAATATTTAGAAAAATAATATTTAATAATCTATCGGTTAGAGAAACTGATAATTTAATAAGGCAATCAGGCGGAACAAAAAGAGCTAAAATAAATAAAAAAGAAAAAGATAATGATTGGATTAATTCTTTGAGAAAATATTTAAATACAAAAATAGATATAAAAAGAAGTATTAAGGGAGGGAAGATAGAAATTAGTTTTTATACCGATGAAGATTTAAATACTTTAATAAAAAAAATAATAAAAAAATAATTTTTAAAAAAGGAGGTAAAAAATGGATAGTATTACTGCTTATATAGAAAACGTAGTATCTACTGCAATTATAGTTTTCTTTATACTAATAATTGTTGGTATTGCTGTGTCAGTCTTTTTAGCAGTTTTTGAAAAAAGTGGTAAAAAAGAAAAAGAAGAAGGAAAATTAAATAATGACGATGTTCCTTTTTCCTGTTAACATTTATTCATTTATTATCAATCCAACCAAAATCGGGTTAGTGATAATCCGATTTTTTTAATTTGAATTATTTTTGATAATAACCTATTATATAGTATAAATAATTTAATTTATTTTTATGTCTTTTGTGCATCTCCATAATCATACTCATTATTCTTTATTAGATGGTTTGACTAATATAGATGATTTTATAACTAAAGTTAAGGAGCAAGGTTGCCCAGCCGTAGCTATAACTGATCATGGAGTTATGTATGGTGTAATTGAATTTTATAAAAAATGTAAAAAGGCTGGAATTAAACCAATTATTGGAGTAGAAGCTTATTTAACTCCCAATTCTCGTTTTGACAAAAATACTAGAGATGATGCTAGAAATTATCATTTGTTATTATTAGCCAAAAATAATATTGGTTATCAAAATCTAATAAAATTAACTTCCAAAGCTCATTTAGAAGGTTTTTATTATAAACCTAGAATAGATTGGGAATTATTAGAAAAATATCATGAAGGAGTTATAGCTTGTTCGGCTTGTCTGGGAGGAGAAATTCCATCTTTAATCCTAGCTAAAAGATTAGATCAAGTTAAGGATAAAATTTTAGCCTATAATAATCTTTTTGGTCAGGATAATTTTTATTTAGAAATACAAGATCATCCAGAATTAGATGGTCAAGTAGAAGTTAATAAACAATTAAAAATATTTTCCAAAGAATTAAATATTCCTTTAGTAGTTACCAACGACATTCATTATTTAGATAAAAAAGATGATGAAGCTCAAGATATTCTATTATGTCTGCAGAGTAAGAAAAAAATAGATGATCCCGATAGAATGAAAATGTTAGGCCATGGTGATTATTCTTGTCGTGATCCTAAAGAATTAATAGAAGCTTTTAAAGATGTTCCTGAAGCTATAAAAAATACTGTTAGAATTGCTGAAATGTGTAATGTGGAAATAAAGTTAGGTGAAATTCATTTACCATATTTTGCTGTGCCGGAAGGATATGATGAATCAACTTATTTAAACAAATTATGCGAAGATGGAATTAAAAAACGTTTTGTTTCAGTTTCCAAAGAACAGATGGCTGAGATAAGAAAAAGATTAGAGTATGAATTAGAAGTTATAAACAAAATGGGTTGGCCTTCATATTTCTTAATCGTATCAGATTTAGTTAATTGGGCTAAAAATAATGATATAGTTGTTGGTCCAGGACGTGGTAGTGCAGCTGGTTCTTTAGTTTGTTATTTAAGCGGTATTACTAATTTAGATCCTCTTAAGTATGAATTATTATTTGAAAGATTTTTGAATCCCGATAGAATTTCAATGCCTGATATTGATTTAGATTTTGCTGATACTAGACGAGAAGAAGTTATACAATATGTAGCTGAAAAATATGGGCATGATAATGTTTCTCAAATTATTACTTTTGGAACAATGGCGGCTCGGATGGCCATTAGAGATGTGGGACGAGTTTTGGATGAGCCTTATGATTATTGTGATAAATTAGCCAAAATGATTCCAATGAATTGTAAGTTAAAAACAGCTAAAGAAAATATTCCTGAACTTAAGGATATATACAAGAAAGAAATTCAAGCCAGAAGGATTATAGATTTTTCTGAAAAATTAGAAGGAGTTTCTCGTCATTCTTCGGTCCATGCTTGTGGAATATTGGTAACCAAAGAACCTTTAACTAATTATGTTCCTCTACAATATGCTTCTTCATCCGATAAAACTATTGTTTCTCAATATTCTTTACACCCAGTTGAAGATTTAGGTTTATTAAAAATAGATTTCTTGGGTTTAAAAAACTTAACTGTTATTGAATCAGCTAAGAAGATTATAAAAAATACCAGAGGAATAGAGTTAGATATTGATAGTATTCCTGTTGATGATAATAAAACCTATAATCTATTTCAAAAAGGAGAAACTACTGGAGTATTTCAATTTGAATCAGGAGGAATGAAAAGATATTTAAAAGATTTGAAACCAAATGAATTTGAAGATATTATTGCTATGGTTGCTTTATATCGTCCTGGTCCAATGGAGTGGATTCCTGATTTCATAAATGGTAAACATGGACGAAAAACTACCTATTTACATCCTAAATTAGAAGGTATTTTAGCTAAAACTTACGGAGTAGCTGTTTATCAAGAACAGGTTATGCAAATTTCCAGAGAATTAGCTGGATTTACAAGAGGTGAAGCTGATACTTTAAGAAAAGCCATGGGTAAAAAAATTCCTGAATTATTGGCTGAACAAAAAGATAAGTTTATAAGGGGTTGTGTGGATAACGGAGTAGATAAAAAATTAGCTGAAAAAATATTTTCTTTTATTGAGCCTTTTGCCGGTTATGGTTTTAATAGATCTCATGCTGCTTGTTATGCCTTAATTGGTTATCAAACTGCTTATTTAAAAGCCAATTATCCAGCTGAATTTATGGCTTCATTATTAACCTCTGATCAAAATGATGTTGATAGAATTTCTATTGAGATTGAAGAATGTCGCAAAATGGGTCTAGAAATTATGCCACCTGATATCAATGAATCTTTTGCTTCTTTCACAGTTATTACTAGCGGAACAGCTACTAATCAAATAGCTGCTCTCGGAGAAAAAGTTAAAAATATTCGTTTTGGTTTAAAGGCTATAAAAAACGTTGGAGCTCATATTGTTGAAGAAATAATTAAAGAGCGAAAAGCTAATGGTCAATTTCAAAATATTTTTGATTTTTTAGAAAGAGTAACTGATAAAGATTTAAATAAAAAATCTTTGGAGAGTTTAATAAAATGTGGAGCCTTTGATTGCTTTGATGATCGTAGTAAATTATTAGCCAATCTAGATTTATTATTAGAATTCAATAAAGAAAAGAGTAAGAATAAAAATAATCCTCAAGTTAGTTTATTCTTTGATTCAATGCAAACAACAGTTTTTTCTTATCCAACCTTAAAAGATCAAGTTAATATTGATGATAGTGAAAAACTAAGATGGGAAAAAGAATTATTAGGTTTATATATTTCCGAACATCCTTTTAGAGCCTTTAAAGATAAATTAAGCCATGACATTATAAGTATTTCTGATTTAGTTAATTATAAAAATCAGGATGTCTTAGCTGCCGGGGTAGTTTCTTCTATAAAAAAAATAATTACCAAAAAAAATGATAATATGTTATTTGTAAAAATAAGTGATGGTATAGGTTTTACTGAATTATTAGTTTTTCCTAAGATATTAAAAGAAACTCTAGAATTATGGCAAGATGGTAAAACTATTTTAGTTAATGCTAATGTTTCTGATAAAGATGGGGAAATAAAATTATTAGTTAATAAAGCTACAACTTTGTCGTTAGAAGATATTGAAAAAACCGTGAATGATTTTAAAAATATTAAAATACCAAAAAGGTTTAATGGTAATTTTAATAATGGAAATAATTATAATCATAGTAATACTAGTAAATCTTTAGGAATCGCTTTTAAAAATGGAGTATCATCTGAAATTTTTAATAAATTAAAAGAAATTTTAAGTACTTATCCTGGTGATTCAGCTGTTTTCTTTAAATTAAAAACATCTCAAGGAGAAAAAATAATAAAATCAGAATTTAAAGTAAAAAATTCTTCAGAGTTAAAAGAAATTTTGAAAAACGAATTAAATGATTTAGCTGATGTTGTTTAATTAATTAAAAAATGTTATTATAGATTAAGATATAATAAATTTTAATTAAATTTGTCATCAATTTTATTTTTGATGACTGTTATAATTTTATGCCTCTTAAAACTTCTCCGGTTAAATCAAAAAAAACTATAAAAAAAACGTCAAGTAAAAAAAAGGAAGAAAAAACTATTGATGATTTTGTTGAAATAAAAGAAAAAATTAGAGATGAAGCAACAAAAAAATCAGGTGAATTTTCGCCTAATGAAGAACTTGATTCTAAAAAAGAATTTTTTAGATTAATGGCTGAAAAAATAAAAGATGAAGATGGCAATTTTATGGAAGGTGACAGAATAGAAGATAAAAAGAATTGTTTTAATCAAAATAGTCGTGTTTTATCGTATAGAAAAATGATAACTCGTTTTTCTTTTTTAGTTGTTATATTATTATTAATTGTTGTTTATTTTTTCTTAATTAAATTAGATATTGTAGCTTATTCCAATAAAGAAACTCTAAATGATAGTTTAAATTTTTATGCTTATGCTAGTGATGGGCAAATAAGTTTAGAACAATCAGTTAAAGCTGATATTAGTGAAGAAATTATAGAAACTTCAGGAGTTTTTGAAAGTACTGGAGCTAAAGATATAAAAGGAGAGATAATTGGTAAGGTTACTATTATTAATAAAAATAAAAAAAATCAACCTTTAGTAGCTACTACTAGATTATTAAGCCCTGATAATAAACTATATAGAATTAAAAAAACAGTAAATGTTCCAGCTGGTGGATCGGTTGAGGTTGAAATTTATGCTGATGATGCTACTGAAGATATGGCTATTAGTCCAAGTAAATTCATAATTCCTGGTTTAGCGACTGAATTACAGGATACAGTATACGCTGAAAGTTCTGTTCAATTTGAATTTAAAAATAATAGTAAAAAATTAGTAACTCAGGAAGATATTGATAAAGCTATAAGTTCTTTAAATGAAAAAATGACTGATGAATTAGAAAAAAAAATAAATAAAAATGAAACTGAAAAAAAGTATGTTTTCAATATTGATTCAGCTAATTCAGTTTTAGAAGTTGATAAAAAAGTAGGTGATGAAGTTGATTCTTTCGAAGTTAAAATAAAGAATACCATAAATATTATAACAATAAATACTTCTGATGTTATTAATATAATAAAAAAGAAATTAGCTCTATTAGATTTTAATGAAGATACTTCCGAAATTAATGAAGAAACCTTATCCTATACTTTATTAAATTTTAATAAAGATAAATTTTTAGCAGAAATAAAAGTTGATTTTTCAGCTAAAACAGCCTTAAGTAATGAAGAAAAGATTATTAATACTGAACATTTAGTAAACTTGAATGAAGAACAGATAAAAGTATATTTAAATAGTCTTAATACTATACAATCTTACGAATTAAATTTTAAGCCTAAATTTATAAAGAGAAGTTCTTTATTGATTGATAGAATTAATGTGGTTTATAAATAAATTTTAATCGTTATTTTATGGTTTTAAGTGCCGATATTTTGTATAAAAAATTATTTAAATTTAGAAATTCGGCTAAAGCCAAAATATTGTTGCGTTTTTTTAAAACCGGACCAGGGGAATATGGTGAGGGAGATGTTTTTTTAGGTATTACTGTTCCGGAAACAAGAAAAGTAGCCAAAGAGTTTAAAGATATATCTTTTAAAGAATTACAAAAAATTTTAAATTCTTCTTGGCATGAAGTTCGCTTAGCCGGATTATTAATATTAGTCATGAAATATAATGAAGTTGAAAAAAATACTAAAGAAGAGAAAAAAATAATAACTTTTTATATTAAGAATATAAAAAACATAAATAATTGGGATTTAGTTGATTTAAGTTGTTCATATATTCTAGGAGCTTATTTGTTTAATAGAGATAGACAACTTTTATATAAATTATCAAAGGATAAAAATATGTGGGCTCGTCGAATAGCTATTATTTCCACTTTTTATTTCATAAAAAACAAAGATTTAGATGATACCTACAAAATAGCTTACATCTTACTAAAAGATGAGCAAGATTTAATGCACAAGGCAGTGGGTTGGATGTTACGAGAAGCTGGTAAAAGGAATAAGGTTCGTTTAGAAAATTTTTTAATAAAGAACAAAAAAAATATTCATAGAATGACTTGGCGTTATGCTATAGAAAAATTTCCCGAAAAACAACGGCAAGAATTTTTAAAAATTAAGTAATTTTTATGTCATCACTTAAGATTAAAAAAGAAATACAATGGCAAAAGGTTGATAATGTTAAAAGAAAAATAATTCACATAACATCGGCTTTAATTATTTGTTGTTTTCCTTATTTTTTATCTTTATACCACATAATCTTGCTGGCAGTTTTATTTGTTTTAATTTTCTTAGTTGCTAAAATATTTAATTTTTTACCAATAGTTAGTAAGGTAAAAAGAGTTTCTTTGGGTGAAGTTTTTTATCCCTTAGGTGTTTTAATTTCAGCTATTGTATTCTTATCACAAAATGATATACGATCTTTCCAATTCGGTATTTTAGTTTTAGGTTTTTCTGATGCTCTAGCTAATATCTTAGGTGGATTATTTGGTCGTTTTAAGTATAAATTAATAGGAAATGCCAAAACCATAGAAGGTTCTTCAGCCTTTTTTCTTTCCACCTTTATTTTATTTATAATAATGAAGGGAAAAATTAATTCATTTCCTCTTGATTTTTATTTATTAGCCTCCTTGTTTCTAACTTTGATTGAAGCAGTTTTCTTTTTAGGTTTAGATAATTTATTTCTACCAGTTCTATCTTCTTATCTCTTTTCATTAATTTAATCATCTATTGATTTTAAATATTTTTAGTTATATTATATAAACATAGTTCATTGAAATATTAACCTTTAAAATAAATTACCATGAAAAGTCAGGATATGGGTGTACCAGTTTCGGTACAGTTAAATGTGGAAGAAGAAGAATTAATTCAATCTGCTTGTAAATTATTAGAATGTTTTAAAAGTAATTCGTTAATACGAATATATAAAATCAAAAATGGTAATGAAATAAAATTTTGGAAAGATATGTTTAATTTAGCTAAAGAAAATTTAGCCAATAATCCATTAAATTACCTTTTAAAATTGAATGATAATGATGATAAAAGAACAAAGGTTTCATCTATGGTTGAGAATCTTATTGATGAAGCTTTTAATCAAGAAGTTAGGCAATTATTAATTCAAAAACAAAGATTTTTAGAAAAGGAAAAAGCGATACATAAAATTGATTATGATCTTTCTCGAGAGTATAAGTATCAAATTGATAGAAGTAATAGAACTATCAAATTTTATGAAAAAACAAGAAAGAAAAATAATATTCTTTCCGGAATTCATGTTATCCTCTATTTCTATAGATTAGGATAAATAGAAATATTATTGTTTAAAATCGTATCTTATCTTAGGATACGGTTTTTTTTATTGAATTATATTTAAAAATATTGTAAAATAGGGATAGTATAAAATGATTAATAATATAAATTATGAGAAGAAAAACTATTATTTCATTAGTTTTGTTTTTGCTTACTTTATCATTATCTATAGTTATTTTAGTTAAAAATAGAAATTTTCTAACTGATGATAAACAGGGAGGTGCGGGAGTAGTTTTATTTTATGGTACTACTTGTCCTCATTGTAAAATAGTTGAAGAATATATTAATAGTAATGATATTGAAAGTAAAATAGATATAGAGTATAAAGAAATTTATTCTAATTCACTAAATGCTCAAGAATTAAAAAATAGAGCTAGTTCTTGTGGTTTTGATGTTCAATATATCGGTGTTCCTTTTTTATGGGATGGTTCTAATTGTTATATGGGTGATGGGGATATAATAGAATTTTTAAAACAGTATAATTAAAATATTATGAAAAAGTTTTTTTTGTTTTTTTTCTCCTTATCTTTTTTAAGCTTATTATTAATAAAGCCAGTTTTAGCTGTTTGTCCAGTTTGTGCGGTAGCTGTGGGAGCGGGAATAGGTTTTACTCAATGGTTAGGTATTGATGATGTTATTACTGGTCTATGGGTTGGGGCATTAACAGTATCTTTAATTATGTGGACCATTTCTTGGTTAAAAAAGAAAAATATAAATTTTAAGGGTCGTGATATAATTACTGTATTACTATATTATTCATTAATTGTTGTTCCACTTTATTTTTTAGATTTTATTGGTAATCCTCTAAATGTTTTATGTGGTTGTCCGGTTTTTGATAAATTAATTGTTGGAATTATAGTAGGTAGTTTTGCTTTTTGGTTTTCGGCTAATTGGTATGAAGATTTGAAAAAAAATAATAATAATCATGCCTATTTTCCATTTCAAAGAGTAGTGATGCCTATTGTTGTATTATTAATTTTAAGTATATTTTTTTATTTTTTAATAAAATAATTTTTAAATATTATGGAAGAGAATAAAATAAAAGATTTAAATGAGTTTATTGAAAAAATAGACCAAATGAAGAAACAAGAAAAAATGGATTTATCATCAGATCAAGATTTGAGTATTGCTATTATGAATTTGATAAGTATTGAAGAACATTTTTTCTTTACTGGAGCTAAAACTGGTAAAACTGAATATTATGATTTGGTAAAAGAGGTAAGGGAAATGAGAAAGGATTTATTAAAGAAAATAATAAAAGAATATGAAGGAGAAGTTTGGTGTATTTCTAAACATCTTTTAGCGGCTAGTTACCGTTTAATGGAAGTTGGAACAAAACAATTAGGTCAGGATAAAAAAGATGAAGCGTATGAATTATTTGATAAGGCCTATAATCTATACTCATTATTTTGGGGATTAAATATGAAACTTATAAATACTGGAGATATAAAAAAAATAGATGATGAGGCTTTAAATAAACATGATAAAGAAAAAAAAGGATTTATGGGTAAATTAGGAGCTTTAGTTAAGAAAGCCATTGATTGTTGTATAGAATAATATTAAAATTAATAAATTTTTATGTTAAATTTAGAGGAAATAAAAAAACATCCCGGAGTAAAAGAATGTATTAGAAAATCTGAATATTATCTTAATAATTTAGGTTTTACTGATCATGGTCTTCGTCATATTAATATTGTTTCCGATCGAGCTAAAATGTTAGCTAAAACTATTGGTTTGAATAAAAAAGAACAAGAATTAGCAGCTGTTGCCGGCTATTGTCATGATATGGGTAATTTTTTACAAAGAACCGAACATTGTTTTGCAGGGGCTATGCTTTTTTCTCAATTCTTTTTCAATCAAGAAGATACTGTTGATGTTTTTGAAATAGTTCAAGCTATAAATGATCACGATGAAGAGAAACACGAAATAGTTAGTAAGGTGGGAGCAGTTTTAGTTTTAGCTGACAAATCTGATGTACATCGTAGTAGAGTAAAAGATACTAGTCCAAATAACATAAAAAATGATATTCATGATCGAGTTAATTATTCGGTTATTGATTCATCTTTTAGAGTTAATAAACTTAAAAAAGAAATAGTTTTGCGTTTAAAAATAGATACTAAAATTACAGGAGTTATGGAATATTTTGAAATATTTAATGAACGTATGGTTTTTTGTCGTCGAGCAGCTAATTTTTTAAGTTATAAATTTGTTTTATTTATAAATAATTTTAAGTTGTTTTAAAATTAAAAGAAAAAATATGGAAAAAAAAATTAATCAACCTACTTCTCAACGCCGTCATATCGGTTTGAAGTTTGTTCTTATTATTGTTTGTATTTTAGCCCTTACGGGTGTAGTTATTATTTCTATTTTACGAGATAAAATAGTAAATAGTAATAATAATCAAGTTTCTGTTACTGGTCGAGGAGAAATTACTTATCAACCAGATGTAGCTAGTGTTACTTTAGGAGTTCAAATTGATAAAAGTGCTAAAGCTGAAGAAGCTTTAATTTCTTTGAATGAAAAGGTTAATAAAATTTATACTACTTTAAATTCTTTAGGTATTACTGATATTAAAACTCAAAACTATTCTTTATACCCTTATTATGATTACATAGACGGTGTTAATGTTTTAAGTGGCTATAATGCTAATCAACAAATTGTGGTTAAAGTTTATAATATTGATAAAAATATTGAATTATTAAATCAGGTTGTATCAAAATCAACTGAAGCCGGAGCTAATCAAATTTTAGGAATCACTTTTGAAGGTTCTAATATTGAAGATTTAAAGCAACAAGCTAGAATTTTAGCTATCACTGATGCTAAAAAGAAGGCTGAAGATTTATCAACTAGTATTGGAATTTCTTTGGGTGAGATAGTTGGTTGGTGGGATAATACAGTTAGCCCATCCTATAATTATTCTTATGGAGTTGGAGGTATGGGTGGTTCAGAAAGTGGCGGAGCTAATGTTAGTGCTGGAACCTATAAAGTTATCGTAGAATTAAGTTTAAATTATAAAATTAAGAAATAATAAGTATGATTGGAGTTTTTGATTCGGGAGTTGGAGGTTTAACAGTTTTATATCATTTTTTAAATGATCAGCCTGATTATAATTTTATTTATTTAGGTGATAATGCTAATGTTCCTTATGGTAATAAATCACCGGAAATAATTTATACCTATACTAAAAAAGCCATTGATTTTTTATATCAACAAGGATGTAAATTAATTATTATTGCTTGTAATAGTTCTTCGGCTCAGGCTCTTAGAAAAATTCAGCAGGAATATTTACCAAAACATTATCCAGATTTAAGAGTATTAGGAGTTATTAGGCCAATAGCTGAAAAAATGGCTTCATTACAAAATATAAAAAGAATTGGTATTATTGGAACTCGAGCCACTATAAATTCTAATAGTTATATAAAAGAAATAAAAGCTTTAAATCCTAAGGTAGAACTTTTTCAAAAAGCTACTCCGTTATTAGTACCTTTAATTGAAGAATCTTATGCTAAAAAACCAGAAACAAAGATGATATTAAAAAAATATTTATTAGAATTAAAACTTAAAAAGGTTCAAGCTTTAGTTTTAGCTTGTACGCATTATCCTTTTTTATTAAAAGAAATAAGAAAAATAATGGGTAAAAAGTGTTTGGTTTTTGATCCGGGAAAAATAGTTAGTGATAGTTTAGGAGATTATATAAAACGACATCCCGAGATGGATTTAAAAGATAAAACTAAAAAAGAATGTGTTTTTTATACTACTGATAATATTGAAATGTTTAAACGATTAGGAGAATTTTTTTTAAAGAAAAAGATAAATAATATTAAGAAAATAGAATTATAATATTACCATTTTTTTAAATCTAGTTTATAGCCTCTTCCTTTTATAGTGTGTATAAGTTCTCGTTTTTTACCGTTAGGGTTTATTTTTTTTCTTAGTTTTAAAATATGGGATTCAATAGTATTAGAAAAAGGATCAGCATTAAAATCCCAAATGTTTTCCATGATAGAAATACGAGAGACAACCCGACCTTTATTTCTGAATAAAAATTCTAATAGCATTATTTCTTTAAAAGTTAGATAAATGTTTGTTTTTTCTCTAATAACTATATGTTTATCAACGTCAAGACTTAAATCATCAATTTTATAAATTGATTTTTGAGTAATATTTGGTCGTCTTATTACCGCTTTAATTCTTGATAATAATTCTGAAAAAATAAAAGGTTTAATTACATAATCATCAATACCTAATTTAAAGAACTCTTCTTTATTCTCTAAACTGGAATCAACAGTTAGAATTATTATTTTAGCATTTTTGTCTTCTTGACGAATTTCTTTTACTAATTGATAGCCGTCTTTTATGGGCAAATTACAATCAATAATAAGGAGGTCATAATGATTAGTTCTAAACATAAACAAACCTTTATTTCCTTCATTGGCACAATCCACTGAAAAAATTTCTTTGTTCAATGATTCTTTTAATAGAGCGGTGATGGCAGTATCGTCATCAATGATTAAAATTTTCATAAACTTATGAATTAATTATAGTATTAAAAATAATTCTCTATTATATTTTAACATATTAAGTTTTATTTTTGATAAACTTTAGATAAATTTATTATAAACAGTTATTTTCTTTTTTATTGTTTATTTTATTGTTTTTTTGCTATAATTATAGAATATATAAATATGGAAGAACAACCACAAAAAATAAAAAATATAGCTAAGAATACATCTTATTTAACTATAGCCTTGATAATTCAAAAGGTTATCTCGTTTTTTTATTTTATATTATTAGCTAGAAATCTTGGTCCCGAGAGTTTAGGAAAATATTATTTTGCTATTTCTTTTACTACTATCTTTGCTATTTTTATTGATTTAGGATTAGCTAATTATTTAATTCGTGAAACAGCTAAGATCAAAGAGAAATCATCTAAGTTATTATCTAATATTTTAGGCTTAAAAATATTAACTTCTTTACTATCAGTCTTAGCTGTTTTTTTGTTTATTAATATATTTGGTGTTTATGATTCTATTAGTCGACAATTAGTTTATATCTCCAGTATTTGTATGGTGTTAGATTCTTTTACTTTAACTTTTTTTAGCACGGTTCGTGGTTTTCATAATTTAAAATATGAAAGTTTTTCTTCAGTAATATTTCAATTAATAGTTTTAATTGTTGGTTGGATATTTTTATCATTAGGATTTGATTTGAGGATTATAATGTTATCCTTAGTTTCGGCTAGTGCTTTTAATTTTATTTATTCATTAATAATATTAAGATTTAAAATTAAGATGCCTGTTAAAATTTCTTTTAACTTTTCGTTTTTTAGAAATATTTTAATTTTAAGTTTACCTTTCGCTTTATATGGAATTTTTCAACGTTTATACACTTATCTAGATTCAGTTTTATTATCTTTTTTCTCAGGTGATTATTATGTTGGTGTTTATCAAATAGCTTTCAAAATAATTTATGCTTTACAATTTCTACCAATGGCTTTTGTAGCTTCTTTATATCCGGCTATGAGCTATTATTGGTTAAATAATAAAGAGCAACTAAAAATAGCTTTTAAAAGGTCTATGGATTATTTATTTATGATTTCTATACCTATTTCAGTAGCCATTTTTTTATTAGCTGGAGATATAATAATGATTTTTAAGGATGGTTATGAGGGAGCAGTATGGCCTTTAAAAATATCTATTTTAGCTTTAGTTTTTATTTTTGTTAATTTTCCAGTTGGATCTTTGCTTAATGCTTGTGATCGACAATCTAAAAATACTAGAAATATGTTAATTTGTTTAATATCAGCCGTTATTTTAAATATTTTATTAATTCCAAAATTTAATGCCATGGGAGCTGCGGCTGTTGTTTTAATTTCTAATTTATTAATGTTTGTTTTAGGAATTATTGAGTGTAAAAAAATTATTAGTTATAAGTTTAGAGATAATTTATTAAGTTTATTTAAAATTATTTTTGCTTCCTTATTAATGGGTGTATTAATATTTCTTTTAAAGAATTATTTAAATATTTTCTTATTATGTTTTATAGCCATGATATTATATTTTTTAATTTTACTAATAATTGGTGGTTTTAAAAAAGCTGATATCGCTTATATTATTTATTCTTTTAAAAGAGGTAAGAATAAAATATGAAATTTTTATTAATAACATTAGAATATTTTCCTTTTAAGGGTGGAGTAGCTAATTATTACACTAATCTTGTTTATTATTGGCCTAAAAACAGTGAAATTTCAGTTTTAAATAATAATAATGGTGACTTATTAAAAAAAAGAGGATTTTTAAAATGGACTAAAGCTTTATTTAAACTATATTTTCATGTAAAGAAGGAAAAAATTGATTATGTGATAGTTGGTAATATCTTACCCTTAGGTTTGGTTACTTATATTATTAGTAAAATAATTAAAATTAAATACGCTGTAGTTTTACATGGTACAGATTTTTCTTGGTCTTTAAAAAAGAAAAGAAAAAAATTTGTTAGTCAATTAATTTTAAAAAGAGCTGATAAAATAATTACAGCTAATTCTTGTGTAGCTGAATTATGTGAAAAATTTATTGGGGACAATAAAAAAATATTAACAGTTAATCCGGGTATAAAAGATTTTTCTAATTTTAATATTAATAATCAAAATTTAAGAGAAAAAAATGGTTTAATTGGTTATAAAATTATGTTTAGTTTAGGAAGACTGGTTAAACGTAAAGGTTTTGATTATACTATTAAAGCTATTAAGGAAATTCTAATTAAAAAACCAAATATGGATTTTATATATATAATCGCTGGTAAGGGTCCAGATGAGGATTATTTAAAAAAAATAGCTCATGAAGAACTAGGAAATAATTGGGAGAAGTATATAAAATTTATTGGGGAAGTAAGTGAATCAGAAAAATGGTCATTATTATCTTGTTGTGATATATTTATTATGCCTTCACGTAATATTGAGGGTGATTTTGAAGGCTTTGGTATTGTTTATTTAGAAGCTAATTTATGTGAAAAAGCAGTTATAGCTGGTCGTAGTGGGGGAGTAAGTGATGCTGTAGAATCAGGTGTTAATGGTTTATTAGTTGATCCAGAAAATGTTTCTGAAATTAGTCAAGCTATTTTAAATTTGTTAGATAAAGATTTTTTAAGAATTAAAATGGGACAAGTTGGTCGACAACGAGCTTTAGAAAAGTTTAACTGGAAAAAACAGATAGAAAAAATTTATAATTTTTTAAATGATTTAAAATGATCTCTATTATAATTCCTGTTTATAACGGGGCAAAAACTTTATTAAATACCTTGCAAAGTATTGAAAAACAAACTTGGCGTGATTTTGAAGTTATTATAGTTGATGATGCTTCCACTGATAATACTCAAAAAGTTTTTGAAAAATTTTCTCATGAAAATAAATTGAATAATTTTTATTATTATACTAAAAGAGAAAAAAATTATGGAGCTCCAGCGTCTAGAAATTACGGTTGGAAAAAATCAAAAGGAGAATTTTTGTTTTTTTGTGATGCTGATGCTATTTTAAGAGTTGATGCTTTAGAAAAAATGCTACAAGCTTTAAATAGTCATCCAGAAGTTGCTTATGCTTATTCCTCTTTTTATTGGGGTAAAAAACTTTTTAAATTATGGCCTTTTGATGCTGAACGATTAAAGAAGATGCCTTATATCCATACTATGTCTTTAATTCGCCGAAAAGCTTTTCCGGAAAATGGTTGGGATGAAAGTATAAAAAAATTTCAAGATTGGGATTTATGGCTCACTATGTTAAAAAATGGAAAACAAGGAGTTTTTGTTGATGATGTTTTATTTCAAATTAAGCCAACAGGAAGTATAAGTTCATGGTTGCCATCTTTTTTATATAAGTTTCTACCTTTTTTACCGAGTGTTAAAAAATATAATGAAGCTATGAGTATTATAAAGAAGAAACATTCTTTAAATTAAAATATAAAATATGTTTAATTTAGATTATTTAATTAAAAATAAAAGAAAAATTGTTTTGCTTTTTGGGATTATCTTTCTATTTGAATCCTTATCATTTTTTTCTTATTATTATCCATTTTTTAATCTAGCTGTTTTTATTATTCTAATCATTTCTTGTTTAATAACCTCTATTTATGATTTAAAATTAGGATTATACATGATTTTGATGGAATTATTTTTTGATTCCATGGGTTATATTTTTTTTAGTGAATATGGAGGAATTAAAATTTCAATTAGAATAGCTTTATGGTTAATAGTAATGTCAATATGGCTAGCTAAGTTTTTAATAAGTCTTTTTAAAGAAAAGAAGGGATTAATAAAAAAATATGCATCAATTCCTTTTTTTCAAAGTTTTTGTTTTTTAGCTTTTTTTATAATCATAGCTTTATTTTCTGGAATTATGAAAAATGGTTTTAGTGATGCTTTTTTTGATTTTAATGCTTGGATGTATTTTGCTTTAATTTTTCCTTTGTGGCATGTTATATCTTTTAATTCTGATAAAGAAAATAATTTATGGTGGACTGATGTTGTTAATATATTTTTAGCTGGAGTTGTTTTTTTAATTTTTAAGTCTTTATTTGTTTTATTCTTATTTTCTCATAATGTTCCAGTTATCTATGATTTATATTCTTGGACTAGGAGTTATAGTTTAGGAGAAATTACTGATATGTCTAATGGTTTGTATAGGATATTTTTTCAATCTCAAATTTTTATTGTTTTAGCTTGGATATTTTTTTCGGTTCAGTTTATGAGAGCTACCAGTAAAAAAAGTAAAATTTATTTATTTGTTTTTCTTTCTTTTTTATCTTCGGTTTTAATTTTAAGTTTTTCTCGTAGTTTTTGGGTAGGAGGAATATTAACCTTTGCTTTAGTGTTGGTTTTATTATTAATTAAATTTGGTTTTAAGAAGATTATAAAATATTTTTCTTTTATTTTATTATCTTTAATAGCTGGTTTTTTAATAATGTTTATAACAGTAAAATTTCCGTGGCCTAATAGTGAAGCTCAATTTGGTTTAGCATCATTATCTAATCGAGCTAATATTAGTAATGGAGAATCAGCTGTATCTTCTCGTTGGGCTTTATTAAGGGAAATGAAAGGGGATTTAATTAATAATTTCTTTCTAGGACGAGGTTTTGGAGCTCGTTTAGAGTATAAATCAAGTGATCCTAGGGTTTTAGAGCGTACGGCTGATGGTTTATACTCAACTTATGCTTTTGAGTGGGGTTGGTTTGATATTTGGTTAAAATTGGGATTATTAGGTGTTTTATCTTATATTATATTATTATTTGTAGTATTAAAAAAAGTTTGGTTTGATTTTTGGAAGGATAAGAATATGATTAGTTTAGGTTTGGGAGCAGGACTAGTAGTTCTAATTATTGTTAATTTTTTTACACCCTATTTAAATCATCCTTTGGGAATAGGGTTTATTATTCTAAGTATTTTATTTTTAAAAGATGAGCTATGTTTAAAATATTAGCCATGACCTTAATGGTAGTTGATCATGTTGGTTTATTCTTTTTTCCTGATTTGGTAATTTTTAGAATAATTGGTCGTTTAAGTTTTCCTTTTTTTGCTTTTGGTATAGCTTATGGTTATTCTAAGAGTAAAAATGTTATGAAATATGGCCAAAGAATATTATTATTAGCTTTAATTTCTCAGCCCATCTTTTTTTTATTATTAAATAACGATAATCTAAATATTTGTTTCACATTATTGTTTGGTTTAATAGCTATATATGTTTATGATAAAGAGAAAAAAAATTGGTTAAAATTTTCATTTTTAGCTTTATTATTTCTATTATCATATTTCTTAAAAGTGGAATACGGAATATATGGGGTCTTAATGATTTTATTCTTTCATATCTTTAGAAATAATTTATGGATGTTAGTAATTCAATCAGCTTTAACTTTTGTCTTTGTTTTAATGAATATGGGTCATATTATTCAGATTTTTGCTATTCCAGCCTTCTTTTTTATTCATTATTTTGAAAACTTTAATTTTAAAATTAATAAAATTATTCAATATATATTCTATCCGGCCCATTTATTAATTATATATTTAATATTATTATTTATGAGATAAATAGTGATTCTTGCCACTTTTTGAATTTTAGTGTATTATTTTAACATTATAAATAATTTTTATAAAAATCTATGAATGAACAAATTATAACTCGTGAAGGGTATAATAAATTAGTTGAAGAATTAAATTACTTAAGTAATACAAGACGCAAAGAGATAGCTGAACGCATTGAACGAGCTAAAGAATTGGGTGATTTAAGTGAAAATGCTGAATATAGTGAAGCTAAGGATGCTCAAGCTCTTAATGAAGGACGAATATTAGAATTAAGTAATACTTTAAAAAATGTTACTGTAGTTGAAAATAGTAGTGGTGATAAAGGTAAAATTGATATGGGATCAATAGTAAAGGTTTCTTGTAATGGACAAGAGAAAGAATATGAAATAGTTAGCTTTAATGAAGCTGATCCAATTAATGGAAAAATATCTAATGAATCACCACTAGGTATGGCTTTTTTAAACAGAAAGAAAGGTGATGAAGTAATAGTTGAAACTCCGAGAGGTGAAGTTAAATATAAAATTATAGGAGTAAAATAAAAAATATGGAAAAAGATATAATTAATGAAAGTGTTGATCGTTTAAAAAAATTAGACGAAATATCAACCATTAATAATCCTTATCCCAGTAAAGTAAATCGTAGTCATTTAATTACTGAGGTTTTGGATAATTTTTCTAATTTAGAAACAGAGAAGAAAGAGGTTTCTTTGGCTGGAAGATTAATGAGTATAAGAAGTCATGGTAATTTAAGTTTTTCAAATTTAAAAGATGCTTCTGGTATTATGCAATTAGCTTTTTCTAAAAATGAATTAGGAGTAGAAGAGTATAAAAAATTTGTAAAATTAATAGATATGGCTGATTTTTTGGAAGTTCATGGAATTTGTTTTACTACTCATAAAGGTGAAGAGAGTTTATTAATTAAATCTTTTAAAATATTAGGTAAAGCTCTATTACCATTACCGGAAAAATGGCATGGTTTAAAAAATGATGAGGAAAGATTAAGAAAAAGATATCTTGATTTATTATTAGATGATGATTTACGAGATATATTTATAAAGAAATCTAAGTTTTGGGATGTTACTAGAGAATTTATGAAGAAAAAAGGTTTTTTTGAAGTAGAAACTCCTTGTATAGAAACAACTACGGGAGGAGCTGAAGCTCGTCCGTTTAAAACTCATCATAATGATTTTGATATTGATGTTTTTATGAGAATATCTATAGGAGAATTATGGCAAAAAAGATTAATGGCCGCTGGTTATGAAAAAACATTTGAAATAGGAAAGGCTTTTAGAAATGAGGGTAGTAGTCCTGATCATTTACAAGAATTTACCAATATGGAATTTTATTGGGCTTATGCTAATTACAGAGATGGAATGAAAATATCTCAAGAACTATACAGAGAGATTGCTGTACAAGTTTTTGGTACAACAAAATTTAGCACTAAGGGATTTAATTATGATTTAGCTAATGAATGGTTAGAAATAGATTATTGCGAAGAAATATTAAAACAAACCGGAATAGATATTTTAAGGGCAAGCGAGGAAGAAATGATTGGCAAGTTAAAAGAATTGAATGTTAAATATGATGGAGAAAATAGGGAAAGATTAATGGATACTTTATGGAAATATTGTCGTAAAAGTATAGCTGGTCCAGCTTTTTTAATTAATCATCCTAAATTAGTCTCACCTTTAGCTAAATCAAAAGAGGATAACCCGGAACTTACCGAAAGATTTCAAATAATAATAGCGGGTAGTGAAATTGGTAATGGTTATAGCGAATTAAATAATCCAGTAGAACAAAGAAAAAGATTTGAATTACAACAGCAACTTATAGATAAAGGAGATGAAGAAGCTATGATGCCTGATTGGGAATTTGTTGAAATGTTAGAACATGGTATGCCTCCAACTTGTGGTTTTGGATTTGGAGAAAGATTATTTGCTTTTTTAGTTGATAAGCCGGTAAGAGAAACAACATTATTCCCATTAATGAAACCTAAAAGTGATAAAGATTAATATGCGTTTATGGAGTTTTGATCCTAAATATTTAGATAGTATAGGTTTAGTGGCCTTATGGCGAGAATCCCTTTTAGCAAAAAAAGTTTTACAAGGGAAAACAAAAGGTTATGTAAATCATCCTCAACTTAAAAGATTTAAGGATAGTAATAATGCTATACAAGGTATTAATTTTTATCTTTTTCAGGTTTTAAATGAAGCTATAGAAAGGGGATATAGATTTGATAAGAAAAAAATAGATTTTAAAAAAGTAGAGAAGTATGAAAAAGATATAAAAGTTAGTAATGGGCAATTAAAATATGAGTTTAATTATTTTTTAAAAAAAATGATAAAAAGAGATTACAAAAGATACTTACTTTTTAAAAATGAAGAGAAGATAGAAATTAATAAGACATTTAAAAAAGTAAAGGGAAAGATAGCTAATTGGGAGAAAACAAAATAATCGAGGATCGTCTAATGGTAGGACAACAGGTTCTGGTCCTGTTTATCGGGGTTCAAATCCCTGTCCTCGAGCAATTGATCCGTACCCCAAAAAGTGGACACTTTCGTGTCTACTTTTTTGTTTAAAATAGGTTTATAAAAAATTTGTTTTAAATTTAGGACTGTTACTGAAATAGATTATAGAAAAACTGGTTTAGGAATTATTAAATACTCTAGCCAAAACATTATATAATAATCTAATCTATTCTGATACGGTAATAATTGATGAAGCTAAAAGTTCATGAGATCATCTAGTTCAAGATGGTAAAGCTAAAAAATTTAAAGAAGGTGAAAACGATTAATATATGATGTTGGAATAATATAAATGTCGCAAATATACTTTTAAAATGTCGCAATATATGTTATAGAAACAATAAGCAAACCAGCTTTTACTATTAGAGTAAAATAAAATAAATTCTAATTTTAGTTTATAATATAATTAAAACAAAACATTATGAAAACAATTAAATGGATCGCCAGAATACTATCATTATGTATTTTAGTATTTGCTCTACCTTTTTATTTTGGTTATGGAAACCCTTTACCATTTGTAAATCCTGATTATTCTTTATGGGAAAATATCACCCTGACATTAATGCCATTAATTTTTGTTAGTTTAGCTTTAGGATGGAAGTATCCTAAAATTGCTGGTTGGATTATAACGGCTTCAATTATAATTAGCTTTGCACTTGGATTTTTAACAGATGCCAATCTTAGTATTAACTTAATAATCCCAATTATTCCAGGAATTTTATATTTAATAGATGGGTATAAAAATTCTAAAAAATAAAGTATTAATAAAAAATGATAAAAAATTTTAAAAAAATAAAAATAGTATTTTTAATTATATTTGTTATTTTATTAATTTTACTTTTTTATTTTTTTAAATCAATAATTTTTCAAGAAGGAAATCATGTTCCTTTAATGAAGGGAATAATTGAACTTAATTTTTCTAATCAAGAATTTGTTAAATTAAATATTGATGGAAATAAATATTTAAGTAAGAGTAAAAATGGTAATGAGTTTTTAATAAATAAATTAAAGGATAATGGATATAAATTTATTGAACAAATGGGCTCAGGTTATTTTTTCATAAATGATAATTTGGATACTTTGATTATAAGCAGAAAACATTATTCTCGTTTTTATTTTGTCTGGAATGTTAGTGATTCAAAAAATGTTAGAGAAGCTATAAAATTGGTAAATTATAATAATGAGGAATATGGTTTTACTTTTAATTATCCATGTACATCAATTAATAATAAATGGTGGGGAAGTTTAACCGAGGAAAAACCGCTTTTCAATTTATTGCTTCCAAATCAAGTTTTAGGTAAGGGCAATAATTTTTACCTTACTCAAAAATATGATGTAGAAGTTAATAAACAAACCGGAGAATTAATAAAAACAGAAAATACTTTTGTTCCTGAATATGAAGAAGATGATTATTCTTATCCCTTACCTTGGCATATTGTTATTATAGATGTTAAGGATGAAAAAGATTTAGATTCAATAATTAAACAAAAATTAGGTTCTGGTTGTAGTTATAAAACAAAAATAGCCACAAGTTTTGAAGGTAATTATAGGGTTGAAATTGAAGGAGATGGAAAAGATTTAGGTGAAACTCTTTGTTCAGTTAATTATGCTAATTATATAATATATAGTCCAATTGCAAAGAAGATTGCTTTTTGGAGTTTGGGCCAAGAATGTAATATTGGTTTAGGGTTTACAGCTAATAATTGTTTTGATCAACAAATATCCAATTCTTTTCATTTTTTAAATTAAAATACATGAAGATTAATGAAATTAAAAAAATGTTACTCATTTCCTTAGCTACTTTCGTAATCGGATTTATTCTTATTTTAAATCCCCATGGTTTAGATGGAATATTATTTAATGTAGTTCCAATTATTTTTTTATTTTTTATTCTACCTTTTTTAAATGGAATTTTATTAGTATTAATTCAGAATAAAGATAGAAGTTATCATTTTTTACCAATTCTTTTTTTAGGAGTTTTTATTAATGGAGTACTAATAGCTATACTTTTTTTAATAGAACATTTTTTAACTTATGGTTTTTTATTTTATTTCCATAATTTATTAGAAATGTTTTTTCCATTAATTATTTTAGGAATAATTGGTGGTCTTATTGGATTACTTATTAGAGGAATTACTTTATTAGTTAAAAAATATAGACAGATTTTAAAAAAGTAATTTAATATATAATTTATTATTAAAATAAATAATTATGAAAAATAAATTTTTATACTGGAGTCCAAGAATTTTATCAATTTTATTTGTTATTTTTTTAAGTTTATTTTGTTTTGATAGTTTTGATGAATTTGATGGTTGGAAAAGTATTATCGCTACTCTTATTCATTTAATTATTCCATTTATTGTTTTAATAGGAATAATAATAGCTTGGAAAAGAGATATGGTTGGAGCTGTAATTTTTTGTGTTTTAGCTATATATTATGTTTTTATGGTAGGATTTAATCGTCATTGGAGTTGGTATGCGTCAATTTCTGGACCAGCTTTACTTATAGCTATATTATTTTTTTTGAATTGGTGGAATGGGAAAAATAAAAAATAGTTTTTATTAATTTTTTTACTTATTAGCATAATAACCTCTTTTTTCTTCTGGTAGTAATTAAGCTAATATGGTTAGCTAATATATCAGCTTGTTTTTTTAGTTGTTCATGAGTTTTATTAAATACCTAAGATTTGGATTAAAATTCAACCAGTAGAATTTGACATAGTTTAATTATTGTGTTATAATGACGATTATAATAATTAATAAACGTTTTGAAATGGTTTATTTCAAAATATATAGTAATTAATATAAAAAATATGAATAACAAAATATTTGAACAAAATTTGAAAAATAATGAAGGAAATGAAAATCTTGAAGAAAATTTAAAAAATCAAGAAGAATTAGTAAAAAAGAACGTAAATGAAATGAAAGAAGTTTTAGATAGTGTTGGTGGAGTAGAAGGATTACAAGAAAAAGCAGATTACATTGGCGAAGATAAAGTAAAAGAGATTTTAGTGGGAATGAAAAAAGTTGGTCAAAAAATTATAGATGTAGTTAAATACACTATAATTCCTACACTCTCTGCTGGTGCTGTTGGTGGCCTTGCAGTGCTTAATAATATGAGTAGTATAGAAACGGTAAATCCTATTGTTTTAGCTTCTGGAGCATTTCTTGCCGTTTCTACTATTGAAGCTATATCTGTTGCATCATCTAAAAAAGGAGAAAGAAAAAAAGAAGAAGCATATTGAAGCTATATCTGTTGCATCATCTAAAAAAGGAGAAAGAAAAAAAGAAGAAGCATCTGGTATAAAAATAGCAGCTTAATTATATATAGACTGTATATAAAAAAACACGATTATTAGTAGTCGTGTTTTTTAGTTGACAAAAAAATATTTTTAATTATAGTATTAATTAGTATCTTGACAATAATAATCAAAAAAATGAAGCAAAATGTCAACAAATAATAAAATAAAAAATCCGATAATTGTATATTTTGAAAAATATGAAGATATTTCTTCTGAAATATTAAGTGCTGAAAGAAATTGTAAAATTCTTTCTAAGGAATTAGTAGAAAACCATATAAAGTATAAAATTGAAAATAGAAATCATACCATTTATTTAGTAATTAATAGAAAAGAGTATAATAATGCTATTAGATTATTATTAATGACGGGTTTAGATTTCTTTGCTATTTATTATGAGAATCACAATAAAGAGGTTGTTTAATCTCTTTTTTTTGTTTGACAATATTTTTTTAAAATATTAGAATTTGACCATGAAAAATAATTATATATCAAAAATACTAAGAACTATCACAGCTTTATTACCAACTGATAAAAACAGAAAAGGATATTGTCTTAATTGCGGAAAATGTTGTTGTTTGCCTAAAAAATGCTTTTTTCTAAAAATAGTAAATGATAAAAAATATTGTTCTGTTTATGTAATAAGACCTTTAGTTTGCAGAAAGTATCCACGAGTTGAAAAAGAATGCTTGACCAAAAATGTTTGTGGTTTCAAATTTTAAAATAATTTTTTTGATATCTAATATAAAAAGGATTAATCAGATTTAAGATGATAACTATAAATAAACTTATTTTTTAAGTTTATTTTTTATGGAAAAATAAGTTAATATAGTGTATAATTTAATTATTATAATTATTAAAATTTTATGAAAAAAACATTAACAATAATTACAATAACTCTTTTATTATTAGCAATATTTATTTTTTATTTATTAAATAAACAAGAATTATTTAATAATATTAATTTTACTACTAATATTTCTAAATCAATTAAAAATAATTCAATTCAGGTATTTAATATTTCCAAAGATCTGTTTATTGAATCACCTTTGTCTATAAATGGTCAAGCTATTGGTTCTTGGTATTTTGAAGGAAGTTTTCCAGTAGTTCTTTATGATGATAATAATAAAGAAATAGCTTTAGGAATAGCTATGGCTAAAAGTGATTGGATGACTGAAGATCTGGTGCCATTTGAAGTATCTTTGAATTTTACTGTGCCAAAAACTAAAGAAGGAACTTTAGTTTTTAAAAAAGACAATCCTTCTGGTTTACCAGAAAATGATGAAAAATTGTCTATTCCAATAAAATTTTCCGATAAAACTCAATTAGTAAAATTATACTATTATAATGAGGCGGAAGATAAGAAAATTAATCCAAGTATTAGTTGTTCTGAAGAATTTGTTTTACCGGTAGAAAGAAAAATCTTTTTAAGTCAAACTCCGATTAAAGATGCTATTAATTTATTACTTCAAGGAGTTATTTCAGAAAATGAAAAACAATTAGGTTTTTCTTCAGAATTTCCTCTAGAAGGTTTTGAATTAATTGGAGCTAATTTAAAAAATGGAACTCTTATATTAGAATTTTCTGATCCTTTTAATAAAACTAGTGGTGGATCTTGTCGTGTTAATTTATTACGGCAACAAATAGAGAAGACAGTTAAGCAATTTGAGGAAGTACAAGAAGTTAGAGTTTTACCCGAAACATTATTTCAACCTTAGTGATAACATTGACAAAATTAATAAATTAATCTAATATTTAATTGCTGCTAGACTTTTATCATTTTTGTTTCAGTTGTTGGTGCTACAAGTTTATTTTCGAGGGTATTGTAATGATACTCTCGTTTTTTATTTGTATTATATATTTTTTTTGTTATAATATAATATATGAATAAAGACTGTCTTTTTTGTAAAATAATAAATAATGAAATAAAGTCTTATACTATATATGAAGATGATTATGTCAAGGCTTTTTTGGATGCTTTTCCAGTAAGTTTGGGTCATGTTTTAATAGTACCAAAAAAACATTATGAAAATATTTATGATATTGATGAAGAATATTTAAGTAGAATAATTAAGATTGCTAAAAAAATAGCTTTAAAGTATAAAAAGGTTTTTGGAATAAATAATTTACAATTAGTTCATTCAGCTGGAAAAGATGGACAACAAGAAATTTTTCACTTTCATCTTCATCTTATTCCTCGTCATAAGGATGATGGTATAAATATAGTTCAAAAAAAGAGTCCAGAATTAGTTGAAAAGTATAATGAATTTATTAATAATTTTAAAAAATAAATATATGGGTTTTAGTAATATTGCTAAAGATATTTTAGATAAAAATGAATATGAATTAGAGCAAAGTTTTAGTAGATTAATGCGTCTCAATCCTCGTTATAAAAATCTGGATAGTGAAGATAAAGAAATACTTCTTAATTTAATAAAGAAGTATAAAGAAAAAATAAGAAAAGGGAATTATCCAACTGCTTCAACTATTCGTCGTGATACCTATAGTCTTTATAGCAACAGAGTAAAAATGGGATTAACTAATGTAGACATAGAACAAATAAGAGAAATTTTAAATAATTTTAAAAGATAATTTATTTTTCATAATTATATAATCCATTTTTTTGGGTTTTTTTATTGACTTTTCTAATTATATGTGATATACACAAATAATATTTTAATTATAAATAATTTTTTTCTTTAACAATAACAATAACAATAAAAAATAAATAAAAATGGCAGGTAGAAAAATGGTTATGGATGGAATAATTTTTGAAGAAATTTCATCTTTTTGTATTCCTCCTTTATTGGGAGACGAATTTATTTGTAAATCTAATGGCGATGGAATTTATTTCTCACCAAGTATAAAAAGGGTATTATCACCTTTTAATGATAATTTAGTTGATAACACTAATAATAAGCTTATCTTTCCTGGAACCGAAACTCCTAAGGGAGATTTTTCTATTGTTTCAGTTGGTTTCAATAGAAAAAATGTTTTATTGTTTGATGTTTTTGAAAGTTGTCGCAAAATTTTTAAAAAAAATTTTAGTAGCATTTCATTATCACAAAATCAAATCTCTTATTATTTTGTAAATGATATTAAGAGTTCAAGAAATCAATCTATTTTTTTATTAGCTAAGTCTGATGAAAGGGAGAAAAGCGAAAGTGATTTTATTGTTTTCAACGGAATTAACAAGGGTGAAAAAAGTATTAGAGTGGAAATACCCAGTAATAAAATTACTTTCATTGAGGATAAAAAAATTTCCAATCCCCAGTATTTTTTAATTGTTCCGAAATAATTTAGGTATTTTTAAAAGCATTTTGTTTAATTATAAAATGCTTTTTTTATTCTATATTCTTTATTAAGTATTTTTTTGTTTTGTTATTATTTTTTAATTCTACCATATCTCCAACTCTTTTGTTTAATAGTAAAGAACCCAGAGGAGAATTATATGATATGAAACCCTTAGAGGGATCGGTTTCTAGGGATCCAAGTATTTGATATTTTTTTATAACCCCCTCAATTTCAAGTTCAACTATATTTCCAATTTCAATTTTATTATTTTGATTTGGCTTAATTATTTCGGAACGAGCTAGTATATCTTCAATTTTATTTATTTTATTATTAGTTTGACGAAGTTTAAATTTAGCTGATTGATAACCAGCATTTTCAGAATAATCTCCGGTAGTAGATAATTCTTTGACTTCAGCCATTAATAAAGGACGAAGATCATTTTTAAAATAATCTAAATTTCTTTTTAATTCTTCGTATTTAGCTAAAGTTATTTTAGCATCAACTTTATTTCTTGGTACCTTATCACTTTTTCTATAGGGAATTTGCATATTATTAATTAATCTTTTAAACAACGAACCGAGAAGGACTGAGAACCATTAGCAGTTAAATAAACATAATTTTTATCATATGTAAAATGATATGAACGACTAACAATTTCAGAATTCCAATAAGATGCTTGTGCTCCCATATTACCAAAAGCATCAACATTATAATGCTTAATTCCAGCTGGCAGAACATTAAAACCAGTAGCATTATTAGTTTGTTGATTATTACCAATCATACAATTAGTTGTAGTTGAAATCCAGCCGTAACTTGAAGACAATGATT
>Ga0209723_1001309_pt1 | contig 39243 bp, 56 predicted proteins | sample BiotimSIPDNA_2_FD_185750 | JGI IMG/M metagenome (GOLD analysis project Ga0209723, IMG submission 185750) | Anaerobic biogas reactor microbial communites from Washington, USA - Biogas_R2 time_0 SIP DNA (SPAdes) (version 2) | ecosystem: Engineered > Bioreactor > Anaerobic > Unclassified | place... | reverse complement strand
GCAGAGTCTATGTTAATAACCAGATTGGAAAAATTAAGTCCTGATATTGATACTCAAATTAAAATTATGGAACAATCAATTTTTCACTGCTGGCAGGATGTATACCACTTGAAAAAGGAAAAAATTGTTAATAACAGCCAAAATGGCTATGAGCAGTTTATGGAGAAAGTAATGAATGATAGGAGATAGTATGAATTTACAGACCGCAAAGGAAAATAAGGATAGACAACTTAAAATAAAAACAGAACTTTATCACGATAATTTTCAAAACTATAAAAAATATAACATTCCAAAAGCACAGTTAGTTATAGCAGATATACCCTATAACATTGGCATAAACGCTTATGGAAGCAGTCCGCAATGGTATATTGACGGCGACAATAAAAACGGTGAAAGCGATATGGCAGGTAAACAATTCTTTAATAGTGATAAGAATTTTAACCTATATGAGTATATGCACTTTTGCAGCACTTTGTTAATTAAAGAGCCTAAAGAAAAAAATAAAGCTCCGGCAATGATAGTATTTTGTTCGTTTGAGCAAATACCAACATTGATTGAGGTAGGCAAAAAACATGGATTTGCTAATAGCTACCCCTTATTTTTCATTAAAGACTATAGCCCTCAAGTATTGAAGGCAAATATGAGGATAGTTGGAGCAACAGAACACGCAATAGTTTTATATAGAGATAAGTTGCCTAAATTCAATAATAACAAAAGAATGATATTTAATTGGATGAAGTGGCCTCGGGATAATAAAACGGTAAAAATACATCCAACACAAAAGCCTGTTCCATTACTCAAAACATTAATAAGTTTATTTACAGATGTTGGGGATGTAGTTATTGATCCTGTTGCTGGAAGCGGAACAACATTAAGGGCAGCAGCTGAACTGAATAGGAATAGTTATGGATTTGAAATTGACAGGTTTGTTTATAAAGACGCAAAGGAAAAAATATTAAAAAATATTCAAATGGGATTACTTACCATAAACAGGGGGTAGGAGTATGAATTTACAGCTTAATCAGCAAAGACAATCTAAAGAGGCAAAGTTTAAGATTATGATTAACACTTTCGAGGAATTATATAACCGCAAACTTGAGCCGTCAACAGTAACACTATGGCGGAAATTCCTCTATGATTACCCCGAAGAATATTTTGTCAGGGTGGTTGAGCTTGCAGGGGAATTAAAATATTTCCCACGAGTATCAGAAGTCAAGGAACGCTTCTATGAATACTCACTCCAGGATTCTAACAAAAGGGTAAAGCTCCCCGAACCAAGAGATTACCACAAGGAAACTGCCCGCAAATGGATGGCACAGATTAACACCATTATCAGCTATGGGGGGCTGTTACGAGAAGACTTTGACCATACCAAACTTGGAAAGCTGTATACACCAGAGGAGTTAAAGAAGTTATTGGATAGTAATTTGAAAGAAAATCTAAATAAAGAAAGGAGTTTTTAATGATTAAGTATCCAAAAATAGAAACATTATTTGAAAGAGATAAAGATACTTTTAAAGTTACTGACAAAATAAGATTACCAGAATTTGAAATGATTGATAATTGGCTTATTACTGAAAAGATTGACGGAACTAATGTAAGGGTGATTTATAGCCCATCTGATTATGATAAAAAGTTGGAGATGTACAAAGAAGAACGGGTAATTTTTAAAGGAAGAACCGACAATGCCCAGATGCCAACATTTTTACTTGAGAAATTACAAGATATATTTACAGTAGAAAAATTTAAAAAAGTTATCGGTGAAGGGCAAGAACCAGAAAGGGGAATTTGTTTATATGGTGAAGGCTATGGTGCAAAAATCCAAAAAGGTGGCGGTGATTACAATCCTGGAAATTCATTCAGATTATTTGATGTTTGGATAGACGGTTGGTGGCTGGAATGGGATAAAGTTTGTGAGATAGCTGAAATGATGGGGATTAAAACCGTGCCAAGGGATGCTGAATATAGGACACCACCGGAATATTGGTAAGAAAGGAGCAACAATGACTAATAAAGAATGGCTGGAAAATATTAAAAGGGTTGACGATAAAAGAAAACCAAGCGATTTAATACCAATTTATGAGTTTCGCAAAGCCAAAGCACTTGAGATTATTGCAGAGGAATTGATTAAGCTGAATAGCACATATACCGATGCTAAAAAAATGAACCATTTAGAGGATTTAGTCAGGGAATTGGATATTAGAGTTTGCACATTAATAAGCAAAGTAAGAGGTGATAATGACTAAAACTAAAGTAAAGGCAAAGGTTTTAAATCGCAAAATAACCGAAAATGATGTCAAAAGGCAAGTTAAAGACTACCTATCACTCAAAGGCTGGTTTCACTTCTACAACCTTGCAGGTATGGGTGCATTTAAGGGCATACCCGATATTATTGCAATTAAGCAGGGCAGGGTGCTATTTATCGAATGTAAGAGACCAGCCAGAGGAAGCAAACAATCACCCGCCCAAATAGAATTTCAGAAGAATATTGAAGCTCACGGCGGGGAATATCTATTAGTCAGGGACGTTGAAGATTTGATAAAGGAAGGGGTGTGAAATGATTGATACTAAATATCTGAAAGTGATTATTAAAAACTGTATTAAAAACGAAGTTTATAGTTTATTCCATTACAGAAAAATATACAAAGAGTATAAGTGGCTATTAGACGAAAAGAAAGAAAAAGACCTTATAGAAAAAGAGTTTCCGGTAATAATGGCATTTTTAAATGCCCATAACTGTAAATTGATTATTACTAAATCAAAGGATAAATTTGGGAATTATGTAGAATTAAAGTCAATTTATGAATCATACGGTAATAGTTTATCAGCATCATTTTATTGTGATAAAGATATACCAAGATTAAATAGAGTAGTAGATGCAATAAGAAGTTTAGAAAAACAAAGGACTTGCAAAAAGTAATATAAATTTGAGATAGGAGGTAGAAAGTGAGAAGTTTAATTGTACGAAAAGCTAATAAGCGAGTATCAGGACTTTCTAAAGGGGCTGGGCTATAAATACAAACATCACGGCTTTGATGACATTTACCAACAGGGCGTAATGTTACTTATCGAGGCACACAATAAAGGCGTCAGGAATGTCAAAACAAGCGTATGTAACGGCATCAGGAAATATTGCAGGGATGAACAAAAGTACAAGGACATCTGCAAAGGTGGTGATAGTTTTGAATGAGCGGGAATATGAAATCATCTATCTGTATTATTTTTATGGCTATCTGGAAAGGGAAATAGCGGTCATGCTGGGAATACACAGGACAACAGTCAACAGGATAAAACAAAGGGCATTGGGAAAATTGAGGGAAATACTTCAAAATTAGGCTATACATTTATGTATGGTTGGTATAAATTATTTCAATAACGGGCTTATTTTGAGTCCGTTTTTTTATTTTTAAAATATTTTTCTGCAAAATGCTACATATCACACCAAAACTTTACCTTATATAAGTAGAGGGTAATTATGTCAAAAAACAAAATTGAGTTTATAGCAAGTTTACCACCTATACAATCTGCAATCAATATTGACGGGCAGGGCAACGGGGCAAGAATTAAATTAGATATACCAGCAAGTGAATTAGTCCATGTAATAGCGTTGCAGAAATATATCGGAGAAAGTTTTAAGGTTGTGATTAGTGATGAGTAGAAGGGTTACAAAGGTAACACAAAAAGAACATTTTTTAAAAGCATACGATAACAGTATGGGGAATGTAAGTGAAGCATGCAAGGCTATTAATATAAGCAGAAAAACCTTTTATGAATGGTGTCAAAATAATGAAAAATTTAAAGAAAAAATTAATGAGATAGATGAGAGTTTTATTGATTTTGCAGAGGGACAGTTAAAAAAGAATGTTAAGCGTGGAATACAAAAAGCAATAGAATTTACTCTTACTAATCGTGCCAGAGATAAATATTCAAATACGCAGACCGTAGAACACAAAGTTCCAGATGTGGTTGAAGTAGTCCATTATATTCAACAGGGGCCGCCACCTGAAATAAAGGAAAAGCCTATTGACAACAGCAACACAAACAAAAAATAAAATACAGATACCCTATAATTTCCAGCCGTATTACTGGCAAGTTCCGAGCTTTAATATGCTTGAAAATGGCTATAAGCGTGGAATATGGGTAGACCACAGGCGTTGCGGGAAAGATATCAGGTGTATCAATTTGATTATCAAGCAGATGTATCAAGAGCCTGGATTATACTTTTTAGTCTATCCGACCTTAAAACAGGGGCGAATGATACTCTGGGAAGGCTACACTGATGAGGGGAAAACCTTTTTAGAAACCTATTTGCCACAAGGATTACTGGCTTCCAAGCCGAACTCAACCGATATGAAGTTCCGTATTTACAGCAGGACTGGTGATATATCCATGCTCCAGATTGTAGGGACAGAAAACAATCGTTATGAAGCTATGAGAGGAACTAACCCAAGGGGCATTATCTTTAGTGAATATTCCAGACAGCATCCGGGGGCATGGGATGTAGTTAGACCGATATTGCTCAAAAATGGCGGTTGGGCTATCTTTCAGTCTACACCAAATGGAAATAATCATTTTAAGGACTTATGGGATATTACAGCAAAGAACAATCGCTGGTTCCGGTGTTTGCACACTGTCAAGGACACTTACGACCACGAGGGTTATCGTTTAATCTCTTTGGCGGACATAGAAGAAGAACTTGCCACAGGGCAGACAGAGGATTTTGTTCAGCAGGAATATTATTGCTCATTTTCACAGGGGATAGAAGGAACTTATGTTGGTAAGTTAATTCAGGAATTAGAAGATAATGAAAGAATAGAAGATTTGCCTTATGACCCGACTTATTTAGTCAATACCTATTGGGATTTAGGGATTAGAAAAGATAGCATGTCAGTCTGGTTTGTTCAGCAGGTAGGGCAGGAAATACGTTTCATAGATTTCGAAGAAGCAACAGCCAAGACATTTACCTATTGGGCTAAAGTATTGCAGGATAAACCGTATCTGTATGGTAAGCATTTTGCTCCTCATGATATCCAACACAGGGAAATGATTGGAGCAGAAGACGCAGCCAAAAGCAGATTAGCTCATGCTAAAGATGTTGGGATACTGTTTAACAAGACACCTTTTGCCAGCTTTGAAAATGGAGTAGAAGCGTTAAGGGGATTGTTGGGCTTATGCAGGTTTGACCAGACAAAATGCAAGGCAGGATTAGACCACTTACGCAAATGGGGCAAGAAATATAACAAACTTGAACAGCGTTACACCGAAACAGAGAACGACAACGAACATTCCCACGCAGGGGCAGCTGCAAGATATGCAGCTATTAATATCAGGCAAGCACAGGGATTTGATGTGTTAAAAACACGAGAGGAAAAGCATTTTAAGAATGTATTCAGGAGAAAAAGGTCTTATGGCTCAGCCATGAGCGTATAGGAGTTTATATGCCAATCTATGAGCTTAAATGCCCCAAATGCGGGGCTGAAACTGAAAAACTATGTAATGTAGCAGAGAGAAATAACCAGCCTTGCGATAAATGCGGGGAATACATGAAAGTACAGATTACTACTGCAAATATGTTTTATCGCAATATTAAGTTACGACATAAGCAGTGGATCAAGGAAAGAGGTCTATAACCATGCCAAAAGGACATTCAGGATTGGTAACAGTAGGCGTTAAACCCAAGACACAGACCAACAGGATAGTTAAACTTAAGGATTTCTGGGATGAAGGCTATAAAGGGCAGTTTGAGTATGTTCAGGCGGCTACCCGTAACTATGGCTTTTATATGGGGGGCGATAAACAATGGGATGCAAGGGATATTGCCATTTTAGATGAAATGAAGCGTATGCACCTATCCCTGAATATCATCTTCCCGATTATTAACCTTCTGACAGGCTATGAACGGCAAAACGGCATGGATATTAAGGTATTCCCGAAAAAAGGCGGATTACAGCCTGTTGCAGAATTACTGACCGAACTATGCAAGCATGTGGAAGACCAGTCTAATGCCCAGTATTTACGAAGTGCCATGTTCTTTGACGGGATTATCTCAACTAAAGGCTTTGTATCACTGGACATTAAATATGATGATGACCCCTTTAACGGGGAAATAGTAGTAGATGTGGAAGATCCTTTTGATATTGTTGAAGACCCGCAGAACAAGAAATATGACATGAACTATGGGAAATATGTTATCAAGTCCTATTGGGGCGATAAGGAGCAGATTAAGCTCATCTATCCCAAGAGCAAACAGGATATTGACAATCTCAAATATGATGATTTGGATAACAGGGATAAGACTAAAATACCCGGAAGTGATGTATCACCAGACCAGTTTAAATGCAGAGTCCGGGAAACATGGTGGAAACATTACGAGAAAGCTACCTTTTTAATTGACACTATAAATATGAGCCATACAAGGGTACACAAGAGCAAACTTGATTTGCTAAAGGTTGTACTTGAAAAAGACCGCAGAAGGGCAGAGGAAGAAGGTAGACAGCCTATATTTGCAGTCAGGGAAAACATTATCCCAGTTATGAACTGCACAACTACACTGGGGGATATTGAATTAGAGCATATCGAAAGACCTTTCGGGGAAATGAACAAGTTCCCGATAATAAGATTTGTACCATATTATGTCAATGGAAACTGTTTAGGCGTTGTAGACAACTTAATTGACCCGCAGAAAGAGAAAAATAAGAGGCGTTCACAAAGTTTGAATCTGCTTAATTCTGATGTCAACAGCGGATTCTTCAATCACGAAACAGAAGGGGCTGACAGAGATGAGCTGGAAGCACAGGCAACCGAGCCTGCTCCTGTAATCAATTACAAGTCAGTACCGCCAACCAAGATACAACCGACACAACTGTCAGTGGGCCATGTCAAATTAGAAGAAATGGCAGAGCTTGACGCTACCAAGATAAGTTCAGTCAACCAGAATATGCTGGCACAAGGTCCGACCTCTGAAAGTGGAGTTAAGGACAGACAGCGTATTAATCAGGGATTGATAGGCAGTGAAATTATTTTTGATAATGTGGGATATTCCCACAAAATATATTCCGAAACAATCGTGGATTTAATCCGATACAACAATACTTTCTCAACTGCCGAGATGATGGCTATCGCTTCTGAGGCAAAGTTAGAACAGAATGTAGACCAGCTATTAGAGGCTATAAGAAGCAGAAAGATAGGAAAATACGGAGTGGAATTATCAGCCAGTCCGACTAATCCGACTATCCGCTTTGCCAACTTTGAAATGTTACTTGATATGGCAAAGATTTACGGTGAAATTATTCCACCTGATATTGTTATTGAATCTTCTGATTTACCAAAGAAAGAGGAAATACTGGAAAGGTTAAGGCAACAGGCACAGATGCAGGCACAGTTAGCACAGCAACAGGCACAGATGCAGGCACAGTTAGCACAGCAACAGCAACAGCAACAGCAACAGCCTCAACCGACACAGAGAAGATTAGCCAAACGATAACAGGTGAATTCCCCTCATGCAGGGGCAAGTGCATGAAATTCATCTATCCAGATGTAAAACAGGAGCTAATAAATGACAGAAGAAGTTAAAGAAGTAACTGAGGAAACCCAGGAAGGGCAAAAGGAAAAGTATTATTCAGAACGTGAATGGAAGGGGCTTTTATCTGACAAGCAGAGAGAAGCACAGGCAAGACAGGAATTACAGGCAAGACTGGCAGCAAAGGAAACGCAGTATGAGGACAGGATTGCACAGTTAGAGGCTAAATTAGCCGAAAAAGAGTCTAACATAGGCGACCCCGATGATGTTGCGACTGTTGCCACCCTGAAGAAGGAAATAGCAAAAGTAGAGAAAAAGCTGATGGATATGTATACCAAAGAGAAACAGGAAGAAACCAAAGCACAGATGGAAAAGCGTATCAATAAGAGCTTTATCGATGCACAGGCCAAATACACCGAAGATAAGACAGGAAAAGGGTTAAGTTTTGAAGAGGTTAATGAGGGAACTAAACGAATGATTGCCCGTAACCCCAAGTATAGGGAGCTTATCCTTAACGACCCCGACCCTGGTGAAATGGCGTATAAGGTAGGACTGCAAGACCCTGTTATTGCCAAAAGATATGAAGCATACAAACAGAATATGCCAAGCGGAAAAGTTACTTCTAAAGAAGGTTTAGAGGGCAGCGCTGCCGCCAAGAGTGGCTATTACTCGCAGGAATATGTCAAGAAGATGAGTAAGACTCCGGGCTGGATCACAGCCAACCTTGACAAAATCAGAGAAAGCCAAAAGCAGTGGGACAAGCCGAAAGAATAGGCTTGTTTAATACCCGACCGCTGGGTTAAGCGGGTTTTCGTCTAACTTCAAGACGCTTAAAGGGAAGGAATAGCTATCATGTGATACTTACCACTAATTATAAACTTTAACGAACTTTGAAAGGAGTTAGACAAATGGCTATTTTAAACGCAATTCCTGAATTATGGAATGCCGCCATGATGGATGAGATGCAGAAATCCCATGTATACGGGAAAATCTGCCGATGCAAAATTGATGCACCTATCAAAAGACAAGGCGATGCCGTTCATATCAGCGGAATAGGGGATATTGATATCGGTAGATATGACGGAGGCGATATTTCCTTGCAGAGCTTAACTGATGCAGGGGTAACTCTCAGAATTACCGAAGCTGATTACTTCAACTTTATTGTTGATGATGTTGATGCTATCCAGAGCAATTCCGCCTTAATGAAAGAGGCAACCAGAAAAGCCGCTTACAAGATGAAGGATGAAGCTGATAAGTTCATCTATGACACTATGGTAGCCAATGCCGCTTTAAGCGGACCGACTGAAGGAACGCTTGACGTAACAGCAGCTATCTCAAACATTGCCGAAATGGACTTGTTATTGAAGGAAGCGGAAGTACCCAAAGAACAGAGATGGATTACCATGCCTCACTGGATGGGAACTAAGCTCTTACTGGCTGGTATTTACCACGCACAGGACTTGAAGGGCAATATCAACGGATTTGTAACCAATGTACTCGGACCCGATTTGTATGAGTCAGGTCAGAACGCCGCAACTGTTATACTTGCAGGCTCTTACGGGGCAGTGGCTTATGCCGAACAGATTATCGAAACCGAAGCCTATAAACCTGAAAAGCGTTTCGGTGATGCTCTTAAAGGACTTCATGTCTATGGGGCAAAGGTTGTCAAACCTAATGAGTTAGCCATAGGTGCGTTCACTGAAAGTACTGAAACTGTAATCTAAATTAGCGGGGGGCTTCTGCTCCCCATTAAGTTTTTGAAAGGAGTATATATCATGGCTGTATCTTGTAACAATGTAACTTTAGAAGTTAATACTGTAAAAGTCCTTGCCGCTGATGCCGCAACTGAATCAACTGCAAGTAAAGCAGAGGCTTTTACTATTACCCCGACCAAAGCGGGACGGAAAATACTGATACTGGTAACTGTTGCCGCTGCTAATGGAACGGTTGTCTGCTCTTTAGGGGCTGGCAGTGAGTTCTGGGCTTCTGATGCACAGACCTTTAACGCAGTAGAGAATAAGACCTCCGCTTTCCAGATTGAGGATGTAGCAAGGTTTTTGACCAGTTCAGGTACTATTGTTTTGACCCTCACCCCTGCAACAGGGAAGAAACTGGCTAACGACCACGCTGCTACCGTGCAGGTTATTGAACTCGTATAAATCCACAGGGGCAGGCAAACTGCCCCTAACTTTATTTTAAGAAGGTGATAATAGATGAGATTTTACTCAAAGATAACACGCAAACCTAACTCGGTAATCAAGCAGATTAAGGAAGGGGATAAAATCCTCTCCCAGAAAAGGTTATGCGTATTTGTAGACGGGGTATGTGATACCGACGATCCGAAGGTAATCGAGGAACTGAAGAAGCACCCTGATAAATTCAGCGATAAGCCGTTCCCGAAGAAACTTGACTGGAAGGCTACCGAAGAAGGACAGCAATTAATGGAAAAAGGCAAGGAATTGGGTATAGATATGGAGTTAGGCAACAACTACAAAAATATACGGAAGGAATACCTTGAAAAACTTATCCGTGAAAAAGGCGAAACTGTTAAACCGAAGGCTAAACTTGTCAAATATCAGGAAGTTGTGTCAAAAGCCAAAGAACTCGGTATAGATACATACCACCGCAAGAAAGATGAGCTTCTGAAGGAGATTAGAGAAAAGGAAGTGATTAAATCATGAACAGAACTCCTGACCATGATATGACTGTTAGGGGAAGTATAGCCTTCCCGACTGTATATTCCACAGGAAGCACCATTGACGATAACGCAGCCGCAGGGCAGATGAATGTACCGGTTGCAGCAACTACTAATTTTACCGCAGCGGACAGGGTAATTATCGGGCGTGGCACAGCAAGGGAAGAAGAATTTGTTATTGACTCCGTTGACGCAGGGGTAAAGATTGTGTCTAAAACCAATTTGACCTATAACCATACTGTTGATGCTAATACTACTGTTGATGCCGAAAGTGCTGCCGAACAAAAAGTATTAGCCGTTACTGCAACTACTGGTTTTGTAGCAGGTGAACAGGTGCTTGTTGATGAAGGGGGCGACCATGAGGCAACATACACCATTTACAGTATTCAATCTGGCGTATCTTTGACTATGGTTGAGGATTTAGCCTTTACCCATGATGCTACTGAAACAGTTGCACAAACAGGCACAGAAGATGTTGTTGAGGTATGTATGGCCAGTTTATCGAATGTTATAGATAAAGCACATTACAAGGATATAGCCTTATTCCTTCCCTCGACGTGGGTTACTGCCGTTATAACCTTTAAGGCTTGTGATACCCCTGACGGAACATTTAACGATGTTATTGTAGCTGATGATGTTGGTGATGTAAGTGTAGCCAGTGTTGCTGCAAGCAAGGTTATTACCATGAACGGGGAAATCAGAGATGCCCTGACAGCATTGCCATATATAAAACTGCAATCGGGAACGACAGCAAGTCCTGTAGACCAGGGGACAGGCTCACCTGAAGTCAATTATGTCTTAACAAGATAAGGGGTAAATGATATGGCTATAACCAAAGCCGCTATTTTAACACATTTAAACAGTGAACTTAACAGAAATGAAACAGATATAGATGAGCATATTTTATCAGCTATGAAATATATCTCTCTTACTGATGACTTTATCTGGATAGAGGCAAATGTATCTGTTACCGCAGGAACTGTTTATTATTCCCTTCCTTCTGATTACAGGAAGTTAATGACAATCCACCTGACAGATGAAAAGCCGTTAGAGGAAATCACATGGCATCAGTACCGAAAAAGGATTGCGGGAAGGACAGATGAAGATGACAGGGACGAGCCGAACTGTTTTGCCATGCACGGGGGATTCTGGTATCCTTACCCGATTGCCGATAATACTTATACTGCAACACTTCACTATAATGCTTATGTTCCAGAATCAGAGGAAATAGATGATGTAGATACCAATGCAGTGGATAATATAGACCGATACTATTCAGATATATTCAGAAATGCCCTTTATACGCTGACTAAGGCTTATTATTGTCTGTCTAAGGAATTAAAAGATGATGCAGGCAATTATTTCAATATATTTTCCAGAATTGACTATCCGTTGTTAAGACCGCTGGTAAAAAGAGAAAGAAAATCTTTAGCATATAAGGATTTGTATTAGGAGAGATAATGGCTAAAACTTCATTCGGAATATTCTCTAATCCGATAAAGGGAGTAATTAAAAATGTGCCGTCATTACTGTTGAATGAAGCAGTAACACCTGACAGCGACAAGGTTGTACTGACTGACGGGGAGATACACCGCAGACCAATGCGAAGTTATTACCTTACCAAAAATGATGCAGCAGTGGTTACTCCTGACGGAAATCCTGTAATGAATCTTGTTCCCTATATCAAAGAGTCTACCAATACCTTATATCTGCTGGTATTGACGAAAAAGCATATCTACCACTGGAATACAACAGCAAGTGCTTTAGATGAAAAGTACGAATTAGCCGCTGATGCTGATACATGGGATTACTGCATATTCAATGACAAGGTTGTATTGACCCCCAACAGCGATTTGCCTTTAGTCTGGGGCGGGACTGGAAGTGTTACACCTTTAGACACACCATACGGGGTAAGGGTAAGTTACAGTACAGAAGTTACTACAGTGGATGCCGAGAGTGCTGCATCACAAAAGGTTTTGAATGTAGCAGCCACAACAGGACTTGAGGCTGGTGATGTCATTATTATCGACAAAGGTAATGCCAATGAGGAAGTAGGCAAGGTTAATACTGTTCAGGCAGGGGTAAGTGTTACGCTTGTTGATAATCTCTCAATAACTCACGCTGCAACGGAAAAAATATATATCTGCACCTGTATCACTAAGGCCAAGTTTGCCAAAGAATATTATTCGAGGCTGGTATTGGGGTATCCGTACTTAGACCAGGATGCCCGCTGGTATGCACAGGGATTATATATCAGTGCCTTGAATGATGAGGATTTTGTATCAGGCAGTGAAGTTGGTTATTTCGGGATAGGGCAGAGGGGGAAAATAAAGGGTTTCGGTTATTACAACAGTATTTTGTATATTTTCAAAGACAGGGGGAAAGTCCAGTTCTTTCCTGTTGCCGGTACTGAATACTTTAATTATAACGAAATACCTGACAGTTTCGGGCTTTTAGCCATGCACTCGGTTGTCAATGATGACAAGGGTAATTTGTACTATCTTGCCAGTGATTACACGATTAAGCAGGAAGGCGTTGGAACTATCTCTGCTCCGATACAGACCGAGATACTGGATAAGATTCAGCCTGATTATCTGGAAAAGGTAAGAGGGGCTTATGTTAGGGATTACAAGGAAATGATGTGGGCTTTGCCTGTTGAGAGCAACGAGAACAATTATGTGATTGTCTATAAAGACGGAGTATGGCTTTTGATGAAAGATGTTAATATTTCGTGTTTTTGTGATTATTATGTGTAAGGTGATTAGATGAGCCAATTAATATTAAGACCGAATGCCGATTATTCAGGAAGCAACAATTATTATAAAAGAGTTGATGATATAACACCTGACTATTCTAACAGCTATGTATTTGCTTATGCTTTGGGTGATTCTGACAGGGCTTTCAGGTTTTATATCCCCAATCATAATTCCTTAATACACGGCGGTACTATAAACAAGATTACTGTTGTTGCAGTCTGTAGCGGTATTGACGGGGATTATGCCACTCCTTTTATAAGAATTGGCGGGGCTGATTACGGGTATAACTCCAACCAGAATATGTCAAGCGGCTGGCAGTCTTATTCAGCAGAATGGACTACCAACCCTGATACATCTCTGGCATGGACTTGGAACGATATAGATAACCTGATTATCGGAGTAAGATTACAGGCTTTATGCTCTTTATATGTAAGATGTACCCAGTTGTATGTAGTTATTGATTATGACTCAATTCCTTTTGTAGATACTGATGCAGCAACCAATGTTGAAGAAACAACTGCTACTGGTAATGGGGAAATCACCGATGTTGGGGTTGAAAATGCCGACAAAAGAGGAATATGCTACAACACTACTGGCAATCCGCTGGTAACAGATGACAAAGAGGAAGATACAGGCGGAAGTTACACAGCGGGAACATTCTCAAAAGCACTTACGGGACTATCTCCCGCAACATTATATTATTACAGGGCTTATGCTCATAACTCGAAAGGTTACGGCTATGGTGATGTAGTTACATTTATGACCAAACCAAATCCCCCGACTGGGCTTGCCTGTACAGTTGTTGATGACTCACAGATTAACCTGACATGGACTAAAGGCACTGGGGCGGAAAAAACTAAAATAATCCGCAAAGTTGGAAGCTATCCGACATCTGTTGCTGACGGGGACGAGGTCTATTTCGGCACAGGCAACAGTTATTCAGATACGGGATTAGACAGGGTAACTCATTACTATTACAGGGCATGGAGTTACAAGACTGGCGCACCTAACAGCGGTTATTCCGATTCCTATTCAAGTGATGATGATACTACTTTAGCACAGTATCCGACTATTACTATTAATAATGCAACAGATATTCTCTCAGATGAATTTACAGCCAATGCAACTATTTCAGATGACGGCGGAGTTCTTATTGATAAGAGAGGCTTCCAGTACGGACTGACTAAAGTTGCTACATGGAATAATACCGAAAGTCTTGGGAGTTACGAGGAAGGGGATTTTTACCTTGCAATAGAAAACCTTAGCTCTAACACCTATTACTGGATAAGGGCTTTTGCCACTAATGCAAGGGGAACTACCTATACTGACTGGATAGCAGTGGAAACAGCGGCATCAGGTGATACTCCGAGCAATACTTTAATTACGCTTACAGGGGATATTTCAGGCTATGTTTCACAACTGCACGGTGATGAGAATAATGACCTTGACTATCCTTATGACGCATATTTTGTTATAGCCACAGATTTATCAGAAAGCAATTCGCTTGTGTTTAAAAAGAGGTTGCTGGACTTATTTAATTATTTCAGGACAGAAGATGCAGGGGATATGACTGTTTCAATAAAGTGCGACCATGAAACCACATGGCGGGAAATTGGAACTCTGTCATTGACAGGTGATGATGATATTGTTTTACCCCATTTAGCACCTGATGAACTGGGAAGGCATTTTTTAATCAAGTTTATGGGCAATAATGTGTTTAGATATTTAGGGACAATCTTTAAATATATCGTTCAGGGGGAGAGATAATGCCGAGAATTACACCTTCCATACCAAACTTACCCAATGAAAACAATGTACAAAACGAGGAGTTAAAAAGGATTGTAAGACAGTATAACCTTGCCTTACAGCAGTTGATTATAACACTGTATGGCGATATATCAGACCATGAGAACAGGATAAAGGATTTAGAATAATGGAATTAAAACCGTTGGAATTTTATCTTACTTATAACCATAATGACCTGACAAATATATGTGAGAAGTTAAAAGAATGGGACAGTGAGGCAAACACAGACCAGTTTTATGCCTATATGAAATCAGGACTTGTTAACCAGAAGGTATATCCGTTTGTTGCCTATAACAGTATAGGCGATATTATTGCCTGTGCAGTATTGTCTGCCGCAGCCTCACCGATGTATATAGACAGTGTTTTATATATCCAGTGGGTATGGATTGATCCTCATTATCCGTCATTGTGGAAAAAGGGAATGAAGTTTTTATATGAGATATGCAGGCAGTTTGGAATAAAGAAAATGGTAGGCAATGTAAGAAGGTTGCCGGAAATATTTCAGAGAAAGTTTGGATTTGTTCAGACTGATGCAATCATAGAGAAAGAGGTGGTTTAAATGGCTTGTATGACACCAATAGGAACAACTGAAAGCGGTGCGACAATATATGGTTATCCCGACCAGCAGGAAGAAAAGAAAAAAAAGAAAAAAGGCGGTTACCAGACTTCAGACCAACAGCCGATACAACTTGAAAACCCTACCAACCAGTGGGCGATAGCACAAATGCAACAGCTTTTAGGTGGCAGTGGGAGTTGCGGCGGAAGTTGCGGCGGTAATGCTCCGCAGGTGAATTTACAGGGATTGGGTGCAGAAGGACAGCAGTTATTAGGGCAGGGCATGGGAATATTAGACCAACTGACAGGGCTTGCCAATGACCCGACTCAAAACCCTGCTTATTCGTCTGGATTGAGTGAAATACAAAAAACTTTATCAGGCGAGTATGACCCTTTAACTTCTCCTTATTATGAGGGGATAAGAAAAGAAGCGGACATAGCAACACAGAAATCAGCAGATGTATTGAGACACGGGCAGTCTACAAGGGGAACTCTTGCCTCTACTGTCGGGGCAAAAGCAGAAGGTGAAATGAGGGCAATAGCAGATGCCAAGACATTACAGACACTGGGAAGCCTTTACGAAAGTGAACGGGGTAGAATGACTAACGCTGTTTCACAGGCATTGGGATATGCACAGTATCAGCCTGATGTAGCAGGCAAGGCATTAAGCGGAACATCATTAATGAGTCCGCTTGCAAACTATGACACTGAAATAGCCAATCAGGAACAGCTTGCCAATGCCAATTTACAGGCAGGGCATTTAGCTACACAATTAGGCGGTTTGGGTGCTATGGCTAATTATGGAACTTATTATATGCCACAGCAGTATTACGAGCCTACAACTGCTGATTATATATTGGGCGGTGTTAGTGCTATTGGCGGATTAAAGTAAAGAAGGTGAACTTATGGCTAATATAATCCAGTTAGGAAGTCCTTTTGCAGCGGGGCAATCTCCTTATGACATATTTCAGGACAGAATGAGAACTGTAGCCGCTATTGTGGAAAACTACAAACAATGGCAGGAAAAGAAATGGGATACCGAATGGCAACAGGCTGCATTATCCGATATAGACAAGGCTAAAAACCAGCAGACCGATATTCTATTGCAAAACATCAATCCACCTGCTGACAAGATAGATGTTGAAGGTGCTACCCAGTTTGCCGATAAGGCTATGGGTATGCTTCAGCAGAAAGAGCTGATGACAGGTGGTCTTGAGCTTAAACAGCCCGATGAGGCGGGTATGGTGCAGAAGAAGGAAATCATGACAGGTGGACTGGAAAGCAAATCAATTGTTACTGCTACTGCTCCCATGAAAGAGGAAAAGCCCGAAACAGCCCAGAGTGGAACTGTATCAAAAACGATACCCGATATAAGTGAATTTAACGAACTGATGAAGTTTGTTCAGGACTTGCCCACTGGAGAGGTCAACTGGGATAATACTCTTTCTTTATTTGAGCAGAGATTGCAAAAGAAAAGGTCTTTAGGTGATGCTGCAACACAGTTTTTAAACCAGATATTAGGACAGGGAATCCCCGACCAGAGGGCAAGGTTTGAGAATGATTTTAATTTGTCAAAGAATATTATGCAGACACTTTATCCGGAAACGGAACAGCAACAGGAAACATTTGACCCTGAAGCGTTTTTACAGTCCAATCCCGATATGGAAATAACTGGATATAACTCCAATACCGGCGGTTATACCTTCAGCAGGAAACAGGAAATAGAGGGAAAACCACAGGTTGATATTAACGAGCTTGTTTCCACATTAGAGCAAAATGGAATGAAGTTATCAAGTGCCAATTACAGTCCGACTACAGGAAATTTAAGTTATAGCTTTACTGCTGAAAAAACCGATACAGGCACAGCCAAGGCAAGTTGGGAAGGCAATCTTGCCAAAGCACAGCAGTTTATACAGAGTAACCCCGATTATGAGATAACAGGGACTAACCCTGATTCGGGAAGCGTAACTATAAGCAAAATGAAACCTCAAGGGGAAGAGGGGACAAACAAAACCACTCCAACTTATTCTATTATTCAGTCTATAAATAAAGATTTATTAGACCCAACTAAAGATTATGACAGGGTATTAGCACAGGCTGGAGTTAAGTATGATTTATCTGACCCTAATATAAATTTTGTTACCAAAGATGAACGGGCTAAAAAGATATATGAGTTTGCCTTAACTGGTGATGAAAAGACTTATGGCATTAAAGATGGGGATATTGTTGACGAAGACGGATTTGTTGAAGATGAAGCAGAATATAACCTTCTTTATCAGGAATATGAAAAAGGGGCAAAAGAATATTATGAAGCGACTGGGCAGTTATTGCCTAAAGAATATCTATCTCCGGAAGAAGCGGGAAGGTTTATAACACTTACTCCGGGCAAAGGTTACAAAGGCGGATTGAAGCCTGTTAAGAATACGGAAAATATCCCCTGGAGCTGGGCAGGGAATATTAACAAAAGCAAAACCAACGCATTTATCCATGACGCACAGGCAAGCGGGTATACCCTTGCTGATTATGACATTGAAGAACTTAAAAAAGCAGGCGTAGATATAGAAAAAGCCAGACAGGCATTGGGGAATTAATATGGGATTATTCGATTTTGCCTTAAAAGAGAAAAAAGAAGAAGAAAAAGAGCAGTTAGGTTCTGGTTTTGGCGGTGGCTGGGGATTATCTGATTTAGTCAATGAGAAGAAAAAAAAGGAATTATCCCCTAATGTTACTTCAAATATAGGTGCTGGTGCTGGTAGTAAAACTGAAGGTAACACAGGTAAGTTTGATTTTGCCTTAAAAATACCAGATGTTGAAACCATTAAACAAAAAGAGCAGGCACTTGCCAAAGCAGAGGAAACCTTTTCTACACTCGATCAATCCATTGAAACCAATTATAAACGCTATCAGGAGTTGGGGCAACAATTAGATGATTTGGAAGTTGAATTACAGGAAGCCCCTGAAGAATTGAAATGGAACTTATCAATAAAATATGAGAAATTACGCACAGAACATAATAAATTGGTAGACCAGCTAAAAACCGAAACCGAACAGCAGAAGAAAGTTTATAAGGAATATAACACTATCAGGGATAATTACGAAAAGGATATTCAAAGATATAACAAAAAAGCAGAGGCACAGAATAAACTGGCACAGGAACAGCATCAGGATTATTTGGATACTTCACGATTACAGGGCAGTATGAAGCCAGGGGAAGAATTGCCTAAGACCCGTGAACAGGAGTTAAAGGAAAAGTTTACCTCTACTGATGATGCCAGTTACTGGGGCGGAACTTCTCAAGACCCTGAAAGATTAGCTGATACACCTTTCGGAACTCTTGCCAAAGCTATTGGAACTCAACGGGCAGTAGAAAAGATTTACCCCGAAGAAACAAAAGCATTAAAAGAATTCAGGGCTGATGTATATACAGAAGCATCAGAACAGGGAAAGAAACAGGTTAACAGTTATGATATTATAGCCACTATTCAGTCAAAACTTACAGGGAAACCTGCTGATGAAATCAGAAAAGGAATGAAGCCTACAAATACTTTAACCTCTTTTGTCAAGAAAAACCCCGAACTTACCGAAGCAGTTAATCTTTATCAGGCACTGGACAGCGTAGAGCCTGAAAATGCCTTTATGGATGCTATGGAAACAATCACATGGTCTGGTATGTTGGCTATGCTGGGCGGACAGAGTATTTCATTGTTATACAAAACTGCACCAAAGGTTATGGACGCTATCAAAACTAAAACCAATATAGCTACACCAGAGCAGTTCAGAGAAATAATGAGCAAAGCTACAAGTGTTAATCCTGACCCGAAAGCAGTTAAGGCATTTAAAGAAATCACTGCTGAACTAAACAAGGCTGGATTAAAGCCTATTGATGTTATTAGGGGCAAAATGAATGTTACCTATACCACTCCACGGTTTGCTATGGAAGGCGGAAAACTATATGGCGGACTTCCTGCTGATGAGATAGCAAAAATGATTGTTGAAACAGGCAAGGTTACTGCTGATGTTGTAAAAGGATTAGACCCTGTTCAAGTATCAAAAGTGACACAGCAGTTGTTAAATACTGCACCTGCTTTAGCAAGTGAGTTTTTAAAGGCAGTGGAAAAGCCTATAACTGAAACTGAAAAAGCAGAAGTTGCTGAAAAAAAATTAGAGGATAAGGAATTATGGGAAGTAACAAAAGATGAAATATCTCAATTAAAATTTAAAGATTTGAAGGGAAATAAAACACCTTTTTTAACAGAAGAACAACACAAAATAGCAATCCAGAAAGCCCTCAAAGAAGGCAAGCCAGTGCCAGAGGAAGTATTAAAGGATTATCCTGACTTGAGAAAAGAACCCACTGGCGTTGAAGCCAAGCGTGAAGCCATAGCTAAAGAGGAAGTATCACTCCCGCAGAAAGCACCTGAACCACCTATAAGTGAAGGGGAGAAGGGGGAGTTGATTGATAATACTTTAAAGAAAAACCTTAAACCTATTATCAATATTGAAGGTGGCAGGTGGGAAGGGAAAAATCAGGGAAGGTATGTAACTACAGATGGAGATATTTTATCAGTAAGAAAAATTGGTGGAGGTGTCGTAGGTCCACATGATACTGAATTAGAACGAATGGGTATTGATGTAAAAGATGCAGCGTCAACAGGTATATTAAGATTAAGACCAAATGTTGAAGGTGGAGAAAAGAAATTATATATAGAAAGCAAGATTATACCTAATCAGAAACAAATATCTTCTTTGGAAGAAACCTATCCTGATTACCGAATAATTTTTGAAATAACAAAACAAGGTGAGGGATATAATGCAAATCCAAACAAAACAATAGAAGTTGATTATGGAGAAGATTTAGGTAAGGTTATACGGGGGCAATTAGCCACCAAGCCAACTACCTCACAATCCTCGGAAGCTCCCAGAGTACCACAGAAGGAAACACAAAAGGTCATTTCAGAGGTTACAAAAGCACCTGAAGAACAATTAGCTACACCTGAACAGGTTCAGGAAGTTAAAACACTTGGTAAAGACAGAAAGCTTATCATTAAAACTAAACAGGGTAATATAAGTGATAACAGATTTAAACGATTAGCAAAAGCCATGACAGGCAAAACTAATCCAGAAAAAATGACACCTGATGAAATAGAAGAGTTTAAATATGCTATTGAACAGGTTGTTCAAAGACAGCCTTGGGAACCCCCTATTATTCCTGTATCAACTAAAATAGTACCTAAAGATTTCTTTGAAGATTTACAGTTTAAAGAACCTAATATCTTTAAATTTGTTACACCTAAAGAGCATCTTTTAAGAAGTATGGGAGTAGAGAGTTTAGTCAAAGACCTTACTGAAGCTAAAAAAGAAGCCTATTTAAAAGGGATAGATGCTAATAATTTTATAGATAATACTATTAAAGATATTAACAGGAAAGCACCTAAATTTGAGAAGATTAAAAAGAAAGTGTTTAACCAACCAACTGAAAGAGTTGCTAATTTCAGGGATTTATTGGACAAGTATGAAACAGCACCGGATTATTTAAACGATAAAGATAAAGAGATATTTAATAAATTGCGTAAGTTTACTAATGAAATGTTAAGCGATGTTAATGTAGTCCGTGAAAGATTAGGTCTTGATCCTATTAAAAAATTAAATGCCTATGTTCCTCATTTTCTTGATGAACTTGCAAAACAGATAGTTCAGAAAAAATATCCATTCCCTGAAGATGTTAAGTATTGGTTAGGCAGAAATATGCCTAAAAAAATATACAACCCGACTGAAATGGAAAGAAGGGTAAGTAAGGAATTAACTGATGTATTCAGCAAGGACTTGGGAAAACTTTTAAAAGTAATGTCAAGATATGATTTAAGGGATATATACCTATCACAGCCTTACAGCATATTAAGAGCAAAACTAAACGCATTAGGCGACAAAATACCTGCAAGTGTCAGAAAAGAAATTGATGATTATATCAGATATGACATATTTGAATATCCTGATGAATTAGATAATCTATTTAATAATTTAGTAAAAACACCAACGGAACTAATCAACTTCTTTTTAAGACCATTTGGAAGAATTGTAACCAATCCTGCTAAGGCAGTATCGGGAATAATGAGAAGGGGATTGATGGGCGGGGCTATTGCTGCAAGACCGAAACTTATTATTAGAAACTTATTTCAGAGATTACTGCTTATGGATTTATACCAGCCTAAATATTTCCTGAAAGCCCAGTTAATGCCTACTCCAAAAAGAATTAAAGATTTAATAGATAATTCTAAATTCTGGAAACTCTCTACTAAACAGGGGTTTGAGGATATACCAAAAGAAGGCTTCAGCATTGAAGAAAAAGCACTTGCACCTTATGGCTGGTCGCATAAAAGTAATGTAAGTGTATCTATGAAAACAGGGGCTTATTTTGCAGAGGAAATGGTTAAGTTATCGGAAAATCCCAACTCAAGGTTTTATAAGTATGCTGAAAAGTTTGCCAAAGAAAAAGGCGTTTCGTTAGATAAACTATTATGGAATAAAGATGATATTTTGCTTGAAGCAGAGGACGCAGGTGCTTATGCACAATGGTTATACTACGCAACAGGTATGCCACAAATTTACAGGGGACAGATAAAAAGACTTGCCTTTAGTTTACAAAGCTGGTCTTTGAATTATTTCTTTAAACACGTTCCAGAAATGATAACAAGAACATTCACAGGAAGAACATCAAGGGGAAAATTATTAAGACCGATTGACAGATTAAACGCTATTAAGGGTTTGGCAATAATTGCCGGTATTACTTATGGTTTAAAAGAATTAGGCGATTATGCTTATGATAAATATCTGTTACCTTGGGGAATAGCTTTAAATGCAAATATCGTTTCACCAGCAGGACAGGTATTTGGCGGGATAATAAATTATGTAACAGCATATAATGACTGGGAAAGGGTAAAGGCGGAAAAGCAGATTAAAGACGCATGGAAATTGTTTATTCCAGGATCGTTAGCTTATAAAGATTTTACCGACTGGCTTAACGGAAACAAGAGTTTAGATGAAAGTTTGTTTTATAAAGATTATAGAAGAATAAACGAAAAAGAATTAAATAAGACAACGAAGACTAAAAGAACAGGATCGAAAACTACAACAACTAAGAAGAAAAGGGCAACTAAATAGTTATTTCCGGTTGCCAAAATAATACATAGTTTCGGACATAAGGTAGATGAAGAATATTACAGCACAGGCAATTTTGATAGTCGTGGAAATATAAAATAAACCAAAATATTCGCCTGTCATATAGTCTTCACCATAACTTAATACTAAAACTATAAACGATACAAAGGCAATAAATTGAAAAAACTTTTTTAGATAAATCACAACAACCCTCCTATCGAATTAAGGAGCATAAAAATTGAATAACCAAACCGACAGCAGAAATGACAAGACCAAACTTGAGAGTCTGGCAAACTTTTTTGCAGTAGTTATTCATATTTGCCCCTTTATTGCCTTATACCATAAACAAGGTGCGTTGTCAACAGGAATAGCCGAAATATCTCAAAATACGCCCATATTTTAAAAATTTACTCAAACAAGGATAAATTATGGCAGATTATACAAAGACCGATAAAACAAGCTCTACTTATACGAAAGTGGATAAATCCAAAGGACAGGGCTGGTTCAAGTTGGGCTGGTTCTTTGACTGGTTTCAGGAAACATTTTTTTATCACAAAGTAGAGAAAACGGATAGTACTTATACAAAAGTGGATAAGGAGTGATGATATTGAAAAAAATATTATTGATTATTGCCTTAATATTTCTGATGGCTTTAAATGTATTTGCACAGACAGGGAGTTATACATCTCACGATATATTTTATCTTCCCTTATATGGTGCGTACGGGACAGATGAATATGACCAATACAATACCTATATGGAGATAGCAGACCAACTGATTTGGGATAATAAGACAGCTATTGAGGCAATAGAGGCGGATTATCTTGTAGCTGCTGACCTTACAGACTACTATACAAAACTTGAGATAGATGCCTTTGGTTATATTACCGACTTATCAGGCTTTGACACAGATGACCTTGTAGAAGGTTCAGTTAATAAATATTTCCCTGGATTTACAAGTTTGCTTGCTGATTATGGCTTTACTGATAATTCTACCGAATGGGATTTAGCTTACGGCTGGGGCGACCATGCAGCAGCAGGTTATTTGACTACTGTTGCCCTAAACGACATATCCGATGTCAACACTACAGGAGTTGCTGACGGAAAAATTATTAAATATGACATTGCCACAAGTAAATGGATTATAGCAGATGATGAGGATACCGGAACGACTTACACAGCAGGAACAGGACTTGACCTTACAGGAACAGTATTTTCCTTAGACGCTTCTGCTTTTGACCTTAACGATTTCCCCGCTGACCCTGATGCTGACCGTTACTTATTCTGGAATGATACCACTGGAGCTATAACTTGGGCTGAAGGTTCTGGAAGTGGAGTTACTACTTTTGTTGGGCTTACCGATACACCGTTAGCATATACAGGTTATGCAGGATACTTTCCCAAAGTAAACGCAGGTGAAACTGCTCTGGAATTTGCGGAACTTACCGAAAGCGATATAAGCGATTTTGGAACTTATTTAACCGATATTACAAGCGAAAGCATTTTAGACCTTTCCGACACTCCAGTAGCTTTTAGTAGCGGTAAATTTCTGAAATCTGGTGCCGCTGCGGTTACTTTTGAGAGTATTACCGAAAGCGATATATCCGATTTAGGCAGTTACCTTGAAAATGTAGTTGAAGACACCACTCCCCAAGCTGGTGGAGATTTTGTTATGGACGACCACAACATTACAGGCATAGGCAGGGCAAGTTTCACTCAAGAATTAGACAATGGCTCTAAAACTACTAACTTCACTATTGATTTTTCCACAGACCAAAAACAGAAGGTAACCTTAACCGCTAATACCATGACCTTAACTTTAGATACTACTTCTGTTGGTGTAGCTAATTATCTATTAAAAATTGTAAATGGCGGACTGGCTACCTTAACTTGGGCTGCTGAAACTGGAAGTGTTTACTGGCCAGGGGGAACTGAACCGACTTTGACATCAAGCGGAACTGATATTGTAACATTCTATTTTGACGGAACTGACTGGTATTGTATGGCTGGATTAGACTTTAAATAAGGAGATGATTATATGAAAAAACTGTTTATTATTCTAATGATTATTTTAATGCCCTTAGTGGCAATAGCACAGGACACAAAGGAAGTTATTACTGTTGACCCTACTGACGGCTTTGATGTGAAGGAAATCTTACAGGATATCCAAAATAAAAGTTTTGTTGACTCTGTTAATCAGGTTGAGCTTAAAGAAGTAAAAGCTGACGGCGGTAAGTGGTATCTGGCTAATGTCCGTGAAGTAAAAGATGACAACACAGCAGTCTATCGTAATATCCATTTTTACGTAGTTGATGAAGGGCTGGAAACGGAAAAAGCCTATTACAAAGATGAAATCCCAACAGAGATAACCAAAGGGGCAATAGACTTTACCGAAAAACTGACTGCCTATATCGAACAATCGGCTGACCTGTTAAGGCAAGTTCAGGTATTTGAGGACAAGCGATTTGCTATCGTGGAAAAGTTTATTTTAAACAAGACCACAGGGTTTTATGAGAAAAAGCAATACATAGCCAAAGAGGATATAAAAGGACTTATCACACTTACCTTGATTGAGGGATAACATGAATTTTAAACGATTACTAAAACCGATACTTGTAATATTAGCAATATTAATACTGACCTTATCTGTTAGTGCTGGTGATTTATTTGGCACTTATGACAAACGAATAAAGATAACCATAGACCACACCAAAATAGACGCTGACTTATCTTGGTTTCCTGTAACAGTGTTTTTAGGGAATTATGGAGATATTGATGTTGGGGCAGAGGCGATTGATAGAGTAGCTTATGTTAACATACGTAACTTCACTATTATTAACAAAGAAAATCCTGCAAACGCTTCTGGAAAAATAACATCTGTAGAGATTTATGCAGGAATAGATATGGAAGGGGTAATTGCTGCAACATTTTCTGCTGATGGAGATAATTTAACTGCTCGTGACAGCTATGAAATTGGAAGTGTTACAGCAGGAAGTAAACAGACTTTTACAGTTGATTTAGACGTAGAAGAAGGGGATTATTTAGGGGTTTATTGCACTGGCGGTAGTATTGAAAAGGACTCAGGAGGAGAATATTGGTACAAGAAAGGTAACCAAACAAATTGCACAAATGAAGGGTTTTCAACCACCAATGGAATTATTTCCCTCTACGCCACAGGCGTTATTCGTCAAGGTGGGGAAGTCTTCACCGAATTTGACGCAGATGAGGACTTTGACAGAATAGCCTTTACAAGCTCCGACGGAGTAACACAGTTATATGCAGATTGTGAATTATTTGATGTATCCGAAAATAAGGCAATCTATCATGTATCGAAAACAGGCTGGACTGTATCAAGTTCTACTGATACGGACATCTATCTATACTATGACAACACAGCAGACCACAACACAACCTACATCTCCAAAAGTGGCGGGACTGCTGCACAATCGGTATGGGATAGTAGTTTTAAGGCTGTGTATCACATGAATGACCCTGACCCAACAGGAACTGATGAATTAGATGATGGTTTTGAAGATAATAATTTAACTGAATACACAGCAGGTTCTGATGTGGCTACTGCTTCTGACCAAGCCAAAACAGGCACTTATTCGGCGAAGTTTGCTTCTGATGCAAGTACCGTATTAGCTGATGCAACACTTGTAAGAAATGTAGGCGGTACTACTAATTATTCAATAGTGGAGTTTGATGTACGAACTTCAAACGCTTATACAACAGGAAATTATCTTGTTCGTCAGCCTGGTTATGTTTTAAGGATATATAATAATAAATTTCAATATTACAATAACATTAGTTGGGTGGATTTACCCACTTCAACCGCTTGTTCTGTCAATACATGGTATCATGTGAAAGTTTATGTTGACGCAGTTAATGATATAGCTATGTACTGGATTAATGAAAATTATAAAGGTACTGTTACAAATTGTACAATAGCAGCTCATGACGGGATAAAAATAATAGGTGTTTATGGCGGAACATCTGCTAATACATGGATTGATAATCTTAAATACACCACCTACGACGCACCTGTTTATCGTGTAGCCGACTCCACCTCCAACGCCAATCACGGCACGAAAAAAGCCTCAAATGAACCCATAGAAGCCACAGGCAAGGTAGGGCAGGGGCAGGACTTTGACGGAAGTGATGATGGTATCTGTATAGGTTCTAATAATACCTTTGATACTCTTGGCGGTGATAATTATACTGTTGAGGCAATCTGCAAGGCAGACACATTGCCTTCAGAATCTGCAATAGCAATTATTGTTGATTTAGAGGGAAGAATAGCACGGATAGAGGCAAACGCTGCTGGAAGTACATGGAAATATTATTATTATGACGGCGGTGGCTATCAGCTTGTAACCAATAACACAAATTATACGACAGGGCAGTACGTGTATCTGGCAGGCGGCTGGGATAAGGCGAATACTGATATGTATTTTTATGTAGACGGAGGCAATGTCCAGACAGCAAATGAAACAGGAGACCCCGATGTATCACAGGACAGGGCTAATTATCTTGGAAGAGATTTTAATTCGGCAACATCCATTTTTGACGGGATAATAGATGAGGTACGTCTATCCGCAACCCTTCGTTCCGCAGCATGGATTGCCGCAACCTATGATTCCCTTTGGGATACGCTGTTAACCTATGGAAGTGAGGAAACTTCACCTACTGGGGAAACCACGAATGTTTTATTTATCTTTAGTAATGTTTGAGTAAAGGAGTTTTTTATGGAATTATGGCAGCTGATAGGAATATTTATATTTTTTATAACAGCAGGATTTCTTATAGGGGGCTGTACCAGAAAGTCCAAACCAGACCCAGACCCTGAACCAGAGCCTGACCCTGACAAGCCGAAGTGGGATATATTCTATCCTTTTGGGGCAACATTTCCGACCTTTGACTTCCAGAAGAATAACTGGCAGATAAGGAACTTCAACAGCTCAAGGTGGCTTGACTATGAGAACAAAATAATCAATTTTATGATTGACGAGGACAGGAAAGACATCTTTGATGAACTGACATTAGCAAAGTTGCTGACTCATAAGGAAAATGGGAAATGGTTTTTCACATGGACAAGCGATTTGGAAGTATTTAACACAGCTGATTACTGGGCGCCGCCTGATGAGTATGTCATAGACAAACATGGTTTAGGGGATTGTGATGACTTTGCAGGCTTCCATTGTGATTACTTATACAGGCTTTCTCAATACTGGCTTGTCTGGTGGATAGAGGTCTACTGGAAACGCAAATACTGGAATGATGTCAGTAATTCGTATCAGTGGAAAAATCTAGGGCATGCTATCACAATCTTAAAACGAAGCCCTGAAAGTAACTGGAAGTGTTTCAGCAACAACTCATTTCTGGGAATGACTAACGGCTTTGATACATTCGAGGAAATCATATACAAGTTTGTACCTTTGAATGTGCCAAGTCAGGCTGATAATTACAAGCTGATTAAAGTGGTAGCAAGAGAACCTGTAACGGGGAAATTATTATTTGAATGGAGAAGTTAATATATGAGGAGTGATTATTATGAGCTTACTGGCAAGAGTGATTATATTTATCGTTATTTGCTTACTGGCTTTGTGTGTTGGAATATCTATCAGATTGGATAATGATGTTATAGACTGCAAGGGCGGGATATGCCCGCCTCCACAGGAGTATCGAGATGAATAATCTGTTAATAGCAATGGTGGTTTATTTTGGGATTATGTTATTGGGGATAATACTGCATTTTTAGGAAGGGTGATGACTATGGATTTAACAGGACTTACAGGAGAAGTGATTTACAAATACGGCACTTATATATTTATATTCTGGATTGCAACATTCTTGGTGCGTAAGATGTGGGATTTGTTCGAGGGAAGGTTAAAGGATATTGATAATAATGTTACAGAAAACAAAAGGCTCAATAAGGATATAACGGTAATACAGGCTCAAATATCGGATAAATTAATCCAGATATCAAAAAAGCTGGTAGACCATGATGAATGCAGTAAGGACACATGGAAAGAAGTTTTTGCTATGTTCAGGCAGTTGACGGAGTTTTTTAACGGTTCTAATCCTAAAATTGCAGAAATGCAGAAAGAAATTGACAAGCTGAAAGATAATGTCCAAAAAAAGGCATAAACTTTTATTATAACATAAATTATCTTGACAAGTAAAATAAAATTTGCTATTATAAAAAGGTAGTGGAGGACTTTGAAAAACGAATACGGAGATAAGTATAAAAAGTAAATTAATAGCGTGCCTAAAGGTCGATACCTTGGGGACGCTTTTTTTTGTTTAAAAAAGGGGCAAATAAATGTACCTAACACGAAACTTTAAATTATCCGAGTTCCAATGCCCGTGCTGTGGCAAGTCTAACATCTCACTTGAGCTTGTCGAAAAGCTACAGCAACTGCGTGACAGATATGGCGAACCGATATTTATCACAAGCGGAGTAAGGTGTGCTGAATATAACAGGCGTGTCGGTGGCTACTGGGACAGTCCGCACCTGAAGGGGCTGGCGGTGGATATAGTAGCGAGGATCAATCCTGTTACTATGGCATATCTGGCAGATGAGCTGGGGTGCTTTCGTATAGGGATATATGACCACCATACACATCTGGATATAGTCAAGCCATACCCGTCAAAGTATTGGCTTGTTAAGGGCGGGAATGAGCCTGTTTATTCGGGGAATGAAACAGATTTGAATAAGTTTTTGAGGGGGAAGATATGAACGGATTATTTACCTATGATGAAAAAACAGAGATTATGCTTAACTATGAAAATAATAGACGGAGTTTATTACTTACGGCTATGTCGGGAGATGAAAAACATTATAACAAGCTAAAGAAAAAACTAGAGGATTTATATGGGGAAAAATATGCTTGTTTTGCTACTGTTCAATTAAGATTACAGGGGAAAAAATAATTTACATGATTTTTTAAAGGAAAGGAGGTGATTAAATGAATAAGATATTAGAGATTTTAGGGTTACTGACAGGGCTTATTCCGTTGGTGTTGACCTTAATTAAGCAATTTGAAACTCCAGGGTTCGGGGCTGAAAAAAGACAGGCAGTATTAGATGTAATCGGGGCAATTCATACACAGCTTAATATTACCGTAATAGCCAAAGAGAAATTGCTTTCCATAGCAGGTAGTGTCATTGATATAGCAGTGAGCTTCTTTAACCTGATAGGGATATTTAAGCATAATGAAAACCCTACATAAGCGATATAACCTTTAAGCCTGAAACATGGACAGAGAAGTTTATTTTAGTGCCGTTATGGACTAAAGTGTTTCAAAAACTGGGGTTATATGATGAGGATTATCATGAGAAATACAGGAAGTATATTAGGGAAAAACGATACAGCATATACATAGAAAAGGTTACAGCTGATATACAACAAAAGCTGAACAGTAAGACTAAAAAGCAGATAGAAAAGCTGATTAAGGAAACATTTCCAGAGCCAGAGTATAAGATTATATATCCAAAGTAGATAAAGTAACCTGCGAATAAGCAGGCCTCCAAGCAGTAGGGTTTTTGCCAAGCCTATTGGATTTTTCTCTACTGCAAACCAATGCCCCCGAGATACCTCCTAATCGGGGGCATATTAAGAAAGGGAAGGTGATTATTTGGGCAATAAAAGGAATCAAAGACCGAGACCGCAATGCCCTGTGTGTGGCGGGTACAATACAAAGTATAAAATACGAAGGAAAAACGGAAAATATAAAATATATTGCAAAGACTGTAAAGTGTACAGAGATGTAAAACTGACTGCTGATAATACAAAGGTTATTAATATCAACAAAAAGGCTAAAAAGTATCAAGCTCAAAAACCTGATAATTACAAGAATCAATATAATACCTGTATAAAACTGCTGAAAATTGGACCGCAATCAATAGAAAATATAAGCAACAAAACAGGGCTATTGCCTTATCAGGTGCGTAATATTATAGAAGAATTAAAGCAAGATAAATATAACATCTACAGCAACAATAATGACAGTTATGAATTATCTTATCATACCGTTCCTGGTGGTGTTAAACGTCTTAATCCGGATTATTGGAAAGGCGACTGGATTAGATTTGGTTTAATAGGGGATACCCACTTATGCAGTAAATTCGAGAGATTAGATGTCTTAAACTGCTTATACGATATTTTTGCAGATGAGGGTATCCCGATAGTTTTACATGCCGGAAACATGGTAGACGGCGAATGTAATTTAAACAAATTTGAAGTCCATACAGTTGGGTTGACTGCTCAAGTTGATTATCTTCTTAAAGAATATCCCCAAAGAGACGGAATTTTAACCAAGTTTATTACTGCTGATGAACATGAAGGCTGGTATGCCAAGAGAGAAAGAATCAACATGGGCGAATATATTGAAATGAAAGCAAAATTGGCCGGAAGGGACGATCTTGAATATATTGGACACATTGAAGCTGACATAAGGTTTAAAGGAATTGAAAGCGGTGAAAGCTGGATAAGAATTATGCATCCAGGGGGCGGTACTGCTTATGCTTTTTCTTATACCCCGCAGAAGATTGTAGAGAGCTTCCAGGGTGGAGACAAGCCGAGAATACTTATACTGGGGCATTTTCACAAACTGGAATGGTGTTATCCGAGAGAGGTTCATTCATATCAGATAGGTTGCACACAGGATCAAACAGGGTGGATGCGGAAAAAGAAGATACAGGCCATGCTGGGTGGAATGATCCTGGAGTTTAAGCTGGCCAAAGACGGAACGATTAACAGGGTACGACATGAAACAATAACTTTTTTCGATAAGAAGTTTTATATCGGAAAGAAAAAATATTGGGTGGAGTAGAATTATGTATAAACGAGTTTATGTAGCAGGAAGCTACAGCTCTGATAATGTTATTCAAGTATTTAAAAACATGCAAAGGGGTATTAAGGTTTCTGCAAGGTTACTGAAAAAAGGGTATATTCCCTTTTGCCCGTGGCTGGATTATCATTTTTTCTTTCACGAGGATATTAGCTTAAAGGAAATCCAGGATTATTCGTTAGGCTGGTTAGTGGTTAGCGATTGTGTCTATGTTTTGGAAAATAGCGAAAATTCTAAAGGGACGCAAAATGAAATAAGGGTTGCCAATGAAAGAGGCATACCTGTTTTGTATGAGGGAATAGATGAACTATAAAATAAAGGACAGCGGTAAAAGACAGGAATACCCGACAGGGGCAGTAAGGGACACATCAGAGGATAAAATAAGGTGGGATTTATTGCCCGTAGAGGCACTTAAAAGGGTTGCTATCCATTACACCAACGGGGCTAAAAAATATGCACCAAATAACTGGAAAAGAGGCATACCGACAGACAGGTTTATCGAAAGTGCTATGCGTCATTTTATGCAGTGGCGTTTGGGTGAAAGGGACGAGGATCATTTATCAGCAGTGATTTTTAATATACTGGGGATAATTTATAATGAGGAAGTTGAAAAAGCAAAAACGCTTGATGATTTAGCAAAAGTAGCTGAAGCCTGTTATAGAGATAAGATAAATCTGTAGTATAACTATACCTCATTTGTAGTATTAATTGACAACAGATAAAAAGGCTTACAGATTAGCCAATGTGTATACAATAATAGCCAGTTGGTTGACTTAAACAGAATAAGCTATTGTAAGTCAAGGAAAACGAACTTGTAAGAAATATTGATGAGTTGATAGGAAGGTGTCCAATTAATGGGGCATTAAAGGAGCGCTAAAGGGGCGATAAATACTCACAATACTACCCATGATACTACCCAGAAAATGGAATTATCGTGTATCAAAATGAGAACTTACCAGTCAGTTGTTTCCAAAATGGAACTAACTGGAATTACCAGATAGTTGACAAACCAACGGCAGATGTCAACTTTGCCGTGTAATTGTAACAATATAGTGTAATTCTCATGGAAGGGGAATTAGTGAATAATGTCCACTATTTAGTGAACATTTGTAGGCTGTGAACTTACTTTTACGACATAAAAGGTAGATGTTGGGTTAGTCAATAATCCACCAGTGCGACGCAGAGTTACAAGGTCGCATTAGTAGACTTTTATAGAGGACAAAAAGGGGTAAAAGTATCCTTGTAAAGAGGACAAATTATCGGCAAGTCTGGTTCAAGTCAGGATAAAGCAGATGTGATAACATCACCTTGCCGAGAACTGCCCTGCTTATTAGACCCATGTGGCATGGTGGGGCAGGTTGCACTAAAGCCTTCCAATCCCATCGAATTCGATGGGATTAGCTGAAGGCGAAATAGCCCTCGTTACGGCGGGGGCTTCTTTTTTAAAAAGTTTTTTAAAATATTTATAAAATTTTCTTTAAAATATCATAATTTATTTGACAAGACTTTAAATATATGGTATATTTTTTATAACCAAGGAAGGAGAAGGTTATGAATTTATATCAAAAAACAATTAATAGAAAAATCAAAAGAGATAAAGAGTTTCGAGAGGGTAGAAGAAAAGCAATGATTGGTGAAAATAATCCTCGTTGGAATGGCGGTACTTCTCAATATCCAAATCATGCAGATTTTAAAAGAGCAAGAATTGAAGTTTTAAAAAGAACAAAAGGCAAATGTGAAATCTGTGGAGAACCAGCTATGATAGTTCACCATATAGATGGAAACAAAAATAATCATGAATTAAATAATTTATTAGCAGTATGTAGAAAATGCCATGAACCATTACATAATACAGACGGAGAAGAAAATACCATAAAAGGACGCCCAACAAAATATAAATTAATATATGGTAAGGATATAAAGGAACTTGCCAATATTTTTGGTGTAACAAAAGCAACTATATATGGCTGGATTAATAATCCTCAAAAAAGGAAATGGTTAGAAGAACAATTAAATAAAAACAAAATTAAAACCGACTCTCTGCCCAAACGGTAGCAGGCTCGGTTTTTTTTATTGTCAAAAATAATTATGTAAAGTAAAAGGGGGTTAATTTGGAAATCACACAGCTTGAAACCGATAAAGTAAAAGAAAGCTACAACACACAGGTTTGCACGGTAGATGACTTAATTAAGGCTTACGGCAAAAAAGCTGAACAGCATCTATTCTGCTCGGAGTGTGCAGAATGGAAAACCTGCAGAGGAGTCAAAAAAAGCACTTGCCCTTACAGGAAATGGTATATCAAAAACGAAATCAAAAACCGTAAAGACAAAAAAGAAATCAACAAAAGGTGGACACGATTAACCGACGAAACAAAGCAAAAGATTATCGATATGTACAAACAGGGCTACAGGGTATACCAGATTGCAAACCACTTGGAGATTACACAAGCTACCGTTTATAACTATACCCGTAAGCTAAAAGAATATAAGTGTAGTTCACAACGTTTTGACTGGACTGAGCATAATGACAAATTATTGGAAATGTTTAAAGGGGGTATGTTTTATAAGGATATTGCAAATTATTTTGGGGTAACTAAAAACCAAGTACATTACGGAATTTCAGAATTAAAAAAACTCGGAGTAATTGAAAATATTGACTACCGGGTGAAAGGAGTAAAAAGAAATGGGAGGTAATTATGTTTATTTTTGGGCTTTTCTTGTTGGCTATTTTGGGCTTTGTATTCTATTTCCTGATTGTGCTGTGTGCAAGTTTATAGTCAGGATAATGGATAAATTAATGTGTGGAGGAGGTAGGCAGAGATGGTAGTTAATAAATGGACTGAAAAGATAGAGGAATTAGAGAAAGAAAACAAGGGGTATGAAACAGCTTATACAAGGGCAGTATTAAAAAATGAGGACAGCAAAAAATATGACAGGTGGTTTGCCAACTTATGCTTCAGGGAAAAATTGATCCTCATGAAAAGGTATGACATCGATGACTGGTTTGAACTGAACCATACAGAGAAAAAAGCTATTTATGATACGGAGGTGCAAAATGAAAACTGCATTATCTGAAAATAGAAGCTGTCTAAACTGTGCTTTTGCTGACGACTGTAAAGGCTCAATATGGACAACAGTTTGTGATGAACATAAATTTGACTGGGAAGTTGACGAGGAACCTACCGAGAAGGAAAAAATGCTTATGTATGCAGATAACTTGTATCAAAGACTTAAGGAAGATGACCTATAAAAATAATTTAATGGAGGTTAAGTTATGAGTATTAGAGTACTGGCAAGGGGCATGATGAGAGAATATCAAATTGACTATGAAACAGCTAAAAAAATTTACGAGATAAGAGCTACTAAACCATTTTTAACACCGAGAGATTTTAAAAGAGGCGAAAGTTTATTAAAAAAAATAATTGGAGGTAATGGTAATGGGAACAGCAGTAAAGAACGGAAAATCAGTCAAGGTGCATACAGTCTATAAGACTAAAGATGGAGTAAGAGTTCCTGGAGTTACAACAGTATTGGGAATTTTAGGCAAACCTGCGTTGATCCACTGGGCTTGGGATTTAGGCACTAAAGGGATTGATTATAAGAAGTATAGAGATGACAAGGCAGACATAGGAACATTAGCACATGAGATGGTTATGTGTCATCTAAAAGGTGAGGAGTTAGACACATCTGGTTACACCGAAAAGCAGATTGATTTAGCTGAAACTTGTTTTCTTAAATACCTGGAATGGGAAGATGAACATGATATTAAACCTATTCTAATAGAAGAGCCTTTAATTTCTGAAAAACACAGATATGGCGGGACTATGGACTGCTATTGTAACTTAGATGGAATATTGACCTTGCTTGATTTTAAGACAGGAAAAGCTATCTATAATGAATATTTTTATCAACTTGGGGGATACAGGGAATTATTAACAGAGAACAAATACGAAACTAAGCGATATATAATACTCCGATTAGGCAGAGATGAAACAGAGGGGTTTGAAGTTAAGGAAAGAATAGACCTGGAAGATGAAACTAAAATATTTTTGAAATTAACAGAAGTTTATCACTTACAGAGAGAATTAAAAAATAAATATAAATAGGAGGTAATTTAAGATGAGTAATGAAATGATTTTGTTAGATAATGTAACACCACAGGCATTAGAAAAATCAATGGCTAAAATTAAGCAATTCCAGGATATTATCAAGAATAGCCTTATTGAGAAAGTTGATTATGGAACTATTCCTGGGTGTGGCTCAAAACCAACACTATTAAAATCCGGTGGTGAAAAAATATTAAGGACTTTTAACCTTAAACCGTTTTTTGATGTGTTAAGTGAAGTTGAAGATTTTGAAAAGGGATTATTTTTCTACAAGATTAAAGCTCGTATCTTTTATGGTGATGAAGAAATAGCACAAGGTATAGGCAGTTGTAATAGTTGGGAAGATAAATATCGTTACAGATGGGTTTTTGAAAGTGATATACCTTCAAACCTAAAAAAAGAAAACTTGGTTAGTAAGACCAGAATAAGTAAAAATGGCAAACCTTATAAGGTGTATAAAGTACCAAATGATGATATGGCTACACAGGTAAATACTATCCTTAAAATGGCTAAAAAGAGAGCATTGGTAGACGTATCATTATTTATTGCCAGTCTATCAGATATATTTACACAGGACATTGAAGATAATCCAGATTATTATGCAAACAATAACGTAGAGTCTGAAGGTAATAATGGCAATAATCATACTACTACCAAACCCACCAACACCAAGCCTGCAACACAAAAACAGCTTGATATGATATTTGGCTATGACAAGGACGGAGAGCATAAAAAGGGCATAGTTGAATCACATCTGATACAGAAAAAGGAAGTAGATAAGATTCAGAAACTTTATAGTGAAGGCAAATTAGACCGTAGCAAGGCAAGTGAAATAATAGGCTGGTGGATTGGTGATAATAAAAAGGGCATAGAAGGGGAAAGAGATAAAAGGGAAAATGAGGAAAGCACACAGATAGACCAGGAAGTTGCAGAGGGTATGGAAGAAGGCAATACCGATTTTGATCCTGCTATGTTTAATGAAAAGGTAGCCAATAAGAGCTGATCGACCCAGCTCTTATTGATGGGGGCGGTTGGTTATGGACGGACTGGCCGTCCCCTGAAGAAAGGATAAGATGATATGAAAGTAAAAAGGACTGAAAGAGGTTGGGCAGGACATTTTTGTTGTTCCTATGATTGCAAATTTAGAAGAAATACCTTGTTAGAATATGGTGATATAAAAATAGTTGTTTCAACTGTTGGAAATTACTGGCCACAACACAAAATGGAGAACAATAGGAAATTAGAAAAATGGGAACAAGAAATAGGGGCAAATAGATTTTATGAAACTATGGCTTTTTATTCAAAACCTAATGATGATTATTATCACGATGCAGATGTAAGCAAGGAAATATACTTTAATAGTCAATGGGCTATAAATGAGTTAAACAAACATACAGATAAACTTGCCAATAAAATGCACGAAGATGTTGTAAAAGAATTATCCAAAAAATTAAGAATAGGTAAAGTATAATGACCAAGAAACCAGCAAATAAGCGAATATACCGTTACTACAACGATATTTTGGTAGATGTGATAAATGATACCTATTTACACAAACTTGACGAAAACAAGGCTGTAAATGTGATTGATGAGCTTGAGAAGAATGGCACTTATAGGCAGGGGGAAGTATTGTATAGTCTAAAAAGTATCAATAGTGATACTAATACTACTAATATATATAACGCTTAATATTGCTAATAGCAACTAATTTAGGAGGACAGCCTATGAAACAAACCAACTGAATATATCTAACCTGTGATGCAGATTTAATAGCATTAGTAATAGTAATTGTGTTAGGGGCAGTCGATAAAGGGCTGCCCCGGAAAGAAGGAATGGGAGGAAATAAATGGAAGTTAAGGAAGCTATTAAATGGTTCGAATGGGCTGATGATGTGTATTACTGCTCTATGCCTGATGTTAAACCTGATAATGATTTTTATAAGCAAAGCAGGGCTATCTCTAATTTACTCAAATCCCTTGAAGCCGAAAATAAGAAGCTGAAGAAAGAAAATAAAGCCCTGAGAAAAGACAAATGGGAACTGGAAGGGATTAATGAGGCGTGTAGAAAAGAAAATGAGGCGTATAGGGGGATGTGGGAAAGAATATCAAAATTAGCAAAACTTAATAATAAATATCATATTGATGGATACACAACAGGTCTTGAAACGCCAGAGGATTGGGTAAAAACAATTAAGGGATTAGAGCTAAAATATCTTGGAGGCGGGGAATGAATTTTACAGAAAATGAAACTGATTTACTTTTAAAGTTAGTAAAAAGAGAACACAGAAGAATTAAGGGAAAAAACATAAAATTTAAAGAAATAACATTAAGAGAAATTGAAGGTATCTACATAAAATTAAAGGCAAACAAAGATGCTTTTGAAGATGCCAGAAGTTGGGCAGATATTGATTATGGAATGGAAGTTATGTATGGAGATAAGTAAGGAGGTGGGGAATGAAAACAAGTTTTAATAAGTTAAATGAAACATTAAATATAATTACAAAAGCAGATAATAATCTATCAGGGATAAAAAATAAATACTCAATAAACAAAAAATTTGATAGTGATATTGAAATGGCAAGATATAACCTAAAAATTGCCATAGAAAAAATATTGAGTTTAATGAGTATATCAACGAATGATGATTATAAGGAGGCAGAAAATGACTAATATCGAGGAAATGGAAAAGATATTAAAAGAATATAAACTACGGGAGAGATATGTTTTTGTTCGTGATTTTATGGGACATTGTATAGACTCCCTCAAAGACCTCCACGAGGAAAACTGCAAGCTATGGAAGGAATTGGCAGAGCTGAAGGGCAAACAGGACTTTAAATGTACAGGGCTTGATGATAAGGGGAATTATATATATGAACCGAATGAATAGGGGGGATCAATGATTTTATCACAAGTTAAAAAACGGATAGACACGATATATAACGAAAATCACAACCTAATGGATGCCTATTATGAGGTTAAAGGCTATATAAGGGGTTTAAAGGAGTTCGGGGTAATCAATTTAGGCGACTACTGGACTTTGAAAAAATACAGGCAAACATTATATTTGAATAAGCTCGATATGTTATGCGATACGAAGAAGATAATGGAGAAGGTTAAGGGGTAGGGGATGGCAAATCCACAAAAGGAAAACGGACATACATCTATAGCAAATGAATTATTAGAGGTTATGGCAAAAACCTATTTTTCAAGTTATGAGATACAAATTATATTTGCCATATTTCGGAAAACCTATGGCTGGAATAAGACAGAGGATTGGATTACAACAACCCAAATTTCAGAGATGACCGATATTGCCAGAAGTCATGTCAGCAGGACTATCAAAAAATTATTGGATAGGAATATGTTGGTTAAAAACGGGAAAAAATTATCGTTTCAAAAAGACTATGAAAAATGGCAAAAGTTACCTAAACAGGTAACAAAAAAAACTGAAAAAAAGTTACCTATTCAGGACACAAAGTTACCTAAACAGGTACACAAAGTTACCCAAATAGGTACAAAATTGTTACCCAAACAGGTACACACAAAAGAAAAGAAAGAAACTATACAAAAGAAACTATACAAAAGAAAGGGCGATGTGTTTATCAAAACCCTTAAAAATTTTAAAACCATGAGGAATAAAATCAAGAAGCCAATGACCGATAAAGCAGAGTCTATGTTAATAACCAGATTGGAAAAATTAAGTCCTGATATTGATACTCAAATTAAAATTATGGAACAATCAATTTTTCACTGCTGGCAGGATGTATACCACTTGAAAAAGGAAAAAATTATTAATCC